>Ga0209236_1001395_pt1 | contig 14456 bp, 10 predicted proteins | sample GraSoi013_1_40cm_FD_185819 | JGI IMG/M metagenome (GOLD analysis project Ga0209236, IMG submission 185819) | Grasslands soil microbial communities from the Angelo Coastal Reserve, California, USA - Sample 09_27_2013_1_40cm (SPAdes) (version 2) | ecosystem: Environmental > Terrestrial > Soil >... | reverse complement strand
CCGCCGCGGCCGCATTCATCACAAAGAAATTCGCGCGCAGCAAGTCCTTCTCGCCACCAACGCCTCCGCCCTGGAATTGTCCTGCCTGCGCGCCGCTGCTGTGCCGAAGCTCACCTTTGCGCTTGCCACCGCCCCGCTGTCCACAGCGCAACTCGACGCCATCGGCCTCTCTTCGCGCCGGCCGTTTTACACCATCGACTTACCCTATTTGTGGGGACGCTTGCTCGAATCCAATGGCGTCATCTTCGGCGCCGGCCTTGTCCCCGCCTATGTGGGCACGCCTTCCCGCTTTCCCCTCGGCACCCGCTCGATCAAAAACCGCGCGCTTGATTTGCACCGCTATGATGTTCACTGGGGCCAAGCCGCAGATCGTCTCCACTGGCTCGAAACGCGCGTCCGCCATTTGCACCCTGCCCTTTCCTCCGTGCGCATCACCCACCGCTGGGGCGGTCCGATTCTCTTCACCGAAAAAATGCGCCCTGTCTTCCGCCGCCATCCTCGCAGCAAACAGGTGATAGTTCTCGCCGGCTACAACGGGCACGGCGTCGCTCTCTCCGTCTACCTCGGCAAGTGGGCCGCCGAAGCCCTCCTCGCCCGCCGCCCCCTCCCGCGCTGGTACTGACCCAAATGACGCATCTCTATTTCCCGTCGCACGTTCTGAGGTCACTGAACACTGATCTCGATGATAGAATCTCTGGCGCATTCCTGAGGAGGAGCGAGATGAGCAAGACGACGCGGACTTGGATGAGGATCGTACTGGTTGGCGCGGCGCTGGCTTGCGGGCAAGCGGCCGTGGCGCAGGAGAAGACGCCAGACTGGTCCAAGGTTCAAATCAAAGCGACCAAGGTTTCCGGCAACATCTACATGCTGGAAGGCCAGGGCGGAAACATCGCCGCGTCCGTGGGCGAGGACGGCATCGTCATTGTGGACGATCAATTCGCTCCGCTGGCGGAAAAAATCCAAGCCGCGCTGAAGGATCTGAAAATTACGGACAAGCCGGTGCGCTTCGTCATTAACACCCACTACCACGGCGACCACTCCGGCGGGAATGCGCCATTCAGCAACGCGGGTTCCACGGTGATCGCACAGGACAATGTGCGCAAGCGCCTGGAATCCGGCGGCGTGGCCGGAAATGGCGGCTCCATGAAGATGGAAAATAAACCCGCGGAGAAGGCGGCCCTGCCGGTCATCACGTTTGACCACGACGTCACCGTGCACCTGAACGGTGAGGACATTCGCGCCCTGCATTTTCCATCGGGCCACACTGACGGCGACTCCATCATTTTCTTTCCGAAAAATAATGTCGTCCACATGGGCGACGACTTCGTGCGCTACGGCTTCCCCTTCATTGACGTGTCCAGCGGGGGCAGCGTCCAGGGCATGATCGACGCGATGGAAAAAGCTACTGCGCAGTTGCCGCCGGATGTGAAGGTTATCCCGGGCCACGGCGCGCTCTCGAATCTCGACGACGTCCGTGCCTTTACCAAAATGCTGAAGGAAACTTCCGCGGTCGTTCAGAAGGCCCTGAACGAGCACAAAACACTGGAGCAGATGAAGCAGGAGAAAATTCTCGCGCCCTGGGCGAAATGGAAAGGCGATTTCGTTAACGATGACGCCTTTATCGAGACGCTCTACAATTCTCTCACCGGCCACAAAGGGGAATTTGTAAAGCACAACTGAGTAAGGGGAATGTAGAGGCCGGGCTTTTGCCCGGCCTGTCTTGAAAACACGGCCGCACATTTGAGACAAAGCAAGTCGTCTATCTATTTTGGATTTTCTACTTTCGTTTCACGGCCGTGCGTTAGGCGAAAAGAATCCGATCGGCAAATCGCGCGCCGTGCGCAGGCCGGCCGGCGCATCCAGAATCACGGGGATAGAATTCACGACGACAGAAGCAGTGGCGATATCACCAGGCGAGCCGCCAGGAATCGTTAGGCTTATGGTGGGATGCCCCGTCAGCGTGAGCGTATCGGCAGGATCTTTCGCGCCGACGTACATCTGCAGCTCGAGGTAGACGAGTTCTTTGCCGTCTTTCGAGAGGCCGCGCGCGATTTGGTGGACGCCCGCCGCCTGTCCCGGTTCGACCGTCAAATATTCAGTCTGCACGCGCTCGGTGGCGAGTTTCGCCTCGATGGTTTCGGTAATTTGCTCGACGGGCAAATTCAAGCTGTCCGCGACCATGGCCACCGACTCCGGCAAGCCGACGTGCTTGATGACGCCCGCTTTCACTTGCGCGCGAAATTCTTCGACCGTCATCCCCGCGCCGATTTTTTTCTGCAACGGGAGCCGCCGCTTCGAGGCGTCCACCACGCGCAGCGCTCTGGCGTGTTCGATCCGCTGCGAAACCGCCGCGAGCGTCACCACCAGTTTGTCCATGACGAAACCGGGATTCACGCCGGTACCGACCAGCGCCACGCCCCACTCCTTCGCCGCGGTGTCGAGCTTCGCCGCCAGCTCTGGATGCGTTCGAAACGGGTACGACAATTCCTCGCAAGTCGAAACGATGCATGACTCCGCTTCGAGGCACATCAGCAACTGGTCCATCACCTTAGCGAGCGACGACGACGTCGAATGGATCACTACGTCGGCGGCCTGCTCAAGAACTTCTTTGGCCTCCGCGGAAACGATTACGCCCCACGGCGCATCTTTCGCTCCGACAACTTCGCCGAGGTCGCGCCCGACCTTCGCCGCATCAGTATCGATGGCGCCGATAATTTCGATGGCTTGTTTTTCCCGCATCAGCCGCGCAATCGATGCGCCGATCGGGCCCACACCATACTGAATGGCGCGAATTTTCTTTTTCACGTCGCTCTCCGGTTTCCATTTGCATGCGCGCACAACGCGCAATTTGGCTTCGAAGCAAACCCCTACGATAATGGAATTCCCGCGCGCATTCAACGAAGAACCGCTGCAACCGTTCGAACGGTCTGCAGTTCGCGCCAGCGAAGCCCGAATTCTTGCGGCGGTACCGCTTGCGCCGCATAATGGCAGTAGAGAAATTCAGTGGATTCCGGAGGGATGCGCCATGCCTGCAAAAAAACTTTCCGATGCCGAGATTACGGCGCTGCTTCCCAAGGCCAAAGGGTGGAGCGTCGTAAATGGGAAGTTGCACCGGGAGTTTGCGTGCAAGGACTTCGTCGCCGCTTTCGGCAACATGACGCGCGTCGCGCTCGTCGCCGAAGCCATGAACCATCATCCGGAATGGTTCAATGTGTGGAACAAGGTGGTCATCGACCTGAATACCCACAGTGTGAAAGGCATCAGCGATTACGATTTCGTGCTGGCGGAAAAAATCAATGAAATCTTCGAACCTTTTCCGCCGCTGCACCTTCCTGGCAGCGGAAAAGGCCAGTGATTGTTCGTCGCGTGAATGGTTTCCCTCGAAAACGATTGGCCGATAATGGGCGCAGACCGCCAGCCGCGCATACCCCTACAACTGGCGTCGAGTTGGGAGCGCGCAATAATGACCTCAGCTCTTTGCAGGACCTCACAGGGATTCTACGCGGTATTCACGGTTTGGCCCGTAGGGCTCTTGGCGTTTCCGGCACCACCTGAGAACTCTGCTTGACTCCTGCTGCCCGTGGGACAAAATGAAGGAACCCCCTTCCAAACAGTTGATGGTCCAGAGGACTGCCTCTCCAGTCTCGAGAATTGAGCAGGCTTGCGATGAAGTGTCGCCGCAGTCGGACTGACACCGGATTCGAATCGATCTCCGTTTTTGTAGCAGCCGGGCTCCTATCTCCGCGAGCCGCCACGGAAACGAGGCGGCGCGCATGAATGAGATGAAACTGCGCATACTTTTAGCAGAGGGAAATCCGGGTGAGGCCGCTTCCGCTTTGCGCATGCTCTACCCGGAGGGACAAGACGGTTTGGAATTGACCAATGTGTCCTCCGTCTCGACGTTGATCGCCACGCTCGAAATCGTAAATCCAGAGATTATTTTCCTCGATCTAGACCTTGCGCATCCCAATGCGCTGGACGCCGTGCGCCGTGTGCATTGCTCGGCGCCGGCGGTGCCCTTGATCGTTCTCGCTGACGCCAGCGATAAGGATTGCGCCGCGCGAAGCCTGAGCCAAGGGGCGCTGAATTATCTCATCAAAGGATTCATCGACACCCGGACACTCGAACGTGTTCTTCGCGCAGCTCTCGAGCGCAACACACTGGAGGGCTTGGCCGATCTTCTGCGAGATTCCCTCACGGGACTCTATATCCGCGAAGGTTTTCTCACGCTTGGGGAACGCGCGATGGAAACGGCGAAGCGCAGCGAGAGCACCCTCGTCTTGCTTTGCATGAGCATAGAAAATCTGGCGGCGCTTCGCGCGGGATATGGTTCCAATGCCGTCGAGAAATCGCTACGCGGGGTAGCCACGCTCCTAGTCGGCAGTTTCCGCCGGACGGACATCATGGCCCGTCTTGGCGAGTCGCAATTTGCGGCACTCGCCGTCGACGCAGTGGAGCCCAGCGCACCGGTGCTCCGCCAGCGTTTGGAAAAGCGCATCGCCGTGCTCAATCGCGACATGGGTTCCTGGGGTCCGCTCGAACTTCGCATGAGTGCGCGTTTCTGGTCACCCAAGGAGGCGACTGTGTTTTCTGACTTCTTGGACGGTGTCGAAGCGGAATTGCGGTTTCCGGCGGTTCGATCTGCCCGAGAGGCCGAGCCGCATCGGAGGATTAGCCTGGCGAAGGAAAGATGAGGAGTCTGGGGGAACCCATGAAATCAGACACGCTCGTAGAATTCGGAACTCTGAAGGCAACGGCGCCGCTGCGCGTTCTCATCTTAGAACACTCACGGACTGACCTGGAACTCATACTCCTGCAGCTTCGGGAAGCCGGCCTGCACTTTGACTACACATTGGCCGAGAATCGAGAACAGTTTCACCGGGCGTTGCAGCAAGAAAAAATCGACGCCATCCTCTCCGACTATCGACTTCCGAATTGGACAGGCCTGGAGGCGCTGCAAGAGTTGCAGGATACCGGCAAGGATATTCCTTTTCTCCTGGTGACCGGGACGCCAGGCGAGGAGGCCGCGGTTGAATGCATCAAGCAGGGTGCTACCGACTACATCCTCAAGGACCGCATCTCGCGGCTTCCCGTGGCAGTGCGCCGTGCCATCGGTGAAAAAGCGCTCCGCGAGGATGCCAAGCAAGCGCATGGCGCCCTGGCAGAGAGCGAGACCCGGTCCCGCCAGCAATTTGCCGAACTCGATCTGCTGTATCACTCACTGCCTATCGCTTTGGCGGTTTTCGACCGCGACATGCGTTTCTTGCGCGTCAACGACCAAGTCTCAAAAATCCACGGGATTCCTGCTCTTTCGCACATGGGTCTTACCGTTCGGGAAGTTGCACCAGACTTCGCGAACGCGGTAGAAAACCGTCTGCGAAAAGTCTTCGAGACGGGTGAACCGGTTTCGAACGTCGAATTGCAGGGCGGCACGCTTCAAGAACCTGACGCCGTGCGTAAATGGCTGTGCAGCTTCTATCCGCTTCGAGGAGAGGACGGAACGGTATCAGCAGCTACAGTCATGGCCATAGACATCACGGATCGAAAACGCGCGGAGGAGGCGCTGAACCAATCCGAGGTGCGGAACCGCGACCTGGTGGAACACTCCAATTACGGAATTTCCCGCGTGGCGGCAGACGGCACCTTTCTGGATGAAAACCCCGCGCTTCTCTCTATTCTCGGCTGCGCAACTGCCAAAGAGCTGCATGCACTCAATCTGCTTCGGGATGTCTTCCGCTTCCCCGAACAACATGCCGCGCTCATGGCTTCGTGCCGCGAACATCGAAAGGTGCAAGGCGTCGAAACCGAATGGCGGCGGCGCGATGGCGGTATCGTGGCTGTGCGACTCCACGTCCGCATGCTTTCGATCCCCGATCTTGCCGGGGCCATCGAAATTATCGCTGAAGATGTCACCGAGTTGCGGGCCATGGAGCGCCAGTTGCGCCAGGCGCAAAAATTTGAGGCCATTGGACAGCTTGCAGGAGGAGTAGCGCACGATTTCAACAATGTGGTCGGCGCGATTCTAGGATGGGCGGAACTTGGTCTGGAACAAAATCGCGCGAACCCTCAGGTTTCCGAACGCTTTTCGCGGATCCGCGAACAGGCCGAACGGGCCGCGGCGCTTACGCGCGAACTGCTGGCCTTCGCGCGGCGTCAGGTGCTGCAACCTCAGGCCGTGGACATCAATTCCATTACCAGCGGGCTGGTCAGCTTCCTGGACAAAGTGATTGGCAAACATATCGAACTCAAAGTCATCACCGCCGCGGTCGATGCGGTCAAAGCCGATCCCACGCAACTCGAGCAGGTGCTCATGAATCTGTGCTTGAACGCGCGGGATGCCATGCCCGACGGAGGAAGATTGCTGATCGAGACGGAGATGGTGGAGCTGGACGAATCGTACTGCCGGTTCTATCCCTACGTCACGCCCGGCCGCTATGCGGTGCTTTCGGTTTCCGACACGGGCATAGGCATGGACTCCGAAACGCGCGAGCGCATTTTCGAGCCGTTCTTCACCACCAAGGAGCGCGGCAAGGGCACGGGGATGGGGCTGGCCACCGCTTACGGCATCGTCAAACAACACGGGGGCTTTATTCATGTTTACAGCGAGCCCGGCCAGGGAACCCTCTTTCGTGTTTACTTGCCGGCACACGAAGGCATGCAAGCGGAAGGGCCATCCGCAAAAGCACCGGCACCAGCTCTTGCGGAAATGCGTGGCACGGAAACCATACTGATCGCCGAGGATCACGAATCCATCCGGGAGATGGCGCGCCAGAGTCTACTAAATCTCGGTTACCGGGTTCTCTCCGCCTGCGATGGCGAGGAGGCGCTGAGACTCTGTGAGAAAGAATCGCCGGCCCTCGCGATTCTAGACGTGGTCATGCCCAAACTAGGCGGGGCCGCGGTGGCGTCGAAGCTCACAGCTTCGTTCGCGGGCCTGCCCATTCTCTTTACCAGCGGTTATTTGCAGGGTTCGGAAAACTTAGCACCTGCCACCGCCAACGCACGTTACCTGCAAAAACCTTACAGCCCCACCATACTCGGCCGCATGGTGCGGGAAATTCTCGACCAGACAAGAACACCAAGAGCGTCGAACTGAACCAGGCGCTCAAAAGGGCAAGGAGCAAGCAACACAACCACCTACGATCCCATTTGAAACGGGGAAGGGTGACATTTTTCCACGCGCTCTATTCCATTTTTTACCGTTGACACGTGCGTTTCGCGGTGCTACAAACCGCAGAAAGACAAGCTCTTTGGTGGTGAGTCTCCTAACGAATTGCACAAAGCAGTCGCGAGTGAGGCCGCAGACCTGCCTGGCAGGGCAGGCCTGCTGAGCCGCCGAGGGTATTGTCATGCAACACCCCACCACCCCGGGAGGTGAGAACGAACCTGTTTTCACCTCCTTTTTATTTTTTTAGGAGCGGGAAGTGTCGGCGGCTGTTTCAAAATGAAACATTCTCTTCTTCTTCCTGGCCTTCGCGACGGCAGCGCCTCCGCCTCTTCAGTCTTTTGCCTTCCTTGTTCCCTTGCGCAATGCCTCTGCTCGGTTAAGATGACGCTGTCATTCCCGCCTGTGACCGCGGGATAGTTACCACCACTGAGCCCAGAATGAACGCAACCCCGGAGCCTCTGCTCTCCCTTGCACACGTCACCGTCATGCGTGGTGACCGCGCGGCACTACACGACATCAACCTGGAGATCGCGCGCGGAGAACACGTATGCATCCTGGGACCGAATGGCTGCGGCAAATCGACATTGATCAAGACCATTACGCGGGAGTGTTATCCGCTTGCGCGGGACGGGTCCAACATTTCCATACTGGGGCGCGAGAGATGGGATATTTTCGAGCTGCGCTCGCTGCTCGGAATCGTATCGCCGGACCTGCTGGCTTCCTGTACCACGGATGCCAGCGGCCGCGACGTGGTGCTCTCGGGCTTTTTCAGCAGCACCCACATTTTTCCGCACCATCATCCCGATCCGAAACATCTCGCGCGGGCCGACGAATCGATGACGCGGCTTGGCATAGGGCACCTTGCCGATCGCGCGGTCGCGGAGATGTCATCCGGCGAAGCCAAGCGGACGCTGATAGCACGGGCGCTGGTGCACCGGCCACAAACGCTGCTCTTTGATGAGCCGGGCAATGCGCTGGACATTGGCGCGCAACTGCAACTTCGGGATACCATGCGCGAACTCGCCAGATCAGGGCTCGGAATCTTGCTCGTGACCCACCACGTTTCAGAAATCATTCCGGAAATTGAGCGCGTGGTTCTCTTGCGCGATGGGCGCATCCTGGCGGACGGATCCAAGTTCGCTGTCCTCACCGAGGAACATCTCGCCAATTTGTTCGGAGTTCCCATTCGCTTGGGCAAACACGACAGCTATTTTCATCTCTACTGATCAGAAGCGAAGCCAGTCGCACCAAGCGATGGAATTGATTTGATTCTTTCGCGCGACGCCGCTTCAGCTTCCTTGAGCCAATCCGTACAGAAGCTCGACGTACGATCGGACGGCGCCATCGATTCCTTGGACTTTAGGGTTCTTCGATTCGATGACGTAGTACTCGTCGGGAGCGTGCGCACCGCTTCCATGGCCGAGGCCAAAGGGTCCTGCCGCAAGATGGAGCGGCTCGCCGGTGAATACGTAGCCGGGCCATGACCCTGCGCTGCGCGGAAGGATGACTGGATCGATCCCGCCCTTACGATACACTTCGGTCTCGATACGTATCAGCGCCGCGTCGGCCGGCGTGCTATTGGGGTCGTATCCGCCGGTCATGCGGACTTCGATGTCGCCGAAACCTTTCTTCGCAAGATGCGCCTTAAGCGCGGCGAGCGCCTCGGCCGCGGTCATATCCGGAACGAGGCGCAGGTCGAGCTTGGCGACTGCTTTTCCGGGAAGAATCGTTTTTCCGCCCGGGCCAGTGTAGCCTCCGACTAGACCTTCGATGTTCACCGTGGGCCTTGACATGAGCAGTTCCAGCGCTTCGCGCCAGCTCACGTCATGAACCCAGTGCTCCACGCCAAGAAGTTTCTTCGCCTCCGTCTCGCTTAGACGGCGCGCCGCCTCGGCGATCATTTTCTTTTCGGCTTCGGAGATCGGGCGAGCCTTAGCGGCAAACCCTTCGATAACGGGATCGTTGCCGTCCGGCGAGACCAGAGTCGCGAGCGCTTCGATGAGGTGCCACGCCGGGCTGTCGAGACGCGCTTTGTTGCTGGAGTGCACGTCCTTGCGCGGGCCGCGGCCCCAGCGCTCGCCGCTCGAAATCAGTTCGCACTCGATCACGCCCTTTGCACCCAGCGTCATGGTGACTTCGCCGTCCAGCCCTTGCGATGCGCTGGGCATGAAAATTCCAAGAGCGTTCTTCAGGGCCGCGGTCACTTCTGGCCGCCGCACAATTTGCGGAAAATGCGGTGAGCCGATTTCCTCTTCTCCTTCGGCCACGAATACCAAATTTACCGGGAGTTTTTTGCCGGCGCCGCGAATCGCGTGCAGCGCGGCGAGGAAAGATGCTTCCGGTCCCTTCTGGTTTACCGCGCCGCGGCCCATGACGACTTTTCCCAAGCCAGGCTTATCAACGAGATCGGCTTCGAACGGCGGCGAAGACCACTCGGCGGGATCGGCCTGCTTCACGTCGTACATGTAGTAAAGGCCGAGCGTTCGCGGAGCGCCGGCATCGAGCGTGGCGAAGATGCCTGGCTGGCCGTCCGTAGGAACTTTCGTGGCTTGCTGGAATCCCGCATCGCGCAGCATGTGTATGGTCAACTCGCAGCCTTCGTTCATGCCGCGGTTTTCGGCGGCGATCGACGGCTGCCGGATCCAGTCCTGGAGGCGCTTGACCGATTCGTCGTGACGCTTTTCAATTTCCGCGCGGATGGCGTCAAGATCGCTAGCGTCTGCCGCGCCACGTGCCCAAGAGGGCCAGGCAAAAGTACCCGCGCCGGCCGCGGCAATGGCGGCAGCACCCTGTAGGAAAGTGCGGCGGCCCCAGGGCGAAGGAAAGGATGAGGAGCCGGAATGGTCTTGCGCGCCCTCGTTGTCGAGATGGTTGTGACTGCTATTTGAAGGATTTGGCATGGCAGCCTCCGCAAAAAACTTTCCTGCTGAGATAGAAACTGGAAAACGTCATCTCGTCTTCAACGCGGGAGAGTATACCTTCCCGGTTCAGTCGGCAATGGTGGAGGCGCGTGGCCGCTGATGGCTATGCGGCTGGCGGTAATGAATCTCGTAATCGAAGTGATTGACGAAGCGTGCGATGGTGCCGTTGGGTCCGACAGCCCACCCGGTCCAAATGTCCAGGAGAGCCGCGGCATTGAGATTCAGCGAATCCGTGTGCTTCCAGTGAAGGCCGTAGTCATTGGTGACATCTTCGCCATTGGCCCCGACGGCCACCCAACGTCCATCATCGATATGAGCCACGGCGGAGCGGTAGCCACCTGGTTGCTGAGTCGCAAGCTCCCAGGTCTTACCGGCATCGAGGGAACGCGCCACAACGTGGTATGGCCGGTTCGGTTCCTTGTAATCGCCGCCCACGACCAAGATTTTGCCCTCGTCAAAGGCGATGGAGAAAATTCCGGACGAGGCAGCGCCGCTGGCTGTGGGGGTTTGCACGATGGTCCAGGTGCGGCCCAAATCGGTGGAGTGAAATACTCGAGCGACGGGACCGCCGGTCGCAAAATAGATTTCGTTTCCTTTGAGCGCTAGGCACGAGTTGCTGGCGGCAAACGCGCTTTCGCCCGGCGAAGCTGCCGGCATGTTTTCTGTGGGAAGTGGGTTCCAGTGCTCACCATCATTCGTTTTCAGCAAGAGAAACTTGCCGTCGATGGGATCACCCAGGGCAAGGCACTCTTTCTCGGAAAGGCAGGCGATAGAGTCGAGAAAGAATTCTTTACGTTTGTCCGAGTATTGCAGTTTCCAGGTTGGACCCCCGTCGATGGTTTTGTAGATGCGGGATTTTTCGCCTTCGCCACTCGACATGACGTACGTCGTGCCGCCTTTGAATGCCACAATCCCACGGAAATCGAGCGTCTCGCCATCGGGTATGTGAAAGCGCGTCCAGGTCTCGCCTCCATCTCCCGACTCCAGAACCACGCCATTGGAACCGGAGGCCCAAACCACTGGCAGATCAAAGCCGTCTTCACCGGGATAGTAGAACGCGTTCACGCCACGCAAATTGGTATCGATGCCGCTCGTTTGCACCTCCCACCATTGAGCGTGGACGGGCGCGCCAAAGAGCGACAAAAGCAGAAATGGCCACATCGGACGCACGACGCGCATTTTAGCAGGGGACTGTGGGAAGCGGGTTGTTGATTTCTGCGCGCCAACACTTCAAACGAAACGTTTGTTTCTTGCGCTCCACTGGCTTAGACTTTCGCGGGCTTCCTTCCAGCGAGGTACGAACATGCGCGAAAAAAAATCGAAGCGACTGAAAACTTTGGTATTTTTGTTTTTGGCCGGACTCCTGTGCTGGCCCCCGGATGCATCCGCTCAATTTCATCCAAAAGACACGGAGTGGCCGTCGTATGCCGCCGATCTTGCGGGCACTCGCTATCGTCCGCTCGACCAGATCAACGCCTCCAATTTCAGCGACTTGGAAATCGCCTGGCGCATCAAGACCGACAATTTCGGCGACCGGCCGGAGTACAAGCTCGAAGGAACACCACTCATGGTGAACGGTGTTTTGTACGCGACGGCTGGATCGCGCCGCGCGGTGATCGCCCTGGACCCGGCTACCGGTGAACTGCTCTGGATCCACGGAGAGCACGAGGGAAAACGCGGCGGCGCCGCCCCTCGCCAGCTCTCCGGCCGCGGGCTGGCCTATTGGTCCGACGGAAAAGAAGAGCGAATCTTTTATGTGACCCCGGGCTTTCGCCTCATGTGCCTGGACGCGAAGACCGGCGTTCGAATTCCTTCCTTTGGAAATAACGGCGAAGTGGATCTGAAGCTGAACGACGATCAGGACATTTTCCCGGATTTGATCACCGGCGAAATCGGCATCCAGTCCGCGCCTGTTGTGGCGAAAGACACCGTGATTATCGGCGCGGCTTTCCGCGAAGGCATGACCCCGAAGAGCATGCACAATAACAAGGGCTACGTTCGCGGATTTGACGTGCGAACCGGTAAGCGTCTCTGGATTTTCCATACCATCCCCAAAAAAGGTGAGTTTGGCAACGACACGTGGGAAAAAGGTTCGGCGGAATACACCGGCAACACCGGCGTGTGGACGCAAATCACCGTGGATGAACAACTCGGATTGGTGTACTTGCCGGTGGAGTCGCCGACCAGCGATTTTTACGGCGGGCACCGGCCGGGAAACAATCTGTTCGGCGAGACCCTGGTCTGCGTGGATTTGAAGACCGGCGAGCGCAAGTGGCATTTCCAATTGGTACACCACGCGCTGTGGGACATGGACATTTCTTCCGCGCCCATTCTGGCCGACATCACCGTTGACGGAAAGCCCGTCAAGGCCGTTGCCCAGCCGACGAAGCAAGGATTTCTCTACGTCTTCGATCGCGTGACCGGCAAGCCCGTGTGGCCCATGCCGGAGCGGCCCGTCGAAGTCGGCAGCGTGCCGGGCGAGTGGTACTCGCCGACGCAGCCGATCCCCTCAAAACCACCCGCCTATAGCCGCAACGGCGTGTCCATCGATGATTTGATCGACTTCACGCCCGCACTTCGCGAACGCGCAAAAGAAATTGCCTCCAAATATCATCTCGGCCCAGTTTTCACTCCTCCGACAGTCAGCAAATTGGAAGGTCCGCTCGGCACGCTCACGATGGGGACAGCCTCCGGCGGTACGAACTGGCCAGGCGGGTCCTACGATCCGGAGACCCACAATGTATATGTCTTCGCCTGCAACTCCTGTATCGAACCGATTGGGCTAGTTCCCGCTCCCAAAGAAGTCTCCGACATCGCTTACATTGCCGGCACCGCCGGAAGAGAAGTGGAAATTCTCCACGGTCCGGGCGAAAACGCCGGGGCCGATTCTCCCAAGCCGCCGAAGAAGTCGGCTGGCGGCGGTTTCAATCGCATGGACGTTGATGGATTGATCCTGGTCAAGCCGCCTTATGGAACGATTACCGCAATCAATCTCGATAAAGGGGAATTTGTCTGGCAGATCGCGCACGGCGAGACACCGGATCTCGTGCGCAACCACGCGGCTCTAAAGGGGCTGAACATTCCGCGCACTGGCCAAACAACGTACAACATCGGGACGCTAGTCACCAAGACGCTGGTCATAGCGGGCGAAGGAAATGTCACTACGACCGCGGATCATCCGCGCGGTGCAATGCTGCGCGCTTACGACAAGATGACCGGCAAAGAAGTCGGCGCGGTCTACATGCCCGCTCCGCAAACCGGCTCACCGATGACCTACATGGTGAACGGAAAACAATACATCGTCGTCGCCGTCAGCGGCGGACCCTACTCCGGCGAGTACATCGCGTATACCCTGCCATCCACGGGGGAATGAACACGCCACCGCGCGAATGTTCCATCGGGGAGGAAGGCGATGACGACGTGATGATGAAATATTCGGCGGCAGCCCTGGTTCTGGCGGCGCTCGCATCGCCGATTGGGCCGCTTCGCGCGCAGGCGCCAGCGGCGGAGTCGCGCTCCGTGTGGGATGGCGTATACACCGAGGACCAGGCCAAGCGCGGGGAAACGATCTATCTCAAGGAATGCGCGGCTTGCCACGGCGCCATGCTTACCGGAGGCGAATCTGCACCGCCGCTGACAGGCGGCCCGTTTCTTGCGAATTGGAACGGCCTCACCATGGGAGACTTGTTCGACAGAATTCGCAAGACCATGCCGCAAACCAACCCGGGCCGCCTCACTCGGCAGCAAGACGCGGACATTCTGGCGTTCATGCTGAGCATCAACAAATTTCCAGCCGGAAAAACGGAGCTCTATCGCCAGTCGGAGATGCTCAAGGAGATTCGATTCGAATCGGCGAAGCCTGCTCCCAAAAAATAGCGAGAATCAAATTTTGGTTTCGTCCACATCAACAAAATTTTGGTTTTCAACATTTCAAGAACGGAGGATTGCTTTATGAAAAGAATGTTTCCCGTACTTCTGATCGGCGCCGCCCTTCTCGGTTACATGGCCGGGTACGCCTCGAAGCCGGGCCCGCACCAGATTCCGCAAGCCGTTCTCACTGGCCACTTCGACGATCTCTCGATGATCCCGAACGCCAACGCTCAGGAAAACAAGTCCGAGGTCATGCCGTTCAATTTTAATTCGCCGCGCGAGCCGCAGTTGGCGCCCGATGCCCCGCCGGTCACTTACTGGAATATCGACGACATTCGAAAGGCGCATGGCGAGATGTCCGAGAAAGCCGCTAGAATGGTCAAAGAAGCCGGCAGCGGCAGCTCGCAGTCGTTCGGCGGCGGGCCGGTGCATATTTCGACGCGCAACTTCAGTATCTTCATGCTCTACCGCGCGCACCGCGAGCAGCCCGTCCTTAG
>Ga0209236_1001392_pt1 | contig 14468 bp, 15 predicted proteins | sample GraSoi013_1_40cm_FD_185819 | JGI IMG/M metagenome (GOLD analysis project Ga0209236, IMG submission 185819) | Grasslands soil microbial communities from the Angelo Coastal Reserve, California, USA - Sample 09_27_2013_1_40cm (SPAdes) (version 2) | ecosystem: Environmental > Terrestrial > Soil >... | reverse complement strand
GCAGTGGTCGTGGCGGTCCAACAAGGCGGTGTTCCCGAAGAGGATGGTCACAGTCGTCGCCGTGGCGGTCGTCGCGACGGCGCTCGACCTCGTCCTCGTTTTCTTGATTGCCAGCTCGAGTTTTCCGGCATCCCTGGGAATGCTTGGAGCCGGGATTGTCCTTGCCACTCTGTTCGGCTCGATTGCCGCCCTCGTGGCCGCACTCCCCTGGTCCGTGCCCTCGGAAGTCGCGGTGGCGGACGATGGAATCCATTTCTGGTACGATTCTCCGTACGACCGCCGCACAGCTCGCGAGGTGTTGTCGTGGACCGATCTGAATGTCCTCCGATCTAGTACCCCGGGTGGAGCGGACCCGATTACAAGGCTCGTGCGGTTCCTCCGGATCGATTCGGAAAACGCACAGATCATCGCAAGCGAGTGGCCGCTGCACCGAGCGGTTCGGCCCAGTTCCCCCAGGACGCAAACTCCACCACGGAAGGGCGAAGGTTCCGGTACCCCGTCGCCGGAGCGAACTTTTCCCCACGTCATGACTCCGATCGCGACCGAGACGAGCCGGTCTCAGCGGGGGGTCGCGTGTGTCCGCTGCCGCGTCCGATATCCGGGCCTGGAGGGATTCCGCTTGCTCTGGTGCAAAGTCGATCATTTCTACGTCTGTCGGAATTGCTGGCGGGAGGGATGCCAGGAGGGCCATGGGCGCGGTATCAAGGCGACATCGAAGCCGTCTAGGATCCTCGGGGCTGTCGTCCTCGGAGTCGCGTTCCTCGCAATCTGGTATCCCGCCGTCTCCTATGACTACAATCTGACGAACGCGTGGAGGAACACGAACCCGACCCCAATCGCCGACCTCACTCCGGGCGAGATTGCCAAGGTGGACGGGACGATCCTCTCGTCCAGTCTCGTCGCGTGGGGTGGACATGAGGTTTACTACTCCAAAACGGGGTGGAGCTGGACGTGGAACACGACCGACAACTTCGAGCTCGGCGACGCGACGGGAACCCTCCTTGTCGCGACGGGAGCTTGGTACCTCATCTACAACGGGCCGCATATGGCATGGTGGGCCCCTCACACGACGATGTGGGTGTACGAGCGAGGGGACCGCGTCCAGATCGTCGGGAGCGTCTCGAGACTCGGGAACGGCACGCTTCATCTCGACGCGCAGATTGCATCGCAGGCGGCAGCCGTTCCCCTCATCACACTGGAGCCGAGCGTGATGAGCGCGGCTCTTCTCCTGCTAATCCCCTCTTTGATCGGAGCGATCTCCGTCGCGGGCGCGGTCGTGCTCCTCGCGCGCCGGGTCCGCAGTAGGCGCGCCCTCCACGGACAACCCATGCTTGCCCTCGACGCCTCCGCCGAGTCGCGGGACCCGAACCGGAGCTGGATCCCGAACGGACGAGGCACCACTCCAAGGAAGCGAGGCGTCGGTGCGATGGGGGTCGTCCTCGGCGGTGTCGCCCTTCTCGCGGTTTATCCCGGACTCGGTCCACGAGCGGACTCGGGGTACTGGGGTCTTGGTTTCATAGGGACGATCGTGGTCCTAAGCGCGGGACTTTTCTCCTACATGCTGCTATTCGGCGGAGTCGGTCGGCCGTCCTACGTGGCCATTGACGATGTCGGATTCCGGATGTGGTTCGAATCTCCGTACGATCGGCATCTGAGTGATACGGTGTTCCCATGGGCGGAGATCCAGGACATCCACATGACGAGCGGGAAGGGCGCGCACTGGGTCCTGCGCTGGACGACGGGAGAGGTTGTGAACCTATACATGCTTCGTCGGAGCAACCTGAACCTCTTGCTCCAGGAGTGGGCGCGGAGGGGCTCACGCAACACAGATCCCCAAAGGACATGAGCATCGAGGGTCGAGATCGCGATTTGCCGGAGAGGCCTAAGATCAGCCTTGTTTAAGGTAGCTACCACAGATTAGTGTCCCCGGATGCCAGAGCCGATCCCGTAATTCATCCCTCGCGGATGTCCCCAGGCGGACGCGGAGCGGGCCTTCAGTAAATCGGCTTGAGTTTGTCGATTTCCTCGAGGGCTTGTTCCATCGAGACCCCGTGGACGACGTCCACGCTATTCCACTGGATGAGGCCGCTCTCAATGACGAAGTTTCGAACCGCTTCGACATTCTTGGCTTTCACGATCGCGTAGCTCTTGTGCTCCGTCGTGATGATGGGCCCTGCGAGGTACTCGACCCCGTGTTTCTCGGCGGTCTTCGTCATGTCTGGAGATCGATTCAGGAAAAACTTTCGAATCGTCTCGTTGGCGGTCGGACACTGATCTGGCGGATGCGTGGCTATCAAAGCGAATTGCTCCAACTCAAAATCTCCTCAGGAGCCCGTAGGCACATGAGTGGGAAAATACTTTCTCTGGAGGGATTCTGCGTCGTCGTAGCCAGGATCGTCCTCTCGAAGCCACGTTCCTCGAAGACGGCCGGAAGGCGTCGAGCGTCTTGACATCCATGATGGTCGTTCGACCCTCCGGCGTTCGGACGGCGACCCCTTCCCTCTGCGTGGCCGCTAAGTTGGAGGCTTTCCCAGTGGCGGTACGGCGCCGAGCTGTTGGAGCAAACCGAGAGTGTCGTTCTGTCCCCAGTGCTCGACGATCTTGCCGTTCTTGATGCGCCAGATCACGATGCCGCTCATCTGGATCTTCTTGCCCGTTCGAGGAATGCCGAGGAGTTCGCCCTCGTGGGTGCCGTAACCGGTGATCTTCGCCGCGACCTTGTCTCCTTCTGCGACCAAGACGTCCACCGTGTGATACCCGGGAGTCGACGTCTGGAACATGGTGAATTGTTTCTTCAGTCCCCCGAGGTCCGTCGGTGATCCGGGAGGCGCATTGTGCACGACGATCCCGGGGTCGACGAATTCATCCAGCATGTCCGCCGTTGCGTTCGGCTGATCCATCACGTCGAAGTAACGCCGAATCAGGGCCCTGTTCTCCTTCGCTGACAACGATTCTCCCTCCCCGCTGCTCTCAGGACGAATACTCCGTCCGCTACTTAGGGATGGCGACCCTCGAGGCCCGAGATTGGCGATCGATCCGTTCCGACAACCAAGCTGGAAACCCGGGCGCTTCGGTCTCTCCCAGAAACGTCCGGAGGACGACATCGTGCACACCCGGGACAGACGCCGTCGTTTCTGCGGACTCACTGAGTTCCCGCGCGGAGCCGTGAATCACGAGCATGCCTCTCGTGGGGGCTTCGACCTGTCGGCCGATCTGATTCGTGACGAGCCGAAGGACCCGCTGCAACACCGTGCCCCGCTCTCCCCCGGAATACTGGAAACACAAGAGCCCGAAGCTGACACCCGGGATGTGGCCGAAGTGAATGATGGGTCGGACGTAATAGACTCCGGCCGTTCGGAGCCGCTCGAGTCGCCGCTCCACCGTGCGCACGGTGACGTGTGTCTTCTTGGCCACTCCCGCCGGAGTCTGCCGCGAGTCACGCAGCAGGACCGTCAGAAGTTTGGCGTCGAGCGGAGACAGCGGGAACGGGCGCGTCTCGGGATAATCCACGGCCGTATCGACCATGCGTGAGCTCCGCTCGGCTTCGAGGATTCGAGCGAGCAGGGTCTCGGTCCGCGCGAGGGCGGCGGGTGAATCCGCCATGAAGATGACGCCGACCCACCCTTGATCGAACGAAAGGACGCCCTCGACGCCTTCGACGAGCGCCGCGAGGTGCAACGCGCGCTCGCGGGGTTGCGCTCTCGATGCGAAATGGACATGGGCCCCGACGAGGTCGAGCGCCGCCGGATCCACGTCGATGGTCCAGTCCCCGAGGAACCCGATGCGAGTCCACTTCGCGATTCGATCGGCCACGGTCGAGCGGTGGACACCCACCGCACGGGCCATCGTCCCAAGGCTTACACGATCGTTCCGCAGGTAGGCTCCGCTCCCGACCATCAACTCCCGCAAGATATCGAAGTCGAGATTGTCGAGAGCGTCCACTGGAAGGGTCAGGGGATTGCGTTGCCTTGGCCTTGACGGTCCCGCCAAAGACGACCCGCGGAACCCGACGCTCAACCTGAAACCGATTCGCGTTCCGCGAGACCCCGCCGACAAAGATACAAGTGGCGATGGAACATCCTCCGAGTAGGCGATCCGGGGGATTAAATGAGCGTTGGAACCAGGGATGCGCGGGGGCATGTGATTTCTCATTCGACCGACGTCGCAACACGGGTCGGCCGATCGCTCAAGCTGGACCTTCAGTTGAGCATCCACCGACCGCCCCAGTCCGTCCGTGCGTGGTGGACGGATCTGCCGGATGAATACGTCGCGAAGGATCCGCGCGAACAGCCTCACCGGATTCGCGTCCTGGCTCGGGACGGCAATCGGATCGACCTGGTGGGCACCTGGCGCGGCCCTTTCGGGACGGAGAGGCTCCTCCCGGAGGCCCTCCGTGTGCGCGAGGATGGCAGTTGGACCTTCGATGCGAGGGCCATGGGACTCCGGATTCACGATGAGTTCGAGGCTATTCCCAGCGGGGATGGCACTCGACTGCAGATTCGAAGCACCATCACACCCGCCGGGCCCTTGGGACGGATCGTCGCGCGGCTCATGGGGCGACGCATTCTGCGCATGTTGGCAAGAGGGTGGCCAACGGCGGCCTCGATTTGCGAGCGAGATGCACCGTGACCGTGAGGGCGGACGGATGCAACAGTTATACGGAGGAACATGGATGCGGAACCGGGATGGGAGCCGAGGAGGGGCGCGTTTAGCATACCCAAGGCCTTAGCGGAAGGAGGAGGTGAATCAATGAGCGTAGAAGAAAATCTCAGAGTGATCGAAAAGGCGACGAAGGCCCTGAATGACCGCGACTTGGACACGTTCGAGAGCCTCCACCTGAATTCGGTCCTTCAGCGGGACCCACAAAATCCCCAGGGGATTAAGGGGCCGAAGGCGATCCGTGCGTCTCTCGAGCCGTTTCTCAAGGCCTTTCCCGACATTCGGTTCGCGACGGAAACGCAGTTCGGCGCCGGAGATTGGGTGACCCAACTGGGCCACATGCGAGGAACCCACACGGGACCCTTGGAGATCCCGGGGGGCCAGTCGATTCCCGCCACGAACAAGCCTGTTCAACTCTCAGTCGCGATGATTTCGAAGCTCGAGGGCGGCAAGTTCGCGGAGATCAACCTGTACTTCGATCAGGCGGGGCTGATGGCCCAGCTTGGCCTTTTGCCACCTCTGGAACAGAATCCGTGACACCCTATGCTGTCCGGGCCGAGTCGTGATTCCCTAGCGTGAGCTCCGACCGCCATTGAGGCAACCTTGTTCAGCGTTGATTCGGCGCGACGCGCGGTAGAATCCCATGGCGCGCGAACTCTCGAAGCGCCTCCCACGACAAGAGGCCTTTTCGCCACACGAAGACGATGAGGATTACGGCGCCCACAATCTCGCCCGCCTGCACATACGGATCATGGAACAGCGCGTCGAACCATCGCCCCGTGTCAAACGCCGCGGGGCTGAACGCCCATCCGTAGGAAGGGTACAGCACGATCCGGGGGGTCTCCCACAGCCGATCCAGCAAGAAATGCGTGGCGACCCCGAAACCGACGAACCGGAGGCTCCACAACCGAGGGACGAAGCTCAACGCGAGGATCGCGAACAAGAAGACGAAGGTGTGGGCCCAGATTCGCGTCTCGAGGCCAAGGACGTATCCGAGCGGTTTGTCGATCAGGTCCGGCAGGATCGATCCGAAGAGGACGAGTCGGTAGTCGAACGGAGCGGGCGCCTTCCACGCGAGGAGCCAGGCGAGCCCGAGGCCGATCCCGAGGTGGCCGAGGAGGAACACGGCACCCCGAGCGTCGGATCGCTTTTGACGCTTGCGGCATCCCGGCCCGTCGGGAACGGATGGCTCATCGTTTCCTTCAATGATCCGAGCATGCCGAGCGTAACTTGTTCCCTATCCGCCGCACCAGCTAGCGAAGAGCGCATGGTCGGTGGCGTTCCGATCGCCCGGGTAGACGATTCGGACTGTTTCGGTCACGATCACCTTGCCCTGAGGATTGGGAACGATCGCAAGGGTGTAGCGCCCGGGCCACAGGGAAACGTTGGCCGTTCCATTCCAGTCCCGATCGGCGATGCACGGCGACGAGCGCAGCGATCCAAAATCCGGCGGATTGAGCCAAAGGACGCCTCCCTGGGTCGCGTGCCAACGACCCACCAGTTGCCCAGGGCGACCGGCGACGGTGAATTCGATCGTCGCGCCGGATTGATCGACCACCGTCCCCGCTGGAACGAACAGCGAAGGCCCGAGAAAGAGGGACAGCTCGTAGGCGAACAGAGTTCCTGTGAGGACGAGGGCCACCACGAACGCAACGAAGAATCTGAGGTGCTTCCGAATCTGCGGCGGTCCCGAGGGCTCCGATCCGGACGCGGCGGGCATCCCGCGAAGCATGCATGTCGTCTCGCTTATTCCTTGGGTCTCCATTATCCAGGCAATCGAGGCACACGACCGATCGCGGCCAACCCGTCGGCGGCGAGAACGTTATTACCGGCTCGGCTTGTTCCCGCCGAGCCATGGAGTCCGGCAGCCATGTCTGGTCCGATTTCAGTTTCGTGGCGGCGAGCGGCTATCGCGAACGCGTCCTGAACGCCTTGTCGCGCAAACCGAAGTTCCCGAAGGACGTCGCCCGCGAAACGACCCTCCGCATCACGCACGTCAGCCGAGCGCTCCGGGAGATGGGAGGGCGAGGCCTTGTCGAATGCCTCAATCCCGAGGCGAAAGCCCGCGGCCGGATTTACGGCGTCACGGAGGCGGGCGTCACGCTGCTCGCCTACTTCGATCGCTCCAGCCGTCGGTTCGTTCCGGCGTCTGCCCGTGGGACCCCGTACGTCGGATTCGTCCCGAAGATTCGAGGCTCCAGCGTCCTCCGGATTCTCGCGGCTCTCCGAGATTCCAAGGGCAAGGAGGCCCTTGACGGAGCCATCCGATCGTGGACGATCGACCCGCGGGAGATCACCGAAGACTCCTGGATCTCCGTCGACGCGTGCGCCGAACTCCTCGAGCTGGTGGAGGCGCGATTCGGGGACGGGAGCTACTCGTTCATCCGCGCGGTGTTCGCCACGACGGCCCCTTCCTTCCCGACGATTCGAGGGGAACTCGCCCGCCGGATGTCCTTGCGCGCCTTGTCCGAGAGGGCCCCCGTCGTCTATGCGAAGGAGTGGAACTTCGGTCGTCTCGAGGTCGAGACGACCCCGAGGAGCGCCGACCTCCGTCACTTCGACTGGATGCCGACGCCCGCGATGTGCGCCATGTTCCACGGGATCTACGAGGGCATCCTTCACTGGCGAGGCATCGATGGCCAGGTGCGGAAGGTCCGGTGTGTCCGCGCGGGTGACCCCTGTTGCGAATACCACGTCACTTGGTAGGCCTGCTTACGCGGGGATGGTCCCCTCCGACATGACATGACCTGTCCCCCTCGTGGCCCGGAGTGCGGGAGCGAGGATCGCAAAAAACGAGGCCGCCTGGTCCGCCGGCGTCTTGCACATGGCGAAGATGATGGTCGGGATCATCACGGCCAACAGCGCGTATTCCTCGGCAGGTCCACCACCCGCGACTCCTTCGCGCACAGCGTGCACGAGGCACTCGGTCGCTTTCTCGAAGATCGATCGACGTTGCCGCGATGTGAATCCTCCGAACGAGTTCTCTTCAAGGATCGTGGCCGAGAGGTTTGCGTAGAGGCATGCGAAGTTGACTACTCCCTCGCGTACGTCGGCCTCGGTTCCCGCGAAGTGTTCCAAGAACGAAACGGCCTCGTCGAATGCGAGCCAGGCGCGTGCATGCGCCGTCAGTTCCTTCTGCGCCACGGGCGACGAAGCGAAGCCTGCGTCGATGAGGGCGATGTTCGAAGGCCATGACGCGTAGATCGCGAGGCGATCGAGCCACGGGAGGGACGGGTCCGGCGAGGGAAGGCCCGCGGCGATGTCCCTCATCGCTACGAGATCGAGCGTCTCGCGTCGGAAGTAGATCGTCGCGGCTTGCGCACGGGTCAGCGCTTCGTGTCCCTTGGCCAAGAGTCGTCGGACTCGCTCATCGCCCGAACCCAGAAGTCCTCGGAGTTCTCGGGTCGCCACGGCAAGGACACGTTCCAGGCCGTCCTGCCCGGGTCCCATGAGGTCCGCAAGGTCGGCCTCGAGTCCTTCCATCGAGACCGTGGGGTCCGTGAGCGGACGGAGGCATCGGTCGTACAGTCGGACCGCTTCGGGGAACGTCCAGCCACCGCCATCGAGCAGGTCATCAAGCAAGTCCTGCGTCATCTCGTACAAGGAGCTCGCAGCAATCGCACGTCGGATGCCCTTCTCCGTCATGCGGGATCGAAAGTGGGCGTGGATCACGGACACCCCGGCGATCCGGGCGATGGTCTTACGATGCGTGTTCGGTGCGAGCTCGCGCAGCCGTTCGAGACATTCTCGGAGCGCGGCTCCGCCCGGCAGTGCGTCCCATCCCGCGCGCCGGATCCTTCGTGCATCGTCGAGGATCGGTTCGATGCGATCGCGAACCCGGGTCGGCGAGACCCCGAGATCGAATCGCGCCGCATACCCCTCCGCCGCTCGACCGAAGCCGTCGAGGAGCCCGACCAGCGTGTCCCAGACGTCCTCCGTCGCGAGTCCGATACCCGATTCCGTCCCAAGCATGCGGTTCACGGACGGGCCGAAGAGGCCACAGGGTCTTGGAGAAAGTGACCAGAGCCTGACCAATCCCTAACCAGAAGGTCCGACGGCACCGCATCGACGGTCGCCCGGGACGTGTTTCGAACGCGAGTGGAAAGCCTCCCGCCGAATGTTTATCCGGCCAGGTCGATTTCCGCCGACGGACGCATGGCGAGACCGGTCCTTCGGCTCGCGACCCGCTTCACGCGACGCACCCGGACGACCGCATGGGCGATCGCCTTCGCGTGCATGGTCCTCGTCGGCACGCTTAGCCTCGCGGAAGGATTCGCGGACGGCATCGGATCCGTCGCCGATCGGATCGGTTCCGGTCCTTCGGTCTATATCCGCGGGCGGGAACTCCTCGCGAGCGAGATCGATCCGGCCGTGCTCTCCGAGATTCCGGGCGACTTTCTCGCGCTCCGTGCTCACGCAGGGAATCTGGAAATCAACAACGAGTCCCTCCCGGTGATGGTCGTCGCGCTCGTGAATTACCAGGGTGGGAACGCGACGAATTCATATCCCTTGGGAGCCCGCGACCTGTCGCTCGACGGAGGACTGCGCGAACGCATCCTGGAGATGAGTGAGAGGCCAGTGGAGAACTCCGGAAACCTGAGCCTCTTCGGCATCCGCCTCACGGCTCTGCCGATCGTGCCCCCGCCGCCGACGCGTTCACCGTTGTTCCCGGACACCTGGGCCTACGTCCGGGCGGACCTCCTCGTCGGCATGGACCTCATGCATGGCGGATCCGTGCAGGCGATTCTCACGAATGCCTCGCTCGATGCATCGACGGTTTCGCGGTTCGCGTTCACGCGGATCGATGCCGTCGGCGCGGTCGGTTTCGTCCGCGGCGGTGTGGCCCAGATTCAGGGGACGTTGCGCCTCCTCGCCCTCGTCATCGGCCTCGTGATCGCCCTGCTCGTGTATGCAGCGATGTCGCTCGAGGTGCACGCGCGGAGGCGGGAGATCGCGACGTTGCGGAGTCTCGGAGCGACCCCGGGTCGAGTCGCCGCCGTCTACGAGGCGCAGTCCGTCCTGATCTCCCTGGTCGGCGCCTTCCTGGGCACTGCGTTGGGAATCGTGGTGGCCCACGCCGTCGTCTCCTTCGCCCCGCTTTTCGGATTCCCGAATCTCGTGATCCTCGCACCGCCGATCGAAGCGGTCGGACTCACCCTGAGTGTCGCTCTCGTCGCGGCGTTCTTTGCGGGCCTCGTGCCGTCCCGACGCGCCGCGGTCTTGGTCCGATCGAAGGGGGCGATCCGATCCTGATCCGTCCGCGGGCCTTCGCGGGACTCGTCCTCTGCGCCTTCCTCCTCGGGGCGACCTGGCCGGTCCTTGGGGCCCTCCCGAGCGAGCCGGCCCGAATCGTTGCCGGGGATGCGTACGCGATCACACAAGGGACGGGTCCTCTTTCGATCAACGTGAGCCTCGTGAGTAACCTCACGGCGAGCTCGTGGGCGAGGACCGTAAGCCCGGAGATCCTCGGCCTCACCACGCTCGAAGAGGAGCCCGTGGTCGTGCGCGCCGTGGATCCGGATGCGTTCCTGCGGCTGGAAAACGCCGTCCCGCTGACCGGTTCGATGGGGGGGAGTGAATTCGCGTTGGCGGGAGAAAATCTCGCCCTCCGTTTCGGACTCGCTACGGGTGACACCGTGACGGTCGCGGGCGCATACGCGCCTCGCCTCGCGTTCCTCCGGATCACGGGGACGTTCCGGACCGAATCGGCGGCGAATGACGAGCTGCTCGTCGACTTCGGCATGGGTCGGTTTCTCACCGGGATCGGCCCGCTGAACTATCACTCGATTCGCGTTCGAACCTCCGATCCCGCGGCCCTCGTGCGCTTCCTCGACGGATTCCAGGCGAGCGTGCACGTGACCGGTCCCGGCCTCGTCCGCATGGACATCCACAGCGATCCTCCGAGCGACGAGCGCCTGGCGAACGCGATCCTGCGGACTGGATTGGGTGGCGCGCCGCGAGATTACCTCGCGACGGCGGTCGGGGAGGCGACCACGTCGGTCCGTGTCGTCGCGTACGGCATCGCAGTCCTCCTGGGGATCCTCGTCGCCTTCGGGGTCCACGCGGTCCAGGCGAGGTCCTTTGCCGATCGCATTTCTACGGTCGGCATCCTGCGCGCGGTGGGTGCCAGCAACGGATGGATGCGACGCCGGCTCCTCATCGAGACGATGCCGTTCTCGCTTCTCGCGGGTTTCACCGGAGGCATCCTCGGATTCTTTGCGGGAAGATTCCTCCAGCCCGAGGTGAACCTCGTCGTATTCGGGCACCAAGTGCCGATCTCTCTGGACGTCGTCACGTTCGCACTCATCCTGTCGGTCATCGTGGCGATTTCGATCGGCTCTGCCTTCGTCCTGCTCCGCGGTACGTTGCGACTCCGGCCGACGGAGTCGATTCGAGAGACTATCGCGGTCGAGCCGCCGCGATCCCTGGAGGCGATCCTGCGAGGTTGAGGACGGATGGGGCGGTCGTGGCCGCCCTATTGTGCATCGCCCTCGCCGCGCGCCTCGTGCCGTTGACGTTCAGTCCTCTCCCGTTCAGCATCGACGGGTTCGCATTGGCTCGGATTTCGACCGACATGGCGGCGCACGGGGTCTGGCGGATCGATCCCGCCGACGTGAACAGTTACAATCAGAAACTGCCTGGGTTCTCGCTGTTGTGGGCAGCCGCAGCTCAAGTCGGAGGGATCTCGCCGCTCCTCCATGTCCAGCTGCTCCTGCCCATGATCACGTGCTTCACGGTCCTGCCTGCGTACCTTCTCGGGGCGAGAGCGACCGGTCGACGGCTCGGTGGATTCGCCGCCGGTCTTTTCGTCGCGCTCTTCGGTAGCTTCCTCCTCCTGACGAGCGCCGCCGCGAAGGAGTCGATCGGACTCCTCGTGTTCCCCGTGGCGGTCCTGCTATTCCATGAGCGCAAGGATCCGAGGAAGCGCGCGCTCGCGGTCCTCCTTCTGCTGTTCCTCCCATTCCTCCATTCGCTCACCACGTTCCTGACCCTCGGCATGGTCGCGGCGCTCGTCGTCCTCACGCAGCGCCGCGCGCTCACGCGAGGGCGATTCTCCTGGCGTGCTTTCGCACTCGATGTCGTGACGGGCCCCGCACTGGCCCTCGGCGCCTGGGCCTATTACGTCTCCGTGGACCTGCCGTTCCTCTCGGACATTCTCGCCCCGGAGGCATTGGTCCTGTTCCTCGCGGTGGTCGTCCTCCTCACCGCCCTCATGGCTCCGATGGTCCGACCCGTTCCGCGTCGGATGGGTCGCCGTCTCGTTTCTCCAGCGACGAAGGTCATCCTTCCGCCGGTCGTCGGATTCGTCCTCTTGGCGGGGAACGCGGCAACGAATCTGTTCGTCGGGGCCGGGCGTACGGAGTCAGCCTTCTTCCTTGTCGTGCCTTCGATCGTCCTCTTCGCCGCGTTCGCCGTGGGGGGGTTCCAGCTCGTGCGACGCACCGTGAATCGGACGAGCGACCTCGTCGTTGCGATGTTCGTCGCCCCCGTCGCGCTCATCTTGTTCGGATTCTTCCGCGGTTTGGATCCTGGTGGCCTCCTGCTCGTGTACCGGGCGTTCGATTTCCTCGATTACGCCTTGGCCATCCTGATCGCAGTCGCATTCGTCGCAGGTTGGAGAACCATCGGGCCGTCGCGTCCGTCTCGGGCCGGGCTCGTGGCGGGCTTCCTTGTGGCCCTATTGGCCACGACGCCGATGGCTTGGAACACACCCGCGGTGTTCGGCGTCCAGAACGTTACGACGTCGGAGGAGTTCCGCGCTTTGGCGTTGCTCGGTTCCCTCGGCGCACGGAACATGACGACGGATCAGCGCCTCGCGGACGTCGCTAGGATGTGGTTCGGGTATTCGGCCAACGCCGACCTCCCGCGCAAATTGCGTGACAACGAGAGCCTCGCGGGTGCGGATTACGCCGTGGTCTTAGAACGATGGGCCACCGTTGGGGCGCAGGTCCACCCGTCTCCCAACATCGTGCTTGCCGCCGGAGTCTTGGCGGCATTTCTTGCCGCGAATCGGGTCGTGTACACGGCAGGCCCACCTGGTAACCGAATTCTTGTCGTACAGGTCCTCACGTGAACGTTCCGAGACTGACCTAGGCATTACCCTGGCCACGTCGCCGTCCGCGCAGGGAAGCTGTATCTTTGAAAGACTATTGAGCGACTCGGCGAAGCCCGTCGAATTGATCGAAATCGCGGTCGAATGAATAGACGTCCGTTGTCCCCTCCCGTTCCATCAAGACCACCGCGAGCGCATCCGTGGTTCCGACTTCCGTCTCGGCGGCGAGGGCAAGCGCATCGAGGATGTCGCTTCGTGTGACGGGTAAGAGTCTGACATTATCCATCGTCGCGAGCCCCAGTTGGACCGCCTGGGCATCCCTCAGGGCCATCCAATCCTCGAGGACGTTCGCGATTTCGGCAAAGTGGACCGTGGACAGGAGGACCGGTTCTCCGCGGTTGATGCGGCCGACGATGGCCCGGGCCCGCTTCTTGATGTTCTCTTCCCGAGCCCCTAGCTTACGTCGCGGCTTGAGATACGCGTGGACGAAGACGCTCGCATCGACGTAGCGAGCAGGCATTCCTACTGCCTTCGCAATTCGCGCCGAACCGCGTGCCAGTCTGAAAGATTCGCCTTGACGTCGACCTCGGCTCGGTCAAAGAACGCGGTGAGGTCGACTTTCTCCCGAGGGAGGATCTCCAAGACTTCTCCCCGGTTCCTGAGGATCACCTTCGTTCCGCGCAGGTACTGCCTCCTCCACTCCGCAGGAATGACAATCCGGCCTTGTTCGTCGATGTCCTTCAGGATGGGGCGCATGGCAATATTGCCAATGTGTGGCAGATACTTAAGGATATGGCACTGATTGATGAAAGTGGTGGATACTTTCTCTGGACGGGCCTACAACAGATTCCGGGTATCAAATCGGCTTGGACCCGAATTCACGGAAATTCCAGCACGGGGACTACCGCACCGCGAAGCCTCGCGTGGGCAAAGTTTTCAGGAAGTCCATAATGTCGTCGATTTGCGAAAGGAGCTCGTCCCCTTTCGTGTACCATTTGTTGTCAAAGAAAATGGCTCCGGCCAACCATCGAGGCCGGCCCGAAGGGATATCGATAGTGGAAGGATGGCCGTCGAGGACAGATAGGCCCTTCTTGGCGCCGAGCCGAGAGCGGATCGTCTCACGGGCGGCTTGGCTTTCGGGAGGCCCTTTCTTTCTGGTGACCATACCGATCTTCTCGCGAAGGGGTCGAAAGGACTTCGCCCATTTCGTTACATCATCGACGTTCGGCTTTAACACAGATCCGTCGGCAGCCATGAAGACGGTAAACAGGAATCCGGTCGGGGCGGACCGGCCTCCTGAGAATTGTTGGAAGGCCAAGCCATTGTCAAACACTACCCGAGCACCGATGAAACGCTCCCAACGCGCCTGCATCGCGCGCGGTTGTATTCGGCGCAGGAACTCGGTCGTTCCTCGTGTAGCCCGGGCCGCTGCAACGGGAAGAGTGGCTGCGAACACGATTCCCACCGTAAGGCTCACATAAAGGTACCATGTGCGCCAGTTCGACAGAGGTAGTGCCAGGAATGTGACAAGGACAATGGCCATGATCACAAAGATGGTGGTCGCGATCGCGCTGACGACGATGGTTTGTCGGACTCTCTGCCGCAGTCGTTGCTCGATTTCCATCAAGGGGTTCGGCGTCCCCATCACGAGGCTTGGGCAGCTCCCCTATCGACTTGAACCTTCTCACCGTATTCTTGCCATCTCCTGCTCGTTCGTACTCCGGGAACGATGTCGTCGTGGCGCAGCCGCTCACCC
>Ga0209236_1001386_pt1 | contig 14525 bp, 20 predicted proteins | sample GraSoi013_1_40cm_FD_185819 | JGI IMG/M metagenome (GOLD analysis project Ga0209236, IMG submission 185819) | Grasslands soil microbial communities from the Angelo Coastal Reserve, California, USA - Sample 09_27_2013_1_40cm (SPAdes) (version 2) | ecosystem: Environmental > Terrestrial > Soil >... | reverse complement strand
CGCGGATCTCGGCTTCGACTTTCTTCCCGTCGTCGTCGAACACGTCGCCGAACACCACCGCCGCGCCCTCGCGGACGAACAGACGCGTCTCGGTGGCTCCCTGCCCGCGCGCGCCGCCGCTGATCAACGCGACCTTGCCTGCGAGTCTGTCCATGGACCGGTCCTCCCTCTGCGATGTCGGGCCAGACCGTAACCGGCTCTCAAGCTGAGGTCAAGGACGCGCGCGGTCGACGGCCGGGGAATCGCCCCCGCGGAGAACGCGAAGGAGATCCCCCGACAGCGTGTCTACTTACCGAAGCTTCATGGCCGACGCTCGTGGGCCGAACGTACCGGCCGAGCAGCCTGAACCCTGGAATTTCGACGTACCCGTCGTTGAAGACGTACATGCTCGGCGGACGGTCATCGCCCAGCCGCTACTTGCGCGCCACGTCGCTGCTGATCAGCACCTCGACACGCCGGTCGCGTTGCCAGCACTCCCGGGTGTTGTCATTGCACTTGGGCCGCGACTCGCCGAAGGCTCCCGAATGGATCCGGGACGCCGCAACGCCGGCCTGGATCAGCGCGTCACGAATGACGCCGACCCGACGCTCGCTGAGGCCCTGGTTGTAGCCGTCGGTGCCGAACGGATCCGTGTGGCCGTCGAGGCCGACGTTGACCGAAGGATTCTGCTTCGCGTAGTCCGCGATCTCGGAGACCTTGACCATCTCGTTTGTCCGGATGGTCGCGTTGTTGGAATCGAAGAGGATGTCCTTGAACGTGGTCCAGGGCAGACCGGCCGGGCCCTGGATCCCCGCCGGACCGGCTGGGCCTTGCACACCGGCGACGCCTTGCTGGCCCGCGGGACCCTGCGGCCCTGCCGGGCCCATCGAGCCCGCGGGACCGGCAACACCGCTGACGCCCTGAGCGCCGGGCGCGCCGGAGGGACCGTAGAACTTCTGACTGCAGCCCACGACGAACAGCATGAGCACAGCAAAGAACAGTCCGCGTTTCATCGTCCTTACCTCCCGCTAATGGTGAACTCCACCTGATCACGGTTGTAATGCGTGCATCAGGGCTCGAATCTACGTTGGCGATGATCCAGCCCGCTATCGGACCTTGGTCGCACGATCCGGACGGTGGTGATGAGCCGCTGTTCTGCAAGGTGGGAACACGGAGAATGAGGCGGCTCGTCGGTGCGCGCGCTGTTAAGGCCGGAAATATCGTACCCGTCACCTGGTGGTGGTGATCAGCACCTCGACCCGGCGGTCGCGCGCGAGCTGCGCATCGCCGAAACGCCGGGGCTCCACCGCGCTCACGGAGCACCGTCCGCGTCGAACAACGCGTCGAGGAGCGATTCGCCGCACGAGTCCGCCATGACGACGACTCGGCGCGCGCCGCCGTTGCCGAAATAGTCGATGGAATCGTCGATACGCTTCTTGCGATCGACATCGACGACGAACAGGCGTGTGCGTGCGATGCTCACGCTCGCGCTTGGTGTGGACTGGTCAGCGCTGCGATGGATGAGCGGTTGGCGTGACATGGAAGCCTCCACGGCATGTGGTCGTCGCCGGTCATGCGGCGACGTCATTGTGTTCCCTTTGGCGTCCAGGTTCCGATCGCATAGTCGCGCAAGGCTTGCAGCAGGACCCAGCGGAGCGTGGTCCCCTCACGCACGGCGCGGACACGCGCGGCCCGCTGAAGATCGCGGGGGACGCCACGCACCAGATAGATGCCCGTGGTCGCCAAGCGGGCGAGCACGCGGGTCGATACGTGGCGCCCGTCAGCCCGTGCGTCGAGGCCGGCTCTTCCCTTCATCCTGTTCCCTCCGCCCGTCCCGTGGGTGACTACGCGCGAAGCGGCGCAATCAACCGGATCAGCCAGAGCAGGACGGTCGCCCCGACGAACGCCATGATGAGGCTGACGACGAACCCGCTTCCGCCGACGCCGAGCAACGCGGCGAACATCCAACCGCCCAGCAGCGCACCGACGCCCCCGAGGATGATGTCTCCGAGCAAGCCGTAACCATGGCCGCTCACGACCCGACCGGCCAGCGCTCCTGCGATCAATCCGATGACGATGAACATGAGAAAGTGCATGGGATCCTCCCTGCCTTCACGCTAGCAGCGCGGTGAGATCGCCGGCCAGTGGACCTTGGTCCTACGAGTGCACGACCGACTCCTCGCGCTCGCGCCTAGCCGATTGCCCGACGGATAGCGTCGAGCAACGCCTGTCCATCGACGGGCTTCCACAGATGGCCGGCCGCCCCGGACCTTTCGATGCGCCTACGGGTCGGCGCGTCGTCATAGGCCGTCACGAAGACGACGGGGACGCCGACTCGGTCAGCCACCAATCGCTCCTGAAGATCGAATCCGCTCATTCCGTCGTTCAGGTGGATGTCGAGAAGGAGACAGGCCGGTCGACCCCGGCGCAACGAATCGAGAAACTCCCCGGCCGAGGCGAAGATCTGACCTGTGTAGCCGCCCGCCTCAATCAGGCGACCCAGCGCTCGCCGAACCGACAGATCGTCGTCCACGATGGCAATGATTGGGGAAGTGGTCACTGAAAGGCCTTCTCACGACCACTCTAGGCCATCGCCTCTGCGCGTGATATTGGACCTTGGTCGCGTCCGGTTACAGAAGAGTCGCGTCGGTGGCCGAACTTTCAGACGCTCGAGGAGACCGCCGACACGCTATGGGACTTTAGTCCAATACCCGACGATTCGAGGCTCGCGTAATTTCAGACGCGGGCGCGAAGTTGAGCCCGTCGAGGTACGTCACGACGCTTCGCCACTCGCACGGCTTCGTGAAAACGGCGCCAGCACCGGCGTCGAGGGCACGAGTCAGGGACGCTTTCACCTGTGACAACGACCACTGAGATCGAATGCCGAGCCACCGCGGCGATTGCACGGATCAGCACGTCTCCCGGGATGTCAGGTGTTGCCGGCGGAAGAGCGCCAGTGCGTCGTGTCCGCTCGCGGCTGCCATGACATCGGCGCCCTCCAGACGAAGCGGTTCGGTGAGCAGTTCGGAGACGGGCTGCGATCTGATGGTTCGGGAACCCCTTTCTGTGTTGGGCGGCAGTCGGTACATCCCAGCCCAGGTAGGGAGCCATACCAACATCACCAGCAGGACGATGGCGACCGCGAGGGCGAGCACGTCCTTGAGATACTCGGGCATAGTCGCCGCCTTTCTCTCGTCACAAATCTAGTCGGCGTCCTCCGGCCTGCCTATTGGACCTTCGTCCAATGCGAATGCCCCGACGCATGGTCGCGCGACGCGTGAAAGAGAGACCAAGGTCCAATGGCGCGCTCGCCGCCCGTCGTCGACACTCCTCGTGAGGGGCAATGGCGCTTGATGCCCGCTCAGGAGGGGAGCCGTGGCCGGGCATCACGTACGCGTCCTCTGGACCCTCATTCTCCTGGTCCCACTCTGTGGGCTCGTCGGTACTGCGGGCCCTGCGACTCGTAGTGCCCGGGCGCCGTCGGCGGACCCCATGCTTGGATGCGCGGTCCTTCAAGGACAGCCCGCCGTGGACGCTTGCGACGAAGCGATGCGTTCGCGCCTCCCCGTCGACATCCGTGCCGAAGCCGCCTACAAGAAGGGCGTCGAACTCGGCGAGCTCACGCGATACGCCGATGCGGTGAAGGCATACCGGGAAGCCATTCGCCTGAAACCCGACTACGCCGCGGCCTATACCAATCTCGGCTTCTCACTCAGTCGGCTCGAGCGGTGGCAGGAGGCGTGCTTCGCCTACGAGAACGCGATTCGGCTGACGCCGAACGACGCCGACGCACACTACAATCTGGGCGTGGCTCTGGTCATGCGCGGTCGACCAAGCGCGGCTCTCCGCGAGTTCCGAGAGACCGTCGAACTGGCCCCCATGGACGCGGACGCGCACTACAACATGGGCCTCGCCCTGAACAGGCTCGGGCGTCACGCGGAAGCGGTGCAGGCGTATCGCGAGGCGGTCGGCGTGCGGCCAGACTATGCCGACGCTTGGGGGAATCTCGGTCTCACCGCGAACTTGATTGGGCGGTACCGTGAATCGGCAGACGCGTTTGAGCGGGCGACAGCGCTGCTGCCGGCATACTTCGATAGCCGGCCGCGTCAGCGCGAAGCCTTTGAGGCCTCTCGCGGTCGGTAGGGCGCTCTACCGGTCGGTCGTCTCGCCCAGATAGACGCGAGGATGTTCCCCGCGCGTGCTCCGTGCGCGGCTCAAGGCGCGCTCGGTGAAGCCAGGTTGCAGGGATGCCCCTACGCCGTATGGCTCGAACCCCGGCCCGAAGTCCCGATCCTCCCAGCCGTGGTCGTTCGGGTCCCACACATAGGGCAGGGACACGATCTGTCCGGGGAGCCAGAGCGTCTCGAACGCGCGGAAGGCCTCGAGAAGGATCGTGCGTTGCAGGGCCGAGTCTCCGGCCTTACCGGTCTGGTGATTCAGCGGGAAGTTCAGGAAGACCGCTCGCGGTGGCCGAACCGCAAAGGTGATGTCCCAGGCCGAGGTCATGCAAAGCGTCGGGATCCCAGCCTTCTCGATCTCGCGCGCCGTCAGTCCGACGGACTGGCGGCAGACGGGTCAGACAGGGACGAGGAGCACAGCGTCCACGGCCATCCGCCGGAGCTCGACGACGATCTTTGCAGCACGCTCGATATCGCGGCTCGCCGAGTACGACGTCACAAAGCTGACCGCGTCATCGGCGAGGCCGCCAATGACGTTCGCGGCTTCGAGCTCGCGAAGGCGATCCAGTGGGAACACGCAATTCGGATCGCGATCAGGATCATCGTCACGGTAGGCGTGATGATAGATGCGCAGATCCTGCGCAGCCGTGTTCTTGGCTATCAGCCGGTACGAGCTGTCGTTCTCGGTGAAGAGAGGCTTCGTCAGAGCCGTCCAGGGCGCCTCGTGATTGGCGATCCATTTGAAGGGTGGGTATTCGGCATATCGCTCCCGCGTGCGTTCGCAGGTAGTGAATAGGCGGACCGTCGCCGGCGATGTCGAGCCGGATCGGCTCGGCTCCCGGCGCGAGAACGATCGCGCCGAACTCTCGCGTCGTTCCGTCGTCCCAGGTCAGGCGCTTGCGGGCGGGGTCGAGCGCCGTGATCCGACGGCCCAGCGCGAGCTCCACACCACGCTCCTCGTAGTAGGCGCGCGGGTGCAGCGGAAGCCATTCCTGCGGCGCGGTGCCGGCCAGGTAGTCCTTGGACAGGTTCGGCCGATCATACGGCGCCTGCCGGTCTTGATCGATGAGCGTGATGGCTCCATCGAACCCGAGATGCCGCAGTTCCTCGGCCGCGCTGTTCCCCGCGGCCCCGGCTCCGACGATTGCCACCGACCGCGGCAGCGGAGCCCCACGAGGCACGCGACGCCGAACGCTGCCCGGCGCCGCCTGCTTTCCCGTGACGAACACACGACCATCCCGCTCGACGACCGCGTAGCACGGAACCGGGTTGAGCGCAGGTGCCCGCAGAGCTTCGCCCGTGCGAAGGCTGAAGCAGGCGTGGTGCCAGGGACAGCGGACGGTGTCGTCGACGACGAGCCCCTCGGCCAGGGGCCCGCCGTAGTGGCCGCACGTCGCGCCGATCGCCGAGATCGCATCGGCGCGGCGGACCAGGATGATCGCACTGCTCCCGACGTGACCGAGCAAGGGAACGCCGTCGGCGAGTGAGTCCACCGGAGTGCCGAGGGTGAGATCGGGTCCGTTCGAGCCCTGAAGCGGATCGCTCATCTGTAATCGGGCCTCGCCACCTCGTTACTCCCTCAAGCGAGTCGACGTTCGCCGGCCGAGATCCCTCGCGGCGACAGGAATGCCTCGTAGACCAGGGTCCAATACGCAGGCCACGGCGACGTCGATCAGGTTCATCATAGGCCTCTCATCCAGGAACGATCGTGGAGGGCAGGAAATGGCCACGGACGACGAGATTCGGAAGTTCGTGCAGCATCACCATGGCTTCATTCCGAAAACGGGGTGGATCGCCCACGTCAAGGAGGTTCACGGCATACCGACGCTGCGTGAGGCGAACCGCGCCCGTCGGGATCGCGACATCGAGCCGTGCCCGCCCGAAAAGCGTGAGGCGATCGAAGAGGCGCTTCGGCATTTCGGCGTGATTTGATGACGGCCGGCCTGCTATAAGGCCAGCGGACGCATCGATTCGTATCGTCGTCCTCTTCGCCGGGCAGGCGCGACGAGCGAGCCGAAGCCCGGCTCCGCGTGGATCGCTCCGTCGTGGCCGGCGGCGAACACGCTGTGCCGGCTCCGATCGGCTTGGCGGCCAAGACGCTCGAGGCTGTCCTGGCAGCGAACGCAGGTCTGTGCCTCGGGCATGGCGTTCAGTCGAGCCGGCGAGATCGGGCCGCCGCACTCGACGCAGGCTCCGTAGTCACCCTCGCCGATTCGCTCGAGCGCTGCCGACAGGCGGTTCACGCGCGCCAGCAGCAGCTCCCGTGTGGCAAAGGCGATCTCCAGGCTCTCATTGACCTGGCTCCCGTCGACCTCGTCGGCGAACGGAGAGTTGTCGCCGATCGCTTCGGGGAGCTTCGGGACCGGCACCGGCCGGTGCAGCCGGTGAAGGCGGGCTACCGCCGACATTAGATCTTGATCGAGCCGCTGTCGGATGTCATCCATGGTAGGCCTCCCCCGTCGCTCTCGAATCTAGTCGGCGTCATCCGCCCTGCCTATTGGACCTTGGTCCAGCCGATGCCTTTCGCTGGCCCTTCGCGCAGAACGCTGGCGCGGTGTTCGGGACCGGTGACGGCCGTGAGCGCTTGGTTCGGGTCTGCTGTGCCTACTGGACCAAGGTCCAATAGGCGCGCGGGGACCCGACCGGCTAAGGTTCAGGAATGGGAGGAATGCTCATGGATCGGCCGGCCAGCCCAGAAGTGTCCAGGCGCCGCAGCGTTTCCCCTGTCGCTGCCGACGCGGTGGCCGATCCCTCTCGCTACGCGAAGTCCCTCGCGGGCCTTTCCGGGTCGAGCCTGGACGACGATCCGTACCGAGAGGACGGCGGTGAGGGTTGATCCGATGACCGTCGAGGGGTTCGCCAGCTTCCGTGAAGTCATTCACCGCGCCGTCTGCCAGCTCGACGGAGCGCCCCAGGATGTGCTCGAGGCCGTTCAGAACCACGTGCGGGTTCATCAAGAACTCGTGATCGGTGCATGGGACGAGCTCCGGCACCGGGGTGGCGCCGTGACTCACGTCACCAAGTCTGAGTACGACCGATCCTTCCAGCTGGTCAGCGACATCGTGCTGGCGAAGGGCGCCGACATTCCGGTGATCTGGCGAGACCCCGACCCGGTCGCCAAGGCGCTCAACGAGTTGATCGCGCAGGAAGTGAAGGCTCACCACCAGCAGCCGAGGCGATGATTCGCCGCCGGGCAACGAAGCATCGGCCCGCGGACATCCCAACGATCGCCAGGGCGCGCGTCTTCGTCGTTTACTGAAGCTCACGCGAGGCGGGGAGGGCCCCGAGGGACCTGTCAAGTATCCTGTGATCAGTGTGAGAACGAGTGGTCACGACGCGGACCCGCGACTCCCAGCCGATCGGAGGACCGCGCGATCACGGCATCGACCAGCCGCGGAGCCAAGGCCGACCGGACGACGGCTTGCGGCTCTCTCGTTGACCAGCCTCGGCGTCGTGTACGGCGACATCGGCACGAGCCCTCTCTACGCACTCCGGGCGTGCTTCCACGCCGAGTACGGGCTGGCGCCGACAACCTCCACCGTCTACGGCGTGCTGTCGCTCATCGTCTGGTCGTTGGTCTTGATCGTCAGCGTGAAGTACATCCTCGTCGTCATGCGCTTGGACAATCACGGCGAAGGCGGCATCGTGGCCCTCCTCGCCCTGCTCCGCCCGAAGCGGCGTCGGGGTGTCCTCCTCGCGCTGGGGCTGTTTGGTGCGGCCCTCCTGTACGGTGACGGCGTCATCACGCCGGCAATCTCGGTGCTCAGCGCCGCCGAAGGTCTCGAGGTCGTCACACCGGCGTTCAAACCGTATGTGCTTCCGTCCACCCTGCTCATCCTCTTCCTGCTGTTCTTCGTCCAGAAGTACGGGACGGCGAGGGTGGGCGGCGTCTTCGCGCCGATCATGCTCGTGTGGTTCGGCACGATCGCGACGCTCGGGACCCTCGAAATCGTTCGCGCGCCGGCGATTCTGCTCGCGGTGAACCCGTGGTACGGCATTCAGTTCTTCCGGGAGCACGGTCTCGCCAGCTTTCTCGTGCTCGGCTCGGTCGTGCTCGCCGTGACCGGGGCGGAAGCGCTGTACGCGGACATGGGGCACTTCGGCCGCACACCCATCCGCCTGGCCTGGTTCGGAGTCGTGTTTCCCGCGCTCCTGCTCAACTACTTCGGGCAAGGCGCCCTGGTCCTGCGCGTTCCGGACGCGGTCCAGAACCCGTTCTACCTCTTGGCGTCGCGCTCCTTCCTCTATCCGCTCGTCGCGATCGCGACGCTCGCCACCGTCGTCGCGTCACAAGCCCTCATCTCCGGCGCGTTTTCGCTGACGCAGCAATGCGTGCAGCTCCACTACAGCCCCCGCGTCTCGATCGTTCATACGTCGCGGTCGAAGGCGGGGCAGATCTACGTCCCGGAAGTGAACACGGCCCTGATGATCGGCTGCTTGCTTCTCGTCCTCGGCTTCGAGTCGTCGAGCGCCCTCGGGGCCGCCTACGGCGTCGCGGTGACCGGAACGATGGCGGTGACGACGGTGCTGTTCTACGTCATTGCCCGCCGGCGCTGGCGCTGGTCGGTGGTGCGCGCGGGCGCGTTGACCGGCGCATTCCTCACGATCGACCTCGCGTTCCTCGGCGCCAACGTCATCAAGATCGAACATGGCGGCTGGGTGTCGCTCGCGATCGGCGGCGGCGTCTTCCTTGGCCTGAGTACCTGGAATCGGGGGACCGAGCTGCTCCGCGGGATCTTGGCGCGGGCCGCGGTCCCGATGGATCACTTCCTCGCTGAGGTAGAGCGTACGAAGCCACCGCGCGTGCTCGGCACGGCGGTCTTCTTGACCCACGACGTCGCGGGCGCGCCGCTGGTCCTGCAGCGCCACCTCATGTACAACAAGGCCCTCCACGAGGAGATCATTCTGCTCTCGATCATCACCGAGGAGGTCCCGGAGGTGGAGCACGACAGGCGCGTGACCACCGAGGCGCTGCCGCAGGGATTCCATCGCGTCCGGTCATACTACGGTTTCATGGAACGGCCGGATGTGCAGGAGGTTCTCGCCATCTGCGGTGACCTCGGAATCAGGGCGCCGGCGGAGGAGACGATCTACTACGTGGACAGCGCGCGACTCCTGCCGACCGGCCCCGCGCCGATGATGCGGTGGCGGAAGCGTCTGTTCGGCTTCATGGCGCGCAACGCGAGTGCGGCCACCGACTTCTTCAACATCCCACCGACTCGCGTCGTCGAGCTCGGCGCGCGCATCGAGTTCTGAGGGCGGTTCAGTCCGGACCGCGCGCCTCCAGCACCGAAACCACGGACACTTCAACGATGTCCGCGGAGGGCTCGCGATAAGTCCCGGTGTAGCCGATCGAGCCGGCTGGCGGAGTTGCTCGCACCCGCCAGCCGGACCCGTCTGGTTTCGACCGCGAACTGCTCGCGGTTCGCTCGGCAAACTGCTCGGCCTCCGCGGCCGCGTTGAGTGACTCGAGGAGCCGTTCGAAGGCGAGGCCGTTGAGCGCCGCGTACTGGCCGAGCGTCAGCCCGGGATAGGTCGCATAGAGCTGCCCCGGGCGGAGGACATAAAGAGGCCCCCCCTGGAGGAAGATCGGGCCCGTGCTGGGGTAACGAGTGATCGTCTCGTCGACTCGTGATTCGACGGTGATCGGCCCCGACCCTGGGTTCAGCATCTGCCGTCCTCTCACCGCGCCATCACGCGCGGGGATTTCGATCTGCCCCTAGAGCGATTTCAAGTACTCGACGAGCTCGAGCTTGTGTGTCTCGCTCAACCCCAGCTTGAAGAACGAGTTGTAGTGCTCGAGAACGCGGGCGAGCGATGTCTGATCATGGATGGTTCCCTCAACAGGACTCTAACGAGGATCGCCGGGTGGGCCTATTGGACCTTGGTCTAGGCTGCCGAGGAAGGCTCCGCCTCCCGCAGCTCATCGATCAGCGCCTCCAGCTGCCGCGACGTGTCCCGTGCGTACTCGTGGAAGTGTTTGTGCATCAGCGCCAGGGTGAAGGCCTCCCGGATCGCCCGAGGCCGCCGGCACGCGGTCTCCAGGCACATGGAGAGCGTCAGCCAGGCCCGGCGCGGCGAGGCACGCAGGATACAGGTCCAGAAGATCCGCAGGACGACGGCCAGATCATCGCGCCGGGCCAGGACCCGAGGACCGAGGAGGCTCCCGCGGTTCAGGATGAGGGCCATCGCGCGCCGCCGGTAGTTGCCGAAGTCGTAGAGGCGGTGGAGCAAGGACCGGTAGCCCTCATAGAGCTCGAGCCGGGACATGCCGCTCGGGACGATGTTGGTGAACACGAACTGATCGCCCACCGACTCGGCGATCAGCCGCCCGGCGGCCTTCAGGCGTGCGTGGAGCGGAGTCTTGGGCACGGCGTTGAGCAGGCCGGTCATCGAGATCGGGATCCGGGCCTGCTGGATGAACTGGAACTGCTCCTCGAAGATTGCCGGGTCGTCGTTGTCGAAGCCGACGATCATGCCGGCCATGACCTCGATGCCGGCGGCCTGGATGCGGTGGACGGAGGCGACGATGTCCTCCCGCATGTTCTGTGTCTTCTTCGTCTCCTGTAAGCTCGCCGCGCGGGGTGACTCGATGCCCACGAAGATCACGACGAAGTGGGCCTGCTTCAGGAGGCGGAGCAGCTCGGCGTCCTGCGCAACGTTGAGGCTCACCTCGGTCATGAACTCGATGGGATAGCCACGCGCTTCTTGCCACTCGGCGAGCGCGGCCAGCAGCGCCTTGGCGTCCTTCTTGTTGCCGATGAAGTTGTCGTCGACGACGAAGATGTTCGACACGCCGAGCGCGTGGATCGCCTCGACCTCGGCCAGGACCTGGGGCACGGACTTCGTCCGCGGCCGGCGGCCGTACATCACGATGATGTCGCAGAACTCGCAGCTGTACGGGCAGCCCCGCCCGAACTGGATGGCCATGCTGCGATAACGGTCCACCTTGAGCAGGTCGAAGCGCGGCAGGGGCGAGTCGAGGAGGCTCGGCTTCTCCTGCTGCTCGTACTCCGACTGCCAGCGGCCGACCTCGTAGTCGCGGACGAACTGCGCCCAGGTGTGCTCGGCCTCGCCGACGATGAGCACGTCCACCTTGCCCCGCAGCTCTTCGGGACAGAGCGTGGCAAAGGGGCCACCCGCCACCACGAGCTTCCCCCGCCGCCGGAAGGCCTCGGCTATCTCGAACATCCGCCGCTTGTGGATGACGAAGCCCGTGATGCCTATGATGTCGGCGTCCGTGTCGAAGTCGACCGGCTCCACGTTCTCGTCGCAGAGCACGACCTCGTGGGGTGGCGGCGTCAGCGCCGCGACCGTGGGCAGCGCAAGGTTGGGGAAGACGCAGCGCTTGCCCAGGCTCGGCAGGATCCGGTCGAAGGTCCAGAACGACTCGGGATTCTTTGGCGCGATCAGGTAGATTTTCACCTGGGCACGATGACGCCGACCTGGTCGGCCAGCCGCACCAGCTCGGCCACTGACCCCGCCCGCATCTTCTCCATGACGCGGGCACGGTGCACCTTGACCGTCTTCTCGCAAACTCGGAGATCGGCCGCGATCTGCTTGTTCAGCATTCCGGTCGCCACGAGAGCGAACACCTCGGTCTCGCGCGGAGTCAGCGTCTTCACGCGCTCCTGGATCTCCGCGACCCTCGCCGCTTCGTCCCGACTCTGCACGTCCTTGCCGATGGCACGCTGAACGGCGGCCAGGAGGTCGTTCTCGTCGACCGGCTTGGTGAGAAGATCGACCGCCCCGTTTTTCATGGCCTTGACGCTCATCGGGACGTCGACGTGGCCCGTCACGAAGACGACGGACATGCGCCGCCCGGCGCCGCCAGCGTCTCCTGCAAGTCGAGCCCGGTGACGCCTGGCATCCGCACGTCCAGCACCAGGCAGCACGGATCGGTGTAGGGCTCGCACGCCAGAAACTCCCGGGGCGCCGCGAACGCCGTGACCGCATACCCGGCAGAGGCAAGCAGTCGCGTCAGGCTCTTGCGCACGGCGAGGTCGTCGTCGACGACGAAGATCATTGGTGCGACAGCGGTCATGGCGCGTCCTCCGTGTCCACCGGCAACGTGAACTGGAACGTCGCGCCACCGTGAATGTTGCTCGCGGCTTCCAGCTGGCCGCCGTGCGCGTTGATGATGGTGCGCGCGATGGCGAGGCCCATGCCCAATCCATCCTGTTTGGTCGTGTAGAGCGGTTCGAAGATGCGCTCGGTGTCCTTCTCGTCGATCCCGATCCCCGAGTCCTCGACCGCGACCACGACGGCCGGGCCGCCATCCTTCGTCGTCCGGATGACGAGGGTTCGATCGTCGGCGTCGCGCTCGCGCACGGCGTCGAGGCTATTCAGGACCAGGTTCAGCACGACCTGCTGGAGCTGGACGCGGTCGCCACGCACTCTCGGCAGGTCGGTGTCGAGCTCGAGGCTCATCGACACGTGGCGGATCACCACGTCGCTTCGCACGAGCCACGCCACCTCACTGACGATTTCGTTGACGTCGAGCGAGACGAATTCGAGGTCGCCCTTCTTGAGCATGAGCCGCAGGCGATGGATCACGGCGGCGGCCCGCTTGTCGTCGTCGATGATGTCGTTCAGGATCTCGCGGATCCCCTGGAGATTCACGACGTCGACGTCGAGGAGCCGCCGGGCCGCCTGAGCGTTGCTGAGGATCGCCGTCAACGGCTGGTTCAGCTCATGAGCCAGCGACGCCGTGAGCTCACCCAGGGCCGAAACCCGGCCGATGTGCGTCAGCTCCTGCCGGAGCCGCCGGGCCTCGAGCTCCCCTTGCTTGCGCGACAACGCATGCGCGAAGACGTCCCCGACGAGGTTGAGCTGCTCCATCAGCTCACCCGACGTCGCGCGCTCGGCGCTGGCCGCGCTGAACACCAGCCCGCCCACGACGGTGCTGCCGACCAGCAGCGGCACCGCGACCTGGGGCTTGACGCGGTGTTTGAGATAGCTCTGCCGATCGACGGCCGCCTCGTCGGAAAGCTGCTCGAGCTGTGAAAAACTCACGACGTCTCCGCGTTGCAGGCGGGCCGTCATCCATGGGAACTCATCCGCATCCATCCATTCCTCGATCGCCCACGAATGGGCGGCTCGGCCGTCCCGGGAGAACTCGATCAAACTGCCGCGATCGACGCCCAGGAAATCGACGACCTGGCGAAGCCCGCGCTGGACCTCCCGATCGAAATCACCGGCCGACAGATGACTGAACGCGGTCGCCAGGGACGACAGCAGCTTCTCCAGGCGCAGGCGCTCACCGAGCGCGAGCTCCATGCGCTTTCGCTCCAGGGCACCGGCGAAGGCCTCGCTCAGCAGGCGGAGCCGCTCGATCAGCTCATCCGGCCAGGCGCGTTCGGCTCGCACGGAGCCGAAGGAGAGTACGCCGAGCATCGGTCCGCCAGCGCGGAGCGGAAGCGACACTTTCGAGCGCGTGCCCACGCGCTCGAAGCTGGCCCGATCGATCACGGCCTCCTCCGGAAGCTCGTCCTTCGACGCAAATCGCACGACATCCCCGCGCCGCAGTTTCTCGGCCGACCAGGGGAACTGGTCGGAGTCCATGACGCGCGGCGGCTCCTCGAGGCCCGGCGGCGCCCACGCGATCCGGACACTTGGCCCGCCCTCGACGTATTCGTCGACACTGCCGCGATCCACGCCCAGGAACGTGCCGACCTGCCGGAGTCCACGCTCGAGCGCCGCGTCGATGCCGCTGGCCGCGACGTGAATCAGCCCCGCCGAGAGCTCCGCGAGGAGCGCTTCGAATCGCAAGCGCTCCTCGATCACGAACTTCGTCCGCCGGCGCGCCGAGCGCCGGAGCAAGAGCCAGAGGATGACCAACGTCTCAGCCACGATCAGCGCCACTGCGGCGCCGAGCACCAGCGACTGAGCTTCCAACCTCACACGCGGCCTACTCGCTGCGCCGGAAGCGTCACGACACGGTCACGGGCCGCGGCGGGCTCGTCTTCGAGTCCGAGCCCGGTCCGCCGGCCCGCCCGTTCGATGAGGGGCCGGAACACGGTCTGAAGGGTGAAGGGTAGCTCGAGGACGATCATCGCTTCGTTGGCCAGCGTATATACCGTTGCCCTCTTATATAATTCATATGTTTACATATGTCAACGGGGCGCCGGCACGTCACCCGCTCAAGATCAGCCGGCTCCCAGCTCCAACGCATGCGTCGGAGGGTTCGCATTGGACCAAGGTCCAATAGGAAGGCGAGCGTGCGGCGGCTAGTGTCAACGTGGGATGAGACCCACGGCTCGGCTAATGGAAAGCGACGCACTGTGAGCACACGCCTGACGCTCGAGCTCCCAAGCCGTGACAAGAGCAAGGCAAAGTTCCTCTACATCGTCTCCCGCGAATGGCCCG
>Ga0209236_1001380_pt1 | contig 14537 bp, 18 predicted proteins | sample GraSoi013_1_40cm_FD_185819 | JGI IMG/M metagenome (GOLD analysis project Ga0209236, IMG submission 185819) | Grasslands soil microbial communities from the Angelo Coastal Reserve, California, USA - Sample 09_27_2013_1_40cm (SPAdes) (version 2) | ecosystem: Environmental > Terrestrial > Soil >... | reverse complement strand
CCATAATTCATTATTGCTATTCCGCTAGGCAAGTAGCTGTACGAGGTTAGAACGCTTACGGAAACACAGCTCGCTACTAGTCCGAGCGAGAGAAAAAGTATCAGATAGCTGAGCCGTGGGCGGAGCATTACTTTACTCCTGATCCAGAGTGATTAGACGTAAGAAGATTGCGGAAATAGTTTGCTAACTGCCCGTGTTGCCAAGACAAGGTACGTCAAGGTGTTATTGTAAACGTGAGAATATTGTTCCGTGTTGTTGTGAGAGCTATCGTGTAGGTATACTTAGATTGAAACGTGAACGCACTTCCATCTAGCCCACATACTATGACAACGATGAGGACAGTCTCGGTCGTTGGGCGCATTGAGTCTTCTAGGGATCTACGTTTCAGCTCGGAGAATAGCCGGATTGAACTAAGGACCAGCAGACCAAGTTACGTACAGACTCTCAGTAGAGTGAATCTCGAACGGAGCGTTAAACCCATTATTCCGACATCAACTTGAAAGAAGTCCCTGTTCCCATCAGACAAGCCCTTAACAACCTCCGAGGACGTTCTAGGGGATATTACGTTGCAACCTGAAATTAACATAGGTACGCTCGGTCATGTCGACAATGGGAAGAGCACCATTGTCCAAGCGCTGACAGGGGTCTGGACTGCAAGGCACTCTGAAGAGCTTAGAAGAGGAATTACGATCCGTATTGGATATGCTGACGCCTCGTTCTATGAGTGTCCGTCTTGCGAGCCTCCATACAACTATTCAACGAGCAAGATCTGTCCGAACTGTAAGAGCGAGACCAAGTTCCTAAGATCGGTGAGTTTCGTCGATTGTCCCGGTCATCACAGCCTCATGGTCACAATGCTGTCCGGCGCCGCGATCATGGACGGATCGATGTTTGTTATCTCTGCGAATGTCAAGTGTCCGCAAGCCCAGGATCGTGAACACATGCTAGCCGCGCAGATGGTTGGCTTGCGCAAGATGGTGGTCGTGCAGAACAAGATCGATGTGGTAGACCGCGCCAGGGCCAAAGTGAACTATCAGGAGATTCGTGAATTTACGAAAGACACTGTTGCTGGTGACGCTCCGGTGATACCGGTTTCAGCCCAGCATAAACTGAACATGGATGTTCTGATTGCTGCGATACAAGAAAAGATTCCCACTCCCAAACGCGACTCCGCTGTCGCGCCGCGAATGTCCATTCTCCGATCATTTGATGTCAACAAGCCCGGTACAGAAGTGGAGGATATTCTGGGGGGAGTTGTTGGAGGGTCTGTTGTCCAGGGGGTTTTCAAGAGGGGAGAGGAGATCGAGATCAAACCGGGCATAAAGGTAGGCGAGTCGAACCGTGTCACCTACGAAAGGCTTGTCGCGAACGTGGAGACCTTGCAAGCCGGTGACGGAGAAGTGAAGCAGGCAATGCCTGGTGGGTTGGTTGCTGTTGGAACCGATCTGGATCCGTCGATAACAAAGTCTGATGGGTTGGTGGGCAATGTCCTGGGAAGGTCAGGTACACTGCCCGATATTCTGGAAAAGGTCAGCCTCGATGTTGACCTATTCGAAAGAGCCGTCGGGACAGAACAGCTGGTCCCAGTTCAAAAGATCAAGATGAACGAACCCTTGGTTCTCAACGCGAGCACTGCTGTCACCTCCGGATTAGTCGTATCCGCAAGAGAAGACATAGCAGATGTACAGCTAAAGAAACCCATCTGCGCCGACCCAGGATCCAAAGTCGCCCTAAGCCGAAGGATCGGGGAGAGTTGGCGCTTGATAGGATTCGGAACGATAAGATAGGAATAGAGGCCTTTCCAAGCCGGACCAGAAAAACAAAATAGGGTCGACCGACTTGAACAAGATTGAGCAGGAGTTGCAGGGTTCGAAAATCGTAGTTCTGGCCGTCGGGACGGGTCTTCTCGTTGCTGGAATCCTAGCCTACTTGACTGGAGTAATGACGGTCGGAGCGGTATCCTACGCTTGTAGGGTGCAAGGAATCCCCTGCCCTTCTGGCGAGGGCGCCACCCTCAGCATGGGACAAATGGAAGAGTTGTGGGGAGCAGTCTCAATTGTTGCCGGGGCAATTCTCAGCGTCCTAGGGCTCGGAACGAGGATACGATCCACTCGGTAGTAATCTTGCCTAGGTCTCGCTTTCCGAGCGAGTCAATCCTTCCACAAATATGACAACTGCCGGTGCCGTTGATCCATTCCTATGAGACGACAGTTATGATTTGGACCAAATCGATGAAAACAAGCCGCTCTCTTACCGTCCTCCTCGATACTAGTTTCATTCTGATGATGCTCGAGCAAAGAAGAGATATCGACGACGAACTACGAGACCTCATCAAAGGTCCAGTCCGGGTCGTGATCCTCGATATGGTAGAACGCGAGCTCCAACACCTCGGAAGAACTCGATCCTCCAAAATCGGCAGTCTCGCGAATGCGGCTCTACAACTCTTGAAGTCAAGAAAATATTCGACCCTCGCATCAGGAATAGAAACTTCGGATACGGACGCTGCGATACTATCTTTCTCGTTAGCCAAGAATGAGCCGTTGGCTGTCGCGACGGTTGACCGCAAATTGAGAGCTGCTCTATCCAGGCTGGGTTTGCAGGTAATTCATCCGATGCGTCAGCGAGGGTTGTTGATGTCGAAGAGTGTACATCCCAGTTCGACTTAAATAACGCCCACCGGGGAGCCGCGGTGGACTAACGACTTGGCAAGGCTCTATTCCGGTAAGCGAGGAAGCTCAGGGTCCACAAGACCTGTCAGCAGACGTCCTCCGGCCTGGTTCAAGTACGAGCCTGAAGAAGTGGACGCCCTTGTTCTGAAATTGTCGAAGGAGGGGAATACGCCCAGCCTGATAGGGCAGATCCTCCGGGACAGGTATGGCATTCCCTTGGTGTCGCAGGTTGCTGGCCGACGGCTTGAGAAGATTATCCCGGAAGAGAGTCGGACGAAGCTTCCTGAGGATCTTGAGAATTTGTTGAGGAAGGCGACGAGTGCGACTAGGCATCTTGAGAAGAATCGGAAGGACTATCCGAACAAGAGGGATCTGGCATTGATCGAGTCGAAGATTCATCGGCTTGTATTTTATTATCATAAGATTGGGAGAATTCCTAAGGATTGGGCATACAAGCCAATTGCAGCCTCACTCGACTAGCCTCAACGAGCGGAGACTGGAACTTCAGCGAACCGCCGACGAAACAGCGTCGATAATCAGAGAAGCAGCTTCTAAAGAATCAACAATTCTGACAGTAACGCATTTCGACGCTGACGGTCTAACCGCCGGTGCAATAGCCTTCGAGGCGGTCAAACGTCTCAATTCAATTGTTCATCTGCGAATCGTAGAAAATCTTAGCGAGAGAACGATCGAGGAGATCGGAGCGATTGACGCTGACTTCATCATTTTCTCTGACATTGGCAGCGGTTATCTCGACATCGTATCCAAGGGGCTCAAGAATCGCGAAATCGTTATTGCCGACCATCACCAGGTACTGGGCGAAGCTCCGCCGAATCTTCATCATTTTAACACTCATCTGATGGGTTTCAATGGCTCTGAAGAGATTAGCGGGGCGGGAACAGCCTATCTTCTCGCAAAGGCGATCGATCCGAAAAACGTGGACCTCTCCCCACTCGCCATCGTTGGGTGTCTCGGGGACCAGCAGGACAAGGGTCCCAAGAGGTCTCTGATCGGCCTCAACACGGAGATTCTTGGAGACGCGGTCAAAGCTAAACTGGTCGAGGTCACGCAAGACCTGGTCCTGTTCGGACGACAGACAAGGCCTATCCACAGGGCGATAGCATCGACGACAACACCATTTCTCCCAGGCCTAAGCGGCGAAGAGGATCGATGTCTAGCGCTGCTTGACTCTGTGAATATTCCCACCAAGGTTGACGACCGCTGGAGAACAATCTCGGATCTCTCGCTTGAAGAGAAGAAACGACTTGTCGATAAGATCATTCAACACATGATCTCACTGAAGCTCAGTGGAGAAGTCGCCCTTGAACTGATAGGGTCAGTGTACACGCTGACCAAGGAAGAACCCTCAACTCCTCTGCGGGACGCCAGGGAATACGGATCTCTGTTGAACGCTTGTGGCCGCATGGGCAAACCGGGCCTTGGGGTAGCCTTGGGTCTAGGGGACCGTGGGGCCTCCTTCGAGGAAGCCCAACAGGTCTACTCGGAGTACCGGAAATTCCTGTCGAAATACATGAACTGGATAACCTCTGACCCCAAGTCACTGGTTCAGAAAGGACACTTGGTCATAGTTAGGGGAGAGGGAGTGATTGATGAGAACATGACCGGAGCCGTCTCTTCCATACTCTCCTCCTCCAACCTCTTTGGTGGATCAAAGGTTACGTTGGTCGTTACGGCGACGAAAGAGGGCGAATCAAAAGTCTCTGCACGTGGAACCGATCAGCTAATCGAGAAGGGACTGAATCTCGGGAAGATACTTCAGGACTTATCGCCTAAGTACGGTGGATACGGAGGCGGCCACGCGATAGCAGCAGGCGCAACCGTAGAGCGCCAGAGCCTCGAATCATTCCTCACACAATTCGAAAAGACCATCGAGTCGACGATCAAATGATTAGAGCACAGATCAAGATATCGACACCGAACAAGGCAACATCCAGGTCCCTTGTCGCATCGGTCCAGCCTGATAACTTGAACATGAAAGGTCTCACAGTGAAGGGAAAAGCGCTGGACCGGACAGCATCATTTAGTCTCGAATTCGGTGGAAAGATTGAAACATTCATATCCACCTTGGACGACCTCCTCCGCTGTCTTCAAGCAGCAAAGGAGACGCTAACAAAAGTATCAAGCTAAGAAAAATGGAATAGAGACTGTGTCAAAGACCACAAAGAAAGTGCGGGACAAATGGAGAACCAAAGAATGGTACTCCGTGTACACGCCCGCCTACTTTGGAGAACAGAACGTGGCCGGAATACCGTGCGAGGATCCGAAGAAGCTTATCGGCCGAGTCGTCGAAACCACACTTTACGATATTACTAATGATTTCTCCCATCAGTCCATCAAACTGTACTTCCTGGTCACCTCGATCACAGGCGACCGAGCGGATACAATTCTCAAGAGTCACGAGTACTCCACTGACTATCTCAGAAGCCTTGTCAGGCGTGGAAGTACTCGTTGCGATGGGATTTTCACCGGTAGAACAGTTGACAGCTATCTCACGCGAGTCTACATCGTAGGATTCAGCCACGGCCGGATAAACGGGTCCCAGGAACATGGGATACGACAGGTCATGGGCAAGATCGTTGCAGAAAAAGCGTCAAAGCTCACCTACTCGCAACTTTGCCACGAAATGGTTCTGGGAAAGATGGGATCAGACGTCTACAATGAAGCGAAGAAAGTCTGCCCCCTCCGCCATATCGGCGTGCGCAAATCAAAACTGCTCTCCATGCCACTGAGCCTAGAAGATGCAATGCCCAAGGGAAAGGTCCCCAAGGAAGTCATCGAAACTGCGCCTGAAATCGTCGCGGTTGCTCCCGAGCCAGCAGCGTAGCGCTGCCCGCTTTTGAACCTGCAATTCGGCAGCTCCGGAATCCGAGGCAAATATCCTGAAACAGTAAATTCAACGGTCGCCTTCGAACTAGGAAGGCTCATTCCAAGGATTATGGGTGAAAAGCTGGCGCTTGGAAACGATCCGCGATACTCAGGGCCCGTTCTGAAGGCATCGTTTCTTGCTGCGGCTCTTGAGAACAGAGCGAAAGTTCTAGATTATGGTTTGATTCCGACACCAGCCCTCGCTTACCAGACAAAGGCTCTGGGGCGATCAGCTGGAGTCATGATCACCGCTAGCCACAACCCGCCCGAGTATAACGGGTTCAAGGTGTTCAACAAGCTCGGGGAGGCTCTCGACGACGAGACGAAACTGAGCCTGAAGAACCTGAAGAAGCTTCCCTACGATGGTAGAGCATCCAGTCTTGAGCCTGCGGACCCAAGAGAGTACAAAGAATTGCTTGAACGTGTGGCTTTCAAGAAGAAGTGGAAAGTTGTGCTCGACTGCGGTAACGGTGCCGCCTCACAACTCGCGCCCGCAATCTATCGAGAGAGACTGGACAAAGTTACGACGATCAACTCCTACCCTGACGGTGGATTCCCCGGTCGCGGCTCTGAGCCCACAAAGAATAGCGTGCGGACCCTTGGGAGCATGGTGGTTGAGACTCACTTTGATGCTGGGATCGCGTTTGACGGCGACGCGGACAGAATGTACATTGTAGATGAGAACGGAGCTTGCCCCTTACAGGATAGAATCCTGGCATCCTACATCGCTTTTCTTTCGAAAAAGTCCAAGGGTCCCTTCGTGGTCCCACTTGATGCCTCCATGGTTGTGGATGAAATAGCTGAGAAGACTGGCGCGAGGCTTGTTCGAGGCCCGGTGGGCGATGCTAAGCTTCTACGGGAAGCAAAGAGGTTGAACGCGAATTTCGCCGGAGAGCCTTCTGGGGCTTGGATTCACCGAGACTACAACAGCTGTCCGGACGGACCCTTATCTGGACTGTTATTTCTCAAAGCGGCAGACACCCTTGGTCTCAGCGTGTCAGAAATGGTCACAGATGTTCCGGAATACCACATGATCAGAGAAGGAATGAAGTATACTGGAAAACCCTCCCAGGCGAGACTCTCCAGACTGGCTAGTGGTTTGAAGAGGATCCTTGGGAAAAACTCGACTGTTGAGACAAAGTTGGGGCTGAGGGTCAGCACTGAGACCGCCTGGGTTCTCGTCCGGGACAGCGGCACAGAGCCTGTGATACGCGTGACCGGAGAATCGAAAGACCGATCCGAGGCAACGAGAGTTATGAGAGAAACACTCCGGCTCTTGAGACAAGTCCTGAAGGCACGGTGAACCGATTGAAGGCAGCTATTCTCGCCGCGGGGAGAGGAGAACGGCTCTGGCCGCTTGCTGAGAAGAATCCTAAGCATCTGCTCCCAATCGGTGGAGAACCGCTTCTGCAGAGAACGGTCAGAGGGCTTGTTCAGGCAGGGGTCGGCGAAATGGTGATAGTTATCCAATTCGAAGCGGAGAAGATCAAGAATTTCTTCGGAGATGGTCAACGTCTTGGTTGCAAGATCAGGTACGTGAAACAGAAGAGACTGGGAGGAACTGCCGATGCGGTGAGGACGTGCGAGAATGAGCTGCGAGGAGAGGACCACTTCCTAATCGTATACGGCGACAATTACTACGATCAGAAAGCCCTCGACAAATTCGTCAAGTTCTCGGACTCTAAGGATTTGCTCATGGGTGCGGCGGAGGTCAAAGAACCGTCGCGCTTTGGTACGTTGGAAGTCAAGAGAGGAAATATTGTCTCGATCCGCGAGAAAGTGGCCAGCAGCAATGTCGGAGTCGTCAATGCGGGTATCTACGTTCTCGACAGTTCCATATTCTCTGCCATAAAGAAGACCCGCAAATCTAAGCGTGGAGAGTTTGAGCTCACAGACTCGCTAAGCTTGCTGATGGCTGAGGGGAGACGGATCAGGACGATTCCATTCGGCAAGGGAGAATGGGTGGGTATCAGCTACCCTTGGGACTTACTCGAAGCGAACCGGTCAGCGCTGGATTCTAACGAAGAGGTTCGTGATGGAGAGACAGAGCCCGGCGTGCATCTGAAGGGCACCGTCAGCTTGGGAAGAGGATCGCACGTGAAATCTGGTTCGTATATCGAGGGTCCCGTGTTCATCGGTGAAGGTGCGGTGGTTGGTCCTAATGCATACCTCCGGCCAGGTACCTCGCTCGGAAAGGGTGTGAAGGTCGGTGCGGGTTGCGAGGTCAAGAACAGTATCGTCATGGACGAAACCAAGATTCCTCATCTCAGCTACGTGGGGGATAGCGTTCTCGGTAGGGGAGCCTCTCTTGGAGCAGGCACAATCACTGCGAATCTGAAGTTCAACGATTCCAACGTCGAGTCAAGAGTGAAGGGACGGATGATAGAGAGCGGACAGCACAAATTAGGTGCAATTCTCGGAGATGGGGTGAAGACAGGGATCAATGTATCCATTTTCCCCGGGGTTAAGATTGGAGCAGGCGCCTGGATTGGCCCAGGAACCATCGTCAGAACCGACGTTCCGTCGAACGCGAGAATGAGATGACTTTCGCGAGATTCTCAGTGTTTAGACAGTTATTGTGAACGTGAACTGATTGTTCCTAGCGCTTACATCTATGATAGTGTAGATCTTGCCCGTGCTGAACTGGGTGAAAGCTCCCGGAGTGCCGCTGTAGGAACAGCCGCCACATCCCTGGCCAATGGTAATGATAGTTGGAGCCGATGCGTTAGGTGAGATCGTTGGTCCTGGAGTGGTCGCGTTCCGCCATCCACTACTCTGCCACTGGTTGCCACTAGAGTCCTTGACGGAGTAGCTTTCCAGAGAGACGGTGAGAGCCCCGACATTCCTGAGAACCAAGCTCGCGTTCGTAGGAGAATTTAGAAGAAAAGAGTCTATGTTCAACGCTTCTTTGCCCTGTGGAGCACAGGCACCACAGCCGCAAATGTCGAAACAACCGAGTTGAGATTGCTGAAAATAGATTATCGCCTCAACCGCAGCTACCTCTGCAAGAACCGCGACGACAAGAACCAGTAGGAACTTCCGGTTCATCCGGCCTCATGGAGTATCGCATGCTGACGGGAATAATAGCGGATTTCAACTGAAGCGCAGGAACGATGGTAACCCCAACACCTCCGAACATGGCGAGATTAAAGTCGTAAGCTGAGTCCTTCGACTCGCAGCTTTCCCGGAAGATCAATCTCGCCTTCCAGATCGAATCTCGAACCGGTCAACCATTCTGCTACCTTGATGTTCGACTTCGTATGTTCGGTGACCCGAGCGATGGAAACCTCGGACACTCCTTCCGCCAGTACTAGGTATGGGACAATCATGTCTCCCATGTGACGATCCAGAATCGCTCCTGACTCGACCTCTTCCACGAGAATCCTTCCTGCAATCGAGCCTACTTCTTCCGCGGGTCTTCCTCTCTCCCCGAGAGCGTCTGATCCTAGAGTGTTGCCGTTCTGATCTTCCGATGACAAAACGATTCCACTCCCAGGACTCAACGGGCTCCTGTCGTCCGCAACTTCAACATCTATCGATGGGGAGGGTAACTTTGCATCTTCGAGCCGTTTCTTGGCAGAGCTTGCCTGTCGTTCGGCCACATGCCTAGGTAGCGACGTTGCATGGCTAATACCGTGTATTCTTGAGATGGATCCTGACTTGTCGTTGGTTAGTGGTTGCAGCTTTGAGGGACCTTGAGTCGAGAATCTGACCAATCCTCCTCCCTTGGGATAGTGTCCTCTGCGCACGGTCTCCAGATGACCGTTGTAGCCGATTTTTTTGAGGATGGGTAATGTGACTAGACGGATGTAGTCGATAGGTGGACTCCATTTCACGTCGGTTCCACCCACAATGTCTAACTGAACTGGTCCGGGCGCAAACGCGAGCATAGGCATGAGCGTTTGAAGGACAAGAGTGACGCTTCCCGCGGTCCCCACGTCAAACCTGAATGAACCAGCTCTCAGTTTTCCTGGTTTGAATGTAAACTCTGTAGAACCGACCGCAAGCCCTTCCAAATGTCCAGAGCAAAGGACCGACGCGGCTTTGACGCCGGTCATGTGTTGCGGTCTGATTCCCGGTTCGGCTCTTCCCGCCCTGATATTGAACAAATGGATTTCTTTCGATAATACTGCTGCGAGAGCAACTGCGGTTCGTAGAACTTGGCCTCCTCCTTCGCCGTAGCTCCCGTCTACCTCGATCATCTTTCGCCGAGCGTCCCAAGAGTGCTCTGTTAAGTCTTCGTCGGATAAACGAGTAACGCGTGTCGGATCATCCTAACCGTAGCGTAACCAGGTTACTGCGCGGGAACTCGGCTGTTTAATTACTTCAGAAGAGTAACTGCCTTGTGAAGTACAGTAGACGATGAGCAACCAACAGACGAGAAATGTCTATTCCTATTATTGCAACATGGCAGTCCTAGACCCGGAACAGAGAAAACGACACGACACCTTAACGAAAGACCTGCTGGCGAAACATCTCGAAATTATGGAACTACCCGACGGCTATGGAATTCGCTTCCCGAACAACCGCTCGCTTTTCACAGCATTATCGGAGTGGGCCGCTCTGGAACAACTCTGCTGCCCCTTCCTTACACTCACCCTAGAAATGCAGCGTGATCAAGGACCCATCTGGCTCAAGGCAAGCGGAGAGGAAGGCGTCAAGGATTTTCTCCGAGCAGAACTCGGAATTTAGTTAGGCAAGGCCAGAAGCAGAACCACGCAAGACTATTCTTTAAGGAGGGCAGCTCTTGAAGAAATAGGCGAAACAACAAATGGAAAAACTGACTCTCGCAACCAAAGAGCACGACGGAACCTGGTTTGGGGTACTGATAAGTGATCAAGGTAAACTGATCGCCTCGTCATTCTCAAAATCAAGAGCGAGTCTAGAGCGACATCTTCGAACCGACACTCGCGGAACAATCAGTCACGGCCGTACACGCGAGTCAGACAGGGCACTGGACCAAATGATCAACCTCTATGAAGGCAAGAAGACGACCAGTACAGTACCCCTCGAATGGGAAAGCGTATCTGAATTCCAGAAGAACGTCTGCCAACGCATGAGGGAGATTCCGAAGGGACGGGTGACGAGCTACGGGTTGATAGCTCGACGAATCAGTTCGGGTCCAAGAGCCGTCGGGACAGGTGTCGCGAGAAACCCTTGGCCGTTATTCATCCCGTGTCACCGAGTAGTCCCTGCAAGCTTGGAGATTGGCAATTACTCAGTTGGAGGGGCGCTCTCTGATTACGGTTGCGAGGTCAAACGGGACCTTCTAGAGCGAGAGGGCGTATCTATCGAAGGCGACAAAATTGCTTCGAAGGCCCTTTGGGTTCCAACCGGGGCCTGAGAGTTGACGACCGGCCTCTATATCGGCCGGTTCCAGCCATTCCACCTCGGGCACCTTGAAGCCGTAAAACACATTCTAGGCAAAGTGGACGAGCTAGTCGTAGTCGTGGGAAGCGCGCATGACAGTCACACTGTTGAGAATCCGTTTACTGCTGGCGAAAGGATAACCATGATTCGGCTGGCGCTTAAGGAGGCGAAGATAGATGCGAACCGATACACGGTATTGCCTCTTCCTGACGCCGAGTTCCACAAAGTATGGGTCTCCCACCTTCTCTCTCAAACGCCTAGCTTTGACCTGGTTTTCACAAATGAACCTCTGACAGGTAGGCTTCTCAAAGAGGCCGGAATGCGAGTGGAGAAGATTCCCATGTTCAACCGAACCTCGTTTACCGCGACAGAGGTGAGAAAGAGAATCATAGAAGGAAAAAACTGGGGAGAACTCCTGCCGAAATCTGTTGCCACTTACATCAAACAGATCAAGGGAGAGGAACGAATGAGAGAGATCGCCCAGACAGACAAAGCGAACTAGAACCGAAGCTCTAGCTTCTCCAACGGCTTCACATCAAGCTTGTCTCTCGCGCTTCCTTCTCTAACCGCAATCTCCAACAACCCTTGACTACCAAGCAGTACTTCCATAGCTCCCTTGTCGACCTCATAGTAGGACCTTGCGTATTGGGCTTGCAGCTTTCGCGTGCCCGATCGGATTTCAACGCCTTCTCCAAACTTCACAGGTATTTTTCGGACCACTTTTTCACCAACATTCGTGATTACGTTTCCAAATACATCTGCATGCAACACTTGACAAACGAGTTTGTTCCCGGAGAATTTTGGCGATGATATGGGCAATTTTTCCAGTTTGGAGACCTTTGGTCCGACTTCCTCGGGTCTCCTGCCGGAAGCTATCAGACCCGCGACATGAGCGAATACGTCTCTCCCGTGAAACGTGGATGACATGGGCTTCCTTTGAAACTCTTTTGCTCGGATCTCATGAATCGCCTTCAGTCCTAGTTTTTCGCTTGCTCGGGCCATTAGCCCATTGTCGGGTCCAATGAGCAAGCCTGCGTTGCATTCGATAACAATCGCCTTTCTAGCGCTTCCAACTCCAGGGTCAACGACGGCCACGTGTATCGTATCTTTCGGAAAGTGGGGAGCAGTCGTTTCAAGAATGAATGATCCCATCGGAATATTGTGTCGTTCGACATCATGGGAAATGTCCGTGATGACAGCACTCGGGCAAAGGTCGAGGATAGTTCCTTTCATCTGTGCAACGTAACCGTCTCCTAACCCGAAGTCAGAAAGTAGAGTGACGACTCTCATCAAAGAGTCGAAACCGAGATGTAAGACTTAAACGCTCCAACCGGGCTGGTTCTTTAGAGAACCTAGGAAGGGTCGGCCTTTCGAAACTGTCACGCGTTCCTCAGAGATGAAACTGGGAAGACTTGGACTAATCACAGCGCAACCAGATGTGAGAATGAAACAGTAACCTAGTTCCGGTATTCACTGTTACAGAGATGTGATGGTCTAGGTTATTGTCTCAACGCACCATGATCTTACCTCTGAATGATCTGGCATTCGTACTAGGATTCGTCTGCATTATGCTTGGAGGCTACGCGCTCTACATGAGACACAGGATCGCGAAACGGAAGAAGAGACAGCGAGAGTTCCTGGCAAGGGGAGAAGCCTGATTAGAGCTTGTTCGCAGGTGCTTTCTTTCTTCGGATTCTCCGCGGTCTTCGGCTAGTTGGTGTGCGCCAGCAGGCCGGAAAACATCGTTTGGATAATATCGACGAACGCTTTTCTGGTCTCCTGCCTGCTAAGACCTGCCACTTCCCAGATCAAGAGTCCGTCATGGATTGCTATTGCGCCCATTGCGGTTAGTCGAGGATTTGCTTCTTTTTTGAGAATTCCTCGAGTTTTTAGCTCCTCGATAAAGCTTCCAACCATGTCGACCCCTGTTTTGTATCCGTCTGCGAGAATTTTCTTTAGCTTGGGATTTCTCGGCGCTTCTGAGGCTGCGGACAGGAAGAGGTTCGGCGTCCATCCCCACTTATCGATCACAGCGAAGAATGTCTCGCCATCAAGGCCGCCGCTTTTGAAGGATTCTCGTAGCGCTTTGGATGCTGCTTGATTGAAGAGTCTGAAGATCTCTCTGAAGAGTTCCTCTTTGCTCTTGTAGTATCGGTAGAGTGCTGGCTTGCTGAGCCCTAGTCCTTCCGCGATCTCGTCCATTGTTGCTTCTCGGTAGCCTTTCTGTGAGAAGACGCGATGTGCAGACTCAAGGATTCTTGTCTTGACGAGTTCCTTGTACTCCAGTGTGACCTTGGGCATGGTTAGATTATGGTTTCCGATTACTTAAAGTGAACGCGAGTCCGAAAAGTTACTCTGAAGTAACTTTAAATAAACGCTACCAAGGACCACTCTGCAGATGGTTAAGGGAATGAATGTCGAAAAAGGAACGAACTTGACCGACGCGAGTCCAACTCGCAATGATAGGCTGACGAACGTCGTCCTCTGGGGTCTCGCAATGGCGTATGTAGTTTCTACCATACTTAGAGCAATACTTCCTAACCTCAACACCTTCCCCACAATTCTCCTCCTATTTCCCTTCACGCTCATCCACGGGATGAAGCGTTATCCTTGGAAGGGCATTACAATCTTCGTCGTCATTACGCTGATCGTCAGCGGCATCATGGAAAACCTAAGCATCCTGACCGGCTTTCCGTTCGGGCACTACTACTACACCGACGCGCTGGGACCTGAAGTCACCCTCGTACCGATCCTGATATTTCCATCCTACATCGCATTCGGCTACCTTGCCTGGGTTCTATCAATACTTATTGTAGGCGGAGTCCGCCGAGGCTCAACTATCTTCACCACGATCGCCGTTCCATTGGTCGCATCGTTCATGATGGTTGCCTGGGACATTTCCCTCGACCCAATTGCCTCCACCATCAACCAGACATGGATCTGGACGCAGGGAGGAGGATACTTCGGAGTACCAATCTCCAACTTCCTCGGCTGGTCACTGACCGTGTACATCTTCTTCCAGCTCTTCGCCCTGTACCTCCGGAAACGCGGGCCAATCAACCCACCGGCCATACCAATAACCCACTATCTCCAGATTATTCTAGTCTACCTGTGGACAGGGGTCGGGTTTGTCCTCAACTACCCGTTTAGGCCCACCAACAAGCTGATAACAGATGCAGTCGGACACATATGGCAGACCAACGACATATACGAGACGACGGCCATTTCGGCAATATACACGATGATCTTCATCTCAACTCTAGCTCTAGCGATACTCCTCAGAGACCGGCTAGTACAGAAGAGCGAATCGCCGATGAAGGTGCCGAAATGAGTGTCTTACGCTTCCTCGAGATCTGCCTCTACTCGAATGTCAAAGATTCCCAAGTGGACATCACATCGCTACGATGTAAGACTTAAAAGAATCACGGCTTAGTTTCGCGAAACACTAGCTGGCAGGGTTGATTCTTGAGTGAGACCCAAAAACTTCTGATGTTACCAGGTCCCACCAACGTTCCGCCTCGAGTGATGAGGGCGATGTTGAAGCCGCTTATCGGTCACCGAGGTCCGGAGTTCAAGGAGCTCTTCAACAAGCTTCTGGGTAAGACCAAGAAA
>Ga0209236_1001376_pt1 | contig 14547 bp, 14 predicted proteins | sample GraSoi013_1_40cm_FD_185819 | JGI IMG/M metagenome (GOLD analysis project Ga0209236, IMG submission 185819) | Grasslands soil microbial communities from the Angelo Coastal Reserve, California, USA - Sample 09_27_2013_1_40cm (SPAdes) (version 2) | ecosystem: Environmental > Terrestrial > Soil >... | reverse complement strand
TCACCATAAACGGCCGCCCCAGCGGCACCGTCCCGGTCTCCAGCGTGACCTGACGTTCTTCCATGCACTCCAGCAGTGCAGCCTGAGTGCGGGGGGTGGCGCGGTTGATTTCATCGGCCAGCAACACGCTGGTGAAGACCGGACCCGGCCGGAACTCGAATTCCTGAGTTTTCTGGTTGAAGTAGTGGAGACCGGTAATGTCGGTCGGCAGCAGATCTGGGGTGCACTGCAGCCGGCGAAACGTACACCCCAGCGATCTGGCCAGGGCTTTCGCCAGCATCGTCTTCCCGATGCCGGGTACGTCTTCGATGAGCAGGTGCCCTTCGCAGAGCAGCGTCACCAGGGCCAGATCGATCACCTGGCTCTTGCCGACGATCACCTGCTCGATACTGGCGCGGATGCGACCGGCAACTTCAGCCACGACCACAGGAGATGTCACCCTCACATTCCCACGCGCGTGATTCGTGATTCGTGACTCGCAACTGCGCACAAATGAAGCTCACGAGTTGGCGCGAAACATTGTCGTTCCGAATCACAAATCACGCCTTTCGCCTAATGCCCAACCTCCTGAAGAACCCTCTCGAACTCCGGAAACGAGATCGCTAAAGACTCTGCCCCTTCCACCGTCACCGGTCCGTCAGCCAGCAGTCCGGCCACGGCGAATGCCATCGCGATACGATGGTCACCGGTGCTGGCCACGCGGCCACCGCGCAGCCGTCCCCCAGTGATGATCATCCCGTCCGGCCGTTCAACCACCTGGACGCCGAGGGCCCGCAGCCCTCGAGCCATCACACCGATGCGGTCTGATTCCTTGACGCGCAACTCACTGGCGTCGGCGATCACCGTGTCGCCGCCGGCCAGCGCCGCGGCCATGCACAGCACCGGCAGCTCATCGATCACACGCGGAATCATCTCGCCGGCGATCCGCACTCCACGCAACGACCGACCGCGGACCACCACATCAGCGACCGGTTCCCCACAACGGACGGTGGGGTTGAGAACCGCAACATCGGCGCCCATGGCGCGCAGGACGTCGAGCACTCCGGTCCGGGTTGGATTCAGGCCGACGCCTTCCACGATGACCTCCGAACCCGGCCGCGCGGCGCCGGCGGTGAGGACAAACGCGGCGGACGAGATGTCGCCCGGCACGGCGAGCTCGCGGCCGCGCAACCCGCCGGGCGTGACCGAAACTCTCCCCGGCTGCCGGTGGACCTGGGCACCGAACCAGGCCAGCATGCGCTCCGTGTGATCCCGCGTGAGGGTGGGCTCGACCACGGTCGTCTCTCCACGGGCAAACAGTCCGGCCAGCAGCACGGCGGATTTCACCTGCGCGCTGGCCACCGGCAACGTATACGAAATCCCTCGCAACGGCCCGCCCGTGATCCGCAGCGGCGGGAAGCGCCCGTCGCCCAGGGCGGCAATCCGCGCGCCCATCTGCGACAGTGGTTCCACGATGCGATCCATCGGCCGGCTCCGCAGCGACGCGTCGCCGGTCAGTTCGGCCTCAAAGGGCTGCCCGGCCAGGATCCCCGCCAGCAGCCGCATCGTAGTCCCCGAGTTCCCCGCGTCCAGCGGGGAGGCCGGGGCGCGCCAATGTGGTCCCACCCCGTGGACGATGACGCGGCTGCCGTCGTCCTCAATCGCCACGCCCAGCGCCCGCAGGCAGCTCAGCGTGCTCAGGCAGTCTTCGGCGCGCAAGAAGTTATCGATGAGGGTATCGCCGCGGGCGAGCCCACCGATCAGCGCCGCACGGTGCGAGATCGACTTATCACCCGGGACGTGGAGGCGGCCCTGAATGTTGCGGACGGGCGAGATCGTGATGTCCATCGAATCGCCTAGCGGCGCGCGCGGAGGTCCGGCCGCAACGCAGTGGCACGCCGCAGGTACACGTGTACGATCTCCTCCTGTGACCGCGCCGTGTTCCACAGGATCAGCACGCGGATGCACATCGGCACGCTGTCGGGCACACCGATCTCCGTGGCGGACATCAGCGGGACGTGTGTCCACTGCAGCTGGCGCGCCGCCTCAGCGGGAAACGCGGCGGTGAGGTCGGGGGTGCAGGTGAACATGATCGCGGCAATCTCGTCGGGCTCGACGTTGTTGTCCTGCGCCAGTCGCCCGAGGAGCTCACGCGTGGCTTCCAGTACAGCGGGCTCGGAGTTCTCCTCGACCGTCGTCGCCCCGCGGATCCCTCGGATATGCATGACTACCGGGCCTCGGGCTTCGGGGTTCGGGCCCCGTCACTCACCAGGTCGATCGCGGCGCGAAGGCCGAGCAGGAAGCTGTTTGCCCCAAAGCCGTAGATCACGCCCCGGCACGCCGGCGCGAGCACCAGCGACGTCCGGAACTCACCCCGGGCCACGACATTCGTCATGTGCACTTCGATCACAGGAATCTGAATCGCAGCGATCGCATCGCGCAGCGCATAACTGTAATGGGACAGGGCGCCCGCGTTGATCACCACTGCGTCACTGGTCTGGCGCGCCGCGTGCAGGCGGTCAATGATGGCGCCTTCGCTGTTGGACTGGAAGAACTCCACGCCGGCGTCCTCGCGCCGGGCGAACTCGGCCAGTTTCGCGTTGATCTGCTGCATCGACTCACGGCCATAGATGTGGGGTTCGCGCTCCCCCAGCAGGTTGAGGTTAGGCCCGTAGACGACGAGAATTCTGGCCACCGGCCAGCACCTCCCGCAGCAGAGTATCCGGCACTTCCTGTTCGCGCACCACTTCACCGATGCCTACCGGCAGCGGGCAGCGCAGCACCCCGTCGCGGATCTTCTTGTCCAGGGCCATCGCCCGCCACACCGCTCGGCGGTTCACGGCGCCCAGTTTGGTCGGCAGTCCCGCTCGAGTCAGGAGCGTGTTCTGACGGTCTACCATCTTAGCATCGGCGACCCCCAGGCGCTGCGCCACACGGGCTTCTAGCGCCATCCCGATGGCGATGGCCTCTCCATGGGTCAGGCGCCGGAATCCCGCGGCGGCCTCCACGGCGTGGCCGATGGTGTGCCCATAATTGAGGATGCGGCGCTCCGATCGCTCGCGCTCGTCGACCTCCACCACCCGGGCCTTGAACCCGGCGCAGCGGGAGATGACTTCGACCAGCGCCGTCGTCTCGCGCCGGAGCACGGCGGGCAGGTGCTGTTCCAGGAACTCGAACAACACCGCGTCCCCAATTACGGCAGTCTTGATCACCTCCGCTAGACCGCTGCGCAGTTCGCGCTCGGGCAGCGTGGCGAGCATGCGCACGTCAGCCACGGTGAGCGCGGGTTGGTAAAATGCGCCGACCAGGTTCTTCACCCGGGCGTGGTTCACACCGGTCTTGCCGCCAATGCTGCTGTCCACCATCGCCAACAGCGTCGTGGGCACATGGATCAACTGAATCCCGCGCATGTACGTGGCCGCGACAAATCCGGCAAGGTCTCCGATGACCCCACCCCCCAGGGCGATCAGCGGGCTATAGCGGTCGAGGCGGAACCGTGCCAGCCGCGTATACAGGTGCGCGGCGGCGGTCAGACTTTTGCTGGCCTCGCCGGCCGGCACTGCGATCGGGAACCCCTCGTACCCCCCGGCCCGGAGCGCGGCCAGCAGCTTTGCCCCGGGGCCCCGCAACAGGGCGTGGTGCGAAACCACCGCGACCTTCGTGCCCGCCTCTATTTCACGGAGATCGGCAGGCAGCAGCGGCAGGATCCCTTCGCCGACGTGAATCGGGTACGTCCGGTCAGCCAGTCGCACGGAGATCGTGGTCCGCTCACGCGTGCGCAGAAGGGCCATGATCGCCTCGACGACACGCTCCGGCGTCGCGTCGGACACATCCACAAGCAGGTCGGCATCGCGGTAGAGAGGCCGGCGCTGATCGAGAAGCCGGACGACGCTCTCACGGACGTTGCCACGGAGCAGGGGACGGGTTTTTGCCTCGCCCAGCCGCTGGACCAGGATGTCCACCGGCGCGGTCAGGGACACGATCAACCCTTGACGGCGGAGGTGCATCATGTTCTCCGGCCGCAGCACCACGCCGCCGCCGGTGGCGACCACTGCGTCGCGTCGCGACGCCACCTCCGCCACCACGCCCGCTTCCGCCCTGCGGAAATACTCCTCGCCGTGGCGCGCGAAAATCTGGGCCACGGTGGCCCGCTGGCGGGTTTCGATGCGGCGGTCGGTGTCGATGAACGTCCATCCCAGCCGGCGCGCCAACAATTGACCGACTTCGCTCTTCCCGGTACCCATGAAACCAATCAGGACGACGTTGCGCATACTCGGCCAGCTCTCCCGGCACGGTTGTTGAAGCGTTGGAGCGTTGGAGCGTTGAAACGAAGACTCGTGTGTCGAGCGGCCATCCGTCGCCATTGACGTTTCAACGGTTCAACGTTCCAACGTTTCAACGTCAGGTCACATCTCCTTGATCCGCCGTAGATACGCCTCGTATGCCATCTTGATATCGGAAAGACTGTCACTCCCAAACTTCTCCAACAAGGCGTCGGCCAGCACGAAACACACCATGGACTCTGCCACGACGCCGGCGGCCGGTACCGCACAGACGTCGCTGCGGACGACCGCGCCGGTGATCGCTTCCTTGGTCTTAATGTCGACAGATCGCAGCGGAGACATCAGCGTAGACAGCGGCTTCATCGCTCCCCGCACTACCACCGGCGCCCCGGTGGTGACCCCGCCCTCGGTTCCCCCGGCGCGGTTGGTCTCTCGGAAAAAGCCGCGCCCGCGGGTCCAGAAGATCTCGTCATGGGCGCGCGAGCCCGGCGTGCGTGCCATCTCGAATCCTGGGCCGACTTCGACCCCCTTGACGGCGTGGATGGACATCACCGCCTGGGCCAGGCGCCCGTCCAGCTTCCGGTCCCAGTGCACATAGCTCCCCAACCCCGGCGGGACGCCCAGGGCGATGACCTCGAACACGCCGCCCAGGGTGTCGCCACGTTGGCGCGCATCATCGATCGCCGCCCGCATCTCCCCTTCCGCGCCGGCATCGACACATCGGAGCTCGGAGGCCTCCGCGAGCGATGGAATGTCCTCCCAGCGCTCCGGCCGTGTGCGGATCGCGACGCCGCCGATCTCCACGACGTGGCTGCACACCTGGATGCCGAACTCGTTCAACAGGGTCCGGCAGAGGGCGCCCACGGCCACCCGGGCCGCGGTCTCTCGCGCGCTGGCGCGTTCCAGGGCGCGCCGGGCATCGTCAAAACCAAACTTCATGGTCCCGACGAGATCGGCATGCCCGGGGCGCGGTCGAGTGAGGGGCGGCTCATCGGCTCTGGCATCGCGGTTCTCGATGCGCAGCGCGACGGGTCCCCCGATGGTCTGCCCGCCCATCACGCCTGACACGATCTCCACGTGGTCTGCTTCCAGCTTCATCCGAACACTCCGGCCGTAGCCAAGCTGGCGGCGGATCATCTGCGCGTTGACGGCGTCCTCGCTCACCCCAAGCCCGGCCGGCAGTCCCTCCACGACAGCGGTCAACGCCTTCCCGTGAGATTCCCCGGCCGTTAGAAAGCGCAGCATAACGCCGATCGCTCCACCCAGATGTTGGAACGTTGAAACGTTGAAACGTTGAAACGTGAAAGCCATGGAAACCTAGGATCACGACGATTCGGCATGTTCGGTTCAACGCTCCAACGCTTTAATGTTCCAACCGTACTTCGGTTCAACGTTCCAACACTTCAACGCTTCAACGGCAGTTCGTTGAGTCCGACTGCTTGCCGCATCACATCCAGCGGCGCCGGACGTCCCGTCCACAGCTGGAAGCTGCGGGCTCCTTGGAAGACGAGCATGGAGAGACCGCTCACCGCGGTGGCCCCGGCCGCCTTCGCCGCGCCGAGCAGCTCCGTCCACGCCGGAGTGTACACCATGTCGAGCACAGCCATGCCACGATGCAGGCGGCGGGCCAGGACCTGCAGCCAGTCGGCCCGTCCGCCGCCGCCGCCCATCGCCGCGGACATCGTCGCCGCGGTGGCATGAACGACGATCTCGGCATCTTCCACAGCACGCTCCACCGCGTCCGCCAGGAGTGGAGCCGGCTCGACCCGGCAACCCGGAGCGGTACGGCGCACCGCGTCGGCGAGACTCTGCGCCTTGCGTTCGGTACGGTTGAGCACGGTGACCCGCGAGGCGCCCGCGGCCGCAAGCGCAAACGCCGCGGCCCGTCCGCCGCCACCGGCCCCAACCACAACGCAGCGACGACCCGCTGCCGGCATTCCTCCATCGGACGTCAACGCATCGAGCATCCCCGCTCCATCAGTATTGAACCCCAGCAACCGGCTTCCGGCCACGCCGACGGTGTTGACGGCACCGATCTGCTGCGCCAGGTCATCCAGTTCATCGAGCACGCCTGCCGCGGATTCCTTGTGGGGGATGGTCACGTTGACCCCGGCCATCCCCAGCGCCACCACCCCCCGCAGCGCCTGGCTCAACCCGGCCGCAGGCACGCGAAACGCAGCGTACCGCCAGTTCATCTGCAGCGCGTTGAAGGCAGCGTTATGCATCCGCGGCGATAACGAGTGCGCCACGGGATCGCCGATGATTCCGACCAGGGTTGTCTGGGCGTCGATCTCAACCATTGATTGAGATTATAACTTACGCGATATGACGGGAACCCCCACGCTTCGCTCGGGGCGGCGCGGGGGAACGGGGACGCTATCTCAGGTGCGTCGTATCGTTCAGTACCAACACGCGTCCGCGATCGCCGTCAAACTCGACGATGTTGACGCAGGCATTGTCCTGGCGCATCCGCCAGTATGAGGACAGCGGCGCGTCCAGCAGCGTCAGCACGAGCAGCTTGTTCACACCGCCGTGGGCAACAACGGCCACCTGACCGTCTTCGTGGCGGGCGACGATCTCATGAATGGCGGCCGCGACCCGTGCGCGCGCGGCCTCCAGGGGCTCCGCCCCCGGGATCTGCACCTGGTCCGGCCGGTCCCACCACTCCTTCAGCAGCGCCCCAAACCGCTGCTCCACCTCCGTAGCGAGCAGGCTCTCCCAGACGCCAAACGCGATCTCGCGCAAATCCGCCACCGGTATGACGTCCAGCCGGTGCACGGCGGCCACCACAGCTGCCGTGTCGACTGCCCGCCGCAGAGGGCTGCAATACACCGCCTGCAGGGGCACGGCGTGCAGCGCGTCCGCCAGGAGTATCGCCTCGGCCCGACCGGCGTCGGACAGCGGCGAGTCCGCGACGCCTTGCCAGCGACGCTGCGCATTCCAAGTGGATTCGCCGTGCCGGATGAGATAAATACGGGTAGGCACGAAACTACGGGACTGGGGATTGGGGATTAGGGATTAGCAGGCCAAACAGGTGAGGGCAGGGCATTCCCAATCCCTACTCCCTAATCCCTATTCCCGTTGTTTCGTTTGTCGCATGGCGGCCAGGTACTGCCGATAGTACCGCTCTACGGTGTGCCGGTTGATGCTCATCGAGGGCGAGCGTTCCGGCCGGATCCCGCCACTGAACGTCCGGGGGATGTGGAGGAGTTCGTGGATAATCACGCGATCCTGTTCTTCGTGGGGGAGCCGGTCGAACGCCGGCACCATGAACTCAATCACGTAATGGGGTCGGAGGCGCAGGGCGTCCTGAAATACCGGCGGCAGCCCCCAGATGCGCGCCAGGGCATTGGCGCGCGACCCCGTCACCCGGACGCACCGGATCCGCCGCACATCGACGTAGTTCAAGTCCAGCGCCCGGACCACGCGGCGCAAACGGTCGAAAAGGTCGCCAGCAGACCGCCACTGCATGACAGATCTCAGTCCTCCGGGGAACGCACTGATATGGGTTGGCGCCGCGCGCGAAGGAGTCCTCCTCCTGTCTCATTCCCCGCTGAGCGCGATCTCCAGTCTCCGATTAATCTTCCCTTTGTTCTCCGTCTTCGTAATCCGGAGCCGCCCGATCTCCGTCGTACTGCGCACGTGTGTCCCACCGTCAGCCTGCGCATCGAAGCCTTCGATCTCGATCACACGGACCTCCCGAATTTCCGGCGGCAGCAGATTCCTGGCCAGGCGGGTGAGATCAGACCGCTCAAATTCTTCGCGCGACACAAAACGCACCAGGATGCGCCGGCGCTCTGCAATGACACGGTTGGCTTCGGCTTCGATCGCGGCCACGCGTACCTTGTCGAGGTCCTCCAGCGAGAAATCCATCCGCGCGCGATCCGGGTGGATCGCCCCACCGGTCACCAGCGCGTTGAACTGCTTGTAGACCACGCCGACGAGCACATGCAGCGCGGAGTGGTGCCGCATGATGGCGTACCGCCGCTCCCACTCCACAATCCCGCGGACGGGCGTCCCGGCAGGGGGCGGCGCCCCTTCCAAGACATGCCACACGCCCTCGGCGTCTTTGCGCATCTCAACCACGCGGCACTCGCCGCCGGCCCATCGCAGCAGTCCCACATCCGCGGGCTGGCCGCCGCCGCCAATGAAGAACGCCGTGCGGTCCAACGATACAGCCTGGCCGCTGTGCGCCTGGACAGTCGCATCAAACTCCCGCAAATAACTGTCGTGCAAATAGAGCAACTCAGTCATCGCCCACTTCCTTCGGACACCCAGGCCAACCGGTCGGATACCAGGCTTCGAGAAACCGCTGTACCTCGGCGGGCAGAATCATCCCGCTGCCGTGATCACACGGTAGATGACATCTCGCTCCCTCGTCCCATGCGCGGTGGGGGGAAGATGCTCGATCTGAAAGAACCGCGCCTCGGCAATCGCCGGCCCCGGAGCCGGCCGGCGGTCCGCATCACATTGGAAATGGAAAACCAGGCTCCACACGCCGCCATCCACGGACGATTCGACCTCGGCGAGGACCACCCACTCCGGTTCCAGGCCCAGCCGGTCTCGTAGGATGCGGCGCGCGCCGGTCTCTGGCGCTTCGCCAAACCGCAGCATGTCTGTGGGCAATCCCCACCCTTCAGCGCCATCCGATGGAGTCCTCGGGCGAACCAGAAGCACAGCGCTGTCATCCTGGACAACAACATCTGCCACCAGAACGTGCATCTCGCAGCCCAACTTTGTCTCCATGGTCTCCCAGGTCTACTTCGTCTTCCTAGTCTACCTAGTCTACAGACCCACCAATCATTCGGGGAGGCGGGACCAGGGAGACTAGGAAGACCAGGAAGACCGTCGTTTACCCTTTGAGTGCGCCGGCCAGAATACCGCGGATGAAATACTTACCGAGGAACAGGAAGAAAGTCAGCGGGACCACCACCGTGATCAGGGCGGCGGCCATTTGGAGATTGTACAAGGCGACGTAGCTCCCCTTGATGTCATTGAGCTTCACCTGGATGGTCGTGGTGTACGGCGTGACCAGGGTGAGGGCCAGGAGAAACTCGTTCCACACTTGGATGAACACCAGGATCGCCGTAGAGGCGTATCCGGGGAGCGCCACCACCGACACAATCCGGAAGAAAATCTGCAGCCGCGAGGCGCCGTCCATCTGCGCCGACTCCTCCAGTTCCCGGGGAACTGAGAAGAAGAACGTGGCCATCAGGATCGAGGCCAGCGGCACGTTGAGGATCAGATAACTGAAGATCAGGCCGAAATGCGTGAGGGCCAGCTTGGTCGTGGCCATGATCCGGACGAGGGGGATCAGCACCGCCTGGTAGGGCAGGTACAGCGCGATGGCCAGCAGGACAAAGATGACCTTCGTCACCGGCCACCGGAACCGGGCCAGGAAATATCCGCCTAGACCACCGAGGAACACCGAGAGGGCGGTGACCGTCACGCTGATCACCGAGGAGTTCAAGAGCGCCGGCGCGACCAGCCGCAGTGCGGTCGCAAAGTTGCCGAACTGCAAATTCCCTCCGGGCGCCAGGTACTGCCGCTGCGTAATTTCCAGCGGGGTCTTTAGTGCGGTCGCCACCATCACGTAGACCGGGAGGATGTAGATGACGGACAGGACCGCCACCGTCCCCAGCACCAGCACCCGCAGCGGGGTCCCCCGCATCTTCATTCGAACCACCGCTGCAGCGCGTAGACGGTGTAGGGGATGATGATGATAAATGCCAGGGCGAAGATCACCATGGCCAGCCCAGAACCGAGCGCCACCAGGTGCTGTTGGTACGTGGCAATGAATTGGAACAGCGCCAGCACGTCGGTGGCGTAGCCCGGGCCGCCGAACGTGACGACATACACGATGTCGAAGACTTTCAACGCCGCGATCAGCAACAGGGAGACGACCACCAGGATCCCGCCGCGGATGTTCGGGATGAGCACGGCGAAGAGGATGCGCAGCCGCGACGCGCCGTCGAGCATGGCCGATTCCACCATCTCCTGCAACTCGACGCTGCGGAACGACGCCTGCAGGATGAGCACCGCCAGCCCCAGATACTGCCACACGAAGATCAGAATGAGCCAGTAGGTGGCCGTCCCGGGGTCCGTCGTGTACCCGCTCGTCAGCGCGTCCAGTCCGACGGCTCGCAGCAGGGTGTTCAGCACACCCCGATCGGGCTGATACATCCACGACCAGATCGTCCCTGTCACCACGAACGACATCGCCGCCGGATAGAGGACCAGCGTGCGGAGGTACGCCTCGATCCCCTTGATCGCACCAATTTCAAGCAGGTAGGCGATGAAGAGTGCCAGGACCACAGTGGGGGCGACACCGAGGATCAACCACCGCAGATTGTTGCCGAGGTCGACCCAGAAACGGTCGAGGCCGACCATAAAGCGATACCATTTCAGGCCGGCGAACGTGTAGTTAGGTGCGGTGCCCTCCCAGTCCGCGAACGAAGTATAAAACGTCCACGCCAGCATGCCATACAGCACAAGCAGGAACGCCAGCAGGGGAAGTACGAAGACGGCCGCTTCCTTCGCGCGGGCGAGCCGGGCGGCGAGGCCTGTGGGATTCACGACATCAGCGGAAAAAAGACGGGTCCCTCACGACGTTGCCGTGCCCGTGAGGGACCCTCATACACATACCTGGGTGCGACGACCAAACAACCGCTCCTAGCTGACGGCCTTTACCCGCTATCGTCCAAACAGCCGCTCCTAGCTACCTGGGCTGCAAAACCTGGACGTGCGGCTGGGTGGCTCCGAAGTCAGACTTAAGGCCACTGATACCACGCCGCGCCCTCCTGGACCTTGTATGTCGTGAACAGACCATTCACCCCCTTCACCGTACCGGCGACGTCGGGTTTAGCGGTGAAGGCCGCCGCGACGTCCCAGTAGGCCTGCGTGAAGCTGAACGGGGCGATGCTTCCATGCTGATCCAGGATTAACTTGCCGGGGTTGCTGCGCACGTAGTTCTGCAGCTCCTGGCGAATCGGGTCCGGGAACTGCCCGGGGTCGATGTCGATCCTGGCGAAGAGTCCACCCTGCGTCACGTCAGTTGGCACCTGGAGGTCGGGCGACGCCACCACCTTCAGCCAGTCCAGCGTGGCCTTGGGGTGTGGTGCGCCCTTGGCCAGGCCATACGTGTCTGGGTGGAACAGCAAAATGCGATCCGGCTTCTGCGGGAACGTGACCGCGCCGAAATCCACCCCGGGGTTCCATCCTCGGCTCTTGAAGTAGCCGATGGCCCACGTGCCCATGATGACCATCGCCGAGTCGCCGGAGACCACAAGGCCGCAGGACTCGTCCCACGTGAGCCCCGCATGGAACTGATAGGTGAATGGCCTCAACGTATTCAGCCTGTCCAGCGCCGCCTTGAAGATTGGGTCCGTGGCGACGTCCACTTCTCCCTTGTACAGCTTTACATAGTACTCGGGTCCACCGAGCTCAAGCAGGAGGCTATCCAGCACAAAGGCGGCCTCCCACTTCTCCTTCGTACCCAGCCCTAACGGCGACATCTTCGGGCGCGCTGCCTTGATCGCCTTGGCAGCCGCCAGCAACTCGTCGAAGGTTGTCGGCGGCTTCAAGCCAAGTTCATCGAACAGTTTCTTGTTATAGTACAGGATGTTTTGAATGTGCATGTTCAGCGGGACCACGTACGGATGGCCGCCGATGGTCACCGCGTTCGCCAATGGCTTCGGGATCGCGTCGGAATACTTAATCTCTGTGTAGAGACTATCCAGCGGCACCAGGTATCCGCCGTCCACGTATGATTTCAACTCCGCGCCGCCGAGCGTCTGCCAGGTGTCAGGCGGAAGGTTGGCCGACAGCCGCGCCTGCAGGACGACACGGTGGCTGACGCCGCCCCCACCGGCCACCGGGTTCTCCACGAGCTGGATGTCCGGGTATTTTGCCTTCAACGCCTTGAACATGGCGTCGGCAGCCTCGCGCTCACCGCCGGCTGTCCACCAGTGGAAGATTTCCAGCTTGCGCTCTTCCGCCTTCGCCATCCCACCACCGCGCTGCGTACCGGCCCAGTATCCGGCTACGCCGGCGACCAGCGCGGCAATGACCACGCCGACCACGATCTGGGAGACCGGCGCCTTCGTCGCACCGTTGCTCATGCCAATACCACCCCCTGGAAAATCAAACCAGCCAGTTGCGATTGCAGGGAAAGATTCGCAGCGATGACTTCGGCGCAGTAGCGGGTGCCTCCTGTCAGACGCGCAGGCGACACGTACCCGAGCGAAGCGGGTGATTCGTGGTTCGCGGCCGTGCCGACGCGGTCAGGAGGCGAGGTTTTTCTCGACGACCACGAGCCCTTCCGGGCACCACGGATGAGGCGTCCATCCGCGCACATCGAGCGTCTCGAGCGACCGAAACTCCGGGGCAAAAATCGCGGCGCGCGTGGCCTCAGCAGCCCGCGCGTCTTCGGTCACCGTACCGAACACCGCCTGCATTCCGGGCGGACTCCCGTCCAGGACCGAGAGCACGACGGCGTCTCCACGCACCGTGAACAGGGCGGCTGCCTGCACCACGCCGGCCTGCGCGCCCGGATGCAGCGCCGCCTGCGCGCGGCGATCCTTGAGCAGGCCCCGGACCAGGTCCAGCTCGATCCGGCGGAACCGCCACCCCAGCGGCACGAGACGGTGCCATGCGGCCAGCGCCGGCGTGGATTCCAAAAACCGCATCAGGTCGGATGCCCGATCCGGCCCGAGCGCCTGTACCGGCGCATCGTAGGGCATGTGCGCAGGACCGGATGGCAGGGGAGCCTCGACCACCACGCACCGGAGCGACGGCTTGTACCCCGCACGCTCAGCCACCGCCTGAGCCGCGTACTCGTGCGCCGGGATGGCGGTGCGTGCCACTGCGGCCCCATAACGCCGGGCCACCGCTTCGCCCTCTTTCACCAGTTGCACGGCAATGCCGCGGCCCCACACATCGGGATGCACACGGAGATTTTCAAGCCACGCTTCGCTGCGGCTGACCAGGCTGACGTGAATGCCGCCCACCACACGACTGTCATCCTGGGCCACAAGGTCATGCCCGGGCTCCTCGCTCCATTGGTCCCACTCTTCCGGACCGGCGGCACGCCCGCCGATGCGAAGGGGGAGTTGCGCGCTGTCCGGAGTTGCGGTGCGGATGATGATTGACATTCCAGTTAGGGGAACCTCGGGACCACGGAACCCGGGGACCACGTAAGCATCTCGTTGACCTTCTGAATTTAGTTGACCTTCTGAATTATCTGAGGCGTCTTACGTGTTGTCTGGTCCCCTGGTTCCTTGGTCGCCTGGTTCCTTGCCGGCGAGGCGACGCAGGTCGCCGAGCATGGCCGCCCGCGCCAGCATGATGAACAAGGCAGCAGTCCAGCGGGCGAATCGGATGCGGGTCTCGCGCGGAACGCCGCGCTCTTCCAGGATGCTCATCACCACGTGGCCGCCGTCCAGCGGGTAGACCGGGAGCAGATTCGCGAGGCCCAGGCCGACGTTCATGGAACCGGCCAGCCGGGCAATGGACCCGGGACCCTGCGCCGCGGCCCGGATCAGGGCCGCCAGGGTACCCGCGAACCCGCTTAGGCTGACGCGCCTCCCGTCGGTAGGCATCTCCACAGGATAGCGCCGGAACGCCAGCATCAGCGGCAGTCCGGCCGCGATATTGGCCAAGGGGCCGGCCAGCAGCATGGGGATCCTGCGGCGTGGCGGGATCTGCTCTGGATCCACCGCGGCATACCCGCCCAGCGGCAGCATCCGCACCACGACGGGCAGATGGCGGACCCGGAGGCGGAACAGAGGAGGGCCAAAGCCGATGCCGATCTCTTTCACCTTCCCGCCTGCGCGCGCGGTGACGAGGGCATGCGCTCCCTCATGGAGCGCCACGGTGGCGCCGATCACGCCCAGCGCGGTGAGGAGGTGTCGCCAGTGGCGGGGACCGTGATCTGTGATTCGTGCTTCGCGGCTTCGCATCGCGTCGTGTTCCCGCATTCGTCGTCTCCGCGTTCCCGGCGGTTACTCCTTCGCAGGAATGTGGGCCACCGCGGCCACTTTCTCCCCCTCACCCAGCTTCATCACCCGCACGCCCTGCGCGTGGCGGCTCATCACCGAAATCTGCGCCACCGGAATGCGGTTGAAAACCCCGCCGGTGGTCCCGAGCAGGATCTCATCGTCGTCGTCCACAGCACGCACGCTGACGACCGCTCCCGACTTCTTGGTGATCTTCACATTGATCACGCCCATGCCACCGCGGCTCTTGATGGGATACTGTCCCATTGGGGTACGCTTGCCCAGACCCA
>Ga0209236_1001374_pt1 | contig 14560 bp, 16 predicted proteins | sample GraSoi013_1_40cm_FD_185819 | JGI IMG/M metagenome (GOLD analysis project Ga0209236, IMG submission 185819) | Grasslands soil microbial communities from the Angelo Coastal Reserve, California, USA - Sample 09_27_2013_1_40cm (SPAdes) (version 2) | ecosystem: Environmental > Terrestrial > Soil >... | reverse complement strand
AAGACTTCATGACGGGCGGAGGCTTCATCATTGTCAACGGTGCGCATGCCAACTTTGGGTTCGTAGCGGGATTCAAACCTGGCCAGTCTATTGTCAGCGGCCAGTTGAACTACATTGACCACTCCTCAGGTAACCATGTAAAATCAACTAGTGTAACTAGTTACTCTGGCTCAGAAGCCTGCCGGACGTTCTCCGGCCCCGGAACGGTAGACGGACAATCCGTCGACTTCACAGTGAACGCCTGCGACAATGGTCAACCTGGAAGAGGCTCGGATACCTTCGGCATACGACTCTCAAACGGTTACAGTGCATCAGAGAGTGCATCAGAGGTACTAGCCGGCGGCAACATACAGCTGCACACCTAGCTGCCCACCTCACTTTTTTCTAATCCAAAACAAAATTCCTCAGAATGACGCAGCCGCCAGTCAAGACTCGGGCCTCCTCAAGCTGGTCCAAACCGCCGAGGCAGCTGATTTGTTTGTGGGTCTTGCAGGGTTCCAAGTGTTGATTGGGACTAAGGTTTGACCCTCACTTGCGGGTCAAGAACCAATTGCTAGAACGAGTGCCGACATCTATCGATCTATAATCGAGCCCTGCTCTTTCCATGAGTTTGCTACAAGAGGCTTCATTTCCTCGGGAAACCTCAAGAATTACGTTCTTAGCCCTAGCCAATGTTTCCTGTGCACCCTCTAGCACCGGAATTTCGTGACGTTCCACATCTATCTTGAGCCAATCGATGGATTCCAGATTCAGTCGAGCGACGATACTGTCCAGAGTATCGCATTGGACCTCAACAGTTCCTCGTATCCAATCCGTTCCTTGTCCATTTGACTCGGGTTCGAGTGACGAACTACCCATGTTACCCAAGGCCGCAACGTGAAGAGGCAATTTTCGATTCTGATCGCTCAACGCCACGCATAAGGCAGTCACGTTCGAATAACTGTTGAATTTGATATTGGATAATAGTGCGGAGAAGTTTGACGGCTCAGGTTCTACGGCTACTACTCTCGAAGCATACCTGGCGGCCATTAGGGTATATCGACCGATGTGAGCGCCCACATCAACAACGACGTCTCCCGGCTTTACCTGGAACCAACTCGAAGTACGTGGCTCATGAGCAGTTGCGAATATTGCCAGGTCGGTAGTGCCGGGCCTAACATTCGCATGCACCCCGCCTATAGTCACGGTCAATTTTGAATGCCCCGGTATCAAATATCCTACCGATCTGAATCTAGCGGGCGCCAAGAGATACAATAGGACTGAGACTTGATAGCTGATGTAGAGCCTGATGGCGTTTCGGACCCCGATGGGGCGAACCTGCAAGTACGCTTTTACAGCACTCAGAATCAGCATTGACGAATCTTTCTTAATCCACAATAACCGGCTTTGGAGGTCGGGCCCTCTGACGAGCTAGATCTACAAGCGGGCGTAATAAACGCGTAGCATCGTTTGCTCGCCGTCCAAACAGTGTTTGCCTTGTCAGTTCAGCACGGCTCTGTAACCCTGTGACCTGAGGTTCTGTGACACTGGTTTGATGTCCCTCGTGACTGCCTTTTTTCAATAGCGGGCTCTTTCATAGGATTGAGAGGTGGATCACAGGCTGGGCTCGCCCTAGCCTATGCCGGCTCGCTCGTTTTGGTGGCGGCCCAACTTTACACAATAGTCAAGAGGAGTGCGTGGATCGGATTCATCAAGAAAGTGGGAGGAGTCCGGCCGTGGCTGACCATACATATCCTGTGAATATCGGTTTTCTTTGCAGGACGGACATGAATGTTGGGCTTGTCCAATCTAGTTCCTCTCGGTTGTAAGCCTCGACGCCATTTCGAGTAGCGTATTGCATGTCCTCCAGTTTCGTGTCGTCGCTGCTACCATCAAGGTCTTCTCGATCATAGTATTGGAGAGCTTGGTTCTGCCATATCCATTGGGACAGTGGAGATAGATCTCGTTGTGGTCTGTGTGGAATCGGTCTGGACCAGCTGGAACTTTTCCTAGTTCTCTTAGAGAATCTGTTTGTGGAGTTTCTGAGAGAAAGGTTACGTGCAGCTTGGAGTGATCGATGTTTTTCTCTTTCAAGAATGGATTGGCGGAGATTATTCGTTGCATTTCCATTAAGGTTCTGGTGAATACTGGCACGTCGAATCCATAGGCGTCGTGGATTGCTTTGCTGAGCTTTTTCGAAAGATCTGGTGGAGTCCCTTTTCTTGTTTCGAAGACGGTGTTTCCGCTCTGTACGTATGTCTGGACGTTCCGGTATCCTAACTTGTTGCATATTGTTCTGAGGTCTTGCATTTTGATTGTCTTATGGCCGGATACGTTGATTCCACGGAGCATCGCAATGTAAGTCGCCAAGGTATTTCCTAGAGATCATGTTAAGTAGGATTTGAGCAATCCGTCGGGAGACTTGTTTTTGAAAACCCCTAATCTTTCCGTGGGGATTCGAGAGCTAGCGGCTGGACTCTGGATCTGGCGTGCGAGGCATGCATTCTGGAAGCCCGAAGACGATTGGCAGCCAGTTGTCACTTCGACGTTCGTCGAATCAGAAGGCGAGCGGTTGGTACTGGATCCTCTTGCTCCTGTATTGGACAATATTGGTTTGTGGGAGAGACTGGATAAGCATCCGCCGACTGCCGCGGTTGTTTTGATGCCAGATCATGTTCGTGACATTGACCTGTTCGTCCGTCACTACAATGCTCGGGCTTTCGGCCCAATGTTATTCTTTCCAGATGATATTCCGAATGCGAAGCTGGAGCCTATCATTGCGGATAGTGTCTTGCCGGGGGGATTGGTGGCATTGTATGATGGGCGTGGACGATTGGAGACGCCGATCTGGCTGCCGAAACATCGTGTCATCGTCTTTGGAGATGCTTTGACTGAGCGTAATGGAGAACTATTGGTCTGGGATAGTAGAGCAGGGCATGAAAAGCGTGAACTGCCCGCTCTCCGGGCGATGCTGGAATTACCGTTTGAACGTGTGATCATTTCTCACTGTGATAATGAGCCTGTGCATACTCGTGCAGAATTCGAGAAAGCCCTCAAGCGACCACCATGGAAGGGCTAGTGAGTTGAGGATTCTATCTTGTGGCTTGTGTGGCCGATCGTTTGAATGTCATGGTCTTTCTTCTTGCTGGTGTAGAGGGATCAAGTTGACACGTATCCAGCTGAAGGAGATTACAGAATTAGCCTCGGATTGTGTCTGTCCCACTTGTCTCCAAGAGAGTGCGTACCAGAGCATGCGGATGGGGCTCCGTGGAACCGATGATGAAACTGGTTGGTACAAAGCGGCCTAGGGCTTGTGCTAAGTGACGGGGAGCTAGGTTACCGGGTGGAAACGCCTTCGTTTAAATCGCTGGATTTATAGGGACACTTAGGGTGGCGACTCAGACCTGATGCCGAGACGGGAGTTTAACGTGATGCAACCGGTATCATGTGACCTGTCGACTTTGAGCGAGACGCAGAGAAGACGGCACAGCGAACTAACTAATTTCATGCTTAACGAACACAGTAACACTGAGGAACTTGAAGATGGATACCGGATCGAGTTCCCAAATACTGCTCACGCCTTCTCTATGATCTCAGAATGGGTAGTCCTAGAGAGACTGTGCTGCCCCTTCCTTTCGATTTCGCTTGAAACCGACCGAGACAACAATCCGATTCGAGTGACAATTATCGGCCCGTCCGGCACAAAGCAACTATTGAAAGCAGTTATTGAGGCCGAAGCCTCTGACCAAACACAGGTATAACGTGACAAACCCCCGCCAGTCTTCCCAACGAAGCTGATTGGAACGCAAGGAATGAACTCGTGAAAAGCACTTAAGCTCTGAAGACGAATCGAATTCCATGAAACCTGCACTGAAGGGCGCGCAGAAGCCCGTCAAGAAGTTCAAGGGATTCACGGACGAGGAACGAGGCGCGATGAAAGAGCGCTTCCAAGAGCTGAAAGCGGACAAGGCGGACGGGGAAAGCACCGTGCTCGCGAAGATCGCCGAGATGCGGGAACCGGATCGCACCATGGCCAAGCGGCTCCATGCTCTCATCATTGAAAGCGTGCCAGCCCTCTCGACGAGACTCTGGTACGGGATGCCCGCATATGCCAGGGAGGGCAAAGACGGCAAGGTCGTCTGCTTCTTCCAAGCAGCGCAGAAGTTCAAAACGAGGTATGCGACGTTAGGCTTCAGCGACAAGGCGAACCTCGACGAAGGCAACATGTGGCCCGCCGCCTTTGCGCTGAAGGCGTTGACTGCCGTCGAGGAGGCAAGGATCGCCGCGCTCGTGAAGAAAGCGGTGAGCTAGGGACCTCTCCTCTCTCATGTCACAATGGGTTCAACGCAGTGTCTACGGACACGGTCTCACATTTTACGGAACAATTGCCTTCCTCACATCCTTCTTCGGATCGCGACTATTTGCTGACCTGAATCCTACTGTTGTAGTGGAGAGTGGTGGCGTCCATTTCCATCACTTCTGGTACGGTCTGATCATGATGTCCGCTGCGGGCTGGCTGGGAATCGCTTACAATAATCAGAGGCTGGAGAGGATCTATGCGCTAGTGTTCGGCTTGGGCGCTGGCCTACTAGCGGACGAGGTGGGCCTACTCTTGACATTCAATGATTATCATTCACAATTGACGACTGACTTTTTCATCGGCACGGTCGGGTTCATCATAATCGCCACGGAGGTGGTGGGATACCGGAAGCTTCTGGTTAGGGATGTTGCCCATGTTAGTCGGAATGAGCGACTGATCCATGTAGGAGTCGTCCTAGTTGGACTGTCCACACTGTTCTTCTCGGTCAATCTCCTGATTGCGGGTGCCGTGGCCGTAGGTCTCGGGGTCGTTATCCTATTGATGGCTTTCGAAGCGGCGAAGGCTGGGATGGTTGGAGGCCTGGCCTACGGCGGGGTTACGGCATTATCCGAGTCCATCCTACTCCTAACAGCGAACGACATCAGGTCGCAGATACAATTGGATCTTGTTACGGGGCAAAATGTGGGATTGACAGCTGATCAGCTCGTAACTCTTGCCATTCTGATCGTCATCCTAGCCTCGATTATTGGTGGAGTTATCATAGGAGCAATTCTCGGACTCGTCTTTTCTGGGGTGAACAGCAGATTCTTGAAGGGTCGAACTATTCTAGCGAAGGCTCTGCTGTTTGGACTAGTGCTCTGGATCATAAACTCCCTAATCAATCTCACCGGACTCTTCGATTACGGAGTTTTCTACGGTATTGTAGAACTGGCGCTTGGCTTAGCCGCGAGCCTGGTCTATGGCTACCTTCTAGGCAGGTTGTACCCTAGGTTCAGACGTAAGACTGTGGAACCGAATAGCCCGAATACCTCTACAGTATGAAGGACTGGGACGGTCTGATGAGAGTCTACAATGTTCACAGCTTGACCGTACAGGAGGGACGAGACCATGCGAAGCCATAAGCGGCACATCAAGACGTGACATGTTCAACCTTGTGGATGAGTCCATTTTCACATTCCGACCAAGAATTGCGTCCCCCCTCTACAACTGGGACGAAGGCTAGAGTCGGAGTAGAGGTGCAAACTGAATTTGTCTGGAATGTCAGGATACCATTACGCGACGGTGTCAAGCTCTCCGCCACGCTGTACAAGCCTCGTGAGATGAAGAAGCCTCTTCCAGTGATCTTTACGCTCACTCCCTACACTGCCGACACCTATCATGAACGTGGAGTTTACTTCTCCAAGAATGGATACGTCTTCGCTCTCGTCGATTGTAGGGGCAGAGGAAACTCAGAAGGCGAATTCAGGCCTTTCGAGAATGAGGGACGAGACGGCTATGATATTGTCGAGTGGCTTGCTCGTCAGTCATGGTCGAATGGGAAGATTGCAATGTGGGGCGGCTCCTATGCGGGTTTCGATCAGTGGTCAACTCTGAAGGAGTTTCCTCCACATCTAAAGACGATTGTGCCTGCGGCTTCGGCGCATCCCGCTGTAGATTTTCCGTTCTTCAAGAATATCTTCTTCTCCTATGAAATGCAGTGGTTGACGCTCACCAGTGGCTTAACTGCGAACTATGCTGTCTGGGGCGACAGCAAGTTTTGGATCGAAAAATTTCGAGAACACTACCTGAAACATCTGCCCTTCCGTGACTTGGATAAGACAGCGGGCAATATGTCAACTGTCTTCAGTAATTGGGTAACCGAGCACCCCACGCCCGATAACTATTGGAGTGCTATGGCCCCAGATCAACGGGACTATAACAGAATGGACGTGCCAATTTTGACAATCACGGGTCATTATGATGGGGATCAACCGGGTGCACTGGAGTTTTACAGGCGGCATATGAAATATGGTTCCCGATCTGCAAAGAGTGATCATTACTTGGTCATCGGGCCTTGGGATCATCCGGGAACTAGAACTCCGAAGAAAGAGGTGGGTGGGTTGACCTTTGGAGAGGCGAGTCTTGTGGATCTTAACAAGTTGCATAGGGAATGGTATGATTGGACGATGAAGAGTGGATCGAAACCCGAGTTTCTCAAGAGGCGAGTGGCGTACTATGTGACGGGAGCAGGGGCGGAGGCTTGGAAGTATGCCGACACTATCGAAGCGATTTCCAATGAGAAACTGAAACTGTATCTCCAATCTCCCGGAATCTCTGCAGGCGACTCATTACATTCCGGATTCTTGACCGAGGAAAAACCTGGCAAACAGTTGCCGGACCAGTATGTCTACGATCCGATGGACGTTCGGCCGGCGGAAGTGGAGAGGGACGAGGTCAAGAACTTCTTGACAGACCAGCGATACGCATTGAACTATCCCGGTGCGGGAGTCGCGTATCATACAGACCCCTTGAGCGATGCAACGCAGATCTCTGGTTCTCCTCGATTCGTTGTATGGATGAGCATCGATGTACCCGACACTGACTTCTGGGTCCGCCTCTACGAGATAATGATCGATGGATCAAGCGTCTTTCTCTCCGAGGACTTGTTGCGGGCACGCTACAGAGAATCACTAGCAAAACCGATACTTGTCAAGGCTGGGTCGGTTGATCGTTACGAGTTCAACGGCTTCTACTTCTTCTCTCGACGCATTGCCAAGGGAAGCAGGTTACGCCTCACCCTAACCTGTCCAAACTCGATCTTCCTAGAGAAGAACTATAACAACGGTGGTGTCGAGGGCGAGGAGTCAGGTAGAGAAGCGCGCAAGGCCAATGTAAAGGTCTACCATGACTCGACACGACTGAGCTTCCTTGAGCTACCAGTGGTAAAGTGACGAATTACTATCGTGTGACTCTGCGACTGGCTGGACTGTCCAATTCATAGTTGCTGTCCGGGAGCATGACTCAGCGAAGAGAATTCTTCCAAGCCGCCGGGACGCGAGCCGTGTATATGACCTCCTTAGCCCCGAGAAATTCTGCTAGCTGCTCTATCTTCTCCCCAATCTTCGACGTAACCTCCTTGTCATCTGGCGCACCAGGCTCCGCGTGCACCGAATTGATCATTAGCGTCTCTCTGTTTTTTTCCAAAATCGGGTCGATTCTGCCTATCAATCTCTCCCCCCACAGGATGGGAAGTACGTAGTAACCGAACTTTCGTTTATGTTGAGGCAGGAACATTTCATGGTTGTAGTCGAAGCCGAAGACTCTGTTTGTTCTTTGTCTGCCGCAGATCAGATTGTCGAAGGGAGGAAGCAATGACATCCGCGGCTGCCAATCATGGTCATTGATTGATTCGAGGAGCTTGACGTCCAGATCATGGATGTATCGCTCGTCCCTCTCTTGAAACTCTGCGACGTGAACCCGATGTATACTAGAATCCTCCTGTAGACTATCCAAGGCCTTTTTCAGATTCTGGTAACGGCCGCGTGGGAAATAGTAGTTAATCTCGCGAAGGGAAGCTGTCCCGAGGGCCCGTATAGCTCTCTGCGCGGCTATGCGTTCGACCTCTTCTTCTGAGAGTTGCTTCTTTTCCACTGATTTCGAGAGGAACGTCTCGGATAGGGCCCAGATGTTCCGGTTGCCTTGATGACCTGCTACCATGATCTTTCCGCTCATTTCCAAGTGGAAGAGCATTCTGGAAACAACGCTTCCAGTGCTCCACCCGTCCACACTCTTGGTGCGAACATACTCTTTGAACTGGGTCAGTTGTAGTGGTCCCTGCTTGAGCTGATTCAGTATAGACTCGCCGAGTTCTTTGTGCTTGGCAAGGAACTCTCTTGTTTTCGGCTTCCGTGATCCCCAAGACTTGCCGATTGATTCTGGGTATCGCTTCATCATCGAATAGTATAGTGGATAGTCTTCGGTAAGCACGATCGAGGCTGCGAAGTTGACCCAGTGTAGGAACAGTCTCTTCTCGTTCCACAGTAGTTTTTCGAGGTCCGAGAGCCGAAAATTGCCTACCCGGTTCCAAAGGGACAACACATGAGACGGCGCGACTACTGCTATCGGGTCCCACTGAACAAAGGTTAGGTCGCGCACCACTGACAGGATATCTTTGCCTGTTGACCTCGACGGCAACCTGCCAGCGAGATGCTGCTTCGTGACCGCAAGTCGTCTTGCGGCTTGTGAAGAAGCCGTTATGGTCGCTTTGTCCAAATGATTTGATGTCTCGACGCCGAGTATCTCGGGTTGCACTGATAATGTTTCTAGCTTAGGGATCGGCTATGACGATGACGGAATGAAAAAAAGGCATATGACTCGGTATGCAGAGTGAATGTGCTTCTCTTGATGGAACGGTCTCGTTTTTACAAATCGCCTGGGACGTAGACTAGTTCGAGCTTTATCCGGTCAGGATCCTCAAAGTAGACTGCGTAGTAGCCCTTCCGATACTCAGGATATTCCTTCGGCCCACCATAGAGCACCTTGACGTTCCTCGGAACAAGAAACTCGCTGTGAAGTCTGTCCACATCTGCGTTCGATTTCGCCTGGAAGGCAATGTGGTTCAATCCCACCTGTCTTCGATGGAATCCTGAATCCTTGTAGCGCTCCAAGTAGGTCACGAAAATCTTGGCTTCGCCATTGCTCCATCCGGCAAAATCCTTCTCATCGAGGATCTGCTTGTAGCCCAGCCATTCCAGAAAATCCTGGTAGAAAGCATTCGATTTTTGGAAGTTTGAGACATTGATCTCTATGTGTTGAATGTTGCCCCGCTTCAACACCATTGATTAGTCGTGACCCGTCAACCATGAGTTTGCGTTAAAACATTTTGCCAAAAATATCTCGACACGACATACGTGAAGCTCCAAAGATGGATTTACTCTCTCCAAACTGATGGAAGAACCGGCTTTAAATTGAAGCTCGAGGGCCGTTGAGTCAAGTGCCAAGCACCATCAGTCGATCAGATGAATCGAACGTCGCTTTAGGGATCGCTCTACCACAATATGGAACGATTGCTTCCCCTAAGACAATCCTACGCGTCGCGGAGGAAGCTGAGAAGATGGGGCTGGCTTCTTTGTGGGTTAGCGACTGGCTGCTTCTCCCAACTAAGCCGAAGGATACGTTTGATGGCGATCCCTGGCCCGAGATTTTCGCGACTGTCTATGATCCAATTGAGATGCTAACCTATGTCGCGGCGAGGACGAGGAAGGTTAAGCTCGGCACGAGCGTGCTGAGCGCTCTCTTCCAGAATCCCGTGACCCTCGCCCGGCGGTTCGCCACCCTAGACAATCTGAGCAATGGAAGAGCAATTGCCGGCATCGGCCAGGGCGACTTTAGAGACGAGTTTGAAGCCGCCAACGTCCCGATAAAAAGGCGCGGAAGAGGATTCGAGGAATTTGTTAAGGCAATGCGGGCCGTCTGGGGCCCAGACCCAGTCAGCTTCTCTGGAGACTTCTATAATATTCCGGAATCAAGAATCGGGCCGAAACCGGTACAGTCTGGGGGCATTCCCTTGTTACTGGGGGCTTTCGCTCCAGCGTCAATGGAGCGGGCTGCAAGGCTTGCTGACGGGATCATGCCGGCTGCGGGAAGAAGCGCCACGATTGAGAAGTTGAGTCAAACTATCAACAACTTTCGCGATATGGTTCGTAGAGCAGGTCGTAATCCAGAGGAGATGAAGTGGATCTTGAGAGTCCACAACCCCCTGGCTGAAGAGAAAGCTACAGAGCCCCCTGCGTTATTGGGAGGTACCCCTGAACAAGCTGCAAAAGATTTTCCTAGAGTCAAGGAGCTGGGCATAGATCACGTGTTCTATGACATGAATCATCCTGCCCATGTTCCAATAGACACTCAACTAGTGCTGCTTAGAAGGCTCGTGCGGCTGATCAAGAACAATTGAGCAACATTCTAGAGAGGCCTCCGCCCCCCTTCGACAAGCGCATCACATACGGTCCGAATCCCCAGCACTTTGCAGAAATCCGGTTTCCAAAAGGACAAGGACGCTTCCCGCTACTGTTGATGATTCATGGCGGTTTTTGGCAGTCAGCTTACGATCTGCAACACACTGGACCCCTCTGCGCAGACCTGACAGGCAGGGGAATCGTCACATGCAATATTGAATATCGACGAATTGGAGATCGAGGTGGCGGTTGGCCCGGGACTTTTCATGACATCAGCCTCGCCTCGTACAAGATTCCAGAAATTCTCGATAAAGATCCCCGTGTCGACATGTCACGGACATTGGTCATGGGTCACTCGGCCGGTGGCCACCTCGCACTCTGGCTCGTCAGTCGACACAAGATATTGAAGACCTCACCTCTCTATGAAAAGCGAGAGTCACGGATTGTTAACGCGATCTCTCTGGCCGGAGTGTCTGATCTTCGTTCGGCTTGGAAGGAAAAGTTGGGACATGGAATTGTGACAAGACTCATTGGTGGGTCTCCGGATCAGTATCCGGACCGATATGACGCGGGAAGCCCTATCGAGCTCCTGCCCAATGGAGCAAGACAAGTCCTGATTCATGGAACTCTCGATAACACGGTCCCCGTGTCACAGTCTGAACAATATGTGCGAAGGGCTGCGGAATCAGGGGACGAATGCAGTCTGGTCAAACTCGAGGGGACAGGCCACTTCGAGCTGATCGACCCTGAGTCGGACGCCTGGTCTAGCGTCCTCACAGCAGTAGAGGGGATGCTGGACGTTAATCGCTCTCGGTCATCCTAGCCCGTCTTCGAGAATCTACTAAGCGGACTTTCAACGGTCTAAGACCTAGGAATGCGCTTTAGGAAGACGCTGATATAGACGAATATGACGTTGAGTGCATCATTCCGGACGGACAATTCGGGAGTAACGTCATGAAACTTCCCATCCACTACCCTGCCGCTTCGCAGTTCGTCCGAAGGTTGGCGCGTGAAGAGTACGTTAGACGGCAAAACGGCCGTTGCTTCTATTGCGGCAAACTGTTCACGGAGAAGCCGGATATTGACTTGGACACAGAAGCCGCACTGATTTTAAGCGAAAAAGGACAAGGACCGTTTCCAAAGGGATTTCTCAACGCTCCTATCCACTTAGATCACGATCACGAAACGGGACTAACGCGGGGCGCCGTTCATGGTTACTGCAATGCCGTTAGCTGGGTGCGTGAAGGCAAATGACCGCGGTGCTGAATTCACACGTTATAACGCCAAGGCCTCGAAAGCTCGATTATCCTAGGTTGCTATCTGGGTTTGTAGCTTGACTGGCGTGCCCATGGACAGCGGGGCTATAGCTTGTAGGGATCAGCGTGCGATCCTCAATCTCGCCAACGAGGACGCCATGCTGCGCATTCGTGACCTTCTTGATCTTCTTCCACTCCTCATCGCCCTTGAACTTGTCCCAGGCGTGTTTCATCGTCTCTTCATCAGGCCAGGCGAGTAGGTAGACGAACTCTGTCCTGTCTCCCAGCCTTGTCTCCCACATCCCGAGGATGTTGAACTCGTACGATCGCATGATTCGCCAGGCCTGGTCGCGGAACCTGTCATGAAACGCTTTCTTGTTCTGGTCGAAAATCTCATAGATCCTAAGCTGATGAATCATGTCTCATCTCAATGATCAGTCGTGATGAGCGATCTCTTTTCTGTTACGATGCAGAAGCTTCCCGTCTATTGGCGAGGAATCACAAGTGAAGTTTAGCATTGAACTGCCGGTCCAGTTCAGGGACATCGACGTAATGGGACATGTCAACAACGCGACGTATCTCCAGTACATGGAGACTGCGCGTGTCGAGCTTGCAAGACGCCTCGGACAATTGACAGATGGGATCCGTCCCGGCTTCATCGTCGCCTCTGCTCGCTGCGAGTTCAAGAAGCCGATCAGAGACGAGCGCCGAATAACTGTCTCAGTCTGGGTGAGCCGGATAGGAGATCACTCATGGGACCTCGATTACTCCATCCACGGACTCAGAGGAGTAGAATACGCGATCGGCCGGACTACACAAGTGGCTTACGACTACAAGACAGGATCGGCTGTTCAGATCTCCCGGAGGGTCAAGAGAGAACTAACGAAGCGTCTCGGAACGCCAGCAAAGTTCAGAGAAACATAATCAGGTTCGATCTGCTTCTCTTGGTGGAACGGTAGCACTCGTCTTTGACTCTAGCCCCGGAAACAATACAGAAGAAACCAAGCCGTCTCCGTTTCTGGAATGGCGAACGTCTCAAGCTACACACTTTTTGGAACTCGTTGGCAAATAATGTTGCGAGTCCCTTCGTCGGGTTCAATGTTACCTCGTCAGGGGCCAGCGACCTGCTCATTGGATATGTACAAGCCGTCAACTCGCTCGCCTCTGGCATATCACAGCTCATTGGAGGAAGAATCGCGGATAAAACAGGGAAGCGTGTCAGGATCACTATTCTCTTCAGTATCGTGACTGGGCTCCTCTGGCTTGGTAGTGCGTTCTTTCAGAGCCCGACTATCTTGGCCATCTCCTTCACGATCATAACATTGTCCATTGGGCTCTACACGGCCGGATGGACATCCATAGTAGGCGAGGCGTCGGAGGGTACGGGCAAGGGTATCTTCCTAGCTGGTTTTGCAAAGATAGCCAGTATCGGCGGGCTCCTCGCTCTGGCACTGACCACGCTGCTGACCGCGTTATATCCGTCGTATACAATGTTGTATCTTCTCTCGGGCGGCTTTTTCATCCTCTCCGCATTCGTCCTCAAAGGTCAGAAGGAACAGACGGTCGAACGGAAGATTTCGTCGAGCAGTTTCCGAACGATCGATGGTTTGGGAAGGTTCTACCTTGTGAGCGGATTCTACGGGGTCTTCTGGGGCTTTGCTTGGCCATTGTTCACAATTACGACAGTCAAGATTGTTAGAATGGATCTCTTCCAGTATAGTCTTGCACAGATGATCGCTGTCGGCTCGACGATCGCATTCCAGCCATTGGTCGGAAGACTGGTCGACAATCATCGGAAGGGAGGTGTTTTCTGGGGAAGGATGGGACTCGTGATCTATCCGTTAGCATACATGCTAATGTCGGCTCCATGGCATCTGTACGTGCTTAACGTGGTCTCCGGCCTGACGAACAGCCTGCTCAACATCGCTTTCATAGCGTATCTGTATGATATCTCGCCTGCGGGAGAGCGGGGAAGGTTCACTGCAGAATTTGGACTGGTGCAGGGATTCACCACAATGGCCGGTTCACTAGTGGCAGCGGCGGCACTGACGGTTCTAACTGTGAGTATGTCGCTTTGGTGGTCGCTGGCGTGGCTTTATCTGATCGCGGCTGCTGGCCGAACAATAGCGGCTTTTCTCCACCTGAAACTTCCGTATGGTGGTAAGGCAACTCGAACGGCCTTCTCTCCGTAGAGAGGAAGAAGCTGTGTGGCGAGAGGAAGCAGCAGTGTCGCGACGGAATTCAAGTCCACTGCGATCAGTTGCCAACGGGCGAAGGCCGTTTTTCGACCGAGGGCGCGCCTTTACAACAGATGAAGCCCCGTAAGCTTATTGTCTCAATTCAACAAGGAGAGTGACCCATGCGGAAGATTATCGTCGGCGCCATGGTTTCCATGGATGGCGTCATGCAAGCACCCGGCGGGCCGACCGAGGATCCAACCAAGGGCTTCAAGTTCGGCGGCTGGGAGATGCCCTATTTCGATCAAGAGTTCGGCGAAGAACTCGACCGCCTCTTCAAGGAGAAATTCGACCTCCTCCTCGGCCGCAAGACCTACGAGATTTTCGCCGCGTACTGGCCCTACTACGACGACGCTCCTCATGGCGGCATCGCCAAGCTGTTCAACCACATCAAGAAGTACGCGGTTTCGCGCTCAGGCGAGGTCGATACGAGCTGGGCGGGCTCAGTGCTCCTGCGCAACATCGCCGACGTGAAGCGCCTGAAGCAGGAAGACGGCCCGAACCTCGTCACCCAGGGCAGTACCGAACTCGTCCACGCGCTGCTCGCCAATGACCTGGTCGACGCTATGAGCATCTTCACAATGCCGGTCGTGCTTGGCGGCGGCAAAAAGCTGTTCGCCGACGGCTCGGCGCCGCATTCGTTCAAGCTGACTAGGTCCCGCGTCTCTCCAAATGGCCTTATCGTCGGCCATTACGAGCGAGAGGGCGAGATCAAGATTGGCGACACTACGCTCGATGCCCCCAGCGAACGTGAGATTGCCCGCCGGAAGCGCATGAAGCGCGAGGGCTAAAGGTTTGCCGACGCCGTCGATCCGGTGAGCACCAGAAGCGCGT
>Ga0209236_1001370_pt1 | contig 14594 bp, 13 predicted proteins | sample GraSoi013_1_40cm_FD_185819 | JGI IMG/M metagenome (GOLD analysis project Ga0209236, IMG submission 185819) | Grasslands soil microbial communities from the Angelo Coastal Reserve, California, USA - Sample 09_27_2013_1_40cm (SPAdes) (version 2) | ecosystem: Environmental > Terrestrial > Soil >... | reverse complement strand
GGCGATCACTCAGGTGCAGGCGAAGGACGTCCGCGACATTGGACGGGTCATGGCTGCGGTGATGCCGAAAGTGAAGGGGAGGGCGGATGGGGCGGCCGTGAACCAGGTTGTGCGCGAGTTGCTGCCCAGGACAAGTTGAAGAGTTGGAGAGTTGAAAAGTTGGAGAGTCAATCGCCAGCCCATCATAGACTCCTGTCCCGGCTCTTCAACTCTTCAACTCTCCAACTTTCCAACTCCAGGTGATGCGGAGTGTCTCTGTGAAGAAAGGTCAGGACGGGCGGGCCCGAAAACCAGTCAAGCGCGCACAGAGCGCGGGCGGTGTCGTCTTCCGCCGTGATGGCGGGGCGCCCCGCATCCTGCTGCTCAAGCACTCCAGCGGCAAATGGATGCTTCCCAAAGGGACCATCGAGGAAGGCGAGACGCCTGAGGCGGTCGCGCTGCGGGAGGTACGCGAGGAGACTGGGATCTCACACGTCCGCGTCGTGGCAGATCTCGGCGAGGAGCGCTACTACTTCTTCTGGCGTTCCGAAGATACGTACTACGACAAGACCGTACGCTACTTTCTCCTGGAGTTCCTGGGCGGCGAGGAAGCACGCCCGCAAGCCGAGGAGGGATTCGTGACCTGTGAGTGGGTTCCCCTCGACGATGCCATCGAGCGCATCAAATACAAGGAAACCCGCGAGGTCGTACGCCGGGCCAAGGAGCGACTGATGCAGCCCGACTTGGCCGCGTCGTCCTGAATGGCGTCGCAACGTGGTCGACCCGCCGTAACGCGTCAGGGCACGTCCCACGCAGCCGGTTGGTACGGCACTCGCCGCACCGCGACGGATCCACGCGGAGGGTGGCATGCAGCCTGAGCATCGCGATCGACTTGTGCAGGAGACGCTGGACAAGTACACTCGCTACGTCAATGCCGGTCTCGCCAAGTTGTATCGTTTCGCCAACGTGATGACCGTGGAGTGGGAGGCCAGCGGGGCCATCATCCACGATGTTCACGGCAAGGAATACATCGACTGCTCCGGCGGGCCGGCCGTCTTTAACGTCGGCCACCGGCACCCGAAGGTCATCGCGGCAGTAAAAGAGCAACTGGACCGGATGCCGATGTCGGTCCGGGCCATGCCGCGCAAACCCGAAGCCGACCTGGCCGAATTACTCGCCCAGATCACGCCCGGCGAACTGCAGTATACCTTTTTCGCGAACAGCGGGACGGAGGCCAATGAGGGGGCCCTGAAACTCGCCCGCCTCGCCACCGGCCGGACTGAGTTCGTCGCCGCGGAGGGCGCGTTTCACGGGAAGACGATGGGCGCATTGTCAGCGTCGGGGCGAGAGAAGTATAAGGCTCCATTTCAACCTCTTGTGCCGGGGTTCACCCACGTCTCGTTCGGCGATCTGGAGGCCATGGCCCGCGCCGTCACCGACCGGACTGCGGCGGTCATCCTCGAACCGATCCAGGGAGAAAATGGCGTCATCGTCCCGCCGGACGGCTATTTGTGGGGTGTGCGTAAGATTTGCGATCAGCGGGGGGCCCTGCTCATCCTGGATGAGGTCCAAACGGGCCTGGGCCGGACCGGGAGGATGTTCGCCTGCGAGCACTGGGGGGTGGTGCCCGATATTTTGACCATGGCGAAGGCCTTGGGCGGCGGCGTGATGCCCATCGGCGCGTTCACCGGCCGCCCGGCGCTCTGGAAGGCGCTGGAAACCAACCCCTATCTGCACTCGTCTACGTTCGGGGGCAACCCGCTGGCCTGCGCGGCGGGCATCGCCACGATCCGTGTCATCCAGGACGAACGTCTGGTGGAGCGCGCCGCCGATCTTGGCACGTATCTGCTGCAGCGCCTGGAGGCGCTGGCGCGGCGGCATCCTGCAATGGTGAAACAGGTCAGGGGGAAGGGATTGCTCGTGGGAGTAGAATTCACCGATCCCGATATCGTCCTGCTCGTGACCGCGGAGGCGCTGCAGCGCGGCGTGATCGTGTTCTACAGCCTCAACAATCCGTCGACGTTTCGTCTTGCGCCGCCGCTGGTCATCACCCGGCCGCAACTGGACCGGGCGGTGGAGGCTCTGGAGGAGGCCGTGGCTGCTACGGAAGCGCTGCTGGCAGAAGTGCCATCGGAGGCCCAGGCGCCTTCGTGAGGCGTTGGCATTTGACACTACCAGGGAGACGACTGTAGATTTAGTAAGAACGGGTGAGGAATATCGAACCTGCGATGAGGGGACTCGCCGCCCCTGAGTAGGCCGGCGCCGCCGTTACTGGCACATAGAGAGCCCCACCTAATACAGTTGAAAAGTTGGAGAGTTGGAAAGATGGATCCAACCCTTCAACTCTCCAACTTGTCGCGTCGTGGGGAAACGGGGTGGTACCGCGGGAGCGCACCTCTCGTCCCTAGTGACGAGGGGCTTTTTTTATTGTGAATTGGAGAATTGTGAATTGTAAATTGCGAAAATGACGATGGCAGGTCAAATTCACAATTGGCAATCCACAGTTCGACAATCCAATAGGTGGTTGTTATGACCAATCAGACTCATATGAATTGGCGCAGCGTCGCCGATGCGTTTCTCGAGTTCTTCCGGACGAGGGACCACGTGGTGGTCCCGAGTTCGCCGTTGGTCCCAGCCGGCGACCCCACTCTCCTCTTTACCAACGCGGGGATGGTGCAGTTCAAGGATGTCTTCTTGGGCCGTGAACGGCGCGCCTACACCCGCGCCGCTACCTTACAGAAGTGTATGCGCGTTCAGGGCAAGCATAACGACCTGGACAACGTCGGGCCCAGCCCCTGGCACCATACATTCTTCCAGATGCTCGGCAACTTCAGCTTCGGAGAGTACTTCAAGCCGGAAGCGGTCGCGTACGCCTGGGAGCTGATAACCAAGGGCTACGGGGTCGACCCGCAGCAGTTGACCATCACGGTGCACACCACGGACCAGGATGCCGCAGCCGCCTGGCGGGTGGTCGGCGTACCCGACTCGCGCATCCTGCGCCTGGGTGATACCACGAACTTCTGGATGATGGCCGACGTGGGGCCATGCGGCCCAACGTCCGAGTTGCATTACGACTGGGGGCCGCAGCACTGCACCTGTGGCCGGCCCGATTGCAGCGTCGCGTTGGACAACGGCTGTCTGCGGTGGCTGGAGATCTGGAACCTCGTCTTCATGCAATTCGACCAGCGCGCCGATGGGACGCGTCTGCCACTGCCGAAACCTGGGGTCGATACGGGCATGGGGCTGGAGCGCATCGCGTCCGTGCTACAGGACACCCACGACGATTATCGCACCGATCTGTTTATGCCGCTCATGGATCGTCTCCAGCGCATCCTCGGGCATACCGACCGCCAGCGGGCCGAGCGCACGGTGGCCTATCGAGTCATGGCTGATCACGGCCGCGCCATGACGTTCCTGATGGCCGACGGGATCGTGCCCGGGAACGAAGGCCGGAGTTATGTGCTGCGGATGATCATGCGTCGGGCCATGCGTTTTGGACGTTCCGCCGGCGTGACCCATTCGTTCCTGGCGGAGCTGGCCGGCGCCGTCACAGTTGAGATGGGCGACACGTACCCTGAATTGCGCCGGCAGGCATCATTTATCGAATCGGCCGCGCGCCTGGAGGAGGAGCGATTCGCCCAGACGCTGACCGGCGGGCTGCAGCGGCTGGAAGAACTGATCGGCGAGGCGCTGGCCGCCTCGCGGCGCGTGCTCTCCGGGGAGGAAGTGTTCCGGCTGTACGATACGTTCGGGTTCCCGGTGGAGATGACACGCGACGTCGCACGGGAGCATGGGCTGGCTATTGATGAAGAGGGCTTCGCCCACGCGATGGAGGCGCAGCGCGAGCGAGCGCGGGCTGCGCAGTCGTTCAGCGGACCGGACGACGACCGCCGGTATGCACAGTTTGTCAAAAAAGGCGTCAGCACCGAGTTTGTCGGGTACACGAAGCATGCGGCGCGCGCCCGGATCGTAGCCCTGCTTGTCGACGGGGAACCGGTCGGCCAGGCGGACACGGGAGCGCAGGTCGAGGTGATCCTGGATCGCACCCCGTTCTACGCGGAGGGTGGCGGCCAGGTCGGGGATGCCGGCCGCGTGCGCGCGTCCACCGGCACGGTGGAGGTCGTCGACACACAGCGCCCGGCGGGCGGGCTGATCGTGCACCGCGGTCGCGTGGCCGACGGGACCATCCGCGCCGGGCAATCGGTCCGCGCCGAAGTGGATGTGCCTCGACGGTGGGACATCATGCGAAATCACACCTCGACCCACCTGCTGCACCGGGCACTTCGCGAGGCGTTGGGTGAACACGCCCGGCAGGCCGGGTCGCTGGTGGCTCCGGACCGTCTGCGATTCGATTTCGTGCATCTCGCGGCGCTGACCTCAGAGCAGCGCGGCGCGATCGAACGCCGGGTGAACGAGCAGATCCTGGCGGACCTGCCGGTGCGCGCCCGGTGGATGAGCTACGAAGAGGCCACACGGCTCGGCGCCATGGCGTTGTTCGGTGAAAAGTACGGGGACCGAGTCCGCGTCATCAGCATCGGTGCATACAGCCGCGAGTTGTGCGGGGGCACGCATCTATCGCGTACCAGCCAGGCTGGGCTCTTCAAGATCACGGCGGAGAGCGGGGTGGCTGCGGGAGTGCGGCGGATTGAAGCAGTGACCGGTCGGGGCGCCTACGCGCTCATGACCAGGCAAGAGTCCATCCTGACCGCGCTGTCACAAGAACTGAATGCAGAGCCTGAGGTGCAGCCGGATCGCGTGAAGCGGCTACTGGAACGGATCGCCGAACTTGAACGCCAGGTGCGCACCCAAATCCGGGAGCAGGCGCTCCACGCGGACCACGCGCTGGATCGCGGCGACGGTCTGAAGATACGAAGCACCGTCGTGCCGTTCTCCGACCCGGGACAACTGCGGAGCTTTGCGGACGGGTTGAGCCGCATGTCCGGCGGCCGGGTGGTGACCGTGGTAGGTTCGGAGTCGACCGGCCAGGTGATTGTCATGACGTCTGACCCCGAGATTCATGCCGGAAAATTTGTCGAAGCGCTGACGAAAAAGCACGGCGGCGGCGGGGGCGGGCATGACAGGATGGGGCAGGGTGGCGTCAAGGATCCGGCATTGGTGCGCACACTCGTCAAGGACGTGGTGACCGAGAGCGTCCTCGACGATCTCATCAGGGCGGCGAAGAAACCACGGTGAGGATCCTTGCGCTCGACGTCGGGGAAAAGCGGATCGGCGTCGCCGTCTCTGATCCCGGCGGGATGATTGCGCAGCCGGCCGGCGTCATCATCCGGCGGTCCCGGCGGCAGGCGATCGCAGAGATCCGGACCCGCGTCGCCGCATGTGATGCCGGCCGCATTGTGGTCGGGCTGCCGGTGCGCATGGACGGCACAGAGGGAGAGGCCGCCGCCGGCGTGCGAAAGTTCGTTGACCACCTGCGCGAGGCCGTGCCGGTCCAGGTCGATGTCCAGGATGAGCGTCTCTCGACCGCGGAAGCGGATCGGGCGATGATCGCGGGTGGTGCGCGCCGCCTCCGCCGCCGCGCCTCGCGAGATGCGGTCGCGGCAGCACTCTTTCTCCAAACCTACCTCGACCGGCGGCGTTGACACCCCCGAGCCGCCGGTGCTACGCTCACACAGGCAACGCGTGAGGTGCGTACGTGACGGAACGCGGTGACGGTATCACGCTGCTCGACGAGGACGGGAAGACTCACGAGTTCAGCCTGGTGGACGTCGTGGAGGTTGAGGGGACCCGGTACGCAATTCTGCAGCCGTCGGATCAAGCAGACCCGGCCGTCGTGTTCCGAGTGGACGGAGAGACGTTGGTTGCCGTCGAGGACGAAGCCGAGTTTCGCAAGGTCGCGGCGGCCATCGAGGAGACGGCCGAGTACGATGACGTCGAGATCGTGGATGACGAGGCGACAGACGACGGCGATCTCGATGACGATGCTCACGAGGAGAGCGGCGGCGGGCCGGTAATGTAACTTCGCCGCCGGTCCCGTGAGCGGGTTGAGTAATTTCCGCCGCTGGGTGCGCCGTGCGTCAGCTGACGCACGGGTACGTCGGGCCGCATGCGTCCTCGTGGTGATCGTCGCGCTCAGCGCGGCCGGGATCGCCGCCGCGAATCGGGGCGTCGACCCCGGCGGCAGGGGACGGATCGTGGTGATCCCTCCCGGGGCCTCCTCCGGCGAGATTGGGCGCGTCCTGCAATCTGCGGGTGTGATCAGGCGTTCATCGCATTTTGTCCTCGCGGTCCGGCTTCGGAGATTGACCCGGGCGTTGCAGGGCGGCGAGTATCTGCTCTCGCCGTCGATGACGTTGCTGGACATCGTGGACGTCATCGCCCACGGCCAGGTTGTGCTGCATCCCGTCACGATCCCGGAAGGATTTACCGCAGCAGAGATTGTGGATGGGCTGGCGGTGGAGGGACTCGGTGAGCGTGCCCGCCTGGCCGAGATCGTGGAACGGGGTGCCGATCTCTTCCCGCACGAGTTTCTGCACTGGATGCCGATCCGCTCGCTGGAGGGCTATCTGTTTCCGGATACCTACCGGCTTCCCCGGGGGATACCCGAGCGCGAGGTCATCCGGGCGTTGCTGGATCGCTTCGAGCAGGTCGTCGTGCCGATGTGGAAGGCGGAGGGAGGAGGCCGCTCGCTGCACGAGGTCATCACCCTGGCGTCACTTGTGGAGCGGGAAGCGCGTCTGCCGCAGGAGCGGGCGCTCATCGCGGGTGTGCTGTATAACCGGCTGCGCCGCGGCATGCGGCTGGAAGTCGACGCGACCGTGCTCTACGCGCTGGGCCGCCACAAGTCTGTCGTGACATACAAAGACTTGGAGGTCAACTCACCGTACAACACGTACAGGCACGCCGGCCTCCCGCCGGGTCCGATCGCCAATCCAGGGCTGGCGGCGATTCGCGCTGCCCTCGCGCCGGCAACGACCAACTACCTCTATTATGTAGCCCGGCCGGACGGGTCCCACGTCTTCAGCCGCACGTACCAGGAGCACCTGGCCGCCATCCGCCGCTACCGGTCTGTGCCCTAAATGCTGAAATGGTTGATCCCCAGTGGCTATGCGCCCTCGGTGCTGGCGTTGAATCCCCCGGCGCTCGCCGCGGAAGGCATCCAGGGACTGATTCTCGACCTGGATAACACGGTGGTCGCGTGGAACGCCTCCGCCCCCACGGAACCGGTGCGGCGGTGGATTGATCGAGTTCGTGAGACGGGAGTACGGATGTGCATCGTCTCGAACAACTTTTCATCCCGCACGCAGGCCATCGGCAGGGCGCTGAATGTGCCGGTCGTCGCGGCAGCGGTGAAACCGATCCCCTGGGGATTTCGACGCGCCATGGCATTGATGGGCACGCGGGCGGAACACACCGCGCTCATCGGCGATCAGGTGTTTACTGACATTCTTGGTGGCAACCTCCTCGGGGTGCGGACGATCCTGGTGGAACCACTTTCCGAGCAGGAGTTTCCCACGACGCGCCTCGTCCGGCGCCTTGAGCGGCTCATTCGGGCCCGGGTGGTGCAACTGGCAGCCAGACGTCACTGACCATACGCCGTGGCGCGGTCGCGCTGTCGCGGAGGCGAAGAGATGCTGAGTTCACGACCGCCTGACCGCGCGACTGCCTTTATTCCCACGACGCACGCGGCCTAATGCGTGCAGCGGCGGGTAATACAGAGAAGTGACACTCCTCGGCGGTGCATGCGCGCACCGGATTTGCGTTTTCATCCTGGTGGTGGTCGCGCTGGCGACCGTGTGGCCCGCTGCCGCGTCCGCCGAGTCGTTGTTCGCCGCCGGCCGCGAGGCGCATCTCGCCGGCCGGCACCTGGATGCCGTCGTCGCCCTGCGGGCCTATCTCACGCAGAACCCCACCGACGCAGGCGCCTGGGTCTGGCTGGGTGGATCGTATTATCAGCTGGGCAGAGTCCCTGATGCCGTCACGTGCTTTGAGCGCGCCATGGCTTTACAGCCATCCGGCGAGACCGCACTCTGGCTAGGTGCCTCCTATGCGCAGGCCAGCCGGGAGAATGAGGCGAAGGCTGCGTTTGTGCGGGCCAGCCATAGCCCGCGTCCGCAGACCGCGCTCCTGGCTCAGCAGTGGCTTCGGGCCGCCGCCGGACGCCAGGTGCCGGTGTTAGAGGAAGAGATGGTGCCTGCGGCCTATGCCTACGTCGTCCGTTGGTACAATCCCCGTCTGGATCCGGTTCAAGTGGACGCCATCGTCCGGAGCGTGCTGTACTACTCCACAACCTACCGCGTCGATCCCCGGCTGGTCATGGCCTTGATCGCCGTGGAATCCGGATTCCGTGTCAGCGTGGAGTCGGTCGCTGGTGCGTCGGGTCTGGGACAGTTGATGCCGGAAACATGGCGCGCCATGGGGATCAACCCCGCCGACCCCGTTGGGAATATCTACGCGACCATACGCGTCCTGCGTGGACACCTGGACCGGTATGGCAGCAACCTCCAACTGGCGCTGGCGGCGTACAACGCCGGTCACAACGCCGTCACCCGTTACAATGGAATCCCGCCGTTTCGGGAAACCCAGTGGTATGTCTACAACGTGATGACGCTCTACCGGCATCTAGTCGGAAGCTGACCCGCAATTTACCCAACTTTTCAACATTTCCGGGGGCCCTGGCACAGAAGTTGCTAGAAATCTCCATGAAACCGCCCGGGGGTGGGGGCCAGAGGGTGCGAGGAGGAGTTGGCCAGGGGCCGTCGCATCTTGCAAGTTGTTCAGCAGTTTGTTAGAATCTCATACGTTCCTCGCGACAAAGGCTAACCCAGGGTGACCTGGGGGCGCAAAGCTACGGGACCTACCGGTGAAATCGCCGGGAGGTCGGCCGGGTTGCCGAACGAGGAGTTTTGTTTCCCCTCCTTCGGCGGCTCCGATGACCCGAACGTCTGCGGCGCAGATCTTCGGGCTGACAAAAGGGGGGCATTCTTATGGGAGGCAGAGCTCCTGCGCATCCGATCCGGGAAGCCGCGCCGGCGGATGATGTTGTCGTCCTCTTTCGTTCCTACCGCGCCATCCGCAGCGCCGAGCTGCACGCTCGCCTGACCACGCTCTTCATGCCCCTGGTTCATCAGGTGGCCCGCCGCTATGCCCGATCGGGGATTCCGGTGGAGGACCTCCACCAGATCGGGTACATCGGTCTCATGAATGCCGTGACGAATTTCGACCCTGACCGGAGCGTGAAGTTTGAGACGTATGCGCGGCACTTGATTGCCGGTGAGATCCGCCACTATCTGCGGGACCAGGGGACGACCGTGCGCCGCCCGCGCTGGCTCTACGAGATGGATCATCGGATCACACGGGCCATGGCTGAGCTGACTCAACGCATTGGACGCGCGCCGACGCCATCAGAGATCGCCCGGGTGATCCAGGCCGATGAGGTCGAGGTGGCTGAAGTACTCCAGGCGCGCGAGTCGTTGCGCCTCGTGTCGCTGGACGAAGAGCGGGAAGGCGACGACGGCGCGCCGATTGCCCAACGGGACCGGATCACGAACAAGCATGCCGGCGGCGCGATGGCGGTCGAGGATCGCGTGTTGATCGCCGATGCGATTGAGCGCCTGTCGGGCCTGCAGCGCAAGGTGATCTACTACTTGTTCTACCTGGACTTGACGCAGACCGAGGCGGCGCGGAAGCTGGGTATTTCGCAGAAACACGTGTCACGCGTGATGCACGCCGCCCTGCGACGGCTGCGAGAGACGTTGCATCCAGAGGCTGTCTGAGTGGGTGGCAAGGAGGGACTGGACGTGAAGACCGAGGAGCATGTGGTGGCACCTGAACTTCCAATTTACCCCATCCGCACCGTCGCCCGGCTGACCGGCGTGGACGCGCGGCGGATCCGGGCGTGGGAGAGCCAGTACGGGCTACTCCGCCCGGCCCGCACCCGTGGAGGGCATCGTCTGTTCAGCCAGCGTGACCTGGAGCTGATCCGGCGTATCAAGCGCCTGATCGACGAGGAAGGGTTGCGTCTCCAGGGCGTGCGCCTGCTGCTGGAAGCCGAGTCGGCCAGCAACGGCGATAAGGTTCGTTGAAACGTTGAAGGTTGAACCGTTGGAACGTGACCGCGCCAGAGCAGAGCCGCCACGTTTCAACGCTTCAACGTTCCAACGTTTCAACGCATGAGGTGTAGAAATGGCTGGGAACGTAAAGGACCTGCTGCGATCGCTGGTGGGCGGGATCGAAGGCCTGGTGGGCGCCGTGGTCGTCGGGATGGACGGGGCGACCATCGAAGCGCTGAAAGTCGATCCCAACTTCTCCGTTGAGGAGATCTCTGAGGAAGGTGCGGTCGCCAGCAAAGTGCTCGACTACATGTGCCAGAAACTGGACGGGGGTCCCATCGACCATATCATGCTGGTCGCGGAACGGTACATCGTGCTGCTGGCCATGGCCGGCCAGGACTACTATGTGGGAATCGTGATCAATCCGCGGGGAAACGTCGGCAAGGCCCGGCTGCAGCTACGCCGGTTCATGCCGGAGATTGCCTCCGTCCTCAACGCAAGCGTGACGTAACCACCCATGGACGTTGGAACGTTGAAGCGTTGAAATGTTGAAACGCGAGGACACCGATGGCGGATAACCGTTCCAACGCTCCAACATTCCAGCGTTTCAACGATGCTGAGGAGAGTGGGAGCATGCAAACGGCAGACGTGGCGGCCGGTGGGCTGCGCGGAATCCTCGACGCGCTGCTCAAGGTGGAAGGCGTTACGGCCGCGCTGGTCGTGGGTCGTGATGGGTTCGCCATCGAATCGGTCTCGTCGAACTCCGTCGACACGGATTCGGTGGCGGCGATCGCCGCGAGCAGCCTGACGGCAGCCGAGGCGATGGGGGAGGCCCTGAAGCTGGGAACGATGGGATCCATCCTGATCGAGTACGAACTTGGCCCGGTGGCCGTGACACCGGCTGGCCCGGATGCAGTGCTGGCCGTCGTCGGCAACCAGGGGGCCAATCTGGGCCGTGTGCGGATCGAGATGCGGAAGGTCCGCCAGGCCGTGGCGAGTCAACTCTAAATGACGACGGAGCGGTCGGGTAGTCGCGCTATCGGGCAGTCGCGGGAACCAATTCCTGGCGCGGGCAAGCCGCGACCGCGCGACCGCTTGACTGCGCGACCGCGATCGTATTCCAACGTCCTCGCGACCGGGGAGACTCATGGCTCTTGATCTTGCGGAGTTCAAAGAACGACTCAACATTCCCGCGAGCGATGTGACGCTGGAGTGCGCGCTGATTTTCCATGAGGCCCGGGGCCTGGAGGCGCGCGGCCAGTTCGACGACGCGGTCAATGCCTACAAGAAAGTGCTCGAGATGGCGCCGGATGATGCGGTGGCCTATGTCCGGCTGGCCTCCTTGTACGTCCAGCGGCGGACGCCGCGCGCAGCCGTGGTGGTGTACGTCGCGCTGGCTGAGATGCACGTGGCCGGCGAGCGGTGGGAGAAGGCTGCGCTGGCATACGAGAAAGCATCTGAGCTGGCACCGGATGACGCAGAGATCCACACCGGGCTGCGCGACGTATACATCAAGCTCGGCAGGCTCCGTGAGGCGTCGAAGGTCCAGGAGCGGATCGACCGGAAGGTCAGCTCACCACGCCGGCCGGGGCCGGAGGCGCCTGACGCGCTGCCGCGGATGCCAGTCCCGCCGTCGGCGCCACCCAACGGCGAGCCTCCTGCATCTGTAGGACAAGCCCCGGCCGCGCCGGCCCCGCCGAGAATACAGCCGCCGAAGATCCAACCGCCGAGGGTCCAGCCGCCGAGGGTCCAGCCGCCAAGGATCCAACCACCGCGGCCCGAGCCGCCCCGGGCTGAACCACCGCAGGCAGAACCACCCAGGCCTGTGCCAAAGCCGCCCGAACCGCCGGCGCCAGCGCGCCCACAGCCGCCCAGGGAGCGGCAGATCCCGAGACCATCGGGTCGACCGCAGCTCACGCCGCCACCCAAGGACGCGGAGCCTCCGCGCGCCCGGGCGCGCCCCCGCTCGGAATCCCTGGGCCAGATTCTGCTGGACGAAAAGATGGTGAGCCGGGAGCAGCTGGACCGGGCGATTCAGATGCAGCACCGCTCCGGCGGTCATCTCGGCCGGATCCTGGTGGAGCAGGGCGCGCTGTCTGAACAGCAACTGGCGAAAGTGCTGTCCATTCAGTGGGGCATGCCATACGTCGAGCTGGCGTCGCTGGAGATCGATCCCGACGTCGTGAAGGTCGTGCCCCAGCACCTGGCGCACCGGCACAAGGTCCTGGCGATTGAGAAGACCAGGAAGAAGCTGAAGCTGGCAATTTCTGATCCGCTGAACGTCGTAGCATTTGATGACGTACGGCTGGTCACTGGGCTGGAAATCGAACCCGTCGTCGCCGCCGAGCAAGACATCATGACCGCCATCGGCAAGCACTACGCCGGCGGCGTGAATTTGGAAGAGGCGATGCGTCAGGCCGTCGCAGAAGACGTCGAGATTCCGGAAGAGAAGGGTGAGGAGTTCTCGATTGAGAAGCTCCGCACCCTCACCGAAGAGGCTCCGGTGGTCCGGCTGGTCAACGTGATCATCAGCCAGTCCATCGGCGACGGTGCCAGCGACATTCACATCGAGCCGCACCGCCGTAGTGTGCAAGTGCGCTACCGGATCGACGGTCTGCTGCACGACGTGATGACGCCGCCCAAGGCGCTGCAGGCCGCGATCGTCTCTCGCATCAAGATCATGGCCAACCTGGACATCGCCGAACGCCGACTCCCTCAGGACGGGCGGATCCACGTGGCGATCGAGAACAAGGAGTTCGACCTGCGCGTCTCGACCCTGCCCACGGTGTTCGGCGAGAAGGTCGTGATGCGCATCCTGGACCAGAGCAGCACCCGCCTGGGGATGGGCAAACTCGGCTTCACCCCGGCGACGCTCGAGGTGTGGGAGGCGATGGCCGACAAGCCGTATGGGATGATCCTGGTCAGCGGTCCGACCGGAAGCGGCAAGACGACCACTCTGTACTCTACGCTGTACAAGATCAATACGACTGACAAGAACATCGTCACCGTCGAAGATCCGGTCGAATACCAGCTGCCGCGGGTGAACCAAGTCCAGATCAACCCCAAGGCCGGCCTGACATTTGCCAACGGCCTGCGATCGTTCTTGCGGCAGGACCCCGACATCATCATGGTGGGAGAGATTCGCGACAAAGAGACGGCCGAGATCGCGATCCAGGCTTCGCTCACCGGCCACCTGGTCCTGTCCACCATCCACACCAACGACGCCCCGAGCGCGGCGACGCGCCTTGTCGACATGGGCGTCGAGCCGTTCTTGATCAGCTCATCGGTGATCGGGGTGCTGGCGCAGCGCCTGGCGCGGACCATCTGTCTGCATTGCAAGGAAGCCTATACGCCCCCGGTGGAAGCGCTGCAGCGCCTCGGACTGAAGCCGGAGCAGGATGAGGAGATTGTCTTCTACCGTGGCCGCGGGTGCGACCGCTGCAAGGGCGCGGGCTACAAGGGCCGCCTGGGCATCTTTGAGCTTATGCCGATCAGCGAGCCAATCCGGGAGATTATCCTGAAGGGTGGTTCGGCGGCCCAGATCCGTGATCAGGCGATCGCGGAGGGGATGAAGACCCTGGCCGATGATGGTATCCTCAAGGTGCTGGAAGGCGTCACGACCATCGACGAATTGTTGCGCGTCGTCTACGTCGAGTAGCAAAGGAAAAGGGAAGAAGGAAGAGGGAAGAAATGGCGATGTCCTCGCCAGCACTGGCAGCAATTTTCCCCTCTTCCTTTTTCCTTCTTCCCTCTTCCCCGGAGGTTTCGCATGGTTGAGTCTTCTCCCGCTGCCCGCCGGCGGCGGCAACTCGGTGAACTGCTCCTCAAAGAGCACCTCGTCACCCCCGACCAGCTGAACCGCGCCTTGGAGATCCACCGGGCCACAGGGGAGCGGCTGGGACGCGTGCTGTTGGACATGGGTGTCGTAGATCAGGAACACGTCGCCCGCCTGCTCAGCCAACAGATCGGCATTGAGTTGATGCACCTCACCGGCCAATCTCTGCGGGAAGACGTCTTGGAAATGCTCCCGGCGACGCTGGCCAGCCGCCTCCAGGCCGTGCCGGTGGCCAAAGATAACGGCGTGCTCACCGTGGCCATGGTCGATCCGCTCGACGTGGTCGCCATCGACGACATCCGTCGCCACACGGGGCTGGATGTGAAGGTCGCCGTCATCACGACCCAGGACTTCCAGTACGCTCTCAATCAGTACCCGTCCCTCGACGTCGCTGAGGAACTGGTGCGGGATCTGCCCCGGCCGCAGGTGATCGACGAGGAGATTTCTCTGGAGCGGCTGCGCCGTCTGGCGGAAGAGCAGCCGGTGGTGCGGCTGGTCAACCGGCTCGTGGAAGAGGCGGTACGAAAGCGGTCCAGCGACATCCACATCGAGCCACAGGAGCGGCACATCCGCATCCGCTACCGCATCGACGGTGTGCTGCTGACGCGGGGCTCCCTGCCGGAATATGTGCAGGCGCAGGTGGTTTCCCGCATCAAGATCATGGCCAACATGGACATCGCGGAGCGGCGGGTGCCGCAGGACGGCAGCTTTCAGACCCGCGTGGACGGCCGGGCCATCGACGTGCGCGTGTCGACCATCCCGTCGTTTTA
>Ga0209236_1001369_pt1 | contig 14597 bp, 17 predicted proteins | sample GraSoi013_1_40cm_FD_185819 | JGI IMG/M metagenome (GOLD analysis project Ga0209236, IMG submission 185819) | Grasslands soil microbial communities from the Angelo Coastal Reserve, California, USA - Sample 09_27_2013_1_40cm (SPAdes) (version 2) | ecosystem: Environmental > Terrestrial > Soil >... | reverse complement strand
AGCCCCAGAATATCGCCTTGAGGAAAATATACGTGAACCCGGACCAGACGACCCCCATGATCCCCATGAAGCCCGTCATAATGATGTACGGGTCGTAGAACGATTTGTACGGCAAAGGCCACGTGAAACCCTCCGCGATGTACGACGGGATGGGCGCCTTGGGGATGACCATCCGGATCAGGGACCACACGGGCATGTTGTGAATCCCGCCCGTAAGCGGGTCCGGATATCCCACGGGCGTCATCAAGAAAGGCACGTTCAGGAACAAGAAGTGGCCGGGGACGACGAGCACGCCGGCCAAGAAGCAAGAGATGAGGACGTACAACCCCATGTGCTTCTTTAGTCCGAACAAGATGAGCGTGAAGTCCGTCGCCATGGCCGGCAGCAGGTACGAAGGCAGCTGCACGTAGTTGAACGGATAGTTGTTCATGCCCACATAGAACAACTGGACCATCAGCGTGCGTTGCAGGAACCAGAACATGAGCACGAGCGTCGAGCCGAAGTAGATCTTGAAGAACTTTTGGAACACCCAGGAATACACCGGGAAGTGGATGGCGACGATCCACGTATACACGAACGGCGCCCACGCGTAGTCCTTCCAGTCGATCCAAAACTCCCAGTCGCCGACACCGATCTGGGAACTGACCGCAAACATGTTCTGCGAGAAAATCAGCGTGGCCGTGAAGGCGATGAAGGTGATCACCCGCGTCGTGAAGAAGGGGGCGCGTACCGTCTCTGGTGCCTCGGCGGTAGCAGTGGCCATGAGCTCCCCCCTATCTCCGCGCGACGGGCCGACCCGCCCTCGCCGGCACGGCCGTGGGGGCTGGCGCAGGCACCTCTGCGGCGACGAGCTCCTTGGCCCGGGCCTCGACTTGACCGAGGCGGTGCAACACCCGGACGACCTCCGGCACGCCCACGGCATAAATGAACATGAACGTCAGGACGAAGTTCCAGTGGGTCGGCATCGAGAAGAATTCCTCGCGGAAGAGGAAGATGTGACCGATTTCGTTGGTGAGCATCGAGCCGAGCGTGAATCCGAAAACAGTTATTGGGAAGACCCACAACGTGATCGGGATGTCACCCCGGATATAGGGTTGCGCCTTTTTCAGAGCATAAAATTGGAACACGATCGCCTCAAACATCATCAAGGCGAAGAAAGGCCCGAAGATCATCAGGTGGGGCGGCGTCCATGTCGAGTCCCGTACTAGGAAGGAATGTTGCGCCGGATCCCAGATCACCGGGATCGCGACGGCGTTGTACGTGACCGCTGTGATCCACCACATCCACATGAGGTTTCGAAGCGCCCTTCCTTCATCCGCGACACTGAAAACCGGCTTCGTAGCAGACGCAGACTCCTCCATCGAACCTCCTCCTCAGCATGCCACCCTCTGACATGCCCGACCCGGCAGTTCATCGGGGGCTCATAATGGTTTCTCTATCCCTGCGGCAAGGCCGGCGCACCGAGAATGGCGCTGTTGTACCGTTGCGATGGACGACAACAGTTGCCAATGACCATTCCCCTTGCCCGCTGAGCCCCGGGAATGAGCTTGAATGCGGCCGCGCGGGCCCATGGCGAATCGGTGCCCTAGATCGAAGGAACCGGGGACGGTGCGAGTTGGTGCCCGGCCGGGACCCCGGCGACCGCGTCTTTGCCGTCAAACGAGCGGATCCGGCCGGTCAATACCGAGTTATCGCCCAACGGTAATCATTAAATGACTCGTTCGCGAATCCCGGTCGAAGGGGGAGTAGTTACATGGCCGTCTCAACAGACATCGTGGGCTTGGGTCTCATCGGATTTTCAGTGAATTGTCTAATGGTTGTGTTCAACACAATCGGAATCGAAAAGAAAGATACTGACAAGCTAGCCGGGGGATGGGGGCTCGCGCATCTCTCTCTTGGCGCGATGATGGTCCTTGTCGGGGTCGCGACCTTCATGAATGATCCCGTGGCTGTCCCGAACCTCCCGGCCATCTCAGGATTCTTTGGGATTGCATTGGTCTTCTACGGTTTCTTCTGGGTCTTCCTTGGAGCAAGCCTGGTGCGGGGGGCTGATCTACGGCCCATCGGCCATGTCTCCATCGGCTTCGCTATCGTTGACCTATGGTTCCTCAATTCATCCTTGAAGTTCACCGCCCTTACCGGCGGAAAATACGTGAGCCTGACGATCCTCCTGGTGGTCCTGACGGTCGTGTTCTTCGTGCTCTACGCCGGAGTCCACGGAAAGGCAGTGGCATTCAAGGTGAACGCGGTCCTGCTGATCATCCTGGCCTTGCTGGGATTCTATCTTGCTTTCAGCCTGATATATCCGGGCGGGTACGTTCCGTTCTAGAAATCGGGGCCGCTCAGAACCGTTCCGCCATCTCGATAGCCTAGCTGCCTTCACCCGGAGGTCCGCGATCCGGATGGCTATGGCTCTTCGCGATTGAGCCGGGACTCAAGAAGCGCCCGGCATAGTTCAGCGTTCAGGCTGAAGTTCGCTTTCGCTAGTCGACCGGCAATCAGTGTCGAAACGAATTCCTCCTCCGGGGGAGGGTTCCCGTCGAGATCCCAGACGATGAGGCAAGTCGGCGTCCGACCGAGCCCATCGAGGAAACTCAAGTAGCGGGCGACACGCCTCACGTCCGCGGGGTCGGTGATCGGAATAATTCGCCCTCGGGAATTCACGACAAACGTATCGCCGTCGGCGGTCACGTCCTGACGAGACAACTCCGGGATTTCTTCGGCAACGAGTCCGGATCTCACTAAAGCGGCGGCCATCGAATACAAACGACTTCGGAGCGCTCGCGTCCGGATCATCCGGTTCAGTTCGAGCAGGTCGCCGCGGGCCTCGGAGTCATAACACTCCGAGAACGACTTCCCTGCGTTGATGGCCCCGTTGATTCGGTCCGAGTCGTGATGGCCTCCCAGCGTCAGGCGCATCTCTTTAACTCCCGGGAGCTTGGACACGACGTCACGGGCCTCTTCCAACATTATGTACACGAAATTAGGGGAGCACCAGAACGTCGAGGTGACGAGATCCACGGAGACCCGCCCGTCCTCCGAAACGGAGAGATTCTTGACGAACCCCAACTCGGTGATCGGTTCGTCGAGTTCCGGGTCTGTAACCGTCGACAGCGCCCGAAGAACGCTTTCTTTGAGGTCGGCTTCGGCATCCTGAGCCATCATACACCTGGCTCCCTACCGCGCGAGGGGCTTTCCCTTCTTCGCGGCCTCGCCCACTCGAATCGTTCCCGGCTCAAGGTGGAGTTTCTTCGTGAGCTCATCGTTCTTCAGTTTCTTCTTCTGCTGCTCGATGTCGATGCCCCAGACGTTGGCGGCGTTCTCTCCGAGGATCTTCTTCTTGATGTCCATCGTGAGATCGACCCCGAACTCCTTCTTCAAGTCCTCCGGGAGTTCGAAGTTCAGGAAGTCTTCGATGATCCATTTCGGATGCCACAGCGCGTAGTCGGCACTGAACAGGATCCGGTCCGGGCCGAGCCAGTACAGGAGGTTCGCCATCATCTCGGCGAAGTACCTCGGCCGGGTGTGAACGAACGCCATCGCCACGGCCATCCCAGCATAGATGTTCTTGTCCTGCGTGGCAACCCAGCAGAAGTCGTCCAGTCGGGGGAGTCCGATGTGCGTCACGACGAACTTCATGTCGGGAAACGAGGTCGCCGCCGTGTCCACGTCGCCGATGTCGAAGGCATCTTTGTCGAGCGGCCAGACCGTGGGGCCCTTGTGGGCCACCTGCACGTTGATCCCGAGCTCTCGGTTTTTCTCGAGGAAGTCGTACGCTTCTTTCGAATCGAGCCGCCAGCCCCGTGAGACCCCGCCATTCTCCTCCTTCCATTCGGCCGTGTAGAGCTTCACGTTCCTCATTTGGAACGGCCGGATGCGGAACTTCCGCACCTGTTCTTCCAGGAGGGCCTTCCCGGCCTCGCCGTCGCGAGGATCCCACCGGCTGCCCATGACGAGCCGGTCGGGCCACTTCGTGACGTACCCGCTGATGGCGTCGACGTTGCTGAATCCCTTGTGATAGAAGTACATCAACGTCTGGGGTTCGAAAATCGCCATGTCGACATGCCCGTCTCCGAAGACATCGCGGAGGGCCTTCTCCTCGCCATAGTAGGCATACGTGTCCCAATCCCACACGTATTCTTTCGGGCTGAGCGCCCTCGTGTAGTCGTAGAAGCAATTGATCCAACCCTTGGCGAGGTCGGGTCGCAGCCAGTTCTCCTTGGCCGCGTTCCAAATGTGGAAGTGGTAGTCGACGACGAACATGTCGTGCTTCTTTCCGTCGGGCGTCTCAGCGATGATCAACGAAAGCCCCCCTGCCTTGAGGGCGGATGAACGGATTGATGCGTCTTAAAACTTGTCTTGCGGCCCCTGGCCTCCGAAGGAATTGGATACGGTCGTCCTGCGGCGGACACGCGTCTCCGGCTGGACCCTCGAGATCTTGATTCCTCGGCGGAGAAGAGTTATTGCGCGACCGCCATGTGGCCTCTCAATCCGAAAAGGGGTGGCGGGAGGAGCACGGATGAATCGGCCGGGAAGAGACGACGAGCGCTCGCGGGGGGTCGGAGTTTCTGACAACGACGTCGAAGGGACCGGGTCGAGCATGAGCCGCGGCTGGACCCTCTACCGTGCTCTCGTCGTCGCGGGGTTCGTTTCGATGGTCCTCGCCGTCGCCGTCCTCGGCACCATCGACCCCTCGGTGGTCGGCCCGCTCCTGATCGTGTTGCTCCCGGGAATCGTCGCTACTGGCCTGCTCGTTTGGAGGGATCGGCCAAGGTTCTACCTCTTCGCCGGCTTGATGAACTCGTTACTCGCATTCACTGCAATCCCGTTCGGGCTGTTCGGCGCGCTCGCAAACCCCCTTCTCGGACCTGTGTACGAGGCGGGAGTCCTCACGGCGGTGTCGTTGCTCCTCGCCTTGCCCGCGGGGGTCCTCGGATTCCAGAGAGGTCGAGCCGGTGTCCGTGCGCGTCCCCTGCCCGAGGGACTCTTCAGCCTCCAAGGCCTCGCGGCGATCGCCATCGTCGCGGTGAGCGTCGGAGCCATGGCCGCCGGATCTCTCGCGTACCAAGCGCTCAACGCCCTGCCTCCAACCCCGCCACCAGCTTACGATTTGTCACGCTTCTCGAACGTCTCGATCGGAGCGTCGAATTCTCGGTTTTCCCCAAGCGCGTTCAACGTCACCGCCTGCGTCCTGACGCGGATCACGATATTGAACGAGGACGACACCCTTCACACGTTCACCTACACCAACAACGGGACCACGTACAGCCACGACCTGGTGCCGGGCAGCACCACACGGTTCTTTGTGCTGTTCTCCGGGCCCGGAACCGTTCCGTTCCGATCGGTTCCGACGCAAGACGCGGGCATGAACGGGACGATCACGGTCGTCTCCTCATAGCGTGGGGCCCGCAAAAAGGACTACAGGTCGCGGGGCGGCGCAGGGTGGATCCTTGGATGGGGTGCTTCGACGTTATTGTGAAGGACCGCGACCGTGGCGCGGGCCTCTTCGCCTGCTTGGACCTCGACGAAATCCGCAATCGCGCACCGGACGGGGAATCGGGAAGCCCATCTTCCTGTGATTGCGGTGAAAGACAGCGGAGTCTGGAGGTCACGACTCCGTCTCGCGGAGGCGCTCGAGGTATCGACTCACCGGGTTGAAGAAAATGAACACGGTCGGCAAGGCGAGGTAAATGAGCAGGGCGACCGTCGTGTTCACGAAGGATACGGCGATGGCCACCGGGGTGATTACGGGACCGATCGAGAGCCAGACGCGCACCTTGTGGACCAGCGCCGGATCCAGGCCCGGTTCGATCAAGCCCCGGTTTCAGGTCAGGTACCACCAGATCAGGTAGCCCAGGGCCGCCAACAACCCTAGGACCGCCCCGTAGAGGCTGAGGGCGATGGGGTCTCCGGGATACGAGCCCAAGAGGGACGCTGCGAACGGGACCAGGGCGATGCCCATGAGGAAGAGAATGTTCAGCCACACAAGCGTGCGGTTCACGCGCAGGACAAAATGGAATACCTGGTGGTGGGCGAACCAGTAAACTCCCAGGACGATGAAACTGATGAAGAATGTCGCGAAACGAGACCACAGCGCGACAAGGTCATCCGCCAAACCCCCCGGGCCGAGCGTCGGGGGAGGGCGGAGTTCCAGGACGAGGATCGTCATCGCGATCGCGAAGACCCCGTCGACGAGGGTCTCGAGACGGTTCTTGGGCAGTCCGTGGACGTTCGGGCTCAATGGTCCGTGACTCCGGGACGAAGGTTCCGCAGTACCCTCGGACCAACGTCCGCAGACGGGATTCACCGGACGGGACAAAAGGCCATCGCGGGGGCCGCCGCGCAGCTTCCGAGGGAACGTTCAAGTCCGGCCTAGCGATTTGACGATAGGGGTCTGCATGTCCTACTTCCTCGACTTCGATCACGTCGTTGGCGATACGACTCCGGACCGGGCGTACGCCATCGTTGAATCCTGGCTTCGCGAGGAGAAATCCAAGGTCAAGGAGTCGCGGCCGCCGACTCGGATCGTCGCGGCGCACGGGCGCGCCATCCAGCCGATGGGATGGAGGAAGGATGCCCGAAAGACGATCGCCTTCGAGCTGGCCGCCGAGGGTTCGGACGTAAGAATCCATGTGCGCATCACCCCGGCCGCTCTCAACGCGACGGATGTCCGAATGCGGTCCGACGAGGCCCGCGCAAACTGGAGCGAACTCCTGGCCGACCTCTGGACCCGGTTCGGGGAAACGAAGGCGGCAATCGAGGCGACCCAGACGGCGCCCGTGGATTGGAATGCCTCCCTCCGGGCCGGTAAGGGCACGGTGCTCGTGGGTGTTGTCCTCCTCGGCATCGGCATTGCGATCACCGCGGCCGCTTTCGCTTCCGGCTTCGTGTGGTTCGGCACGGGATTCATCGTCGCGGGCGTGCTCTCCCTGATGTATGGTGCGATGACGGTCGTGTCCGCAAGGCGGCGGCTCTTGTCCGGGGGACCCCGATCACGCAAGTGACTCTCGGAGCACGGTCGGTCCGCAGCGGGTCGCTCCCAATCTCGGCGTCTCGGCCGTGGAGGAACACTCACCGAGTTCGGCGAGTCACTTCCGGCGGTGCACCGCGATCAAACGCTCGACGTACCCGACGAAGCCACCCGCAGACACGTAGTTCTGAGGGTTTCGGAAGAACGGGCATCCGAGGGCCGCCGATACGGCGCCTACGGCGATGAACGCGAGAAGACCCAACGCCTTCCAGTTCGGGCGCTTCATCGGCGTCCCTGATTTCCGCGCGCATAGATAGCCTTTCGCCTCGATGCGTCGCGGCGGGGCATCCGATTATCCCGCACCCGCGCGGGAACGCCGATGGTCCGGACCCCCGACGACTCACGCAGGCCGGAGGAACAATGGGTTTCGAGAAAGAGTTGACTTACATCGAAAGGAGTGGGCTCGACCGGATTCGAACCGGTGACCTTCGCCATGTCAAGGCGATGTCATAGCCGCTAGACCACGAGCCCGCGACGCGGTCTAACTCCGCGTGTCCCTTAAGACTTTCTGGACCTTATTCCTCGGCGCCCACAGGATCGTCACCATCTTCACCTCGCGGCCGCCCATGGGCCAGCGCGCGGACATCGGCCGAGCTCACTTCGACAACATGGATACAATCGCGCGGCAGAACGCAGGCAAATCACCGGGATGACGGGACGTGATGAACGTCCCATCGACGACACATTCCTTGTCGACCCATGTCGCGCCCGCGTTGGTGCAATCGTCCTTCACACTGGCGTACGACGTCATCCGGCGACCCTTCACGATCCCGGAACTAATCGGCACCCAGGCCGCGTGGCAAATCGCGGCGACGATTTTGGAGTCCCGGTCCATCGTTCGGACGAAGTCGAGGACTTCCTTGTGCCGCCGAAGTCGATCAGGTCCTGCGACCCCGTCCGGGATGATCACGGCATCGAACTCTTTCGCCTCCAGAGCCCCGACGGTCGTGTCGACTTCGCACGGATACGAATGCTTCGAGGCGTATGTCCGTTTCTCGTGCCCGGCGAGGGTGACGTCCGCGCCCGCCTCGAGCATCCGGTAGTACGGCACCCAGAGCTCGAGGTCCTCGTATCCATCCTCCGCGAGCACGACGACTTTCTTCCCGCCCAGCGTCATGGGCCGTGCATCGCGAGCGACGGCCAAATTCTTTGCGGACCCGCGACGAGTCGGCCCACCGCAACCGATATGAAGCGTCACGGCTTCGACGCGGCGGTCGAGGACGCGACATGACGTCGAAGGACAACTTCGAGTTCGCGCACGCGCACCGCAAAGAGGTTGCGTGGATGTCCCAGAACACGAACACGCTCCCCGTCCACCCGGCCATCCTCGACGCGATCCGGGCGAGCGCGGACGAACAGGAGTTCAACCTCTACCCGCGCAAGGCGGGCGTCTTCGGCTTGTCCGAGGCGATCAAGGAGGACCTCCGTCTCGACGACGTCGAGATGATCCTCACGAACGGCGGCATCGAGGGAGAGTACATCGCGACCCGCGCGCTCCTGAAAGCGGGGGACGAGGTCCTCTCGACGGACCCCGCCTTCCTCCCGATTCACGACCAGGTCGCCATGGCGGGCGCCCACGCGATCGAGGCGGACATCTACCGCGCGCCGTACGTCCTGACGCCGGAACACGCCCTGGAATCGGTCACCCCCGCAACGAAGCTGCTCCTCGTCATCGACCCGAATAACCCGCTCGGCTCCGGATACAGCCGGGCGCAGATCAAAGGCCTCGCAGAAATCGCGCGGGACCGTGGGCTCTGGCTCATCGACGACATCACGTACCGCGACTTCAACGCGGACCATGTCCTCGCGACCGACTTCTATCCGGAGAAGACGCTCCTCTCCTATTCGTTCAGCAAGGCGCCGGGTCTCGCGGGGATGCGAATCGGTGCGATCCTCGGACCTGCCGCGGCGATTCAATCCCTGCGAAAGTACGACACGAACGTGCTCGGCGTGAACGTGCTCGCGCAGCGAGCCGCACTCGCGGCCCTGCGCACGAAGAAGGCGTGGCTGCCGGGCGTGCGGAAGACCTGCGAACGGAACCAGGAGACGATTCGCCGGACCGTTGCAAAGGTCGACGGGGCCTCACTGCCGGTGTACCCGTCGAAGGCCAACATGTTCGTCATCGACCTCGCTCCGACTGGAGTGAACCCGGAGGCCGTCGAAGAACGGCTGCTGCTCGACCACCTCGTCCACACGCGCGCGGGCTCGTACCTATCGAAGAAACACGGAGGCAAGTTCCTCCGCGTCTCGTTCACCGTTTCGGACGCGGACTGCGCGCGGTTCGCCCAGGCGTTCCCCGCGGTGATGGACAAGCTCGCGGCGTGACCCCGACAGAATCATAACGGCGGACGACCGTGAGGGACCGAGACGATGGGATTCCTCCAGGAGCTCGCAGGCCGTGTCGAAGAGGTCGCCGCGGCGGGCGGGAAATTCGCTGATGCGTTCGTACGAACGGCCGGGGCCACGCTCTCGGGGGCGCTCGCCTTCGTCGACCGCGAGATCGGATATGCCCAGCGGGCCGCGAAGCGGAAGGCCGACTCGAAGACGGAAGGCCGCCGACGTCCGGATGACAAATAGGAAACCCGAACCGCCCGGGCATCGCGTTGCCGACGGACGGCCACGCGAGTCTTCGAGAGAGACGACTCTATGGATTGCGGGTCGTTCCGATGACGGTTGACTCCGCGGGCAGCCTTATGAGCTGCTCTCCGGCATCTCCAGTCCGGTCATCGCGATCGGCCGTGACTCTTTTCGAGGGGCTGTCCGCTTCTTTGGCCTGGAGATCTTGGCTCTCTCCTGCGGCGGATGCCGGAGGTGGGCCTCCGCACGACCGATGTCGTCGAATTCCGCCTTGCAGGTGCACCGGTAAACGGTCTTCTCTTCGACGTAGATACTGTGCGCTTTCATGTCGTCTCTCCGGCTCGCCACCGGCGTCTCCCGCACTTAAAGAATATTGCGAGAATATCGACTTTGGAACGAAAGAGAGGGAGCGGTCTCCGTAGAGCCGGCGCACGGAGGCTGCCTGCCCCTGTGGATGGCTCGGACGGCGCGAAAGCTACTTAGCGGCCGGCCACCCTAACCGCTCCATCAGGGGCGATCGAGTGGGTAAATCGGAGTATCTCAACTACGTGAACGGCGAGTGGGTCCCGTCCCACACCGAGGAGACGTACACGGTGATCAACCCCGCCACGGGCGGGAAAATCGCCGCCGTGCCGCAGGCCGACGTGGAGGACGCGCGCGCGGCAATCGACGCGGCGCGAGAGGCATTCGACAAAGGCAAGTGGCCTCGAATGACCCCGGGGGACCGTGCCGCCGCCCTGTTCAAACTCGCAAATCTGATCGAAGCGGATATGGATCGCCTCGCACCGATCGAGACCCAAAACCAAGGCAAGACGATCAAGCAATCGCGGGACGGCGACCTTCCGTTCTCGGTCGACAACCTGCGGTTCATGGCCGGCGCCGCGCGCACGATGACGGGTCAGGCCTCGATGGAATATGCATATGGGGCGACGAGCGTCATCCGGCGGGAGCCTGTGGGCGTCGTCGGCCAGATCACTCCGTGGAATTATCCGTTCATGATGGCGATCTGGAAGCTCGCACCGGCGCTCGCCGCGGGGAACACGGCGGTCTTGAAGCCGGCGTCCATCACCCCGCTCACCACCCTCGAGCTCGGCAAACTGATCGAAGGGGCCGGGCTGCCGCCCGGCACGGTGAACCTGATCACGGGTCCCGGCGCCGTCGTGGGCAACGAACTCGCCGCGAGCGACAAGGTCGACATGGTCTCCCTGACGGGCGACACCGCGACCGGCAAGGAGATCATGGGCGCCGCCAGGGCGAACGTGAAACGGCTCCACTTAGAACTCGGCGGGAAAGCGCCGTTCATCGTCTTCGACGACGCGAACATCGCGGCCGCCGCGGAAGGCGCCGTCGCCGCCTCCATGGTCAACGGCGGTCAAGACTGCACGCAGGCCGCGCGGTTCCTCGTCCAGGACAAGGCGTACAAGAAGTTCCAAGAGAAGTTCCTCGAACGGCTGAAGACGGTCCGGATGGGCGATCCGCTTCAGCGGGCCACCGATCTGGGACCGCTCGTGTCGGAGAAGCAGCGGGAGAAAGTCGAGACGTACGTCGAAATCGCCGAGGACGAAGGCGCGAAGCTCGCGATTGGCGGCAAACGCCCGAGCGGAAAGCAGTTCGCGAAAGGCTGGTTCTTCGAGCCGACCGCGTTCGTCGACACGGATTCGTCGATGCGGATCGCGCGGGAAGAGGTGTTCGGGCCCGTCGTGAACGTCCAGAAGTTCTCGAAAGAGGAGGAAGCGATCGAGGCCGCGAACGCTGTCGTGTACGGCCTCTATTCATCCGTGTGGACGAAGGACGTGCAACGGGCGCACCGCGTCGCGAACGCCCTCCGGTTCGGCGCCGTCGAGATCAACGATCACCTGCCGATCGTGAGCGAGATGCCGCACGGCGGGTACAAGCAGAGTGGGTTCGGGAAGGACCTGAGCGTCTACTCGCTCGAGGACTACACGCAAATCAAGCACGTGTTCATCGACTTGACCGACCAAGTCCGGAAGCCGTGGCACTACCTGACCTTCGGCGACCCCATCTAGGCGCCATCCCGCGGCCCGTCCACCGGCCAGACCGGCCTTGTCAGGTCTCCACGACCCGCTCCGACCATTCCATCGGGAGGTCCCGGGCCGCCCATTCCTTGAACACCCGAGCGGGATCCAGGACCTCCGACGAGTGCACGCCGGGCCCGGGCGTCGCGTTGTCCGCGATCAACCCGATTCCGATCCCAAGGCCGACCGCGGTTAGATAGTACACGGCCGTCGTCGATCGACGCCGGTTTGCCTCTTCATGCCGCATCGTGACGTCCCCGCGGCGGATCATCCGTTTTCCGCCGGCTCGGCCCTCCACCTCGACGCTCATCGCACTCGCGCCCTGTAACGGCAAGACGAGCGCCGACGGCTCCGGGAAGGCGGACAGGACCGCCCGTCGGAACGGGACCATCTGGTTCCCGATCCGGATCGTGCGGGAATCCGCTAGAAGGCCCAGGCGGTCCAACGAGATGAGCGCCCGGACGAGGTTCGGGTCCAGCGCGTACTTGTAGTCGACGCGGCCCAGCGGCTTGCCGAGATACCGCGGCAGCGTCTTGACTTCCTCATGGGAGACGAGGTAGGTGCGCTTCGTGCCGACCGGCGGCGGGAACGGGAACTCCTCCGGCTCGCTCAGCGGCTCGCGGTCTTGGAGCCGACCGTCCAGCCAGACGCTCGGGCGGACGAGGACGTCCGAGAGGAACGCCTCCCGCGAGTACAGTGGGAAGACCTCGAGGCCCGGGAGCGTCACCATGTCCGAGGATCGGATCCGGACCGCGTCGACCACGTCGAACCGCGTCGCCGCATCGCACGCCATCACGTTCGAGATCCCCGGATCCAGGCCCATCGAGACGAGTGCGGTCGCCCCGGCGTCTTCAAACGCGTCGCTCATCGCCAATTGTTCGAAGATCCCCGGCGTGGCGCCCGGCTCCTTCGGACCCGCCGCGGCGGTGTCCAGGTAATTCGAATGGGCCTCGAGCGCGGCTTGCATGATCGGCAGGTTGTACTTCGGGAGGGTCGTGTTGACGACGAGGTCGGCGCCTGCGAGCGCCTTCGCCAAGGCAATCCGATTCTCAACGTTCAACTGCGTCGCCTCGATTGCGACGCGTCCCCGGATCCCGGTCAGGACGCGGGCCCGCTCCCCGAACTCGTCAATCAGGAGCAGGGACGACACCCGCGGGTCCGTCCGCAGTTCGGAGGCGAGGGTTCGGCCGAGCCCCCCGACGCCGAGGATGGCGACCCGCATGAACTCGACCCACGGCCCCTCCGTCGGCTTAGTCTTTTCGCGCGAGCCGGAGGCCATCCGGGCCATGGTGACCCTCCACGAGGGGCTCGCGGAAAGCTCATTTGCGAGGAGCAATTCCGGGAAGCCAGTAGGCGGTCCGTTCGTGCCGGTCAATCACTCCGAAACCGCGTTCCAGGGCCTGGGCGGCTTGCAACTCTTCGAGCAATCGTGGCTGCCGTCCGACCCACCCCGGGCCGCATTGATCCTGGTACACGGGCTCAAGGACCATAGCTCCCGGTACGAAACGTTCGCTCGACAGCTTGGCGATGCAGGTTTCGCGGTGTACGCATTCGACCTCCGCGGGCACGGTCGGTCCGAAGGCCCGCGCGCCTACGTCCGGTCCTTCACCGAATACGTCACGGACCTGGCGACGTTTGTCGTGCGGGTCCGCGAACGGCAGCGAAAACGCCCCCTCTTCGTCTTGGGGCACAGTATGGGCGGCGCGATTGTGACCCTGTTCGCGCTGTCGGATTCGAACGCGATCCAGGGATTCGCCCTGACCGCGCCCGGGCTGAAGGTGACCGACGACGTCACCCGTGGGCGCATTCGCGTGGTGACGCTCCTCGCGAAAGTCGTCCCGAGGGCGCACGTCTATCGCGTTGCGAATGCGGATTTCTCGAGGGACCCGGAAGTCGTCGAAGGCATGAACCGCGATCCGCTCATCGATCAGCGGCGTCTGCCGGCTCGGCTTGCGGTCGAGTTTCTCGGCGCCATGCGGCAGATCCAGGCCCGGGCTCGCGAACTGACGCTCCCGTTCCTCGTGATGCACGGGACCGGCGACCGCCTCACGAATCCCGAAGGCAGTCGGGAGCTGTACCAGAACGCATCGTCTCCGGACAAGACGCTGAAGCTGTACAACGGCCTGTACCACGACATGCTGCACGAGCCCGAACGCGCGCGGGTCTCCGCCGACCTGCTGGACTGGCTCCGCTTGCAAGCCGTGAAGCGGCAAGGCGGTTGATCCAACCTTTGCGGGACCGATTCCCCGGGTGGGACGCCAACCTCGAATAAAGCCGCACCGCTTGTACTCCCACCGTTTAAGGCCGCCGTCCTTGGTCCCTAATGGGACTAGGAGATCGAGCTCACGACGGCCGTCGACGCGTTGATCCTCGATGCGAGCGCGAGGCAGTCACTCGTCACCGTGCGCTCCCTCGGCCGGAGGAACCTGACCGTTGCGGGGCTGGACACGTCCCGCCACGCGCCCGCGTTCTCGTCTCGCTGGTGCACGCACGGGTTTGTGTCGTCCGGGGCCCACGGGACGGACGCATACCTGAACGACTTGGAGCAAGTCTTGGATCGAACGGGCGCGCGCATCCTCATCCCCGCCCATGACGGCACGATTGCCCTCCTTCGCCGACATCGCGCGCGGCTGGAACGCCGCGTCCGCATCGCGCTCGCGAATGAAACCGCGATGACCATCTCGGTCAACAAAGAGCAGACGCTCGCGATTGCGAAGCGACTCGGGATCGCGGTACCGCCCAGCGTCTCGGTCGCCACCGCCGACGATGTTCCTCGCGCCTTGAAGGACGTCGGGCTCCCGGCGGTCGTGAAGCCGAGCGAATCGTGGATCGGCGCCGAGGGACAGGGAACTCGTGTGGTGTCCCGCCTCGTGACGACCCCCGAGGAGGCGTTCCGAGCCGTCTCGGAGCACACGCGCTTCGGCGGGGTCACCCTGTTCCAGCCGTTCATTCCC
>Ga0209236_1001363_pt1 | contig 14619 bp, 14 predicted proteins | sample GraSoi013_1_40cm_FD_185819 | JGI IMG/M metagenome (GOLD analysis project Ga0209236, IMG submission 185819) | Grasslands soil microbial communities from the Angelo Coastal Reserve, California, USA - Sample 09_27_2013_1_40cm (SPAdes) (version 2) | ecosystem: Environmental > Terrestrial > Soil >... | reverse complement strand
GTTGGGGTCAGCGTTGCACACGCTCGCGCGTGGAGACTCGACGAGCGCGGTTGCCGGTTTGCGGCACGCCGCGGGTCGTTTGCCCGTCCAGGCCGGCCGGCTGGAAGTCCTGCTGCTCGCCGGGCAAGTCGCCGCTCACCTGGGGGGTGAACACGACGTGACAGCAGTCGCGCTGTTCGACGAGATCGTCCGAGCGGGCGGCGAGGGGGCGGCGCCTCCCGCGGCTGAGCTCGATTGGGCGCGGTTGCTGGTGCGCGCAGGCCGGAGCGGCGAAGCGATTCCGCATCTCGAGCATTTGATCCTCACGTATCCGTCGAGCGCCGTCGTGCCGGAAGCGAGGCGCGAGCTCGAACGGGCGAAGGGGGCGATTCCGAAATCATGAAGCGGCGAGAATTCGTTAAGACGATTGGTGCTTATAGCATCGCCGGACTCTTACCGTCCCTTACCGTCCCTTACCGTCTCTTACCGTCGTTGTTGGTCCCGATGGACGACGCCCAGTCCGATCACCTGAAAGCCTACGGCGTCGCCTACCGCGCCATCCAGGCGGGTCTGAAAGCGGAGTGGCTGCTCAACTATCGCGGCGGCTCGTTTCTCATTCCCGATGCCGATGCGCTGCGGCGCGATGCGGCGTTGAACGGCGTGCGCACCGAGCCGGTGGACGGAGGGGCGGTCACCACGATTCGCGGCGAAATCGAAGCGAGCAACATGGACGCGGTGCCGCTCGAGAAGGCGCCGAAGGTCGCCGTATATGCGCCGCCGAACGCCGCGCCGTGGGACGACGCCGTCACGATGGCGCTGCAATACGCCGGCATTTCATTCACGAAGATCTGGGATCCGCAGGTGATCGGCGGGGCACTGCGCGAATACGACTGGCTCCACTTGCATCACGAGGACTTCACCGGCCAGTACTCCAAGTTCTTCCTGATCTATTCCGGGATGCCCTGGCTCGCCGACATGGTACAGAGCAACAGCCAGATGGCGCGGCAGCTCGGATTCCAGACAGTTCCCGATCTGAAGAAAGCGGTGGCGCGCGGCATCCGGTCGTACGTCGACAACGGCGGATTTTTGTTCGCGATGTGCACCGCGACCGAAACGATCGATCTCGCGCTCGCCGCGCACAACGTGGACATCGCGGCCACGTTCGCTGACGGCACGCCGATCGATCCGGATGCCGATGCGAAGCTCGATTGGTCGCAGGCATTCGCGTTCACCGGCGGGCATCTCGAGCCCAATCCGCTGATCGCGAGCTTCTCCGACATCGATGGCCACCAGGTCAATGCCGGCTCGCGCCGTCAACCACTCGGCGCGTTCAAATTGTTCAACTTCAGCGCCAAGATCGATCCGGTGCCCACCATGCTGGTCCAAAACCATCGCCAGGTGATTCCCGATTTCTACGGTCTCACGACCTCGTTCCTGCGCAACCGCCTGAAACCCGGTGCCACGGTGCTCGCCGAGGAAGAGGGGGCGCCGTGGGTGAAGTACATCCACAGCGATCTGGGGAAAGGCACGTGGACATTCTTCGGCGGCCACGATCCCGAAGACCCGCAGCATCAGATCGGTGATCCACCGACCGACCTCTCGTTGCATCCACATTCGCCGGGTTACCGGCTGATTCTGAACAACGTCCTCTTTCCCGCAGCGAAGAAGCGTGAGCTGAAGACGTGAGCGTCGAGCGCCTCTCGGCGACCGCGCGCACGCTGCTGCAGGACGAGATCGCCGCCGCGCATGGGCGCGAGGTGTCGTTCGTCGTCCGCGCGGATCCCAACGGCACGCTCACGGATGCGCGCGTCGTCGCGCGGGGGTGCTGGCGCTGCCGGGTGTAGCACAGCGCGGCGAGATGTTGCTCCACAATCATCCGAGCGGATTCCTCGAACCCTCCGGCGCGGATCTGCACGTCGCCGCCCGCCTGCACGATGAGGGCGTCGGCTTCGGCATCGTCAACAACGACGTCACGACGCTCTATGTCGTCGTCGAATGCCCGCGCGCCCGCTCGCTCGCGCGTCTCGATGCCATCGCCGTGGCCGGGCTGCTGGCCGAGACCGGGCCGGTCGCGAAGGCGATGGGTGCGTTCGAGGACCGGCCCAGCCAGCGCGACATGGCCGCGTACATCGCCGACGCGTACAACGACGGCGGCATCGCGTTGCTCGAAGCGGGAACCGGGGTGGGGAAGTCGTTTGCCTATCTCGTGCCCGCGGTCGAATGGGCGCGCGCGAACGGCGAGCGCACGATCGTCTCGACCAATACGATCAACCTGCAAGAGCAGCTCGTCGGCAAGGATCTTCCGATTCTGGCGCGCGCCTTTTCGACCGGAGAGCGCGCTGTCACGTTCGCGCTTCTCAAGGGATGGCGGAACTACTTGTGCCTGTCACGGCTCGAGCAGGCGCGCGCCGGCCAGGAGTCGCTGTTCGACGCCGCGCGCGCGACAGAGCTCGAGTCGATCGCGAGCTGGGCGTCGCGCACCGCGGACGGTAGCCTCGCCGATCTCGTGCAAGAGCCGTCGAGTGAGGTGTGGGACGCGGTCGCCGCCGAGTCGGATCTGTGCACGCGGCTCAAGTGCCCCCACTTCGATCAGTGCTTCGTGTTTGCGGCGAGACGCCGAGCCGCCGAAGCCGATGTCGTGGTCGTAAACCATCATCTGTTAGCCTCCGACCTCGCCGTGCGCATCGCGTCCGATAATTGGCAGGAAGCGGCCGTGCTCCCGCCGTACCGGCGGCTGGTGCTCGATGAGGCGCACCATCTCGAGGACGTCGCCGCACAGCACCTCGGCACCCAGGTCAGCATGCTCGGCGTGCAGCGACTGCTGGGCAGGCTCGAGCGCAATGGCCGCGGTCTCCTGCCGGCGCTCGCCGCCGAGCTGGGAACCCGCGACGACTTGATGGCGTCGGCAAGCCGCGACTTGCTCACCCGCAGCGTGTTCGACGCCCTCGTCGCCGCGCGCCGCTGGGCGGACGAGCTGTTTGGCCGGCTCGCGAGACGACTCGACGGAGAGCAGAGCAGCGCCCCGGTCCTGCGGCTCACCGATTCGTTCGCCCAAGACAACGTCTGGCGCGAGGGGCTCGACGTTGCGCTCGAGAATCTGCTCGTGGCGTTCGGCAAATTGCGCGACGGCGTTGAGACGATCGCGGATCGCCTGTCCATCGACGATCCCGCCGAGATGCGCACGCGACTCGTCGGTGAGCTGCGCGGCGTGGTGCGCAGGCTCGACGCAGCCGCTGACGGCCTGAAGGGCACGCTGCAGCCCGTCGGTTTCCGGCCGCCCGCCGGTCCCGCCGTTCGGTGGATGGAGCGCCGCGGCCGCCGCACTCCCAATCTCACGCTGTCCGCCGTACCGCTCGACCTTGCGCCGGTGCTGAAAGAGGCGCTGTTCGATCGCGTGGAGACGGTGGTGTTGACGAGCGCGACGCTCGCGGCCGGTGGCGAGTTCACGTTTCTCGAGGAGCGGCTGGGTCTGTCACTGCCGCCGTCACGCGTGACGACACGCGCCGTACTGCCCTCGCCGTTCGACTTCGCCGCGCAATGCGTCTTCGGGATTCCGACGGACATCCCCGAGCCCAAAGGGGGGGGCAGCGGGGGCAGCGATGTCGACGCGGGGGGCGGTCATGGCGCGGCAGTCGCGCGCGTGCTCGTCGAGCTGGCGCACGCGTCCGACGGCGGCATCTTCGCGTTGTTCACGAGCCACGCGGCGTTGCGGCGCACCGCCGAGGCGATCCGCGGTCCTGTGGGCGGCCGCTGGCCGCTGCTGGTGCAGGGTGAAGGGCAGCGCGATCAATTGTTGCGCCGTTTCCGCGACGCCGGGTCCGCGATTCTCCTCGGCACCGATTCATTCTGGGAAGGCGTGGACGTGCCGGGCCGCGCGTTGCGCGTGCTGATCCTCGCCAAGCTCCCATTCAAAGTGCCGAGCGAGCCGCTAACCGCCGCGCGGCTGGAGCGTCTCACCGAGGCGGGCGTGGATGGGTTCACGAATTATCTCGTGCCGCTCGCGGCACTCAAGTTGAAACAGGGATTCGGGCGGTTGATTCGCAGCAAGTCCGACGTGGGCGCCGTAGTACTACTGGACCGGCGCGTCGTCACCAAGCGCTATGGGGCGACGATGCTCGAGGGCTTGCCGCCCGCGTCCAAAGCGATCGGCAACTGGCCGGACGTTCGGCGCGAGCTGGAGGAATTCTTCGCGATGCACAGCATCGGCAGTCCGCTATCCTGGAGCTAGATTTCAGGCATGGCGAGTTTCAGTAAACGTGTCGGCGCATTACCCACCTATCCGATGGAGAAGCTGCCGGCGATCAAGCGGCGGCTGATTCAGCAGGGCGTGGACCTCATCGACGTGGGCGCGGGCGATGCCGATTTGCCGCCGCCCCGTGTGGCGATCGAGGCGCTGACCCGCGCCCTCCAGGATCCGGCGATGAGCCGGTACGCGTTCCAGCTCGGCCTTCCGGCGTTCCGCGAAGCGGCGGCCGGTTACATGGCGCGGCGATTCGGGATGAGCGTCGATCCCTTCACCGAGCTGCATCCGCTGCTCGGTTCGAAGGAAGGCATCGCACATCTCGCCGCCGCGGTGCTCGACCCCGGTGACCTCGCCATCGTGCCCGTGCCGGGCTATGCCGTGTACCACGGCGGCACCATCCTCGCCGATGCCGAGCCGTATCTGTACAACCTGACTGCGCGCACCGATTTCCTGCTCGAGCTGGAGGAGATTCCGGCTGCCGTGCTGAAGCGAGCCAAGCTCGTCTACCTCAACTATCCGAACAATCCAACGGCGGCGGTCGCGTCGCGCGAGTATCTCGAGCGCACCGTGGCGGCGTGTCGCAAGCACGACATCGTGCTCGCCTACGACAATCCCTATTGTGAGATCACGTTCGACGGCTACGTTGCGCCATCGATCTTCGAAGTTCCGGGCGCCATGGATGTCGCGGTTGAATTCCATTCGCTGTCGAAGAGCTTCTGCATGACGGGCTGGCGGCTCGGATGGGCCGTCGGCAGGTCGGATCGCATCGCCGCGCTCGCCCGCGTTAAGAATTACGTGGACACCGGTGCCTTCCTCGCGGTGCAAGCCGCGGGCGCCGAAGTGCTGAAGCAGGCCGAGGCGATCGCCGGCGGCTATGCGGGGCAGTTCAAGGAGCGCCGCGATGCGGTACTGCCGGCGTTGCGCGCCAATGGCTTCGATGTCGAACGCCCTAGCGCGACGTTATATCTCTGGGTGCCGCTGCCCGAGGGACTCGCGTCGGCCGCGTTCCAGATGCGCGCGCTCGAGGACGTCGGCGTCGTCACGCTGCCGGGCAGCGCGTTCGGCGCCGGTGCAGAAGGATTTTTCCGGATCGCACTCACGGTTCCGATTCCGCGTCTGATCGAGGCGGCGGAACGCTTAGGAAAGGTGCTCGCCACTGTTTGAGCGTCAGGTTGGAAAGGTTCCCGTTGGGCGCGCGTGGATCGTCACGGCGGTACTGCACGTCGTCGGGGTGATTCTCTTCGTCGTGGTGCCGTGGCAGGCGCCAAGGCGGAAAGCTGATTACGTCGTGCTGCAGCCGCTCGAAATCGGCGACACCCTGCAATTCGTTCCGGGGACGCGCGAGCTCCGCGCCAAGGGGCCGACGATTGTTTCCACGCGCCGTGAGCCACCTCCACCACCCGCCGCCCCTTCGCCGCCCATGGCCGCCGCTAATCCCGATACGGGCGTCACGCTCCCCGCCTACGATCCCAACGCCGGCAAAGTCGCGCCCGCGCCCCAGGTCGGCGATGGGCGCCTTTGGGTGAGCCCCCGTCCCGGATTGCCGGCCGCGGTCGCGGACGCTCTGTACGGCGACACGACGGCCCGCCTCAGCGTTGCGGTCACACGCCTCCGCGCGATGGTCGACTCGCTCAATCAGGTGCTGGACGTGATCCAACGGGAAAAGCAGCGGCCGTCGTGGACGATCGGCGGAACACCCGACAAGCCGGAGTGGGGCATCGACTCCGCCTACATTCACGTCGCGGGCATCAAGATCCCGACGATGGCTCTCGCGTTGCTCGGCAATTTGCTGCCGCAGGGCAACTTCGACGAAAGCATGCGCGCGCGACAGCTGCAGGACATGCGCGACGATCTACTCCATGCCGCCGCCCGCGCCGAATCCTTCCAGCAATTCCGCCGCTACGTGCGCGAGCTCCGCGAGCGGAAACAAGCCGAGCGCGACGCCGAACAGCGCCGCCGCGCCCAGGACACTGTCAAAGCCGTTCCGTAGCTACTGAACGACGACTTTTCCGTGCATGAACGGGTGCGGGGTGCAGTGATAAGGAAAAGCGCCTGCGGCCGCAAAAGCATGCGAGAAACGATCGCCGGAGCTGAGGGTCGGAGAATTCCAACCCGTCGTATCAGACGTTGTGGTGTGCGCTTGCTGACCGATGTCCTCGCAATTCACCCACGTGACCGTCGCGCCCACCGGCACCGTGATCGAGTCGGGATGAAAAATGAAATTCCGAATCGCGATGATGAAGTGCGTCGAGTCGATCGTCGAAACGGGCACACGGCATTCCCCCGTCACAGTCGTGCCGGTCCCCCGCTCCGAAAAACAGGCGACGATGACGCCACACGTGAAGAGCAGGACCGCCGCCGTATGTGCGCGAGTCATGGCTGCCTCACAACGACGACACCCTTCATGAACGGATGCGGTGTGCAGTGGAAGGAGTATTCGCCGGGTTGCGTGAACGTGTGAGTCCAGCTGCCACCGGGATTGATGAGACCGGAGTCCCACGACCCGTCGGTCGCGGTCACGGTGTGTTGGAGCTGATCGTTATTGGTCCAGCGCACCGTTGTCCCGGCTGTGACTTCGATCCGGTCCGTGGTGAACTTCATCGCGCGGATCTCGGCCTGTGTGGCGTTCGCCGCCCCTTCGCCGCCGCCGTTTTTCGCCGCCGCTTCACCTCGCCGCCCGAAGTACCTGCTCAGCGTGAAGGGAATCGTGAACTCAAACCCCCCGCGCACGCGGTTGATACCGCGCGAGGCGCCTTGCAGCGTGGCGGTATTCGTGTTCGTGACCTGCAGCGACAGCGTGTGCGGCGAGTAGGGAATCGCGAGCTGCAATCCTGCGCCCCAGGCAACTTTTTCGCCGGGACGTTTATCGATGAGCGTCGTGACGTCGCCCGCGAGTGCAACCCAGCGGTGCAGCCGCAGCGTGGCGCCGCCGCCGACGGCGTATCTGGTCGTATCGCTGTGGTAGCCGTTCGAGAGCACTCTGCCGACGGCCATAGCACGCAGCGGGCCGAAGAAGACCCTTGCCGCGGTCAGCTCGGCGTCGCCACTCCGGGCAGCCTGGTTGTAGCCGCCCTGCAGCGCTATCCCAGAGCGCGCGTACCGCGCAAACACTTCCCACTCGTTCGGGAACGCGGCTGCGATGTCGGATGACGTCGCGTAGTTGAAGCCGATAAGAAGAGGAAAGGGAAGCCGGTAGCTGAGGAGGAACGTCGGGGAATTCGTGACCTTGCGGAGTGGAGCGTCGCCCACGCCGAATCGGTGCACGAAGTTGAACTGCAGCGTGCCGGGAGCGCCCAGCCAGCCGCCCGACAAATTGGGCGGCCGCTCCAGGACGGACTGGCCGCAGGTTACATCGGAGATCCCCGCAGAACCGAACGCGATGCAGGCGACGAACACTGCGATCGGACGACGTTGGAGCATGCAGCGAGTCTCCTCATGATAGAGCCGCAGCCTCGAGACGGCGCACCGCCGCCTCCTTGCCAACCACCGCCAGCAATTCGTTCACCGGTTCCGACACCGTCCCTCCGGTCAACGCGATCCGGATCGGCTGAAAGATCTTGCCCGCAGCCACATTCCGCTCTTCCGCCAGATTGCGCAACACCTTCTCCAATCCCGCCGGCGTCCACTCGGCGCTCTTCAATGCAACGATACTCGCCGCGAGCGCTGCATGGTACCCGGCCGGGTCCTTCGCGATTTCCTTCTGCGCCTTGTCGTCGAGCGTCACAAACTTGCCGTCCAGCCGAACCGCGACCTGGCGCGCGACATCGATCGTCGTGCGCGAGCGCGTCTTGACCGCCGTGATCGCGCGCAACACGTCGTCCTTCTTGCCGCCATTGAGACCGAGCTTCGCGAGCGCCGGTTGCACCAGCGGGTACAGCTCCTCCGCCGACTTCGTCGTCAGATACTGCCCGTTCATCCACTCGAGCTTCGTCGTGTCGAAGACGGCGGGCTTTTTCAAAATGCCGTCGAGCGAGAAGAGGCTGCGGAGCTCCTCCATGCTCATGATTTCCCGGTCGCCGCCGGGACTCCATCCAAGCAACGCCAGAAAGTTGCGCATCGCCTCTGGGAGAATGCCTAGGTGCTGGTAGTCGCCGACGGCCGTGGCGCCGTGTCGCTTTGAAAGCTTCTTGCCGTCCGGCCCATGAATCATGGGCACGTGGCCGAAGATCGGAAGCGAGGCGCCGAGGGCGCGATAGACGGCGATTTGCTTGGGCGTGTTGGAAATGTGATCGTCGCCGCGCAAGACGTGCGTGATCTGCATGTCGATGTCATCGACCACCACCGCGAAGTTGTAGAGCGGCGACCGGTCACTCCGCAGAATCACGAAGTCGCGGATGTCCTCGCCCTTGAAGCTGATGCGCCCGTGCACGGCGTCGTCCCACGCCAGCTCGACCGCCGGCACGCGCAGCCGGATCGCGTCCTCCTCCATGTACGCTTTGCCCTGCGCGAGCAGGTCATCGGCGACTTGCTGATGTCGCGCGAGCCGCGCACCCTGAAAGATCGGCTGCTCGTCCCAATCCAGCCCCAACCACGTCAATCCATCCAAAATCACTTGAGTATGCTCGTCAGTGGACCGGGCCTTGTCGGTGTCCTCGATGCGCAGCAGGAACGTGCCGCCCTCACGGCGAGCAAAAAGCCAATTGAAAAGCGCAGTGCGGGCGCCCCCGACGTGCAGGTAGCCGGTGGGCGAAGGAGCGAAGCGGACGCGGGGTTTGGGAGTGGTCACGATTGGTGCTGCGTTTTCGTGGCTGAAGTCTAGCGGCGCCCTGAAGACCCGGCAAGAACGCGCTGCTCGGCGGCGCGCGCGTGCGCCTCGAGTCCTTCCGCGCGACCAAACCACGCAGCGTCCTCCATAACCCCACGCGCTGCCGAGGCGTCCGTTATCCGCACCCATGTCCGCACGCGCAAGAACGTCAGTACCGACAAGCCTCCGGTCCGTCGCGCGGTGCCGCCCGTTGGCAGGACGTGATTGGGTCCGATGCCATAGTCGGCCAGTACCTCGCCTGCCGCCGCTCCGATGAACAACGCGCCATAGTGCGCCAGGCGCGGCGCAACGGTGGGAGCGTCAGCGAGATGCAACTGGAGGTGTTCGGGCGCAATCGCATCACAGACCGTGACCCCATCGTCGATTGTGTCGACGGTAATTACTCCGCCGGTCGCGAGCGCCGCCCGGGCGACGTCGGCCCCTGGCAGGTCGCTCAGCTGTTGGCGGATTTCCAGTTCGACCTGCGCCGACAGCGACGGACTGGCCGAGACGAGGACAGGAAGCGCGCACGGGTCGTGCTCGGCCTGTGCGAGGAGATCGGCTGCGACCAGCGCGGGATCCGCGCTCGCGTCGGCAAAGACGATGAGCTCGGATGGCCCAGCGAGGAGATCGATGCCGACGTCGCCCGCGACGATCCGCTTGGCGGCTGTGACGTAATGATTGCCGGGACCTACGACCACATCGCAGGCCCCGCCGATCCGGAGGAAGCCGTTCGCATGCGCCACGGCGGCTGCGGCGAGAACCAGCGGCGTCGGCCTCGGGCTCGCGACCCACACCTCGCGCACGCCGGCGGCGCGGGCAGTCACCGCGGTCATCAGGACAGATGATGGAAGGGCGTATCGCCCTCCCGGTGCATAGCACCCGGCACGCTCGACGGGAGCAACCGTATGTCCCGCCTCCCCCCCCGGAACCAGGACCGCGAATTCCCTCAAAGTGGCTCGCTGTGCTTCGGCGAAGGCGCGGATGCGGCCCGCGACTCGTTCGAGCCGTTCTCGATCCGCCCGATTCAGCGAGCGAAGCGCCTGTTCGAGCGCTGGGCGCTCGGTCACGATCGCCTCGTTCGGTTGGAGCTCACCGAATCGCTCGGCGTGCCGCCGTACGGCGGGCTCGCCCTCGCGACGCACGGCTTCGACAATTTCGGCAGCAGCTGCCAGCGCTTCTGCCGGCACGGCGCTACGACGCCGCCCGTCGAGGGTGCGCGGTGGCAATAATGACGTCATTTCGCCACCATCGGCCGGCGAGACACGGCGCCATGGCGCCGCTCGAGCTCGGCGAGCACATCGGTCAGCGAACCGCCCGACCGCGCCAGCGCCACCAGCCCCATATACAGTAGATCCGCCGTTTCACCGACCGCCTCCGCCGCGGTTTCCGCGGCGGCCAATTCGGCTGCCTCCTCGCTGAGCTTTGCGGCAAGCAGAGTCCTGTCGGCCAACAGGCGCGCGGTGCCCGATTCGGGGGGGGGCGTCGCCTGGCCCGCGCGTGCGTGGATCACGCGTTCCAACGCGCCGAGGTCGAACGCATCCGGCCAGCATGAGGGACGCTCTCGATGGCAGAAACCGGTTCCCTGTTGGCGGACTGTAAAGCGCAACGCGTCGCGGTCGCAGTCGAGCTCGACACGCAGCAACTCCTGCGTGTTGCCGGAGGTTTCGCCCTTCACCCAAATCGCTTTGCGCGATCGCGACCAATAGATTCCCCGTCGCTCGCCAACGGCACGGATCAACGACTCTCGGGAGCTCCAGACCAGTCCCAACGTTTGTCCCAGCTCGTCGCAGACCACGGTGGGCCACACACCACCGTCGAGTGGCTTGGCGAGCGAAGCCGCGAGGCCCTCGCCCAGGGGGAGGCGGTTTGTGTACAGCGCCATGCCGACCTGCGCATCCGCACCGAGGGCGTCGAGCGCCCGTACATCATCCGCAGTGGTGATCCCACCTGCCGCCGTGACGCGTGCCGGGCCGGCCGCCGCGACGACGCCGCGAACGGCCTCCAGGTTGAATCCGCCCATCGCGCCTTCGTACTCGACCTGGGTGAAGAGAAATCCACCGACGTAGGGCGCGAGCGCCGTGATCCGCTCAGCGACCCTTGCACCGGTCTTCGAGCGCCACCCGTGGACTACGACGTTGCCGTGCTCCGCGTCAACTGCCGCAATCACGCGGTCCCGCGGCAACTGGCCGCACAGCTCAGGGCTGGCAGCGGTCCCCAGCACGACCTTGCGCGCGCCGGCATCGAGCCATGCGCGGGCTGCGTCCACCGAGCGAATGCCGCCGCCGACGCGACAGGGTCCGCGCCGTACCATCGCTTGAATCAGCTCGGCGTTGGAGCCTTGACCGAGGGCGGCGTCGAGATCCACGACGGCGACCTCACCCACGACGGCGAATTGTTCGAGGCGCTCGAGCGGGTCCCCACCATCGAGCACGCGCTCTCGTCCGTGCCGCAGTTGCACGGCGCGACCCTTCATGATGTCGATGCTGGGCACGATCATGGCCGCACCGGGATGCCGCGCGCCGCGGCGTACGCTTTGATACCACCGACTGTCTCGTCGCCATCGTGCAGCACCGACGCCGCCAGCACGGCGTCCGCACCTGCCTCGAACGCCTCGACCACGTGCGTCCGCGTGCCGATCCCGCCTGAGGCGATCACGGGGACGTGGACCGCGCTGACGACGGCGCGCAACAATTCGAGGTCGTGCCCGTTGCGGGTGCCGTCGGCGTCCCAGCTGGTGAGCAAGATCTCTCCCGCGCCGCGTCCCTCTCCCTCGCTCGCCCAACCGACAGCGTCGCACGCGCCAGCGGAACGACCGCCGACGACCAGCGCCTCCCACTGTTGATCGCGGCGTCGCGCGTCGATGGCGAGAACGACGCATTGCCGCCCGAACGCGTCGGCAAGCTCGCTGAGTAGTTGGGGACGCTGGACCGATGCGGTGTTGACGCTGACCTTGTCGGCGCCGGCGCCGAGCAGACGCCGTGCGTCGTCAACGCTCCGGACGCCCCCACCGACCGTGAGCGGAATCCGGATAGCCGCGCGTACGCGTCGGACCGTATCGACCTGCGTGTCTCGCCCAGCGGGCGCGGCTGCGACATCGAGCATGACGATCTCGTCCGCGCCTTGGGCCTCGTAACACGCGGCGCGCTCTGCCGGATCGCCGACGTCGCGGAGCCCTTGGAAGTTCACGCCCTTCACGACTCGTCCGTCTCGCACATCGAGGCATGGAACGATTCTTCGCAGCAGGCCGTCCGCGTTGGTCGGCGGCTCGCTGCGTGACGCCTCGACCGCACGGCCAAGCCACCGCGCCAGTACAGCCTCCCCGTAGGAGCCCGATAACTCCGGATGGAACTGGCAGGCCAGTGTGTCGCCCCGCTCCAATGCAGCGACAAATGGCTCTCCGTGTGTAGCCCACGACGCCGTCCAACCGGACGGCGCTTCGCGCAAAGCGTAGGAGTTGGCGAAGGCGGCTTCCGCGGTGTCGACCAAGCGCGCTCCCGGACCAGCCACGACGCGGTTCCAGCCGAGATGCGGAACCCGCACGTTTGCTGGTAGCCGGCGACAGACGCCGGGCACAATCCCGAGTCCCGGCACGCCAGGCGCTTCCTCGCTGCCATCGCACAGCAGTTGCATGCCCAGACACACCGCGAGCAGCGGCGAGCCGTCCGTGATGCGTTCGCGCAGCGCGTCGTCGAGACCTCGCGCGCGCAGCTCGGCCGCCGCGGCCCCAAACGCTCCCACTCCCGGCAGGACCACCCGGGCCGCCCGACGCACGACCGCCGGATCGCGCGTAAGCGTGACGTGCACGCCGAGTCTCCCGAACGCGTTCACGATGGAGGCGACGTTTGCGACGCCGGTCTCGACGACGGCGATCAAAGGGTGCCCTTCGTCGACGGCACCTCGTCGCTGCCGGAGCAGGCCACAGCCTGTCGCAGGGCCAGCGCGAGGGCTTTGAACGCGGCTTCTGCGCGGTGGTGATCGTTCTCGCCGCGCAGCACGTCCACGTGCAGGGTGAGCCGTGCCGCGGCGGCGAGCGAACGGAGCACGTGCGAGACGTTCTCGCACGCGAGTCCGCCGATGACATCGCGACCGAGTCCCAGGTCCACCGCGGCGTAGGGCCGGCCGGAGAGATCGACCACCGCGCGCGCCAACGCTTCGTCGAGGGGCGCAAATGCCGATCCGAATCGCACGATCCCGCGACGCTGGCCCAGGGCGCGGTCGAGCGCTTCGCCGAGGCCGAGAGCGCAGTCCTCGGCGGTGTGGTGGTCGTCGACGCGCAAGTCGCCTTTGCATGCGATGGTCAGATCGAATCCGGAGTGCCGGCCCAGCGTGTCGAGCAGATGGTCGAGGAATCCAATGCCGGTGTTCACTTCGGTGCGGCCCGTGCCCTCTACCGTGAGCGTGACGCTCACGGCGGTCTCGCGAGTAGCGCGTTCTACAGCAGCGGTGCGGTTCATGGCAGGAGCTCGAGGAGATCGCTGAGCCGATCGAGGACGTGAGCGACGCCCGCGTCACGCAGTGCCGCGCTGGCCAATGACGGGTCGTCGCCAGGTGCGACGACGCCGAGCGGAAGCACGCCCGCTTGCCTCGCGCCCCGCACGTCGTCCGGTGTATCGCCGATCATCCAGGCGCGGCGGACCCCGAGGCGCTCGAGGGCGAGCCGCACGGGAGCCGGGTCGGGCTTGGGACTCGCATCCTCCATCGCGACCACGGTGCCGAAAAGCGACGCGATGCCAGCGCGATCCAGGAACCACTGCGCTTCTGCGCGAGGCCGACCGGTGACGATCGCGAGTGGGCGGCTGGCAGCGAGATGCTCCAACAGTGCGCTGCTCGGGATGAGGCATTCGCGCTCACGGAGACTCAGATACAGCGATTGATACCGCGTCGTCACGTCATCGAGTGAGGCATCGCAGCCGGCAGCTTCGATCAATCGCTGCGTCACGAGCCAGTCGTTGGCTGCGTCGCCGCTCTGGATTGCCGCCGCGACCTGCGCGGACGTGACGGGCGCGCCGAAGGAGCTGGCCGTTGCGGCAATGGCGGCCCGCTGAGACTGCTGGATGTCGGCGAGCACGCCGTCCATGTCGAAGAGAAGGGCCTCAGGCGACAGCACGGTTTCGAACGCGTCCACGAGTCGCTCAAACTCGGCCGCGTCGCCGGGCAGCGTAATGCGAATCGCGCTGGTCAATCCTGGCCGGTTTGGGAAGCCCCGCACGACGACGCCCAGCGCCGCGAGCGCGGCGATGAGGAACGGTGCGAGAACACCGCAGTCGGCGAGAATGAAATTTGCCTGTGAGGGCAGCGGTTCGAGTCCCAATGCCGTCAGACGCGCCCGCAACTCCTCGCGCTCCTCTTGTACGCGCCGGACGTGGGTTTGCAGCCGCTCGCCGCCGCCCGAGAGCTGGCGCAGCGCGAGCGCGACCGACGGAGCGGCGACAGGGTAGGGCGCTCCCGCGATCCGCAGGGAGGCCACGATCTCAGGGCTTCCGATCGCGTATCCGATGCGACAACCGGCGAGCCCCCAGGCTTTGGAGAGCGTCCGCAGCACGACGACGTTGGGAAGATCGATGACCGCGGGTGTGAGGTCTTCATCCGCGTATTCGACGTACACATGATCGAGTAATACCACGGCGTTTGGAGCCGCCTCGGCCAGACA
>Ga0209236_1001361_pt1 | contig 14629 bp, 14 predicted proteins | sample GraSoi013_1_40cm_FD_185819 | JGI IMG/M metagenome (GOLD analysis project Ga0209236, IMG submission 185819) | Grasslands soil microbial communities from the Angelo Coastal Reserve, California, USA - Sample 09_27_2013_1_40cm (SPAdes) (version 2) | ecosystem: Environmental > Terrestrial > Soil >... | reverse complement strand
TTGGAAGACTCGCCTTCGTATGTTCAGATACACAGGCGCACATCATGCCAGTACTCTTCGAATTTGACGGCGCTTACTTCTATCTTAGTGGCTGGAACCTCAAGTACAGTGAACGATTCCAGGATGCGTTACCAAAAAGCAAGGTAACTCTACTGGTGGACGATGTGGACTCACCGACCAGATGGGTCCCTAGAGGCGTCGAGATAACTGGAGAAGCAGAATCAAGAGAAAAAGGAAACTACCTTTACGTAAGAATCAAGCCCGTCGGAAAGACGAGCTGGGGGCTCTAAACATGTCAATTCTCACATCTCTAGAGAGCCAGATTACAGGAGCGGTCGAGAAGCTCAGCGAGAGCGTGGTCAGCATAGACAGCGTCAGAGTAACACGCGACTTTGCCTATGGTGTCGTACCTATCGAAGGAAAAGGCTCTGGACTAATCATTGACTCGAAGGGTTACGTCATTACGAACAATCATGTCATAGACGGAGCTGCTAAGGTTCAGATTCATCTCAAAGACGGACGCTCCTTCGTAGGAGAAGTCGTTGGAAGCGATCCCTCAACTGATATCGCCGTTGTGCATGTCGAGGCAGAGAACCTTCCGGCTGCCACATTAGGAGATTCGGAACAGCTGAAAGTTGGACAACTCGCCCTAGCAATCGGAAACACTCTTGGACTACAGGGAGGACCAACGGTGTCGTTAGGTGTCGTAAGCGCGCTAGGGAGACCCTTACCAGGTGCCGATTTCATCTTTGAGGGGCTAATCCAGACAGACACCGCGATTAATCCGGGTAACAGCGGAGGACCACTCGCCGATATCAGCGGAAACGTCATCGGAATGAACACCGCAATGATACCATACGCCCAAGGCGTCGGGTTCGCAATTCCAGTCAATACGATCAAATGGGTGATGCAACAGATTCGAGAGAAGGGACGAGTCGTTAGACCATGGCTGGGAATCTATGGAACTACTCTGAACGAAGCGCTTGCTAGAAGGTATGATCTTCCCGCCGACTCTGGAGTGTTAGTAGTTGAAGTGGACGCCCGAGGACCCGCATACCGATCCGGACTAAGGGTCGGAGACGTCATAATCGGCATCGGATCCCAAACCATCAGCCAGATGAAAGACGTGCTCTCAGCCCTATCCAAACACGCCATCAGCGAAGAAGTGGACCTGCGATTCATCAGAACCGGCACCAAACGAGTAACCAGATTGCTGCTTCAGGAGACTCCTATGCAAACCGTCCAAAGACGATAAGATGATAAGCATCGAGAAACCGTCGATTTTCAACGTGCTGTCGGTCGAAGCAACGCGTATATCTCGGAACGGAGTATTGATCTCCTAATGGCCCTTATAGACCCGAGCAGCATCATCCAACTAGCGTACTTCGGATCATTCATCGTCCTAATGTTCTACGGACAAAGAATTCAGATAAGCATGATGCTTGTTGGCGTCAAACGGAATCTAGGCAAACTGGAGAGACTTCGAAAAGCTGCTCATGACAGTGTTCTCAGCTCAGCCCTGCGATTCAAGGGAGACCAGAAGGCTGTTGAATCCCGCATTGACCGGTTGACCGGGTCGTTCGCCATTCAGCCCGTAAGCATGGACCCCTCAGGGATCGTGGGCAAACTCGAACACATTCTCGATACCTACGATGATAATCTAAGAACAGAGGTCAAGGCCATTGCGGCTAGCGCAACGGATGCCGAGGTTAACACACTCTCCAACCAGATGGAAATCTCCATCGGCGCGGATCAGATGTACAGAGTGGTCCGCCACTTCTACCTCCTAGCGAGGAAACAGGGCGGAATTCTCGCACTATACCAACTTCAGATGGCCATGCCTCAGATAATGGAAGAGGCGGAGGCCTACAGTTCAGCAATAGACGCCTTTGCAAAGGGTAATCCGATAGGGGATGGAATAGGGCCCCTAATCGCAAGCAAGATGGCTGAAGGCGCCCAGTCTCGAGAGATCGAGCAGGACACGATAATGTATGAAACAGGCTTCGACGGCAGAACCCTCCTCCTGGTGCGTGCGAAGGGTCCGGGCGGTAGCGTCGGAAAACCCGGAATTGCGGTGGAGAAGCTCATAGAGCAAAACTCTCCCTCCCTCGTGGTAACTGTTGATGCAGCCCTCAAGTTTGAGGGTGAACCAAGCGGAGAAGTTGCAGAAGGCGTAGGCGCGGCTATTGGCGGACCCGGAGTCGACAGGTACCACATTGAACAGAGCGCTTCCAAGCGTCACATCCCCATGATTGCGATAGTTGTGAAAATGTCAAACAAGGAAGCGATCTCCGCTATGACTCAGCAGGTGAAGCTGGCTGTAGACGAGGCAATTCGACGAGTCAAGAATACAATTCAGTCCGCGTCAAAGTCGGGAGATACCGTGATCGTTGCCGGCATAGGCAACACCATGGGAATACCGTAGCTCGACACAGACCGACGCTACTATTCGGACAAAGCCTAAGAACGACCGGTTATATTGTTCTCTGAACGATCCTCAAACAGGCGTTCATGATATACGGAATCTGATTCTTCGACAGAATCTGTTTAGCTTCTTCGTTCTCAAGTCCCAGCTGGGCCCAGAAGACAAACGGTCTTCCATACTTCCGATGAAAATCCACAACTTGTTGAGCCACCTGAGGAAGCTCTTCGCTCGGCCGGAAGACATCCACAATTTCCACTTTGCTTGCTAAATCCGCGGGGAGATCCACCAGACTTGGATAGGCTTTCTCGCCAACAATCTCATCAGCCGTCGGATTTATCGGAACGATCGAGTAGCCATGATCTTTCATGAATTGAGGAACAGTGTAGGCGTCCTTCTGCGGGTTCTTGCTAGCCCCCACAACCGCTATCGTCCTGTATTTTCTTAGAGTGTCTCTTGGAGAAACGGTCGCGGTTGGAGCCTTTGTCACTGACATTTCAGACAGAGTGCATATGGGTCTCAAGGTAGAAAAAGGCTTGGAGCGAGGAGACTGGAATTCAAAGTCCATAAATATGTAGACTGGCTTAGGATTGTCTGTGTCTCCTAACTGGAACGCTAAACCGCCCAAGAACGACGATGAGTACTTCGAGCGTATGACAAGATCACTTTTCACCGCAGGCCTCAACTGGAAAGTGATCGAAAACAAATGGCCTAGCTTCCAGAAGGCCTTTGCCGGATTCTCAATCAGCAAAGTTTCACGGTTTTCTGACAAGGATGTGAAGAAGCTCATGACTGACACGGGCATCGTCCGGAACGAGAAGAAAATCCAGGCGACAGTGCATAATGCAGGCGAATTTTTGAAACTGGAGAAAGATTTCGGCTCCTTCCAGAAATATCTCAACACATTCGGAAAGGATGAAGACCGTATGCTAGAGGCCGTGCAAGAACGGTTTCAACATGTTGGACCATCTACCGCTAGGACTTTTCTTTGGGCGTCGGGATGCGAGTTGACTCCCACTCGCGAAGAAAAGAAATGGATGAGCAGCCACAAGAAAAGTTAGACGGTTGTCAGCGGAGAGCTAGAAATAGAACTCGCACTCTGCGTCGCGAGGATCAAGTAAGATTACGAATTACTGACTGGTAACGGATTTGGTAACCGCAAACGGTAACACTGAACGAAGCTGTAATATCCGACCGGTACCAGTTTCAGCCATAATCGTAACGGCTCTGCCATCCCTTGTGGTTGGGTGTCCCAATAATTGCGGTTGGTACTCTGATTTTTCATACTCGTGTATTACCACCTGCAGCGTGTCTCACGAGAGGCCCTGTTCCAAAGCATCAACCGGCAATTGAACCACTTTCAACCGCGACCGAAAACAACTTTCATCTACAACAACAGGATAGCGTTCCTTTCGTTGGCAAAACAAGCTCGTATCCTCGCGAATGTTGAGACGAATCTACGCGATTATGCGGCGAGGATTCCGATTGAGCCTGTGTCTGGTCTCCTCTGACATAGAGCCAAATCGGCACGAGAGCGAAACTGCGCTTCCTCGTCTGTCCTGGCTGTTTTCAGGGTATCGGTGGACAAGTGTTGGGCGGGATATCGACTCCCACTCCTAGAAGGAAGCGGCTCGGGGACATCCATTCAGTCTCGTTTAGGTAGAAAGCTGGCTTCTTCTGCTCATCTAGAAATGTGGCTCCTACGTAGCATGGAACCTTGACTGGCCGTGGAATCACTGGAGCGTCGACGAATACGCCGAGGAAAACAAGTGCGATGAGCAGGACGTATGCTGGAACCTTCTGCCTATTCATTGTCTTCTTCACCAGCTGCCTCAAACTTTCGAGTCAAGCGACGATACAGAAGCTCCTCGGTGTGTTTATCATGCTTCTCTGAATTTGAGAGGTTTTCCTGCGTACTTCTCTAGGCTTTTCCTGAGTTTCTCGGATATCTTAACCGTCCTAAGTGTATTGTAGTTGTAGCCTACCTGGGTTGTTCGTCCTATGGCGAACTCGACCCTTCCAGCACTGACAGTATAGTCGAGGTCCCATGACCGGTCTCCTATGCGGCTCACCCAACAGGATACGCTCACAGAGCGCTCGTCCATGATCGGTCTCTCATACTCGCAATGGGCCATGGCCACAATGAAGCTGGAACTAGACACGTCTCTTATCATGCCTAGACGTCTCGCAAGCTCTACACGCGCAGTCTCCATGTACTGCAAGTAGACCGCATGATTGACGTGGCCCATCCGATCAATATCTCTGAACTGGACAGGAAGTTCTATCCTGACCTTCACACGCAACCGCTCCGGGTTCTGGACCCTACAGGTTCCGGCAGAAAAGAGATTGCCTATCCTAACTAGTGACTCTCAATCGTTTTGTTTTGAATCGTCGTTCCGTGCTTCGCTGCGCAGATAGCACTTCGACTACTGCGGTCCGTACAAATCGAGTCGGGCTATTGCTTCTTGTTGAGGGTGGAAGTAGCGGATATCGACACTACTCTTAACAGAACGTAATGCCCCCATGTCTTACCGGGGTCCTTGCAGCATAGAATTGTCAGACCCGCCATACTGTCAATAATAGGAGCCTACTCTCCATTCTATATCGCCGCAGTCTTCCTACCCTTCGCCCCATACTCAGCACCAGTAGGACTCCTCCTGGCAGAAGTCTTCGGCTTCGGAGGAGTCGTGGCAGGTGTCTGGCTCTCCACCATCTCCATCCTCCTTCTCCTAGACCACGTGCGCCACCGAATCTGGGGATCGCTAGCCGCGATCAGCTACGCGATAGCCTTCCCACCTCTCTTCTACTACTCAATGATGTTGACCAGCTCATAACTCGACACTCTGACCTCGTTGGCAGCTTGGCCGGCCATGATAACGCCTCTTGTCGGATTAGTCGGTGGAGTCTGGGGGTTCTTCTGGAGACCATCCACAACAGCCGCAACACCCGGAACTGTAACCGTAAAGGCGCCGGCCCCTTCGAGGTTTCCAAGGGACAAACCAGTCATTCCCGCTCTGCTCTCGATGGCTGGAACTGCTCCGGCGCTCTACTTCCTTTCCCTGTTCGTTGCGTTTCTCTTTGCCCCGCCTCAGCCGCCACAAGAAGGCAACGTGGGTCCGAACTTTGGCTTCATCCTCGTACCACTTCTTGTCGGAGGCGCCGCTTTCCTAGTGCTCCTTCCAATGGTATTCTCGATCTTTCTCTTGTTCGACCCGCCACCACAGGGCTTGGGGAGCGGTTCTGACCGCCTGGTGGGGCCTCGCAAAAGCGCCTATCTGCTCGTCGCCGTCGTCGTTGGCCTCTTCAATGGAGCTTCTACTGGATCCCAGAGTCCCTTGTGGTACACTGCCATTGCTTTCAGCCCGTTTCTGGGTCTAGCGGGCGGATTGTGGGGATTCTACTGGCATACAGGGGTGAACCCACGGATGTGGACCCCCCAGACGATTGCTGGGACGATACGTGGGATGTCGGGCCGTGTTATGGTTGGAGGACTGGCCAGCATTGTCTGTTCGATATTCGCCAGCCCGGTTCTCGCTATTCTCCCGTTTGTCTTGGTAGTTGGAAATATGCTGCTCGGGAGGAGCATTGTTAGGAGCAGAGCTCGTGGTGTCGCTCTGATGGGACTGGTCGTGGCAAGCGGACTCTTCCTGTTGGTGTTTGAGGCCGTCGAGTATCTTAACGCGTACTGGGAGGTCGGTCCACGCGTGGCAGGGCTGGCGAGTCTCGTCGCGACGTTTCTGGCCGGGTCTGGATTAGTCTGGTCGATAAGAGGGCCGCTGATAGCACGCTGGAAGCGTCTCAAGACCTGGATGGTGTTCGTTATGGTGGCCGGTTTGCTGGTAGGCTCTATTTTCGCTTATTCCTACATTCAAGTTCTTCACGCTCAAAATCTGCCCAAGCCGAATGTTGCACTTACTAACATTGGCGGCACCTACCTTGAGGATTGTGGCCCGTCAGGTTCTCAAACGACTACGTTCAAAATGACCGTAACAGTGGTTAATACGGGAGGCAATGGAATCGCCAACCTCGGCTATGATGTGAATGGTCAACACGTTGCATCGGAGGACTACTATGTGGCCGCAAACTCACAGCTTCCCATCAGACATATCTTCACGGTTCAGGCATGCTATAGCGCGCAGGCGCCAACTTACACGGCAGTATTACTCTCGGAACAAGCGGCGTAACCTTGGCGAGTTCCGAACTCTAACACTCACAGGCAGGAGCAGACGCATCCTGCGTGAGCTGGGACCCTCTGATTGGCATATTACAAGCAACCGCGTTTCGCGGTCGAGCCTCATCGTCTCGACTCGCTGATTGATTCCTTAGCTCTTGGAACGACCTGCTCGGCGAAGATACGAACTTGGCCCTCTTCCTCTCCTTCCGCGGAGGGCCAGAAGATGAATGTATCCAACCCTAAGTCTTTGTAGGATGAGACGAGCCAGTCTACCCAGTGTGAGACCGAGCCGACAAATGGGCTCTTTTCATGGAGGAAGAATGGTTTCTTTTCAGACGTCTCCGACCGCTCCTGATCATCGATCACGCCGACAACCTGAGCGATTCGTCTGATCGACTCGGGTGATCTACCGTTCTTCTTCGCCGACTCGTCGATAAGTCGTTGTCGTCCCCTTATCTCGTCGCTGGACGTGTAGGTACTGAGCGGATTAACCCAGCCATCCGTTAGTCTGCCGATAAGCCGCATCATACGTGGCCCTGCCGCGCCAGTCCAGATGCTTATCCGATGATAGGGGCTCGGACCTGCTTGGGCATTTTCCAGCCGGTAATATTTTCCGGGAAAACTTACACGATTACGATCTTTGCCATAGTTCCAGATGAGATGAATAACCTGTAGCGCTTCCTCGTACGCTGCAACAGCTTCTCTAGGAGTTCTCCTAGTCCCGCCCCACGACTGGATAGCATCCCAGAACGCGCCCGTCCCCAGGCCCAATTCTATGCGTCCTTTCGTTAGAATATCCAGTGTAGCGACCGATTTTGCCAAGACTGCAGGTGCTCTCATCGGTAGATCGCTAACGTCCGGAAAATACCTAATTTTCCTAGTGGACGCCGCGAGGGCGCTAATCAGGGTCCACGTATCAAGGAAACTACCATTGTACGGATGATCCTGAATACCGATAATCTCTAGGCCCACTTCGTCAGCTGTCTTCGCTATCTTGAAAATATTGTCCGCACTACTGCTGTAGGGCGTAATACTGATACCGAACTCCGGCTCCCGACGCCGGGACGTAGCATCCTCTCTTCCCAACGAATCCCGCACTCCTCGATACGTCCCGCCGCTAATTAATCAGACGCCGACCAGATTCGGTCTTTTAGGCAACGCTCTACCCAGACGACTACTACCAATGCCAGACAGCCGGAACTCCCGCCCTTACGTGGTACTCAACGCTGCGATGAGCCTCGACGGAAAAATTGCCACATACACTGGCGACTCGCGAATGTCGTCGCCCTCCGACCTCAGAAGGGTCCACCGCTTGAGAGCCTCAGTCGACGGCATAATGGTCGGAATGAGAACATTGCTCAGGGACGACCCAAAACTTACGGTGAAGTTTGCACCGCGCAAACCCCACAGGATCATCGTAGACAGCAACGCACAAACACCGCTCACCTCGTACGTAGTCAGGACAGCGAGAGAGATCCCGACAATCGTCGCCGTAACGTCCAGAGCCCCAAAGAACAGAATCGAGATCCTTGAACAGAGAGGCGTGAAAGTCTTTGTCTGCGGAAAAGGCCGGCTAGTGTCAGTAAAAATTCTTCTCCAGACCCTGAGAAAGCTCGGAATCCGGAAGATTCTCCTGGAAGGAGGAGGCGCGCTGAACTGGAGCATGCTGAGTAGTGGCCTTGTTGACGAGGTCTCGGTCGCCATCACTCCTAGGATTCTGGGAGGAGAGAAAGCGGTGAGCCTCGTCGAAGGAAAGGGAAGAGGCCTTGTTAGAGATGGAGTCAATCTCAAGCTGCTTAACACTACGAAATACGGACCCGACCTGGTTGTCCGCTACAAGGTGCTCAGCTAGAACAATGCGCGATCCGACAGAGCAAAGGCCCATTCCTGTTTCCTGGAAACAAGTGGCCGCATTCAGGCTCACCCAACACCATCTCTCCAAGCGCCAGCCCTCGGCCTCAATGGCTTCGGTTCTGGCGGATATCGGCGGCGCACAATCACAGGTACTTTCGGCCGCTCAGACGTCGGTCTGGGCACGAGTCAAAGGAGCAAGAATCCGGCAAGTGAATTCAGCGATATAGGACGATCACACGCTGGTAAGGGCGTGGGCGATGAGGAGAACAATGTTTCTCCTACCATCCGATCAACTTGCGGTCTTCGTCAGAGGTACGACCAGGAGAGCAACCTATCATTTCCACCACGCTCTTTCTCGCATCGGTTCCCAAGAGCAACTCGACGAGCTACTAGATGCTGTTCTCGGCGCCCTAGACGAGCCGCGCACACGCTCCGAACTTGCAGAGATACTCAGCAAGTCCCACGGTTACAAGTTGAAGTCGAAGGCTGGAGGAGGATGGGGAAACAAGAGACCCGTACCATGGGTCAGGGTCGGGGGATCACTGTTGCCGGTTGGATGGCTTCTCCATGTCATTGCCGCCCGCGACGTCATAGTTTCGGGACCTGGCGACGGAAACGAAGCGACCTATGTCAGAGCTGACAAGTGGATCCCAAACTGGAAGGATATGCCCGTTGAAAAGGCCGAGCGGGAGCTACTCGTCAAGTATCTGAGAGCTTTCGGTCCCACAACATTACAGGACTTTGCATTGTGGGCTGGAATGTATGTACGTGACGCAAAACCAATCTGGCAGAGCGAAGCGGAGAATCCTTGTCCACGTTGATGTTGAAGGCTGGAAAGCCAGTATACTTCAATCGGATCTAAAGGATCTAGAGAAGGCGGAGCTTGACGAGCCAGTCGTACGCCTTCTACCATATTTCGACTCATTCCTTCTAGGACACAAGTCTCACAGGAACATAGTCGATCAAGGAAACCACAAGAAGATCTATCGCAATCAAGGATGGGTCTCCCCGGTCCTTCTAGTGAATGGCAGAGCCCAAGGCATCTGGTCCCACGATCAGAACAAGAGGATCCTTGCTGTTCGCGTTACACCCTTCTCCGAAATCTCGAGCGGCGTTTCTTCGCGGATAAAGGAGGAGGCCTCAGACCTCGGCAGATTCCTCGAATGCTCAGAAGTGAAAACCGTTATCGCATAAGCAAACCGCAACAGTCAGGGAACATTACAATTTATCGGCCTCGAAACCGGCAAGGATGAACACCGCGGTGTCATCGAGTCTCTATTTTCGGTTTCGCCACGGGAATCTTCCATCCCTTCTGGACACTCACCATCCGCAGGATGAAAGTCGCAAGGGCTGCAAGAATCTCCGCTGGAATCCCGGAGAACCCGGTCTGCCTAGCGACTATGACAATTATCGCTCCCAGCATCGAAGCGACAGCATAGACTTCGCTTCGAAAGATCAGCGGAACCTCAGCGGCCAACATATCTCTCAGCACTCCACCTCCCACCCCAGTGAGTATGCCTAGCAGGGCCGCAGGCGCAGGACCCAGACCGGCATCAAGCGCGATGGTAGTTCCCGTAACTGTGAAAATACTCAGTCCGATAGCGTCAAACGTAGTAAGGAATTTGCCATGATGAACCACCCTACTGAACCATAGGAAGACTAACAACCCAGCCAAGCCGGCGGCCGCAAGATAACGCGAGTCGCTAAGGGTCGCAGGTGGAATATGACCCAGCACGATATCTCGCATGATTCCACCACCGAGCCCCGTTGCCACGCTCAGAACGAGGACCCCAAACAGATCCATCTGTTTCTTAACCGCCAAGATACCACCACTGAGCCCAAAGGCGAATGTGCCCATCAGATTCAGCGCTAAGGTCAGAATCTCCTCCATTCTCGCCGCCAAGAAACTGCTTGAGCGGATCTCTTCTTAACTTGCATTCATCCAAGCTCACAAGTCCTGAACCAGATCTTTCATGACACACGCTTATCTTCAACTATGCGCGAGCCGATTCCCATGAAAGATTACGATCTAATCATAATCGGATCCGGATCAGCGATGAACATCGTTGACCCAATGATTCAGGAGAATCCTAACATTCGTATCGCTGTCATCGACAAGGACGAGCCCGGCGGAATCTGCCTAACTCGCGGATGCATACCGTCCAAGATCCTGCTCTATCCAGCAGAGCTCGTCAGAAAGATCGAAGAAGCACGAGACCTAGGCATTGACACGCAGATCAAAAAGATCAGTTTCGAATTCGTAATGGAAAGAATGCGGAAGCTGATCAATCAAGACATCGACCAGATAAGAGAAGGACTATCCAATTCTAAGAACATTGACTACTACCACGCGCCAGCAGAATTCACAGCCCCCTACACAATGAAGGTCAGCGGGACCGAGATCAAGTCGCGAATGATCTTCCTCTGCATAGGATCCAAGACCATCATCCCGCCCATCCAGGGCCTTGACAAGATCAGCTACCACACCAGCGACACAGCCTTCAAGATGAAACAACTACCCGAAAGCATCGCGATCGTAGGAGCCGGATACATAGCAGCAGAATTCGGCCACTTCTTTGCGTGCATGGGATCCAGAGTCACCATTATCGGCAGAAACCCACAGTTCGTCCCAGAAGAAGAGCCTGAAGTCTCTGAACTCGCAAAGAAAGTATTGGGCCGACACATCAACATCATGACAAATCATGAGGTCAAGGCTGTACGACAGACCTCCTCCGGCTTGAAAGAGCTGATCGCTTTAGACCGAAAGACCGGGAAGACGATGACCATTACAGCTCAGGAGATTATGATCGCAAGTGGGAGAGGACCGATAACGGATATCCTTCATCCTGAAAAATCGGGAATAAAGACAACCCTCGATGGATGGATAGCGGTCAACGAATATCTAGAGACCTCTCAGCCAGGCATATGGGCGGTTGGAGATGCGGACGGCAAGTATCTCTTCAAACATGTTGCAAACTACGAGTCGGCTATAGTCTACTACAACGCGATCCTCAAGAGAAAGGTCAAGGTAGACTACCACGCGGTCCCACATGCCATCTTCACTTATCCTGAGATTGCAGGGGTCGGAATGAAAGAACAAGAAGCCATAGCAAAGTACGGAACGGACAAGGTGCTCATAGGCCATCACAAGTATGAGGACACGGCCAAAGGAGAGGCGCTGAATGTCAAGGACTATTTCGTCAAGGTAATCGTGGAAGCAGACACCGAGAGAATCCTAGGCGCGCACATCATCGGCCCCGAAGCCTCGACACTAATACACGAGATAATCCCATTAATGTACACCCCAGAACAGACTTACAGGCCAATAAGGGATATGATGCACATCCACCCAGCGCTGAGCGAAGTCGTGGACAGAGCATTCCAGTCCTTCATGCCACCCGAACACTACCATCACACGATCGAACACTCACATCAGATGGTTGAAGCTTAGGGGAGCGGTTGAATGAGTAGCGAAGATCTCACCTTCGAAGACATACTGAAACACATCGACAGGGAATCAGAGCACTTCGTAGTAAGACTGGAGGCTCACCATCGCTCCGGAAGAGAAGTAACCATTGTCGAGCCCCACAGACTATCCAAGGACGAATCATCTCTGAGAGAACTTGCCCATCAGCTCAAGGAGGCGCTGGGCACGGGCGGCGATGTCGAGGACAAGCGAATCGTCCTCCACGGAGATCACCGAACCAAAGCAAGGGATGAACTCGTTAAGCTTGGATTCAACGAAGAGAATATTGAACTGATCTAGGAAGAACCGGATCGAGACGCGAGATACGACTCAACCAGCAAGTGTCGACGCTCCCGCGGCGAAGCCTGCAGATCTTGTCGAGGAACGATACCTCGTCATTGAAACCTATCGGAAGAACGGAGACCCAGTTCGAACTCCGGTCTGGTTTGCTGAACATCAAGGAATCATCTACGTTAGGACCAACACGGACACAGGGAAAGCAAAGAGAATTCGGCGTAACCCACACGTCCGAATTGCACCGTCTACTGCAAGAGGCATCCCCAAGAGCGATTGGATCGAGGCCGAGGCCATCATAACTAGCGAGGGAGAAGCGAAGACTGCGTTCTCACTTCTCAAGACAAAATACGGCATTCAATACCGACTAATTCGGTTCATCCACTGGCTACAGACAAGAAAGGACAGATCAGTCGCACTAAGAATTAGGATTTGAAACAAAGAGCAACCTCCACAGTTAAGACATGAGCATTCCGAACCGATTCTTCCGTAAAGCCTTATTGAGAAGACAAGCACCCTTTTAACGCGATAATTGTGCTGGACAAAAGCGAACTGTATATGTGTCCGAACTGTGAAACTGTAATGGACGATTGTGAGTGCGCCTGTCCATACTGTAGCGAGAGCAGCGATTGCGACTGCGCGGTAGGACACGGAAGGGCGACCGGGGGCTAGTCGACGAGCAACGCTCCAGCCAAGACAAACGACCTATCTTGGATGACTGGTGGGCCGCAAGGCAGCGGAGTTGACTCATCCGCTAACATATTCGCGGGAGCCTGCGCCCTGTCTGGTCTCTGGACCTTTGGCTCACGAGAATACTATTCGAGCATCAAGGGACCGCACAGCTATTTCGAGGTCCGAGCGAACAGCGAGAGGATAAGATCACAGGTAAACAACGTCAACCTCCTAGCCACATTTGACGCAGAGACCCTCATTCGCCACGCCGACGAGGTCTGCCCCGGAGGGGGAATAATCTACGACCCCACCTTCAGCGCAGTCGAGATAGACAAAGTCGACACCATCGAACAGCCAGTCGTAGCCCGGGTCAAAGATAGACTAGCCAAGCAGGGACTGCCCGGAACGGTCGCGGGAATACTGGAAGAGGCCAAGAAGAGAAACGTCAACCTCTACCCGATACCGTATAATGACGTAGTCGCAAAGACGGCCGCCCAGATTGGAGAACACCAGCTCAGCAAAGTATCACGGATAGTCAACGTACTCTCTGTCGCAGCCTCATTCGCAATCCTCGGCTTTGACCTCAACTACCTCAACCAGTCGATCGCTAGGACCTTTGGAAGCAAGAAGAAGGTCATCGATATGAACGAGATCGGTGCGAAAATGGCCTACGATACCGCCAAGGGACTGCCGAAACAGTCTTTCTCGTACCAGCTCAAGCCCATACAGAACCAGCCCAGACTATTACTCATGGGCAACGAAGCAGTCGCCCTGGGAAAAATTGTCGGGGGATGCAGAGTCCAGACGTACTACCCTATCACGCCCGCCGCCGACGAGAGCGAGTTCATAGAATCTCATGAAAACTTCGACCTCCTCGACGGGGGTCAACCTGGAAAGAAAGGATCGGTTCTCGTCACACAGACAGAGGATGAGATTGCTGCTATCACAATGGCCATAGGCGCGGCACTAGCCGGGGCCCGAGCGGCAACATCAACCTCCGGACCAGGATTCTCGCTAATGGTCGAAGGCTTAGGGTGGGCAGGAATGAACGAGGTCCCGGTAGTGATAACACAATATTCGCGCGGAGGACCCTCAACAGGCCAACCCACGCGCCACGAACAAGGAGACCTCAAATTCGTGCTCAGCGCCTCCCACGGCGAGTTCCCGCGTATCGTCCTCTGCTCCGGAGACCTCGAAGAATGCTTCTACGACGCGATCCGAATCTTCAACTATGCAGAACAATTCCAGATGCCTTCCATACACCTCATCGATAAGTCCATGGCCAACACCAGCGTCACCATCCCACAGCTCAAAGCGGACCTGGTCAAGATCAATCGTGGAAAGATGGTCGAGAACAACGGGTCCACGAACGGGAACGGCGAGCCATACCACAGATTTGCGTTCTCTCCCGACGGCGTATCGCCGAGAGCAGTTCTCGGCTCGGGACACCGTTTCTGGAACAGCGGAGACGAACACGACGAGATGGGACACATCGAGGAGGATCCATTCAACCGGATTAGCATGATGGACAAGCGGATGACTAAACTGGAAACGGCGGCACGGGAGATTCCTGAAATGGAGAAGTTCAACTTCTTCCCGTCAACCAGGAAACAGGCTGACGCCACACTTGTCAGCTGGGGATCAACGAAGGGACCAATACTCGACGCGATGAAACTTCTCGAGAAAGACGGAATCAGCGTGGAGTTCTTGCAGATACGACTTGCAAATCCCTTCCCGACAGAGAGTG
>Ga0209236_1001359_pt1 | contig 14645 bp, 18 predicted proteins | sample GraSoi013_1_40cm_FD_185819 | JGI IMG/M metagenome (GOLD analysis project Ga0209236, IMG submission 185819) | Grasslands soil microbial communities from the Angelo Coastal Reserve, California, USA - Sample 09_27_2013_1_40cm (SPAdes) (version 2) | ecosystem: Environmental > Terrestrial > Soil >... | reverse complement strand
GATGTCAAAGCTCCACTCCTTCTTGGAAGTTTTGCCCAAATAAAACGCAGAAATCTGTTCTCTCCGAACTTCCAAGTCTCTCTTCCTCCTCAGCTGTCTGGATTTGTCCTTGTCGCTTCGTGACAAGAATCTCTCTCCAAACTTCCGGGTCAGATACTTAGACACAGGGTCAGCAACAACTGGGAGAAGACCAGCTAGGAACCCCAAGAGTGAGTTATGGAAATAGAGGAATGGTATGAACAGAGACGGCAGAATCAGTCCAGCACTAGCGATTGAGAGGATTAGACTGACTCCTTTTCGCTTGACGCCAATTATTCGTCTACTTGTAAAATAGACTCCATAACCTACTACTCGTCCCCGTGCGAGGTTTGTGCTTGTTGATCCCCCCAACAAGTATTCCCCTGGTTCAAGGGACTCGTCAGGCTCTATCCAGCGAGGCGACGTTATGGGAGGAGGCGTACCAACTGTCCGGGAAACATGGTCAGGAACAGCGATTCCCAACGCCAAGCGCATAATTCTCGGCGTAGATTCCTATTACGATCTCACTTTAGCGTATATCTGAAGCTACCGGGTTGCACATTGGGATGGATTCTGAAGTATTAACGGGGCCTTGGTTTCAGTTGTTATTGACTGAGCGCAAGAGTGTTAGGTTCTTCAGTCTCTCGTTGAGGTTTGGCCAGCTGTAAACGCCTTTTCTAGTCCAGATCGTCTTCTTTCTTGCCTTGTTTTCTTCTAGGTCTTCAATCCGCATGCTGTTAATCTTCTCGAGTGTGTGGATGAATTGTTCAGTGCCGACGATCTTTGCAGCCAGACGATCCGCCTCCAACCGAAGACTTCTGATCACGTTCATATCCCAATATCGGACCAAGAAGAACAATGCTACCTGGACTAGTATCCCGACTGGGATGAGGAATGGAAGTAGATCGATGTTGCCGAAGATGGTGCCAACTATCAAGATGATCACGAGCGACCAGGCTACGCCTGTGAAGTATAGGATTCTGAGGATTCTGGAGAATCTCCAGATGCGGCGAGTCTGGGGCAGAAAGAAGAACGCTAGCGAGGAGGCTATCAGGGGTCTCCATTCTTGTGTGGAGAGTCTAGTCTTCATGTTGGCCGGAAGTATGACGCGGCCACGTTTGGAGCCTCTTCTGATGAAGGCGCATTGGTCGGAGGGAAGGTCCAAGGGTCGTCCCAGTGTACCGGTCCATACTATTCCGGTGGGAGCGAACTTGGCATTCATTATGTTGGATAGGTCCCGTATTGTCTCGAGAAGCGCATTGTCCTCAAGGTCACCTGATTGCGTGCTCATTGTCATCCCCAACACTTTGCTGCAGACCGATCGCCAAGCAAATTTAGATTACTACCGCGCAAACTTTCTTGCCATGATCATGGCGTCAAAATATTCTCCATTCCTGAATATCTTGCTCGGGATGATTCCAGCTTTCTTGAACCCTGCTCTTTTGTAAGCTCGCTCAGCCGACTTGTTAGTTGCCAGGAACTCTACGTCAATCGACTTCAATCCTAAACGTCGAGATTCTGCCACTAAGGTCTGAATTATCCTGCTGCCTATTCCATGTCCTCTATATTCCTGGGAAACGGTGAGTCCAAGGCTGCCGTGGCGATGTGTATCGCTGTATTTGCCTCTGGCAACTCCCCCGCTCGCAACTATCTTATCACCTATATCAGCGATAATGTTGACAGCTTCATCTTTCTCAACTCGATCAAGGACTTCTCGAATGTATTGGGCCTCTTGACTACGGTTGAACTTTTTGTCAAACCCCGCGTGAAGCCGTGATTCTCGATCATCCTTCTTTTCGTCTACCAGTCCGTTGAAGAACCTGAGAAGATTATCTACATCCTCGGGTCGAACGACCCTCAAGGTAACCCTGTCTCCGTTAGCTAACACGAAGCGTTTGTAGATGTGGCCGGTCCTTGTCATAGGTCGGAGTATACTCTCTCTGGTTCGAGATGATAATTCTTGGGGAATCGCTTAGCTAGGCTTTGGCTGATCAAACATGACAACATCGGTAGCCTTGCGAGGAGCTTCCTGCTTCCGTCTCTGCCTATTTCCAAGGACTCCTAGGGCGATGCCCACAGCGATCAAGGCGACTCCTGTTCCTAGGAATATTGGGTTCCATCCATCGCGGAGATATGTGATCTGGACGTCTTGGGCGTTATTGTTGGCGGCATGATCGAATACGACGTAGTATGTTCCAGGGGTCAAAACGGTGATTGAGAAGCTTCCGCTGCTTCCTGTGGTTTTGAATAGGTTGTCCGTGGCTTGGCTTGTTCGGTAGAGGTCGAACTGACCGGCGGTAAAAATGTAGACGTTCACATTGGTTCCTCCGGTTACAGAATATGTTCCTGAGATCTGATTCTCCTTCACTATGCTGAAACTGATTCTGTAATAGTAGTTTCCAGTTGGAATGTTTGCGGCTATATTATCTGAGACAGGTAGTGGAGGATAGATTACGTAGACGCCTATGATGAACAGGATGCCTGCCACTATCAGTAGGGCTTGGAAGCTTTTCACAGTCGAGTACTCATAACCGTCTCGTAACGTGGCGGCGATAATGCCTGCTTGTACACATCATGAACCTTCTTGGCATAATCATAATGGATTTGTTTCCCTTTACCGCCTTCATGCTTCTTCTGCTTGACATGTTCCCCTGGAGGACGTAGGAATCCTTTGATCTTCTTCCTCTTATTGTTAGGAGCCTGATACTTGACCTCCATCCTGAAAACGGGACCAAGGAAGGCCTTCTTCAACTGTATCAATTCTAGGGAGTCGTGTGGAATGACAACGTTCTTCGGATTGATCGCGAAAGATTCCAGATTCTCATTCTCATAATCAAAGGTTTTTCTAGTGGCCGCAGCGTTCGCGATGGCAGCACCAACAGCACCTCCCAATGCCCCTGCTATGCCTGATTTCGAACCCTTCTCAAGAACTAGGATCGAACGCTTGTCTGTAACTAGTAACGCGTATTCGTTGAGGCCCATCTTACCTTGAACGACGATTCTTGGGATCAGCGCGATCCTCTTCTCCGCCTGACTACCACTGTACATGGTAACAAATGCGGAATGATGATGTGACTTATCTTACTATCTACTGCTTTGAGCGTGAATTTCGTTTGGATTTTCGTTTACTTAGAGCCTGGGAATGCTCTTAGGACGTAAGGACCCTTTGGATCGCTCGCAAAATGGTCCGCTGTGGCGGCTTTTACGAGACCTTGGTTCCTCAGCTAGAGACAGGAGGAACCCGTTACAGGGGAAGAATTCTTCGGTCTCATGCTTCGAGTGGTACCTGCGCAGGGGCGACTTGTAGTGGACCCCCACATTTGTGAGCAGAACTTGTTGCCGGGGCCATAGGATAGTCTACATTTCACACATTGCAGTGTTAGTTGTTGATCTGCCTAACGTTCTCGTTAGCTAGACCTTCGAAGAGTTCGGCGATCCGGTCGCTGGTTCTGAACCGGTTGGCCCGATCAGAGTGTGGGCATTGCGTAACTTATCGATTCTTCGTGACATTGGGGGATGAGTGAAGGATATTCCAGTGTACGCTGCGGTTTTCAGCTTCTCAAGTGCTTGAATGACGACTTCTGGGCCTAGGTATTCTGCGGCTTCGGCGTCGGCGCCTAACTCGATCTTCCAGGTGACGGGGACGCTCAGAAGGAGCACCACGCTGAGCAATGTACCCGCCAGTATTAGTGCCGTGTTTGAGGATTCGAAGATGGCGTATGGCATTAACAGTACTAGTACAGCGGTTCCCTGGAGGACGGCTTTCTTGGTGATGTCCTTTCCTTTGATGTGGGCGAGTTCGTGTCCGATGACTCCCTGAATTTCTTGGTCGGTGGAATCCCTGAGAAGTCTTTCCCCTACAATGACTCGGTTCTTCCTGACGGAAGCGTTGTACGACCTTATCCCGACGAAGAACTTTACCGGACGCTCAATTTGCATCAAAAACTTTACTTGATCGCCTATGTTAAGCAGCCGCAGCTTTACCTCTAGATCTACCTGAGGTTTTGAGATCTTCGCGCGTACGGTGACTAGGATCCTGATGAGCACGGCGAGGACTGTTAAGGTGAGGACTAGGGAGAGGAAAAGTGTAGACGATTCAAGAGCTGGATACTCTATCATGGAGGCGAGTTGAACATTGTTTGTCCCGAGACCAACAATGTAGACGGTTCCCAAGGTGAGAGTTGAGATGAAAAGAACCATTTCTGACCAAATGATCACTCTGAAGAAGATGAATCTGCTACTGTTTGTCATCGATTCGGTGTAGGCTGTGTCTAGACTCCTTTGTGGGAGGCCGTCAAATAGTCTTTACACTAATACGTCTATGACTTTGCGTGGCGCTTCCTGCTTTCGTCTTTGCCTATCGGAGATCCCTAAAACAGCTCACCGTTGCTCGTTCTTCGCCGCGGCCCTTTGGGCCCTCTCCTTGAATCCAGACGTGTTGCCATATTTGTCAGCTATAGATTGTATTCTCGCCGCAGCCTCTTGCGTCATCGGAGTGTACTTCTGGCTTTGCGAAGATTTTCCTCCATTCCCCATTTCACTTCACCTCTTCTTGCAACAGTTCAAATAGATAAGCAACGAAGATTTTCTAGATCTCAGGCCTCGAGTGGTACAGGAGAAGGTGCGGCCTGTAATGGCCCTCCACACTGGGAGCAGAACTTGTTACCCGGAGCATAGGACAGTCCACATTTCACACATTGCAGTGTTAGTTGTTGATTTGGTTGGGAGAACAATGCAGCTGGTTGGGGAATTGCTGGCGGACTTGTTGCTTGAGTAGTGCCTGCGACTTGGTATGGAGCCTGCTGTGGGAGAAAGCCTAGCTTCTGTTCGGTCGCTATCTTTGCCATTGTCCTAGCAATCTGCTCCCTGTAAGCGAGCTCACTGCCTGCCGCATCTTGGATCTGGCTTAGGGTTTCCTCGACGTAACGGCGAGCTTCAAACGGATGCTTCACTCCGTGCCAATTCATCGGCTGAATACTTGTCTGAAATACTATGCTGCCATAACCGAATAATCTGCCAGCCAAGGGAACATCCATAGTCACACCAGTGACTCTCGCTGTGTTGATGTCCATTAGGCCTGTGGTTCTTTTGACTGTGATGGATTCGAAATTCTTACCGCTGACGCCTGAGCCTTTCAGGATACGTTGGTCAGTCAACCCGTAGAATGTGTCACGCCAACGCAAGGTCCGGACAAGCAGAGGCAGCGGTGCCACGAAGAGCCAGAACAAGAGTACAAATCCGGAAGCTCCCCGGGCTACTGCAGCTATCGGAAGGAGTATGATCGAAATTATGAATTCCCAGATTAACAGTTTCAACCCGACTATCGAGATCCATTTGGGCCGGGATTCGTAGAGAATTTTTTCCTGACTGTTCAAGTATTTCGGAGGAGTAATTCCGGTATCGCCGATATTATGCACGCTGAGAGTTGAAGGCTGAGCCATGACCGACGCCTGCTTGTTTTAACTATATATCGCTTGGGATGATAGCATCCGAATAAATCGAAAGCTATACTTTGGTTTTCGTTGGTCCAACGTGGGATGTTAGGTTCTATTCTGTTCTCAGAATAATTTCTAGTCCTCGCTTCAGTCTTGGACTGAATAATGAATTCTCCAGAATGACGACGAGTCCCACTATAATAGCCTAAACTAATGGTTTAAGAATAGGTAATACAGCCTACCTCAGTGGGATTGACATGAGCAAGGACGTGCTCAATCAGCTGGTAGTGAGCGAAGATGACCTGTTGACGGAAGCGGTCGGGAAAGCCAAAGGTTTGATTGCAATCGAAGACAAAAGCGGAAACGTTCTCGTCAGGGTTCCGAAAACATCTCTACCAGCGCGAAGTCTCGTTCATCTTTACTTGATTGGCACCTACTTTTCTCACCGAATGGGTAAGGCCGAATTTGCCAGCATGTCACCGACAAGTCTGTCGCTTGCTACCGGTATCGACTCAGATACTATTTCAGCACGGCTGACTGAGCTTGTAGAATCTGGGTCTGTAAGAAAGGCCGAGAAAGGGCCCGGGAAATACCCGAAGGGTGAGTACTCAATCAACCCGTACGTGATGAATGACATTCTGGATGAAATCCTCTCATCGAGAGCGTCGGCTTCGACGCCAGTACAGGGAGAATCATATCCCGATATTGGCAAGCACGAGAATCTCACTGATGGAATTATCAGCCTGTTACAATCAACGTGGGGAAAGAAACCTAGGGACTGGAGGGAGATCCAGCTAGCACTACGACACAACTCCATGATCTTCACGGATGGAAGCGTCACGGGAACTCTTACTCTCATGTATCAGGACCACAAACTGAGACGAATCAAAGAGGGCAGGGCATTCAAGTACTTAGTTCCTTAACGAGGTGAAATGAGAATGGAAAAAGAAATCATCGTTGGAGTTCAGTCTGGCAATGTCACCTTCAGCTTCAAGATTGACCAAGACGGAAGCAATTTGAAAGAAGGCTTTGATACGATAAACCGGCTTATCTCGTCCCACAGGGACCTGCTTCAGAAGGCATCGCTAACCTTTCCGTTGACAACGCCTATTATCCGCCAGCAATCAACGGTTTCATTGGCACAGCTCGGGATTCCCGCGAATGAGAAGGAAGCCATCCTCGGCACAATTGACGAGTTGAATCGTTTCGACCTTTTCTTGATTCTGTTACACTATGCAGCGAAACCGTTGAGCTACGACCAAGTAATGTCCCTCTCGAAGGAACTTGGCAAACCGATCAAATACAATTGGTTAGATTCAGAGCCACACCGAGACGAGCGCAAGGGTTTCATCATGTCAGAGCCTATTCCAGGGAAGAAGGAGAAGCTCTACTCTCTGACTGAGCGCGGCAAGAAGAAAGCTGAATCCATCATTGAATCACTCAAGAAGAAGGAGACCTCCTAGGTGCCCCTCTTCGGCGGAGAGTGGGATTCGAATCTACGAAAGAACTTTGACGTGACTCATTTGATCTCAAGTGCTGAGTTTCCCCTCTAGCTTGTGATCCGGTAGGTCCAGCTTTTCAGTCTTGAGAAATGGCACAGGATGAGAAGGCTTGTTCACATTATACTTCACAGTTACAGACACGTCCTTACTACTACAATTCTCTACGACTAGGAACCAGGTGCCGCCTTCTTCAGGACAGAACTTTACCGTCGTATTCCTGACCCTCTCATTACCTGCCTCATACCAGAACTCCTGATCTAAATCTAGACTGTTCAGGTTCTCCTCGGTCATCACATACACGTTCAACTCTCCATCAGCTGAGACATCCGCGACCAATTCTTCCCCTTCATGAACTCCCACCTCGAAGCTAAGATAATCCCCAGCAGGAATGATCTTCGGACCCCCACGATCTTCTTCCTCTTTCTCTCCCATTCCCTCTACCTGGGACGAAGCAACATTCAACCGGACGTGCTCCGGTCGCGAAGTCCTCAATGCTCCCCTCGTCTCTTGTCGCGACTGCTCGATATAACGCCGCGAACCAGATTTCGAGGATATCTCTGCTTCTTGCACCGGCCTGTTAGAGACTGGTAAGCTTTCAAATACAGCGACGGCAATGATCAACAACCCAGCCACAAGCCACGGTAACAATGCTAGAAGGCCTAGTATTGCAAGGCATACGATGATGAGATTTCCTGCGACGAATCTTTGGTTTCCCAATACCCGGGCTCCACGCAGAGACTAGGAAACAGTGTATCAGCGCCTAAAAACGCTAGTGTAACAGGTTCCGCTGCCTAAACGTTGGATAAGTCGGCTGAACTCACCTGAACTCACCATCACTCTCTTGAGTAAAGCCTGACTTATGGACATGATTCGACCGATATCTAGACCTCTCTAGAAGCAGGCACAGTCAGGTTGAGAACAGGGAGAACAGCTGGACCAAAACTGGCCGTTCTAGCTGCAATTCTAATACTCTCCCTAGCTTTGTCGTCCACCGTCCATGTTGCAACAGCGGCTCCTGCGGGAAAATATTTCGATCATTTAGTAACTATAGTCATGGAGAATCAGGACCAAGACAGTGTACTATCCGACGGGCATTACCAGTCGAGTCTCGCCGCGAATTATTCCCTCGCAACCGGGTACAGCGGAACAGCTCATCCTAGCGAACCCAACTACTGTGTCATGTTAGGCGCGTCAACATCAGGATGCTCCGATAATGGAGCATGCTGCAACACGGGACCCAACTTGATAGATCGGTTCGAACCGGCGGGAATAACCTGGAAGGCTTTTGCGGAAGACGCGGACGGTTCAGGAACCTGTAGTTTCAATCCTCCCCGTGGCGGCGACCATTTCCCATTTCTATTGTACACCAGCATCAACAATAACCCGGGACGCTGCGCCAACATGCTGACCACCAGCTCTCCACGCGATCCTGAATTCGTAACCTCACTATCCGATCCTGCATCTGCACCAAGCTTCATCTGGTTGACACCCAATGACAATGACAACTCTCATGACACCTCGATCGGCACTGGCGACCACTATCTAGCCCGTCTTGTTCCCAGTATTCTAGCTAGTTCAGTCTTCAAGAATACGAGGGCAGCATTGTTCATAGTCTATGACGAGGGCAACGATCAAACATGTCACAGTGGAGGTCCAGACTGCGTCTACGCCTCCTGGTCCGGACCAGTGGTGGCTAAAGCGTTCAACTCGACCAAGAGTTACGATCACTACTCCTATGTTCACACAATAGAAGACAACTGGGGACTGCAACCATTGAATTCCAATGATGCAAGAGCAGCAGTAATGTCTGAGTTCTTCACCGGCAGCAGCTTTTTCACAGGGACAGGTCAATGGCTCACACTCGTAATATTAGCCGCCGTAGTGTCCGCGGCGGTCCTGATTGGCTGGAAGATCATCCCGTCAAAAACGACAAGGCACGCTAGAAGCCCTCGCAAGCATGTATCCCCGGCATCCTCAGTTTGAGAAAATCACAGAGATACAGGTAAAACATAACCTCGGCCCGCGAAGCCGCCAGCTTCTGGCCAGTGTTTTGGGGTAAGGTTCTGAAGGATGATGGCCTCCTCGACGGCGCGCGGTCAGATAACAGATACAGGTCCAAGTCAGAGAGTCCCGCGTTCTCCACCGCCCTCTGGACTTGCATCTTCCTTCAAGCACACCTGGTCAAGGCGCAATATAGCTCGTCCGTACATCACAGAGCATGAAACATCATCTTCTTGCAGTGAAGTTAGAGGGAATCCAATGTCGTTTCAAAGAACCACCGCCCAACACAATTCATATCATGAAGAAGCAGGAAGAACCGAACCGGGAATCTGTAAAAGGTTGACCGAGCCGGTAATCGATCCCCGTGCCCGGGGCTTAGAAGGGTCCATCACGCAATAGTTCCCAGACCACGGCACTCAAGGAATCCTAGCTAGACTTGAAGACTAGGAAAACATTGATGAGCGCCTAAAAACAGTGGTGTAACACAGAGTGCCAATCCCTGCGGCTTTGATCTACTTGGAACACTAAGACAAAAACCAGTCCAAGACACCTACTTGCCATCTCTGCTCTCTAACAAACGATTAAGACGTAGCCCTCTTCATGATGATGCTGGAATAGATAGCAACTTGAACACCACAACTGAGCGAGCTGAAGTAATGGGCTGGAGAGTCGCCGTATCAATCGTCACCCTCTTCGGCTCGATAATAGCCGCAATTATCTGGCTATTCTTCTACGCAGGAAATTTCAACGCCTATCAGAATATCGCCGTTATTTTCGTGATCATCTTGGCCTTCATCGCGATAATGGGAGCCACCTGGGCGCCCTGGGGCATGAAACAAGGAACCTGGTGGGAGCGAAAAAAAATAGCTCGTATTCTATTTGGATGAAATGACATGACAGTCCAGCCTGAGGAGGGTATCAAACGCGAACTGAGCCTCGGCGAGGTAATCAAGAAAACCTTCGAACTATACCAACGAGACTTCACCAAGTATTTCGTTCTCTTCGCAATAGTGGGCGCAATCATCGGAGTCGTCATGACGATAGCGCGGCAGATCTTCATCCCTCCGACTCTGCCCTCCAACCCGACGCCTCAACAAGTCTACACCTGGTTGCCTGGATTCTTTGCAACCCTGATCCCGCTCATCAGCTCAATCGTTATCGTGAGTATCGTTTTCTCCGCCATCGCACAGGGAAGCTCAATCAAGATGGGCTCTGAACAGATTGTGAAGGGACAGACTGACCTCGTAGGATCAGTCAGATTCACTGCCTCAAAACTGCCTTGGATTTGGGCGCTAAGTATCGTAGTCGGCATCATCGTCTTCTTGGGATCCATCGCCCTAATCATCCCCGGAATAATACTGGCGATAATGTACTCTCTAGCGCTTCCCGTCCTCCTAATCGAGAACAAAGGAGTCCTCGACAGCATGGGCAAGAGCCGTCAACTCGTCAGCCACAGATGGCTCAAGACGTTCGCAACCTTCCTTGTCCTCGCAATAATCGTCATAATAGCCTCGGCCATCGTGAATGCGATAACCGGGCCATTGGGCATCGCAGGCCCAGTGGTCAACGGCATTCTCTCAGCATTCTACCAACCGTTATTCCCGATACTAATGACCGTCTACTACTACTCCAATCTCGCCAGAATCACCTCCCCTCCAGCAGACCAGATGCCGACAGCACCGACCATGACGGCCCAGGCTGGAATGAAGTTCTGCCCCAGCTGCGGCACACAGCTGGCCTCCTCGGCTACCGTCTGCTCCAAATGTGGAGCTAAGCTCAATTAACATAAGCCGCACCTCGCAAGACGCTAAGTGAGAGGATAATCGAAAGTTTGTTGCTGCCGTGACTCGGCCATGCCACTAGCCGAGCCCCTGCCCAACAACAACCGATTAGCTAGACTCGAAATAAGGTTTCTCCGAACCAGACCAGTGGATCCTCCGCCTGCATCGCTTGCGCCTTCGCTAGGAACTCCGCAAATTCTGGGTGCGAGTCAAACTCCTCATGTTCGGCCATGCCAGGTACCTCCACGTGGAGTACATAATGTCGGAGGTCCTTCTTCGGGGTCATTCCGCCCTGGATAGGGGTGAGCGAGGCGGCGAGGAACTTTCCCTCAGACTTGAACTTGCGCCAAAGCGGGAGGATCTCGGCTTTGAAAAGACGTTCAAACTCGGCAGCCTTACTCTCAGGAAACCGTAGAATAATCGTATTCGTCTGAGACATGAAATTGTATTTGGGCAAGATTTCTCTTATCCCTTACTGTCAGAAAAGTCATCTGGGGAACTACCGGAACCAATTTGGGCAAGGCGATTATGATCAATCCTTTGAAAGTCGATTGAAAGCTGGAACTGATGGCGCAGGATGACAGGCTGGGAGTACGAAGACAGAGAATACTGGGAGAAAGTCTATGCCCTACCAGAAAATTACATGGTAGAAGCCGCTGTCACGGAGGGCAATGATGGAGAAGACGAATTTGATGCCAAGATGCTGAATGCATCTGTTGGCAAAGCAGTTCTGGACGTTGGATGCGGAGACGGCCTGTTCACCCTCAGAATGGCGGAGAGAGCTGGTGAGGTTGTTGGGGTGGACTTTTCAAGGGTCGCGATCTCCGAAGCGAGAAAGAACCTCTCAAAAAGCGGCCAGAAGAACTTGAGGTTTGAGCTAGAGAGTGCTGAGAACTTGCATTTTCCGAACGAAACTTTCGACCTAGTTACTTGCAGGCGAGGGCCCGTTACAGACCGCGAGCGATCCTTGCGAGAAACCCACAGAGTTCTGAAAAGACACGGAACTCTAATGGAGATTACAATCGGTGAGCGTGACAAAGAGAATCTGACTCGGATATTCGGTAGAGCGCAGATGCTAGCGTTGGGAAGAGTTATTGCTTTAAAGGAAAGATTGCTAAGAGAAGCTGGCTTCGAGAACCTTGAAATCGCGGAGTACATTGCTACCGAGATTTTTCCAACTATTAAGGATCTGACTATCAGGCTGAAGGACTCGCCCATAATTCCCGACTTCGACGTGGAAAGGGACAAGCGGTATTTGGAAGAGATTGAGAAGACGTGCAAATCGTCAAAGGGGATAGAAACGCCAACCCATCGAGTAACAATTATCGCTCGCACGTAGGGGTTATCTTGAACACTGAATTCCCTTTGGTAAGGTCATAATCGATGAAGAAGATCGAGGTCGTTCGCGGTTCAGAATTGAAGACAGGCTATTCGACTCCAGGAATAGTCCAGGAGAAAGCCTTCGAATCCATGCATAGATACATCATTGTATCACGGACAAGAGTTGCAGCCGAAAAGATCTCCGACTGGCATCATCACGGAACACGGCATCTCTACGCGTTTCTCGAAACTGGACGAATGCGATTGGAATACGGTCCCAAAGGCAAGAGTACTGTCGAGGTCAAACAAGGAGACTTCTTCCATATTCCTCCCCTACTAGTGCATCGTGACGTGAATCCAGACAGAGAAGAAGAGCTTGCAGTCGTAAACATTCTCATAGGCAGTGGAGAGCCGGTCATCAACGTCAAGAGTCCCAAGTAACTTTGCCTGACCATACCCGCAACATCAATTTTCGTATCCACGCGAAAACGACAATCCATAATACTCCTGTTTGCAGATGACGACTCATGCGTCGTAGACAGCCCGGGTTACGCTTGCACCAAGTATTGCTACAAGTGAAAGACGTGGAGCGGTCCAAAGAGTTCTACACGAGAAAACTGGGCTTCAAGATACTGTATGACTTTTCTCCCGAATACGTTGCCGTTCTTACCCCCAACAAGCTTCAGATAGGCCTACACCCGTTTCAAGGCGGCCGCAGTCGACCGAGGTCCAAGAATCAAACTGCCGGTATGGAGTTTGAAGTCGACAACGTTGACCTCTGTTACCGACGGCTCAGAAAGCTAGGGGTCAGGTTCAGCGAAAAACCGAAGGATTCGTGGGGAGAGCGCGAGGCGCGTTTCTCAGATCCTGACGGCTATCGCCTGGCAATATCGAGCCCAGCGGAGAAATCCTCAAAATGAAATTATTCACAGAACAGTCGGTTAGGGGCTTGGGTGTTTAGACCGTTTTTTGTGTCTGGCCCATATGGTGTAGGGGCTAGGTTCGAAGCTCAAAGACTCGCCTGGATGTGGGCACATTCAGCTTATGTGCCCGAGTTCACTGACTTCAGACTTACCCTGGCCAGGTGGGAACACAAGGATAAGGCCTCCCACCAGGAGAAATCCAATCCAGGAAAACAGGAGTAGTACAGATAAGAAGTCCAACGCATACGAGTGATCATAGGTCCAGATTGGCAGAACGAAGAGTGACGCCCCGATAATGACCAACCCTCGGGTCCTGTTTCCGACTTTCGGGACTAGACTAGCTCCGATCTGTAGGAGGCACGCGAAGGTAAAAGAGGCTAACCAGAATAGGCTCGGAGAATTAATTACGTATCGAGAAAAATCGAACCAATAGAGCAGGGACCAAAGGAATCCGAGCGTTCCCCACTGATGCGGCCAGGGTCTTACCCCAAATAACAATTGCGTTCGACATTCTAACGACCCACGACAAATGTTCCAGAGCTGCGGAAGGAGCCCAACGCTCTCTCCGGACGTCTAAGCATGTTGAGTAAGCAACTATTATCGATATCGTCTATCGAGCTTCCCTTACCCGAAAGCGTCGAAGGGCCCAAGTAGCTTTGCGACCCAAACCAACGCAAGATATTGCCCGTGTATTACCCATCAAATTTGCCACTTAACCATGGATAGGGTAAATAATTGGAAGAGCAGACTATTGGTTGTCCTTTTGTGAAAACTCAAGAAAGGATCTACAATCTGAGCAAAGGGCGTAGAATCCTTGACCAAGGAGGAGCACGGCCTATTCTTCGACGCGATGCACAGGCTTGGATTACCGAATGAAGTGAAGCAGGCTGCTGTCGCGCTCTATCTGGACTTTAAGACAAGGCCAATCGGTGTGTACAACGCGGGTCGCAAGAATCTCAAGATCTTCCAGCTCGCATCAGTATCAATCGCTGCAAAAGCATTAGGAGATCTGAGAACTGGTCCTGAATTTGAGTCTAAAATGTTTGTGAGCAGAGAAAAGCTTGTTGATGCCGAAGAACGCATGATCAGATCATTCGGGGTCCAAGACAGCATCATACCTTTTCCAGAGCTTGTTTTACAGCTCACACAAAGGCAGATGGAAAGCATGGGAGAGAGCTTTGCTAGGCAAGAATTAGTAACCGACAATGAAAAAGAGGAATTGGTCCGGCTTTCCTATGACTATCTTGATGCGGCGGTTGAAAGAGGGCTGGACCCCATGATGAGTTATAGGGGGACAGCCGCGGGCGTGATGCTCAGGGCAGTTAGAGACCTAGACCTACAAGTTTCACGAATGGACATTGCGAGAGCAGCCGGCTTTGACAAAGGATCTATGGGAATTAACGCCAATGCCATAGAATCTTTACTGAAAGATTTGAAGAACTCCGAAAGCAACGGGAGTTAGCTCATTCTATGCTAACATCTTGCGGCTTCGCTATGAGACGTTCTTCCTGTCTATAGGTTGCTTGTCCTGGAGCGGCTACGGCAGTCCGTCTATTATCTTGGACATTTCTTCCTGAGGCCAGGCCTTGAGGCTTGTTGTTCGAACATTTCCCTGGCTCCCTAGCCAGACTGCGAATTTGTTGTAGGCCTCGTCGCTCGGCATCT
>Ga0209236_1001356_pt1 | contig 14652 bp, 9 predicted proteins | sample GraSoi013_1_40cm_FD_185819 | JGI IMG/M metagenome (GOLD analysis project Ga0209236, IMG submission 185819) | Grasslands soil microbial communities from the Angelo Coastal Reserve, California, USA - Sample 09_27_2013_1_40cm (SPAdes) (version 2) | ecosystem: Environmental > Terrestrial > Soil >... | reverse complement strand
CGCGGTCGGCGGCGTGGTGTCCGCCGGCGTGCTCGCCGTCGCCGTCGCCGACGCGGCGCTCACATTGCCCGCCGCATCCACGGCCCTGACGCGGTAGCGGTAACTCGTACTCGGCGCCAGTCCCGTGTCGCTGTAGGTCGTCCCCGGCGCCGCCGCCACAAGCGTGAACGCGCTGCACTCGCCCCCCGCGCAGCGCTCCACGCGATAGCCGGTTACGCCGACATCATCGGTCGCGGCCGCCCAGACCAACGCGATGGAGTATGCGCTCGTGTTCGCCGCCGTCGCTGCCAAGCTCGCCGGCGCGCTGGGCGGCGTCGTGTCCGCCGCAGTCGTAAAGGTGAAATCTCCGCTAGATGTCAGATTCCCAGCCGGATCGCGACTTCTCACTTGATAGTGGTACAACGTCGAAGGTGCTAGCCCACTCAGGAGCACGCTATGAGACGTGACCGGGCTGCTGTTCAGAGGACTGCTACTCCCGTACGCGGTCGTTGTTCCATAATCCACCTGAGAATCTGAGACCTCATCCGTCGACCAAGCGATCGCCGCTCCCGTGATGGTACTGTCGCTTGTCGCGACTGCAGAAATGACCGGGGGAACATTGTCCGTCACAACCTTGGCGACGAGCTGGCCGTTGACATACAGATACTCGGCCTGAAGCGCGCCGGCGCCCTCCGTCTCAACCAAGATGTTTCCTGCACGGTCGTAGTGATAGAGCACCGTCTTGCCGGTTGCGGTGTTGACCTTCTTCACCCGCTTCCCATCACCATCATAGGTGTAGGCCACCGTTCCCCCGTTCACGCTCGTCAGCCGATTGGCAAAATCATAGGCGAGGGCGAAGCCACGGACGCTCGTCAGATTCCCATTCGGGTCGTAGGCATAGGTGTCGGGCTCGGCTCCAGTGGCCGTGGTCAGACGGTTGGAAGAGTAATTGTAGGTCGTCGTTCCGCCGCTGGTGATCTTGGATGTCCGATTACCCAGCGCATCGTACGCAAAGGACATCGAGCCCCAGATCCCCGACGCGCCGGCGAGGCGATCCACGTTGTCATACGTCATGGATCGCGTCCGGTCGCCGTTGAGACCGTCCACGATGCTCGTCACATTGCTCACACCGTCATAGCTATACGTAAGGCTCAGAACGGAGGGAGTTCTGAGCGTGCTCACCCGATAGCGGTTATCGTGGTCAATGGTGGTGACCTTGCCGTTGGCAAAGGTGAGGCCTGCCATGGCGCCGGATGGGTGATACGTCACGCTGCTGACATAGCCCGTCAAGCTGCTCACACGATTCGCGCTGTCGTAGGTGTAGGCGATGACGCGACCCGTTGGATAGGTCAGGTTGGTCACATTCCCCTGCCCATCGTAGCCATACCTGGTGGTGTAGGTCGTCCCGCCAGTTGTCTCGACTTGTTGAGTGAGGCGATTCGCTGCGTCGTACGTATAGGCGAACGCGACAGCCGGGCTTGACATTGACGTCCGATTGTCGCCGTTGTCGTAGGCGAAAGTGGTGTCGGCAGCGGTCCCCGGATAGTCGATGACCGTCAGCCGGTTGAGCGCATCGTAGCTGTAGAAGGTGACACCGAGACCATCGGCTTTGGAAGTCAAATTCCCGACCGCATCACGGCCGTAGGTGAGACTGCCCGTTTCCGGATGGGTTTCACCGACCAGGAAGTTCTTGGTGCTGTACGAGAAGCTTCGCGTCAGAGGGCCAGGATGAGTAATGCTGGTTAAGCTGCTAACGGCATTGTAAGTATACGAGGTCGTTCCTGCTGCATCCGCCACGCTGGTCAGGCGCTTCTCGTCAGGGTTGCCAAACGCCTGGTAACCGTACGTCACCGTGATGCCACGCTCATTGGTGGCCGCCACGTTCCCGTTGGCATAGGAATAGGCTTGTGTTTTCAGGTCAGGATGGGTCACCTGGGTGACCCGATCCAGACTGTCGTAGGCAAACCTGTCGCCGATGTCAGGCCCGGAGCTGACAAACGGATACGATTGATAGGTCTTCTGTCCACAGACGTTGTACGTCGCCGACGTATTGATGCCACCACTGGCTGACGTGGAGGTCACACGGCCCAATCCATCGACGGAAAATCCCGTGAAAGTCGGACCCTTGTCCACCCGCCAGGACGCCGCCCCGACGTTGTCGTAGGTCACGGTCGTGGACGTCTCCAGCGGTGGCTCGATCAGGGTCACTCGATTCAGGGCGTCATAGGCAAAGGCGGTGGTGAAGCCGCGACCGTTTGTCTCGCTGGCGATCGTGCCTTCCTGATTGATGACTCTGGTGATGGTGTTGCCGGCGACCGGCTTTGCGATCTGCGAGACTGTGCCGTTGCTGTACTGGTAGTTCGTCGTGAAGCCCCTTGCATTCGTGCGAGAGGTGAGGTTGCCATTCGTATAGCCGAACGTGGTCATGACCCCATAGCGGTTCGAGGTGGTCAGATTGCCGTTCGCATCATAGGAATAGTTGGTCGTGAAGGTCTCGCCGCCGACAGTCACCGCCTGCGAGAGCGGATGATTCTTCACAATGTTTTTGACAGCGTCGGTGAAGTAGGTCAGAGTCGTCGTGCGTGAAGCGTCGCCGCTTTCAGTGATCGTGCCGGGATCGCCGTAGGCATTGTAGTTGCTGTAGGTCGTTGTGTAGGTTTTTCCATCACGCGTGACCGTTTTTGAGCTCAGCTGCGGCACGAAAATATGGTCGTCAAAGAGGAAGCCGATTAAGCCGCCCCAATTCCCATTGCTGACTTGGTCGTTCGAAATGGCGACGCTGGGCGACCATGAATAGGTCTCAGTCTGGACACCTGTGGAGCCATTCAGGATCTCCTTCGTGAGCAGGCTGCCGATCTGCCACAGTTGGTTGACCGGCGTTCCCTGTTGATCAGGCAGGGACCCGAAGCTCTTATAGGTGTAGCGCTCCGTCTTACAGCCAGCTTGCGTAATGGTCGTCACCTGGTTGCTTCCCGGAGTATTCGCGCTGTAGCTATAGTTCCAGGTGGTGGAATTCAAGCCGCGGCCGCTGAGGGTCCTACTCGTCACCACCGAGAAGGGAATCGACGACGGCCCAGTATCAAAGGTCACGTCGCTATAGCCATAGGTGAACACCGCGCCGCTCGGGTATGTGAGGGTTCGCAATTCATACTGGCCCGCTCCAACCGGCGCGATATAGGTGTAGTTCCAGGAGGGCCCAACCGGCGGCGTTGCTCGAGTGAGGAACAGTGCGCAGTCGATCAGTTGATAGGAATACGTGAACACTTTGCCGTTCACCGTCATCGACGTCAGCGCGGTGGTTTGAAATCCGCCAGGGCAGGGCGGCACGGCGATGATTTGATAGCTGAACGTGATGGTCCGACCGACCGCGTCGGTGATGGACGTGACTTTTCGCTTATCGTTGGGATCATAGGTGAACGCGATGCTGTTGCCGTTCGTCGTGTGAATGGTACTGACCTGAAAGACCGTCACGCCTGTGGCAGGGAAATACGCGTTGGTCGAGGGGAAGGTGTAGACGGTGCCGTCGGTCAGCGTCAGCTGAAACACGCCGTTGCTGATCTGTTTATAGATCCATTGTTCTCGGCTGATCAGCTGGCTGAAATTGTTTTTGTCCTGATACAACAGGTGCGATGAGCCATCGGGCATCTCGACGATCGGATTGTCGGGCACGAAACGGTTGCTGCTGCCGCTTCCAAACGGGTTTCGGACTCTGCCGAAATGGAAGGACCAGCCGATGCCCATCACACTCGCCTCGCTGGCGGCCACCAAGGTCGGCACGCCATCGCGCCGACCCCAGATACGACTGTTATACGAGCGCTGGATCTTCAGGTCCAGCCCGCCGTTGCCCGGCAGGATCACGTCGGCGTGGAGGAGATTTACGTTGCCGGTAAAGGGATCGACACTTTCTTGGACCTGCTGGAATGGGGAGAGGCGGCGCTCTTCGACGATCTGGTTGCTGCCCTTTTGCGAATAGAACGGATCGTCATAGTTCGGCGGATCGGACGATGCGGCAAAGACAGTAATAGGAAAGAGACTAGGAAAGAGAAAGCATACGAGGACGATCGCGATACAACCTGATTGCCTCGACCGTCTCGGGTTGACCACTTCGGCTTCACCTGGTCCGAAGGATGAACTCACGAATCGTGTTTTCGACGATAGGAGATTTCGTAATGTTGAAGTGATTCACGCCTTCCACGAAAATGTTCACTCCTTGAAGCTGTTGGAAGAGGTTAGGCCCGTCGTGTGGAAACCACCAGGTGTTCTGCCAGAAACTTAGATTGAAATTCACATTGGGGGGAATGGAGCCTCCCGGGCCAAAAAGCGATACCTGATCGATCGTAGCGAGCAGGTTGACCCTGATGTTTAGCTTGTCCAAGGCCCTTGCTACATGAACGGCCGTCTCCGCACCAAGGCTGTGCCCCACCAAGTTAATTCGTTCTCCTTTCGAAGCAGCATCCCTCGCGAGGTTGATGGCTTCTTGATATTGCCCAGAATTCAGGCGCTCGACCCTCTCACCTCCACGCGACCCGACAATGTTCTCCCGAAGGATGCGCATTCCCTCATTCGGAGCGGAAATTCCATCGGACGGCCCATTTGGGCCGGAGGACCCGGGGCCTCCAAAAATTTCGATGGTTAACTTGCCGTCGGGATCCACGAATCGATAAGGGTTGTTTGTCGAGTACGAATAAAAATTCAGGCGCTGGGGAATTTTCAGGGCCGAATCCGGTCGCCCGCGGAGCAAGAGTGGATCGACCGATAGGAACCGCCCGAGGCTGCCGTCGTAGAAGCGCGCCTCTAAATAGTGAAGGCTCGTCTCGGCATCCACTTCCTTGCCGAGGAACTGATGCGTGTTGGGCAGCGTCTCGGTGAGGGTGGCCGGGTTGCCGAAGGGCTCGTAGTCCGCCCGCCAGACGACGTTGCCGTTGATGTCGGTCACGGCGACCGGCGAGCCCAGCGTGTCGTTGTGGTAGAAGAGGACGTACTCTCCGGCAAGAGCGGGACCCGTTGTGACTGTGGCAAAGAGGAGCGCGACTGTACTTAGAAGACCGAACTTCCTCATAGCACACCTCTTATCTCGTCCGTTCACGGAGCCCCCGAGGATCCTCGTCGTCCGTCCTGCGTTTCTTCCGGAAATAGCTTGAGTGAATACCACCCGGCGCTGCCGCGTCCGGTGACTCTACGGTGCGATGAAGACAGAGTCAAGCGCGACGACGTTAGCGGAGTGAAGTATCCGCCTAAGGCGATTGCCAGCCAGTACTTGGTCATGCTTCTGCTGCCCATAATGGTGGCGAAGAGAAGAACGACTGTACTTAGACGACCGGGGTTGGCTCATAGCACGCCTCCTCTCTCCTACTCCCCACTGAGCCCAGGAGGATCCTCGCGGTTCCCCCCGGCGCGTTCGCGGCTCGTTACCGGGCGCTCACTACGAGGACCGCCGTCACGCCGAGCGCGTCCGTCGGTGGAATTCGCTGAGAAACGGCGTTTACATAATCTGCAACCTCTTGCGAGGTACGCTGTCAGCTCGCGCGAGATGGACGGGGCGAAGCTGGAGGCGACGCTCAACGACTGGACGCCCGAGCAGCGTCAGCGCCTGTCTGTGGCGCGCTGGGCGCGGTGACACCCGCGTTTTTCACCGCGCGGAAAGATTTTCGGGGCCGATTCGCGGCGAACGCGCCGTGCAGGCGGCGGACGAGCGTTGGAGAGTTTGTGCTGAGGTCGAAGTACGCCTTGCCGGCCCTCATTCCGCCGAGGATCCTGTCGTCGGCGAGCCCGACTAGATTTGCTTCCGCACCCTGGGGTCCAGTAGATCCCTTAGACCATCGCCGAGCATGTTGACGGCGAGGACCGTCGCGGCCAGGAAGATGGAAGGGAACAGGATGTTGTGGGGGAAGATCCGAAAAAGCGCGCGGCCTTCGGCCATGATGTTGCCCCAAGTCGGAGTCTCGGGAGGGATGCCGACGCCCAGGAAGGACAGAATCGCCTCCACGAGGATCGCGGAGGCACAGACGAAGGTCCCCTGGACCACGAGCGGGGCGATGGTGTTGGGCAGCACGTGGCGGGCGAGCACAGTCGGCGTGGGTGCGCCCAGCGCACGGGCGGCCTCGACGTAGGGCTCCTCCCGCACCGACAGCACCACCGAGCGCACCAGGCGCACGACGCGCGGCACCTCAGGGATGACGATGGCCAGGATGACGGTGCTGAGGCCGGCGCCGCGCGAGAGCGAGACGAGCGCGATGGCCAGCAGGATCGCGGGGATGGACATGAGGCCGTCCATGACCCGCATGACGATACCGTCCAACCACCTGACATAGCCGCTCACCAGGCCGATCACGAGCCCGATGGCCACGCTGATCAGCGCCACCGTGATGCCGATGATCAGCGAGACGCGCGAGCCGTAGATGACGCGGCTGTAGACGTCGCGCCCGAGGCTGTCCGTCCCCATCCGGTAGGTCGTCACCGTCTTGCTGCCGTCGTCGTTGGTGATCACGCGCTCGGCGCCCGGGCGTTTGTTGCGGGCGACGGGGTCGATCGCCGCCGGGTTGGTCGTGTCCAGATACGGCGCGAGCACGGCGATCGCGACGATCAACGCGAGCCCTGCCGCGCCGATCCAGACGCTGCGGTTGCGCGGCAGGCGCCACGCGCGGGCCGCCGGTCGCTCGGCGGGTACCGCAACGCCGACCGCCTCGACGCGCGCCCCGCTCACCGCCAGCCCCCCGCCCCGGAGACCGCTATCAATATCTGATCCTCGGATCCAGGAACGTGTACGTCAGGTCCACGAGCAGGTTGATCAGCACGTAGACGGCCGAAAAGAGCAGCACCACCGCCTGGACCGTCGGGTAGTCGCGTGCGAGCACGGCGTCGACGGTGAGCCGGCCGAGGCCGGGGATGGCGAAGACGGACTCCGTCACGACCACGCCGCCGATCAGCACCGCCACGCCGAAGCCGATGACGGTGACAATCGGCACGGAGGCGTTCCTCAGCGCGTGGCGCAGAAGGATGGGCAACTCGGCGAGCCCCTTCGCGCGCGCGGTGCGCACGTGGTCGGCCCCCAGTACCTCGAGCACGCTGGCGCGCGTGATGCGCGCGATCAGTGCCACGTAGATGATGGCCAGCGCGAACGACGGCAGGACCAGGCGCTGGATGAAGCCGCCGAAGCCCTCGGCCAGGCGCTGGTAGCCCTGCACCGGCAGCCACGCGAAGTGGATAGCGAACGTGTACATCAGCGCGTAGCCGATGACGAACGCGGGGACGGAGAAGCCGAGGACCGAGAGCCCCATCACGAAGCGGTCGATCCAGGAGCCCCGCTTGTAGGCAGCCGTCACGCCGAGCGGCACCGCGATGAGCACGGCGAGGATCAGCGTGCAGGTCGCCAGCGCCAGCGTGGGCTCCAGGCGTGCCGTGATCAGCTCGGCGACGGTCCTCTTGAAGAAGAACGACTCGCCGAAGTCGCCGCGCAGGATGCGGCCGATCCAGATGACGAACTGCTGGGCGATGGGCTGGTCGAGGCCGAGCTTCTCGCGGATGTCGGCCACGTCCTTGGCCGTAGCGCTGTCGCCGGCGATGATAGCCGCCGGGTCGCCCGCGGTGAAGCGCAGCAGGAGGAAGACGAAGACGGCGACGGTCGCCATCACGGGGACCGTGGCCAGGAGGCGGCGACCTATATATGGAAGCATGCGAGGCGACACCGGCGGCGCGCGCCCTGCCGGCAAGCCGCGGAGTGCGCGCGCCGCCGAACCCGAGACAACCGAGCTACTTCTTAATCTCGATGTTCCAGAAGGCCGTCACCGGAGCCTCGATCATGCCGGTCACGTTCTTCCGCACCGCGACGGCGCTGTACCAGTGGCCGAGCGGGATGTGGGTCGGGTACTGCACGAGCCGCACCTGCACGGCCTCGGCGATGGTTTTCTGCTTGGCCGGATCGGTTTCGCGCGCGAACTGGTCGCGCAGCGTCTCCATCTCCTGGTCGCACGGCCAGCCAAACATCGCCCTGTCGCAGGCGCTGTTGAGGAAGCCCGCCATGACGGGGTTCAATATATCGGCCGACACCCACGAGGTCAGGAACGCGTGCCAGCCGCCGGCCGCTGGCGAGTCCTTCTTGGCGCGGCGAGAGACGAGCGTCTGCCAGTCCATCGACTGCATGTCGACCTTGAAGCCCGCGCGCTCCAGCAGCGACTTGGCCACGGGCGCGAGGTTGGTCAGCACGGCGAGGTCGGTCGAGTGCATGAGCACGATCGGCGTGCCATCGTATCCGGCCTCCTGCAGCAGCGCCCGCGCCTTAGCGACGTTAGACTCGACGAGGAAGCCGGCGTCGAAGCCCTTGCGCGACTCGAGAGGCGTGCCGCACGGGAACAGCGACTGACAGACCTTGTAGTACTGCCTGTCGCCGATGACGGCCTTGAGGAAGTCCTCCTGGTTGAAGGCCCACATCACCGCCTGGCGGACCTTGGGGTTGTCGAACGGCTTGTGCAGCGTGTTGTAGCGAAAGGTGTACTGGTTGCCCAGCGGGTTCAGCGTGACCAGGCGGACGTTGGAGTCCGCCTTGAGCACCGGGTAGAGGTCGTGCGGCGGCGCCTCCACGAAGTCGATCTCGCCGGCGAGCAGCGCGTTGATCGCCGTCTGGTGGTCGGGGATCGCGCGCCACTCCACGCGGTCCACCCTGGCCACCTTGCCGCCGGCCAGCCCCGAGGGCGCCTCGCTGCGCGGCTTGTACTGCGGGAACTTCACGTACACGGCCTTGTCCCCGGGCTTCCACTCCTCCTTCCTGAAGACGAAGGGGCCGGAGCCGGTGAAGTCGGAGATTTGCGTACTCGGGTCGATCTCAGCCACGCGCTTGGGCATCATGAACGGCACGTTGGAGGACGGCTTACCGAGCGCGGAGAGCACAAGGCCCGTCGGCTCCTTGAGGACAATCTTGAAGGTCTTCGGGCCGACGACCTGCAGATCCTGGACGAAGGAGATCATCTTCTGGCCCATCGAGTCCTTCGCTGCCCATCGCTTGATGGAGGCGACGCAGTCCTCAGCGGTGACGGGCTTGCCGTCGTGCCAGAGAAGCCCGTCGCGGAGGGTCATCGTGTAGGTCAGCTTGTCGGCACTGACGTCGTACCTGTCGACCATCTGCGGCTTGATCTCGCCCTTGGCGTCCATGGCGAAGAGCGTGTCGTAGATCATGTAGCCGTGGTTGCGCACGATATACGCCGTCGTCCAGATCGGGTCGACGATCTTGAGGTCGGAGTGCATCACCACGCGCAGCGTGTTCTGCGCCTCGGCGGGTCGGGCACCGGCGACGAGAGCGACGAGAGCCACCAGGCCGAGGACGGTTGAAAGACGACGTGCCAGCTTCATCGAAGGCCTCCTGCTTGCGGGCCGGACCGCCGCGTACGGTGACGAGATGTAAGCACGGCGGTCGCGGGGTTGTCAATGCGACGACCCGCGCTCCGCACCGATGGGTGAGCCGGCGCTCCGCGGGGAGATCGGGGGCTTCGCGCCTTTGAGGATCTTGTCGACGTAAACGGCGATACCTTTTCGCCTACCACCGCCTGGCCGCGCCGCTCAGGCGCAGGGCACGGGAGCCCGGCTGAGATCAGACCGCAAGGTAGGCTCGCCGGATCTCCTCGTCGCCGAGGAAGGCCGCCATCGAGCCCTGATACTTCACCATGCCGTTCTCAAGGATGTAGACGCGGTCGCCGAGGTCGCTGACGAAGCGAACGTTCGGCTCGGCCAGGACCATGGCGAGGCCGGTCGCCTTCAGCCGCGCCAGCTGCGCCCGGAGCGTCTCGACGACGAGCGGGGCCAGGCCCTCCGAGGGCTCGTCGAGAAGCAGCAGCTCCGGACTCCCCATTAACGTCCGCGCGATCGTGAGCATCTGCTGCTCGCCTCCGCTCATCGTCCCCGCCAGCTGCCGCCGCCGGGCCCGGAGGATCGGGAACAGCTCGTAGACCCGCTCCTCGGTCCACACGTTCCGTGTGCCTTCGCCCCACGTGCGGCGCGCCACCTCAAGGTTCTCGCGCACGGTGAGGTTACCAAAGACCCGCCGGTCCTCGGGCACGAAGCCGATGCCAAGACGCGCCACGCGATACGGCGGAAGCCCCGCCAGGTCGCGGCCGCGCAGGGTGATCCGCCCCGACCGCGGCGGCGTGAGCCCGATGATGCTGCGCACGGTCGTCGTCTTGCCGGCACCGTTGCGGCCGAGGAGGCAGACGACCTCGCCGTCGGCGACCTCAAGCGAGAGGTCGAAGAGGATGTGGCTGTCGCCGTAGTAGGTCTCGACGCGGTCGATGGCTAGGAGCGCCATGCCGGAGCCTTCGCATCCTGCTCGCCCAGGTAAACGCACCGCACTTCGGGGTTGGCGCGCACGTCCGCCGGGGGCCCTTCCGCGATAACGACGCCCTGGTGGAGCACCGTGATACGCCGGGCGACGGCGAAGACGACGTCCATGTCGTGCTCGGTGAAGACGACGGTGAGCCCGGTGGTCGCGGCGATGCGCGCGACCAGCACCATGATCTCGTGGCGCTCCCGCGGGGCCATCCCCGCGGTCGGCTCGTCGAGCATGAGGAGGCTCGGCTCGCCGGCGAGCGCGATGGCCAGCTCGAGCCGGCGCTGATCGCCGTGGGAAAGGATGCCGCTCGGCTTTGGCGCCTGCGCCTCGAGACCGACCCGGTCGAGGAGCTCGAGGGCAGCGTCGCGGTAGAGCCGCCGGGCGCGCGCGAAGAGGTTGTAGTGCCGGCGATGACGGGCGAGGAGCGCCGTCTGCACGTTCTCGAGGACGCTCAGGCGACGGAAGATGCTGGTGATCTGGAACGTGCGGCCGAGGCCGCGCCGGCAAAGCTCGTGGGGCGGGAGCGCGCTGATCTCCTCACCGCGGAAGTGGATCGTTCCCGCATCGTGCCGCAGGTCGCCGGTGATAAGGTTGAAGAGCGTGGTCTTCCCCGCCCCGTTGGGGCCGATGATCGCACGCAGCTCACCGTCGGCGACGGCGAGGTTCACGCCGCTGACGGCGTGGACGCCGCCGAAGTGCTTCCGGAGGTTCACAACCTCGAGCATTACTTGTGGACGACCAGCCGTCGGCGCCACGCCCGCCCCTCCACGAGGCCCACGAATCCCTTCGGCAAGAGAACGATCACGGCGATCACGGCGGCGCCAAGGAACAGCGGCCAGTACACGGGCCACTGGCGGGCGATGTAAGTTTCCAGGATCTTGAAGCCGACGGCGCCCGCCAGCGGCCCGAAGAACGACTGCACGCCGCCGAGGAGGGCGACCACGAGCGGCTCGAACGACTTGGTGAAGTAGGCGAAGTCCGGGAAGACGCTCCCGTTGAAGAACGCGAAGAGCCCGCCCGCCAGCCCCGAAAAGAATCCCGACAGCACGAAAGCCAGGAGCTGGTGGCGCCGCACGTTCACGCCAATGAACCGGGCGCGCCGCGGGTTCTCGCGCACGGCGCAGAGTGCGTAACCGAACGGCGAGTGGACGACGGCGTGGAGCGCGAGGAGACTCAGCCCGACGATCACGATCGTGAAGTAGTAGTAGGCGCGCGGCGACTTGAGGGGCTCCGGGGGCCAGACGTTGAGGAGGCCGTTGTCGCCGCCGGTGAGGCTCGTCCACTTGAAGATTACCGTGAAGACGATCTGGGCGAAGGCGAGCGAGAGCATCGCGAAGTACGTGCGGGTCAACCGAACGATAAAGAAGCCGAAGACCAGTGCGCCCGCCGCCGCCACCAACGGCGCCGCCGGCAGCGCGAGCAGCATCGGCACCTGCGCTCGCTTGACGAGGAGGGCCGCCGCGTAGGCGCCGAGCGCGAAGTAGGCGGCGTGGCCGAACGACACCATGCCGCCGAAGCCCATGAGAAGGTTGAACGCCGTCGCGAAGAGGCCGACGATGGCGATCTCCGTAAGGAGGATCACGAAGAAGCCGGGGAGGACGAGCGGCAGGGCGACGACGATGATCCCGGCGACCAGCGGCACGAGCCAGCGCGGCACCGCCGTTCTCATTCCTCGGGTCTCCCGAAGAGTCCACAGGGCCGGACGATAAGAACGACGGCCATGAGGGCGAACAGCAGCACGATGGAGATTGCGGGGAAGATGAGGATCCCGAAGGACTGGAGCTCGCCCACAAGGAGCGCGCTGACGAAGCTCCCCGCGAAGCTCCCGAGGCCGCCGATCACGACGACGACGAAGGCCGTCGTCAGCACATCGCCGTCCATGCCGAGAGCCACCGCGACCGTCGGTGCCGCCAGCGCTCCGCCCAGCCCGGCGAGCCAGCTGCCGAACATAAACACCTCGGTGTAGAGCCGCGACACGTCGACGCCGAGCGCACCGAGCATTTCGCGGTCGACGGTGGCCGCGCGAATGAGCATGCCCCAGCGCGTGCGATAGAAGATCAGCCAGAGCCCCACCGCCACCAGCGGCGCCAGCGCGAGCACGACCAGGTAGTAGGTAGGGAACGGCTGCCCGAAGACGCGCACGGAGCCCGCCAGCGCCTCCGGCCTCGGCACGCTCTTGTTGTCGGGCCCCCACACGATCAGGACGAGCGTGCCGATGACCAGAATCAGTGCGAAGGTCAGGATGAGCTGCATGAGCGGGTCGCGCCGGTAAATCAGCCGGAGCAGCGCGACCTCGATGACGCCGCCGACCACGGCCACCCCGAGAGGCGCCAGGAGCAGCGCAAGCCAGAACGCCCACGGCCGCTGCGGGAGAAACCCGATGAGGGTGACCATCAGATAGGCGCCGACCATGTAGAGGCTGCCGTGGGCGAGGTTCACGATGCGGGTGACGCCGAAGATCAGCGACATGCCGACGGAGACGAGGAACAGGAACATGCCGACGCTGAGCCCGCTCATCACCTGCACGAGGATGAGCGGCCCGTTGGTGATCCAGGGAAACAGAGCGGTGATGGTCTCCACGTTCGGCGTTGGTCGGCGCAACCACGGGCAAGGGGGGCGACACCCGCCCCCGCCCGCTCGCCGCGGTTACTTCTTCTGCTTCGCCGCCGCCGCCGCGCGCAGCTGCGCCACCTCGTCGCAGCTTCGCACGATCTCCTTGCCGTGGACCTCCTCGACCTCCGTCATGATGGGCCGCCCCTGGGCGTTCATCTTGACGACGCCGACCCACTGGGGTGGGATCGCCTGCTGGTCGCAGCCACGCATGACGACTTTGCCCCACGGGAAGTCCATCTCGAACCCCTCGCTGAGCACGCCGATGACCTTATCCGTGTCGGTGCTCTTGGCCCGCTTGATCGCCTCGGCGATGATGTAGCCGCTCGCATAACCCCACGAGGCGCCGAGCTTGGGCTCCTTACCCTTCGACCACTCGGTGTAGCGCTTCGCCCACTCGGCCAGCTTAGGGTGGCGCTTCTGCAGCCCCTCGTCGTACCAGGCGAAGCCGCTGGTGACAGCGCCGATCGGCGCCTCCTTACCGAGCGGGTCCAACTCATCGGGGTTGCCGACGGCGGGCGCGAAGAAGCGCATCTTGTCGAAGAGCCCGAATGGCTGCGCCTGCTTCACGAAGTTGATCTCCTGGGCCCCCCAGAGCGCGCTGAAGAACGCCTCACTGCCGGATTGGAGCAGCGCGGTGATGTACGAGCTGTGGTCCGACTCGCCGAGCTTCGGCCAGTTCTGCTGGACGTACTGGACGTCGGGCTTGAGCTGCTTGAGATACGTCGAGAACTCCTCCCACATGTTCTGCCCGTACTCGTAGTCGGGGGAGATGTGAGCCCACTTCTTGTACCCCAACGTCGCCGCCTTCCTGGCCATGACACGGACGTACTGGTTCACGTTGTTCGTGGTATGGGCGACGTAGCGGTGCCCGTCGTCCCAGGTGAGCCGCGAGGTCTGGCAGTGCGTGGCGAAGTAGAGCGTCTTCGCCTCTTTCGCGTACGCTGAGACGGCGAGGCCGACGGCGCTTGTGATGCATCCGGCGAGAAAATCTACCTGCTCCTGCAGCACCAGCTCCCGCGCCGCCTTAACGGCCTCGTCCGGCCGCAATTTGTCATCGCGGAAAATGAACTCGAGGGGCCGGCCGAGCACGCCGCCCGCGTCGTTGATCTCCTTGGTTGCCATCAGGAGCCCTTCCTTGTACGGGAAAGTGAAGACCGTCGCCAGTCCGCTGTACGAGTTGATCTCGCCGATGCGGATCGGCTTGCCCTGAGCGGCGACGGTGGGGACTCCCGCCGTCAGGCTGAGCAACATGCTGGGGACGACCATCCACGTGGTCACGCTTGTCCGTCTCATGTACATGGTGCGTCTCCTCGTGCTCGGTCCGGAACAAGGTGGGGCCTTCGCGGGTCGAGCGGCTGAAGACTCAGACGCCCCTTTCGGTCATCGGAGTGGCCGGCAGGAACTGGGAAGACCTGTCCGTGAACCCGAACCAAGGGCATCGTTGCCTCTCGCGGGGTCTGACGGGAAAGTAGTCAGACTCTGCGCCAGCGACTGCGACCTTGTCAAGGCGTTCTCTTGACCGAAAGTGCGGCGAGAATGTGGCACAGCGACCGTGGAGCTGACGCCAGCTCCGTAACGCGACGAGCGACGACGAACAGACACCCGTGACGAGCGCGCCTTGCCGTCAGGGGGCCTGTTGGCGGTGGCGCCCGGTCTCCCTCGGCTGCGCGTCGTCGTCCTGTTTGGCTTTGAGCTTCGTGACCAATTCCTGGTAGGACGAGCGCACGATGATCGAGTTGAACTGA
>Ga0209236_1001354_pt1 | contig 14654 bp, 28 predicted proteins | sample GraSoi013_1_40cm_FD_185819 | JGI IMG/M metagenome (GOLD analysis project Ga0209236, IMG submission 185819) | Grasslands soil microbial communities from the Angelo Coastal Reserve, California, USA - Sample 09_27_2013_1_40cm (SPAdes) (version 2) | ecosystem: Environmental > Terrestrial > Soil >... | reverse complement strand
CTCGCCAACGTGTTCATTCAATACGATATCCTAAGAGAAGCAAATTGGCGATGGCAGTTTGGAAAGCAGACCAGCTTAACATGATCGTAACGGTTCCACCCGCTTTCTGGTCGCGTTTAGGCAGGAAATGGCAGAAAATCGTCTTTGCGGCGCGTATGCCCCGGATCGGCGTGTTTGACGAGGTTAAAGACTTCTTCTTCGCTCAACTGCGAAGCTGGCGGTCTATCAAAGATGTTCAGCAGGACATCGCCACAATCTACCACCACAACCTGACCATCCGCAGAATGAAGTGGTGGATCATACGACGCAAGTATGGTAGGGAGCCTGGACGACCACGAAGTATTTATTACTGGTCGATTCAGTGGTAGAATCATGGGTTATCGACGTACTGAGAGTGATGTTGGAGGCGAAGGAATCAGAGATCAGGCTAATGCGCTAGTCTCAGCATTCCGTGAACTGTACGAAATCGAATGGCACTGTGAAAATGGTCACAAGTTCGGCAGAGGAATCATTCGTACTCCTTCGCGCTGTCTCGTCTGCAACACTCCACTAGTCGATTCGGTGATGGAGCGCAGAACCAGTCCAGAAATTCGGAAGAAAAGATTCGAGTTGTCAGCTCTTGAACAAGAAGCTCTCGCGAGAATCACCTAAATCAGAACATCCGTTAATAGCGGAAGCGCGGAAAAATGTGAAATGTCCAGAGTTTCCCACAGGTATCATCCTTCACAAGGGTGTTTGGGATCGGAAAGGCGAAGAACCAGTGACGCGCAAATGACTTTCTACTGTCGGGTGCATCCGGATTTCGAGGGATTGACTATCGCGGCTATGCATGACCACCTGGAGAGAGACCATCGCGACTTGATTCAACACGGTAAAGACTACAAGGAAGCCATAGCTATCTTCTTCAGGCAGAATGTAGAGATGGCTGATTTTCGACGGTCTGATGGGCAGATCGTTAAGCGCACCTGGGGTCGTCCTCCCAAGCTCGGCCAGTACGTTGCAGACAGCGAGACCGAGAAAAAATGACGATTGTTCTAATTTGCATGAACTTGGTTATACTCGTAGGCACCATCATCATTGTCGAAAAGCTAAAGAAGTACTTGTTAACATGATTCTATCAGCCATGCCAGGGATAGCGTGTCCATCGTGGCGGCCATGACCCCTTCTCCATTAAATTGGAGGAGCATACGACTCCCCATAGGCTGGCAGGGCATGGTAGGGAGTACCACCCGCTTTTATGCGGGGGTATGTTCGGTTCTCCCAAAAGGGAGAGACACCAGAACCGAACAGGCGAGGTTGAAAAAAACAACCAATGACCGTTATACTTCCCGAAATTGCCTGGCTAAAGACGAAAAAGCGATGTGCTGACTGTGGACGAGGAACACATCTGCGATGGCGTTCACATTGGAAAATTACAGCGACTAAGCATTTGCGCTACTGGATATGCCGCGCCTGCGCCCAGAAACGTGGCGGCATCTACCGACGCGCGTTGAAACAATGGAAACAAAAATGACACCTTACCTGCTTTTTGAGGAACGTCGCAAACTGGACGTTGCGAGAAAAATCGCGAGAATGCCTATCTGCCGGGTGTGTGGTGTACGATGCTCAACCTGCACACGGGGCAACAATGGAAAATTGGGAAAGTGCTGTCTTAAACAGGCTTTTATAGGATAAGAGAGCTAAGACGACCGACATTATGATCGGCAAATCCACAGCATTAGTCGTCGTACTCATGTTGACGCTCATCGGCATCGTCGCCGCATTACCCATCATATCTTTGAGCAATCCGGGCCATGTGCGAATCCTCAAAGGTAACAGGGCAGGCTTACAGGTTACACCTTCAACCATCGAGTTTGGAAACGTTACAGTAGGCGATCCGGCGAATGTTACAGTCACGATCCAGAATACGGGGAATTGTCTAGAAAACGTGACGTTGACAGTGAACCCGGGAAATGTTCCCCAACAGCCAAGCATCTACTCCCCGTTCACGTTACAGCCTGGGATGACGATTGGAGTATTGGCAAACTATACGGCGAATCAGACGCTAACCATGCCGCCGGGCGACTACACGTTCACATTGACATCAGAAGCAACATGTCTCTAGGAGAGAAAGCCGTCTGGGGAGAGAGAGAATGATCGTTGTTGGACGTGACCCCCTGTGCCGTGACAAACATGGCCCGCGCGACGGCCTCTACACAAACACTTAATACGCGCCGATAAGAGCCCATTAAGCTATGCAGTTCAAATTTGAACTCTGGGAACTAGAGAACGGACTCGTTATCACCCGGCCCGTCAAGATCGGGGTAGACGATGAGGGACAGGATATTCTCAAGAACAGTAGCGTCTATCGTGAAGACCCATTGACCGCTATCAAGGAGATCGAAGTCGCTCTAGTAACCGTCAAGGCTAACTATCAGAAGAAGCTATCGCAGAAGCGTTAAACTCCCCCATTCCGCGTTTTTTTCGCGGTTCCGCGAATATTTTAGGCGATTTACCACAAAGCTTATAAGTCCACACGAGGGACATATGGACTAACATGTTAGGCCCCTATCGAAGCCCTGGGTTCGCCCAGCTTCGCCAGCTACGGAACAGTGGAACACCAAATCTACCTCTGCCTGACCTCTCGACAGTGCTCGGCAAGTATCTGCGCGCCTTCACCAATTCCTCTATCTTTGGAATGGTGATCATCTCTGTGCTCGCCATCTTCCTCATCGCCGCGTTGACCGCCCCGGTAGCCAACTTGACTACTGGAATCACCATCGCACACACCGGGTTCACGCCGAATCCGAACGTGACGCAGACACCGGGACTGACTCCTATACTGCAAATCTACCCGTTGTTCTTCGTCTTCATCGGCCTGATCTTCCTGGCGAAGCATTTCAACGAAGAGTCAAGAGGCATCTGACAGGTTCAGGAGGAGACTCCTGAACTGCGACCGTCCAATGCCCGGCTCCTACTGATAGCCGTCCTCGTAACGGCTACGGTAGGCGCTGGAATTTTTGATATCGTCTTCCAGGACGTAATTCCTGTACGTCCCTACAGTCACATTTTCAGCTTTACACCCATCTGGATGCTGACGGGTGCAGAGTCCGGGGCCAAAGTGATGAGTACAGTTCTCATCTTCACCCTCGTCATAGTGTTGATCTCGTCATTGGTCAGAGCAGTAGCTAACTCGACAACGGGCATAACCATAGCCCATACAGGGTTTACTCCCAACCTGAACATTACAGGATCGCCGGGAGTATCCTCCGTTCTAACTCTCTATCCTCTCGCCTTCGTCTTCATCGGACTATTCTGGGCCGCGAAACATTTCCATGAGGAGAGTAGGGGAGTCTGAATGAAGTGGATGCGGATTGGACAAAGCCGTCATCGCCGGATTGCTAGTATTGTTCTTGTTCTGGTTCTTAGTCTTCTTGGAACTCTCCCCCAGCTAGCCCACGCCGCGACATACGTCGGCTACACATCCACACAGGCAGGAGCGTTAACCTGTAATACCTTCGGTAACTGTGTCAAATGTACCCAGGACGGAACAGCAGGGGTCAAATGTGGAACTGGAAGCGGCATACAATCGCCATTGACAGGCACATTGACAAGCGTAACATTGTTCACCGGAAGCTCAGTACCCAACCAGGTAGAAATCGCCACTTTCCCAGCAGGAACAACGCCAGCATCCACAACTGTGGCCTGTGGATATTCAGGACAGACATACAACTGTCAACAGGTGACTGATGGACAATCGTTCACTGTACGAGACGTTGAAGGTCTAAGCGGTCTTTCGACTCAGACCCTTACCACTGTCGCCCTTGCCAGCCCTGTAACAGTGACCCAGAACCAGTTTATTGCTGTCCAGTTCACGAATACTGGCCCGACCAGCTTTGGCCTCATCAACCAGGTCTGTAGTAACAATGCGGGAACAAGCTGTGGATCAATTGTTTCGACAGGAGTATGGGACCTGTGTCTCGACTTCCTGACCGCTTCACCCGCGAATAATGCCGTGGTCAGTTCGTCAGGACAGGCTAACGGTGGATGTGGTGCCGGAATATTCACAGGAGCAACCTTCAGCGCAACTGGAACATCAGGGCAGACGGTGACAGTGACACAGTGCTATGGTAACTGTGGAACCCCAGCCATCACACTGGCAAATACTAACTCGACGCACTCTGTGAATTTCAACCAGTCGATCACATTGTTCTACGAGTTCCAGTCGAATCTTAACGGCTTCCTCATCAACGTCACAACCAATGTCGCCAAGAACTACAATAACGGGCAAGGGATCGTGGAAGCAATCTACACTGTCCCAACGTGTCCACTCGGACAATCACCATTCACAGCACAATGTCCTGGCTACTTGGCTAGTGGCTGGAACGTGATCGGGAACCCTGGAAAGGGTAGGATAGCCAATGGCAACTATCAAATTCCAATCGCTAACGGTCAATGGGCCGCCGTCTCTATCTCAGGAGTCTTTGCGCCTCTCGACCTGAACGATACCAATACGCCTTTGACAGTCTTCCAGACGCAGGGTGGAGGATGTGCTTGTCCACCCCCCGCAACGATCACCCAGGCAGTAGTCTATTCGTCATCGTTCAAGATGGGGTTATGGGCGTGGATAGTTGGCAATGTAGTAACGTCACAGCCTCCAACCACCCCAGGACTCTCGGGATGTGCAGGACTCGACTGTATCCTGAGCGAGGTAACTAACAGCTTCTGCACCAATGTTACAACTGCCTGCCAGACAGGTTCCGCGCTGTTCTGGGTGATTATTCTCACAATCATCTCGATCACAACAGTCGTCTTAGCGTTCAGCGAAATACTGCCCTCGACAAACATTGGACGGATGGGCATCGGCGAACTGGCTATACTGTTCTTTGTCGGCTGGGTCGTCATCTTCACATCCTTCAACCTACTCTCGATCTACGTTCTACTACTGGTCTTCTTCGTCGTCGCCGCATTGTCAGCCAAGACGGTCAGGGGATATGTGGGGATTTGAGCAAGGCAGAAAGCGTCATCTTCTTCGATGTCGTATTTTTGATGCTACTGTCAGCGTTCGGATTCTCAACCTCTACCGGGGCCAGCTTCAACACTTTCCAGACAATAACCCCGCCGAAACTGGCTCCTCTACCGGGAAACGTCACTTGCTCCACATGGGACTATCTCTGCAATTCCTCGAAAGACATTGTAAAAGCAACAGCATATATCGGCTGGGCAATCGTCAACATGCCCGTCATAGGTGTCTACTTTCTCGGAATTATTATAACATTCTCTGACATTGTTCTATCTATTGCGTTCTCGCCAAATCTTTCAGTCAAAGGCATTCCATACTTTGGACTATTGTTCATCGGGCTCCAAAGCTATGTGATATTCGAGGCTATCCGCATCTTCCGAGGCTCAAGCACAGGCGTCTAGAAATGTGGAAACACTCACACGCTTTACAATCGTCTGCTCGGTCGGCTTGGTTCTATCTCAATGTTTTGGCATGGTCTATCTTGCTTCCGACCCGGTTGCGGGATACCTCAGTTTTACGCTTATATTGTGCGCTTTCCAGATGCGGAAGAGACTAAAACATGACAGAAGACGACAAGGTTAAACAGATGGAACAGACAATACCTGCAGACGATCACAGTATCTACAGCGCCTTCGACGACCAATCCTCGACCCTCCCAGCCGTCTTTGGGGGATTGATCGGGCTACAGAACAAGGATGTTTACGCGATAATCGAGCGTACGAATCTTCCAAACGAGGAAATCCGGGTCGTCGTGGACTTGATGAGACTTGCAGAGCATGGAATCGGCACACCCAAGTCGCTGGATCGTCCCATCCCCTACATCGCCCAGGTAATAATCAACTACATGCGAGCAAAGGTTTCAGTCACAAGCAAGCTGGGACATGGTTCGAGTCGTGAAGAGGTCATTGAGGCCTTGACAAGCTGGACAAAGACGTTGGAGGCGAGGGATGCACAGTTGAAACAGCAGAAACAGGGAGCCGCAGGATAATGGGTCATAGAATAGTTTTGAGATTCGACCAGACTGAAAAGAAAGATAGGCCCGACTGCTCTGAATGTAAACGATTCATCAAAGCCGATCCAGATGATGAAATCCAAACCATCAAGAGAGAACTGAACATCAAATGAAAAAATGCCTCTATTGCGATTTCAGAACTGAGGATTATCGTGAAGCCATGCGCCACCTGTTAGAAGAGCATCCTGAGCTACTTTCATATATCGAGAAACAAACGTTCAAGATTGTTGCAAAATGACGCATCGGGAGACTAGTGATCGTATCAACCAGAACTTTGACGACTTGAAAGTGCGCGCCCCTGAGAAATATAGAGAGTTAGAAGAGGAGCAGAGACGCTTGGAGCATAAGACCAGCTTCGCGGTTGCCATGTCAAAAATATCAGGTCATGTACGACGCGCAGAGAGGATGAGATAGTTGCCAAAGAAGCCAGACTCGATCCCTGCAAGCATTAGGCCTGAGGAGAAACAGGATGTTCTCCACCGTCTAGACCGGAGGCTTGGACAGGTGGCCCACCGCTACGCTTTCCAGATAAAACACGGTGGAACAGTGGAGAAGAAGCAGAGGACGAATACAGAGATCAGAATGCTTGAGAATGAGCGCAAGTCGGTGGCTAGAATGCAACCATTACCGGGCCATATCAAACGTGCAGAGAAGGGTTAATAACATGGCTAAGATGACAGAAGAGGCTCAGAAGTTCGTCAGCAGGAAGATCGCGACTCTTCAGAGGGAGGGTGTGCCGAAACGCCAGTCGGTAGCCATAGCGTTCTCGGAAGCCCGTGAACGAGGATTCAAAGTGCCCCCTACCCCGGGCCATGTCCGGCGTGCTGAACGTATGAGTTAGGATTATGGAGATGCCTCACTAATGGTTGTGATAGATGAAACCACACTGGCCTCAGTAGCAGTGTTCATCATATTAGTCATGATCCAGGTGGGGAAGCAAGGCGGGCCAAAAATCGTGTTGTGGCGGCTTCGCGGAGTACGATGGTTCATGCGGGTCGAGAAACAGCCTGATGGTACAGCAATACGAAAAGCGTACCCGTGGAAGATTATCACAACCCACAGTCTCCCATCATATAAGGTGGGTGGAAAAGACTGGTTTGTCGGTGGGCCTAAAGAGACACTGCGAATCTTCGGAGGCCCACAATGGGTCTATAACTATAATGATTCTCGACCACTACCGCTTGAACATCTGGACTATGCTAAGACAGGCGGCCCAATAGACCCCGCAGTGATCCATTCGGCTTTCGAGAACAAGAGTATAGAAGCCTTCAATGGTCTGAACAAGAAACCGGATAAGTTCCGTTGGGGAATGTTTGGCTTCGCAATCATGCTCATCGTCATTCTCGGAATCATCTCGGTCTGGTACAGCTACTATTTCGGACTCAACGCGAACTGTGCATTACACTCAAGAGCGTGTCCACCATAATGGCGCCTGAATGGGTCATAGAATTCTTCGCAGTATCCGGCGCAGTTTTCTGGTTAGTCTATCCACCGATACTCATAGCCAGACACTTTCTGAAGAAAGGGAAACCCAAACAATGAGCTTTCAGGATTGGGGCATCTTTCAACACGTTGGGCCGAACAGGTCAGGGAAATCAATGTCGATGGCGATAGAAGCGTGGAAGGCGTATCGGAGAGGGATAGAGGTCTATGCGAACTGTTCCACGAACCCCTTCACGGAAGAGGTAGAACACATCCTGAATTTTCCCCATACTGACTATGTTCCAGGCGAACTGATGCAGTTAGGCTTACGCTCGGTCTATGTGATGACTGACCAGGCTGAACAGTTCATGGACGCGACCGCGCCGACCAAGGCTGTCAGGCAGATGGGATATTTCGGATACCAAGCCAAGAAACGTCTTCTCGCATGGCACTATGATACTGTCCGGGCGAAAAATATCTACAACCGTGTCAGATTGAACCCTGACTGGATCATCTACTCTAAACGTTATCCTCACGACTGGAAAAAACCGTTAAAAGCGATACGGCTAGAGCTGACGACTGACGAGAAAGGCGATGGAAATGTTCAGTCCCGCGTCAGATGGATAGGTGTCCCACCTGCGCCTCCAGCCTCAACCTTCTTCCCCCTCTACAATGATGTGGCAATGGTAAGGGCTGAAGATTGAACGCAAAACCCTACATGATCGTCTGTATCCTGCTCGGAATATTGTCAGCATTCGGAGACAGCTATCTTCACCATCCAAATCCTATACCATACATGACGGCAGGCACAGGTGTACTCGGTGGACTCTGTTATATTCTACTCCTGATTCTCGGAAAATGGGTGGACTAGATGGCTTTCCTACCTGTAAACATCTTCTTGGCAGTGCTTTTCCTGTTCGGCATCATCTGGGGCTGGGAGGGCGAAGAACTCCGACAGTTTTTCGCTGTCCTATCCAGCATCTTCATGTTTCCACTATGGCTATCCCCACTAGTCAACATCGTGGACGATACAACCTGTTGCACTATCGGAACATTGAACAGTTGGCTACCGACAACTCTGCTCGTCAACCTGCTATGGTGGAATGTGGTCTTAATGTACTTCACCGGCGCACACTTGATGCAGACGCTTGGAAGGGAAGAACCGATCAGTAAAGGGTTTAAGAAGCTAAGGAGACAGTGAAAAAGATATGAGTTCTGCCAAAACAACCACTATCCGTTGCCCTGGATGCGACCAGTTTATCGACGAAGCCTTCTATCCGCAACACATCGAATCCGGCCACAAGCTCCATGTTGTCGAGATCAAGGGCGTGGGAGCAGAACTGATAGTCGGCGCGAAACATCCGATTCCCATGCTTGACATACCCTACCTAGGCAGGGTCAGACGGGACGGCTTCCTCGCCTGGTCACTGTTCATGCTGATTCTCGGCGTGCTATTGGGGGCAAGAATCATCTGAGCCAATACCGGAAACCCAGCAGTTTATTCATCGTCATACTCGCAATACTGTCCAGCCTGCCATTCACAACACTAGGCGGCCCGCCAGCTTCATAATCAGCATCGGTGGCCCCAGCATCTACAAAGCGTTCATTACAGGAGGAAACGGGCTACCAATATTCACAGAGTCAAACTTTCAGAGAATAATGCAAACGGATATTCTCGCATCCACGGCTTGCACTCAGGGATGTAGTATCGTTCTGTTGCCGGGCAAGTTCAATCAAACTGAGACGGTGAATGTGACGCAACCAGGCATCTCAGTGATTGGGACTCCTGCGTCAATCATTTATCCTCAGAATGTAGTTTTTCACAGCACATTCCATTCGGCCTTCAACATGTTATTATCTGCGACAGGATTCCTCTTTCAGGGTTTCAAGATTGACGATTATAATCGTGTCAATTCGACTGGAATATCAGGAGACCTGTTCACAGTTGCTTCGAGTGGTTGGTTGTTCAACCAATTAACAATCTGGAACGCGTCAAGCAATGGAATCAGTATTCCTTCAGGCTCTAACGGCATAGTATCATTCAACACGATCATTTCCACAGTCAAATTATGCACCACATTCGGCCCACTCCAAAACTGTAACGGGAATTACGGGGTCTTGATGGGAACAACAGCGAACAGTATCCGAGTCGATTTCAACACAATATCAATGTTCAATTTCACTGATAGTTCAGCCATCCAAATGAGTAATGGAGCGGCCAATATTGAAGTCGGGAGTAACGAGATTTTTGCAAACAGCTTTGGCGTATCTTCGACATGGGGCAAAAGCCTGAACATTCATGACAACAAAATTCATGATAATTATGGAGCAGGAATTCTTCTGACTACCGGAGCGTTCGGCTCAGCTAGTGCAGGACCAATCACCATAACGGCAAACACGATCACAAACAATGGGAAAGAGCCGAACACTGACATTCAATGTAACAATCTGCGATGTTCCGGAATCGTGCTTAGAGGTGTAAGACCAACCTGGGATGGGATCGTTATCGTAGGTAACACGATCAAAGATACACAGACAAATCCAACACAATACTTCGACATTCACCTGGCAACAATCAATTATAGTAATCTTACAATCACGGGAAACGCCCTCGGTAGAAGTCGGAATGGAACACTGATCTTTCTTGCAGTCAATCCTTTAGTGACATGGATCATTGCTGATAATCCAGGATTCAACCCTCAGCCAGTACGCGGCCCACTAACGGCTGGAGCAACACCTTTCACCTATACGAACAATGATGGTTACAGGGAACAGATAGAACTCATCACAATAGGAGATATGACCGCGTTCACCTGTCGAGGCATTGCCAACATTATCCAGGTAGACGCGATCTCTCCAATCCTAAACACAAAGGACACTTGCGTATTCACTTACGTCGCGGTTGCGCCGACGTATGATGTGCTACCGACGTAGGGGCTACATTTTCTTCGCAATCCCACCACCGCCTGCGGCGCAGATTTGTGACTGAGCATAACACGGTATGCCGGTGTTGTTGCAGGTTGTTTGGCAGAGCCAGCCGTCCATTGTGACCTTCTGGGGCTGAACTGGTTGAGATGGTTGACCTTGGGCCATTGTTACACTGTAGACAGCTAGAACAAGCACAATACCTGTTACTGCTAACATCTTCTTCATCGAATCACCCCCTATAATATTTGAATTCAGAATACCAGGCCAGCAGGAGAATCGCGGCTAGTAAAACGATGAAACTCCATGCTACAAGTCTGAGCTTCCAATCCTCAGGTAGCTCCGGCCAGCCTGGCAACAGGATGGAATTAACATGAACAAGCTTATAAATTAGTAGGATAGCCTGGATAGCTGTGGAAACATGGATGAGAACATGACCAAGTTCATGCAGGCACTAGAGCCCCATTGGGAGCGACGGCTGAGACGGATGGCGAAAAACCGGGGAATAGGCCTACAACAGCTAATCCGAGCCGTGATAATACCGGAATGGTTTGAGCATCAGCCTAAAGCAGGGAAAAAATAGTGGAGACAGAAGTCCAAGAAAAGCCTAGAGCCTTACAGGATGCTCTCGTCGCCTACACGCTCGCCGCCGCCGGAAAACGTATGACGCTCGACGGGCTCATCGCTACATGGCGCGACTGGCTACACTATTCAATGCAGAATCCCGGAGGTGCAGACATGATCCACTGGATACACGCGGTCATGGACAACATGGACGACTTTCTCAACCACCGGAGCAGAAAATGACTGTCTGCGAAAACTGTGGCTCAGAGATCAGGGAGAACCGGAAACACCAGTCTGACGGTGATGGCCAATGCCAGATCATTGACTCGGAGAGTGAGCAGGTGGTTGGCTGGACACAGAGGAAATATCGTGACATTTACAAGAGGAACAACCCCGCGAAATGAAAACCGTCTGCGATAGGAATCCTCAGATGCCACCGCATGAGCATCGTCGAACGATTCTTGAGATGGATTAGGAGACGATAACTGTTTGACAATCAAAACCCTCTATTACGAGACTGAGACAAGACCGTGTGATATTGAGGGATGCGGCCGACCTTCCGAGTATCGTAACGTAAAATCACAATTGAATTTATGCGCGAAACACTTAGCATATCTGAGGATTCCCTTATTCGAAGAACGAGGCTGGCGAAAGGTGAAGGCTGTTTGAATATCATAGAGAAACTGCGATTCTATCAGGGCTTCTTCTGGGGATTAGCCGCAGGCAATCTTCTCCTGCTCTTGTGGGTGCTTCATGTTTGATAATCGGAAGCGAACCGAAAATCGTAGGCAAGGGAAGCGTAGAACGCCTAATAGAGATTGAGAAATGGTATCATGAAAAACTCAAACCGATCAACGAGGCATACTATGCGGAGAAAAAGGCATTAGCGGAAAAGTATGAAGCCATTCGCAAACCAATAACTGACGAGTTCTTCGCCAAGCGTAGAGAGCTTAGGGCTAAGGTTTCTACCGACAGTTCGGAGCCCAAGGAATGAGAGAAGAAAAACCGAAATGCCCGGCAGATGGAAAAGTCTGCGTCCCATGTTGGGAATGTTATTATTGCTACAAGATAGCGGCTGAGGATTTCAAGGCTACCGAACAGTCCCACTCGAAAGAGATTGAGAGACAATAATGCGTAACAACCCGTCTATCAGGCTAGCTCTGAAGTGGTCGCGGCTCTCAATCTCCGAGACTTATACCGACAGTTCGGAGCCGCAGAAATGACACTGGAAAGATGCAGAATCGACGGCTATCCTCTAGTGCATGAAGAAGGCGAGGCTCGCCGGAAATGCCTGAATGAGCAAGTCACACATCACTATCACTGGCCGGACAGTTTCAAGAACAGTGGATGGGTTCTAGTGCCTACCGAACAATCTGCGGAGAAGAAATGAAAATAGAAATTGTTCTCGAAGGCTATCCTAAAGTGGACTTCTTAATTCCCATCAAAATCAACGGTCGAAAAGTAGCGAGAGTATCGAAAATAACCCGTTCTGGAATGAGAACTACACTTGAGGCTCATGTCTCTAAGGCGAAGATTTTCGATGCGAAGCCCGAGGAGAAACCATGAGTCCTCAAATCTATAGTTATGCATGGGGAAATCGTACAATTCCGAAAGGAACCCTATGTCTCTTGATTGCCTGCGGAAAGTTGAACTCTGCGATGATCCAGACTCTAGTTAAAGGAGACTACTATATCACTGACCGTCGAGCGTTACGGAAAGCCTTCTTGATGCGACCTGCTCGGGAATGGAAGCAGATTGAGATGGCAAAACCAGAATGAAAGAGCAACTAATGGATTTAGGAGAACTACTATTTGAAGCCGCGACCAGTTCTACAGGCAGATTCTTCATCGCTAACTATGTCGCAATCTTCGGCTCTATGCTTACGGCCTTTGAACTAGGATTCATCGGCAAAGGTGTCCCTGGAACAGATCATGTCTTTCTAACAATCATCATGGTTTGGATCATCACAAGCTATAGCTGGATATTGCTGATTGGAAGGACGCGATGATTATGGCATACAAGCCAGAACCATGAATCCCTTCCGGTTTCTCATAATCAAATTCCTCTGGAACTACCATTCCAAGAATGTTACCACGGGGGAGATATGTCCGATCTACGACCGAGACTGGCAGAAATGCCCCGTATGTCGTAGACTGGCAGAAACCGACTCTGACACTTGGCTTCTGCGTAACCCTAGTCTATCTATCCGTAAGTGTTAAGTGGCTCCTCGCATCTATCTATCCAGCCCCTTGAGGACATCCAGGCTAGTGAAGCCGCACAAGCGTTTGCGGAGACTCCACGCGAGAGCCCATGACTATGAGAAAACGTTGCATACGCAAAGTGAGCATTTGAGTCATGGAAAAGGCTCATATCGACGCTTACACGTCCCAGGACACGTTAGAAGAGCCGAGAAAACGCGTTAATGATTAAGCAGTTTGAGAACGATCAAAGTCCATAGTAGAACAATCGGAATCCAAAGCAGTTTGAAGAACAGTCTCATTTTCGGAGCTTTGGCCGTCCCACGACCCAGCGTACTCTGAAAAACTCTAGGGCTCGGTCAATGTCTCCGTTCTCGTATAGTTCGTATAGCTCGGGCCGGTTAGCGTCAGAGTTCCGGGAAAAAAATATTGTGAAGGCCTGTTCTATGATCATGTCTACCCGGTCTCGCATGAATTGGTACCGTAATCCTTTCAATACGCCTTCGTTAAGCTCATTCTGGGAATAGCCGACTATGGAATGTTTCAGCGATCTAGCTATCTTCCGTGTAAGGGAATGTCCCGAGGCCCGAGATAGGGAACGGGTTGTCCTCGGGTCGATAGTGACTTTTGGCTGAACGTGTGGCAACAATGGTAAAGGCGCGATCTGTTTCGGCTCTTCAAACCTTTCCATCCAGTCTGCAAATCGCTGATCATGCGTCTTCTGTCCCGTCACATTGATCACCGGATTCCGATAGCGCAAGATACCATGATTCCGTCCCTGGCAAATACACCTGCACATGGCCGGGGCGAATCGGCTAGCCTGACACTGGCCGGAACAGTAAGCCAAAGATTCTTGCTGGTAGGTCATTCGCGGAAACCTCTCCAAATCTCTAGCCAATCAACGAGTTTCAAATTGGCTTGTGAAACGTCCAAGACAATGCCGGAATAGGTGTTCTCGGTAAAACGGTCTAGGACTTTGAGAATGTTCTCCATTACGAAATTCTGTAGCTTTTGCGAGCCTGCGTATTCGTCATTACCGTCTAGGCATAAGGCGCGAATCTCTCGGTATGTCCCTTCATCATTGTTTAGCCAAAGATTGACGTTCCACGTTTCGTAATTGGCCCAACCGTTATACTTCTCGGTCATGGCTCTTCTACCTTCCGGCCGACTAAGTACGCTTAACTGTTCGAGAGCCTTGGCAATACGTTGCAAGTATTCGATCTGGTGTCTCTCATAATGTCGTTCTCCGATTCTCTCGTCAGGTATTCCGCAAAACGGACAAGTCAATTCTTGTTACACCCACAATCACACTTTCGGCCCGAGTCTCTAGTTTCGCAAAGATGATCCGCTAGTTCTCTTCCCATATTCCGGCAAATCTGAATTGACATTTTGCGGGTTTCGGTTCCGTCATCATACGCGGCCGTCAAACAACTATCGCATACGGTCATTTCTTGATCACCAAGACGGTTTTGACAGGCTCATACTTGACCCAGATCCCAGACCGTTTACGCCAGCCATGCAATCTCCGACT
>Ga0209236_1001349_pt1 | contig 14709 bp, 12 predicted proteins | sample GraSoi013_1_40cm_FD_185819 | JGI IMG/M metagenome (GOLD analysis project Ga0209236, IMG submission 185819) | Grasslands soil microbial communities from the Angelo Coastal Reserve, California, USA - Sample 09_27_2013_1_40cm (SPAdes) (version 2) | ecosystem: Environmental > Terrestrial > Soil >... | reverse complement strand
GTCCCAGTTGCCGCCGTCATTTCTCGTGAGCCAGAGGTTGCCGTCGTCCGTGCCCGCGAACAGCAGCCCGGGCCGCAGCGGTGATTCCGCCAGTGACACGATCGTGCAATACGTCTCCGCGCCGGTGACGTCCGGCGTGACGCCGCCCGTCGTGTGCATGCTGACGCGGATCTTCATCGAGTCTTTGGTCGTGAGATCGGGCGAGATCGGATACAGGTCTTCGCCGCGGCGCGTCGACTTCATCACCTTGTTCGCGCCGGCGTAGAAGGTCTCGGGGTTGTGGGCCGAGATGAGGAACGGCGTGTTCCAGTTCCAGCGCAGATCGATGTCGGCCGAGTCGGTGCGCTGGCGCAGGCGCAGCTCCTGGATGCGGCGCCGCTGTGCCGCGGTTTCGGCCCTCGTCGTGTCGGGGCGCTCGATGACGATCGAGTCCTCGAACTGCGTGTAGCGCGGCCGGTAGTTTGGCTTCTGAAGCGTGACGCGCTCGCCGGTCGCGAAGTTCAGGCGCGACATGTTGCCGCCCTGCGACTCGACGTAAATGATGCTCGGGTCGATCGGATCCTGGGCCGTGTAGAAGCCGTCGCCGCCGCCCACGGTCGTCCAGTCGGCGTTGGTGATGTCGCCCTGGCGCCGTCGCGACGGTCCACACCATGAGCCGTTGTCCTGGTAGCCCGCGCAGACGTCGTACGGAAAGCCCATGTCGTAGCTGACGATGTAGGGCTGGCCGATCGGGAACGTGTTCAGGAACTCCCAGTTGCCGCCTTTGTCCCACGTCTGCGCGACGCCGCCGTCGTTGCCGACGAGGATGTGACTGGGATCGTTCGGGTCGATCCACATCGCATGGTGGTCGACGTGAATGCCGACGGTCGCGTTGCCGATCGTCTTGCCGCCGTCATTCGAAAAATTCAGCGGCGTCGAGGACCAGTAGACGCGATTCGGGTCCTTCGGGTCGACGCGGACCTGTGAATAGTAGAAGGGGCGGACGTCGTGGTCGTTCATCCGCTCCCACGTCGCCCCACCGTCGGCCGAGCGATAGAGTCCTGAGGGCCGCGTTTGCGCGGCTTTGCCGGGAGTCGGATGCGCATTCAGCGTCGTGTCCGCTTCGACCATCAGATAGATGACTTTCGGATCGGATGCGGCGATCGCGATGCCGATGCGGCCTTTCGTCGTCTCGGGCAATCCGCCGCCGTGCACTTCGGTCCACATCTTGCCGCCGTCGGTCGTTTTCCAGAGCGCGCTGCCCGGGCCGCCACTATTAAGGAAGTAAGGACCACGCACGCGCTGCCAGCTCGCGGCGAAGAGGACTTCGGGGTTCGCGGGATCCATCGCGACGTCGATGAAGCCAGCGCGGTCGGAGACGAACTTGATGAGCTGCCACGTCTGCCCGCCGTCGGTCGTCTTGTAGAGGCCGCGCTCAGGGTTCGCGGACCACGGCTGACCGAGTGCCGCGACGTAGACGATGTTCGGATTGGTTGGGTGGACGACGATGCGGCCGATCGCCCCCGTCTTCTCGAGTCCCATCGACTTCCACGTCAGCCCACCGTCGGTCGATTTGAAAATCCCGCAGCCCGGTGAGATCGTGTTGCGCGAGTCTTCTTCGCCGGTGCCGGCCCACACCTGCATCGTGTCGGACGGCGCGATCGCCAGCTCGCCCATCGAGACGCAGGGGTAGTTATCGAAGACCGGCCGGAACGTCGTGCCCGCGTTGGTCGTCTTCCAGATGCCGCCAGCCGCGGCCGCGACGAAAAATGTTTTCGACGGACTCGCGATGCCCGCGACGCTCGACACGCGGCCGCCCATGTTCGCGGGTCCGATGTTGCGCCAGCGGAAACCGGCGAGGAGCGTGGAGTCGAGCGCGATCCCCCCCCCCTCCCCGCTGCCTACACCGCTCACGCCCGTCGTGACCGTGACATTGCTCGGCGCCGGGCGTTGTGGCCGCGGCAGTGATCGTTGCGGAGGTCGGGCGGCTGTTGTGTCGGACGATTGCGGAGTCGGGTTTGGTGGTGGAGCAGGGGGATTCTGTGAAAAAACGGGCGTTGCAATGAAGGTGAGGACGGCGAACGCCGCCCACGGGCGCGAGAACATGACGGCCTCAGGTGAAGGAGTGGGTGCTCGAACCTTGTAACGATGGAAGTACGAATGGAAGGGCACTGGTGTTGATCGCGGGTTGACTCGATCAATCCCGACAGTTGGACTCGGCTTTCCTTTTCTCAGCGCCTCCGGAGTCCAGCCGTGAACGTCAGGGTCTCAACGGTTTCGCGCCAGGCAGCGTCGCGGACCTGCGCTCGGTCGATTCCGTACGCCAGGCCCAACCAAACCGGCCGGGATGCCAGGTCGATTGTGACGCCGACCTCGCCACCGCTCGCGCTGCCCGAACCCGGTGGCACGTTGACCTGAAGGCCCAGTGCGCGCCACAGCAGTGCGTGTCCGCGCACGCTCGGGCCGGCGATCGCGACGTCCGCGCGCCCTCCCAATCGCCATGTGACCCAGCGCTCAGCACCGAGTGGTGTGTCAAAGCGGCGAGCGTGGGGGCCTACCTGCATACTCAGCCACGGCGTAGCCAGGAACCGCAGGGCCACGGCTCCCTCGACCAGCGCCCGGCTCTGGCCTTCGGCGTACCGTACGTCGAGTTCAAGGCGCCGGAACCGCGCGCTGCCGAAAAACCCGACGGCCGTGACACCGCGAACGCTCAGCACCTGACCGGCGGCCGTGGCGGTGACCTGACGTTTGGTGTCCTGGCTCGCCTCGAGTGGCGTAGCCGCGCGTGGGACCTCGAGCGCGGTTGGTGGAGGCGGCGGTCGAAAGCGGGGCAGGGGCAGTAAGTCGGGGGCTTTGACGACGATCCGCGGTGGGACGCGGCTCCGCACGGCGTCGTACAGCCGCGTGATCTCAGGCGGAAAGATCAGCGTATCGGGTCGGTGACGTGGTGCGAGGGCAACCAGCCGGCGGAAGACTGCGATCGCGGAGTCTTGCCGACCGCGATAATGCTCGGCGGCACCGAGATATGTAAGCGCGCGCACGCGCCCCGAGTCGTCGAGCCCGATTGCGAGCGGCGGTGTGAGCACGCGCCGTAACATGCGCGCCGCGGCGTCGAACTCCAGATCCCGATACGCGCGGACCGCCCCGTTCATCACCTGGCTCGCGCTGTCGTTCTGCGCACGCAGCGGAGTCGCGAGCAGGAGTGCCAGTGCCGCCACTCGGACGCTCATCGGGTGAGGGCCGCGAGCGTGATGTCGGTGAGCCGCACCGTGCCGCCGGCCGGCACGGTGACCCATGCGCTGTGTGGCTGGAAGCCTGAGCGCATGAGGATCAGGTGATGCCGACCCGGCGTTACGCGAATCCTGATTTGCGGCGTGCTCCCCACCGCGTGCCCGTCCACAGATAGTTCGGCCCACGGGCTCGAATTGATGGACAGGTAACCGGCGAGCCGGGGCCGGCGAGGGGCCGGCGGTGATTCGAGCATCTCGTCCTCCTCCGACACGTCAAAATGATTCAGCGTGCCCGTCAGACGCCTGGCAGGGACTCCCGTATCCGCAGACATCACAGGTGGCGCAGCCGCGCGTGGGGGAGGGGCCCAGGCGTGCTCAGCGTCCGATCTCGACACGCGCTCGAAGCTCCTCACGAGTCCGACGCAGCTCACGATGAGTGCCAGTCCGATGAACGCGGCGACCACTGCGCGATGACCCCGGTTGGATTGCGGCGGCTCCCACTCGTCGTCCAGGACTCGGGGAAGGGGTTGCCGCTCGCCGCTCATGGCCCCGCGACCACGTTGAACGAGGAGCTCGTCGCACCCGCAAGGCCCGAGGCCGCTGCCTTCAGAGTGCACCCGGTGCACAGACCCGTGACGCGCAGATCGCTGAACGTGGCGACGCCATTGACCGCGTTCACGGTCGTCGTGCCGGTCAGGCCCCCGGCGACGACGGGCCCTTCGAGTGTGAGCGACACCGGGGCCGAGAAGCTGGTGGCGGTCCCGCCTTGCGCGTCGCGCGCGGTCACCTCGACGGAGAACGTGCCGTTCAGCACGAGGGTGGGCGGCGGATTGCTGGTGAACGCGAGCATCGTCGCGGGCGGCGGCGGCGGCGGCGGCGGCGGCGGCGGTGGTGGTGGCGGCGGCGGTGGTGGCGGCGGCGGTGGTGGTGGTGGTGGCGGTGGCGCGGCCAGGATTCGCAGCTCGACCGGCACGCGCGGCTGCGCGATGCTCGGGTCTTGCGGGACGATGACGATCGTGTCGCGGTAAGTGCCCGGATCGAGCCCCGTGGGATCGAGTGCCAGCTGCAGGGTGTCGGGCGCTGAGCCCGTGTCGGTGGCGATCGTCAGCCACGGGGCATTCGCGGCGCGGTGTGCCGTCCATGGCGGCGCGTCGCCGCGTGCCGAGGAGAGTACGAGGGCCGCCGCCCGTGTCGTGCCGCTGCCTGCTGGCGCCGAATCGACGACCCGGGCGGGCGTGACGCCAATCACTTTGCTGGGAGGGGCGTCGAACAGCGATCCGACGCTACAACCGATGACGAGTGCGAGGCCGGCGAGGAAAGCGAGTCTTCCTTGTTCCGTGCGCATCGAGTGGGCGCTCGCGGCGCACGTTCCATACCCGGCGCCGCTGGGCGCCTGGCGTGGGTGACGTCGGTTCAGGGAAATGAGACGTGTTGCTGCGGCGCGACGCGTGAGGCGTCGGCTCGACAAGCGCGATTCTAATGAGCGTTCAGAAGTCTCTGCCGCTCTCCTTCGGTCACCATGTCCCGCTCCACCACTTCCCGAACGATGCGCGCGACAAAGCTGTAGCCCCGCGGGTCGGCGACGACCCAGCGACGCCACTCCAGCTCGTCGAGCGCGGCATCCAGGGCCGGCCCCACGAGTCGCGCCGCCCGGCCGATGCGGTCCGCCGGTACGCGCTCACCGATGACGGCGGCGGCCTTGAGCGCGGCCGCGGCGGCGGGGCTCAACGTGTTGAAGCCCACGCGGATCGCCGCCACGATCGTATCGGGGAGGTCGCCAGGCATCGTCTGGTCGAGTGTCTTGAACGGCTTCGGCCAGGCGCCCCCCCCACTGGTGGCGCTGACGTCCAGTCCCTGCGCGATTGCCTGACAGATCTCCACGGCCAGTAGCGGAATGCCCGCCGAGTCGGCAGCGATTCGCCGGCTCAGGCGGGTGACCTCATCCGCAGTGTATCGTGGAAATGCCCAGCGGACGAGCGCCTGAAGTGTGGCGTCGTCGAAGACCGGCAGCCGCACCAACGAGCCCGGGGCGCTCCGGCCGATCGCGGCGCGCACCTCGTTCAGTTTCGGGGTGGTCGGCTCGGGAGGCGCGGCGAGCAGGATCAACACCGGCGCTTTGGCGAGATCGCGCAGCATCGTTTCGAGCGCGCCGAGCGACGCGTCGTCGAGCCATTGCGCATCGTCGAGCGCGAGCAGTACGGGTTGCTCGGCGCTCACAGCCTTCAGCGCTTCGATGACGGCGGTACCGAGCCCGCTCGCTTCGCGCGCGATTGCGGCGAGCGCTGCGGGCGAAGTCGCGGCGACGCCGGGCGCGTCGAGCAGGCCGCCACGCGCGAGCGCCACCATGCCGCTCATGTCCTGGTGGTGGTCGGCGGGGACGGCGCGCGTCGCGATGCACACGCCGCCATCGAGCGCGGCGCGCGCGATGACTTCTTCGACGAGGCGGGTCTTGCCGCCGCCCGGCGCCGCTTCGATCATCACGAGCGCGAGGCGTCCCGGGCGAACCTGGCGCCACGCAGAGAGGATTTCGGCCAGCTCCTGTTCGCGTCCCAAGAGCGGGACGCGACGCCATGCGACGCCTTGCTCCGCGGCGCGCGCCGCGGGCGGCAGCTTCCATTCGCGGGCCCGGCGCAACCGCTCCACCAGCGCCTGAGTCGCGTGCTCGATCTGGGCGCCGGACTGCTGCGCGCGTTTCTCAAACCGCGCGTACAGCTCGAGCGCTGCGGATCGGTCGCCCGCCAACGCGAGCCGGCGCAGCAGCGTGCGTAGCGCGCGCTGCGATTCCGGATCGAGGTTCAGCGCGCGGCGAGCCGGATCATCGGCGCCAAACAGATCGCCGGCGTCGAGCCGCTGCTCGGCATGCTGGATGAGGACGTCCATCTCCCGGCCGTACCAGTGCCATTGCTCTGCGTGCAGCCAGTCTTCGAACGCCGACGACCCATCGAGGCCGAATCCGTCCGCGAATTTTCCTCTGACGAGTGGCGTGGCGCCGGCCCAATCACGGCGTTGGATCAGGCGGTCGAGCAGGTCCGTGTCCAGCTCGACCGCACCCGCGGCCAGCTCGAGCTGGTCGGCCTCAGTCCGCAATCGCTCCTCGCCGATGTACCGACGCAGCAGGCGAATCGCTTCGCGCAGCGATTGACGGGCAGCGGCCTGCGGCTTGTCGGGCCAGAGGAGGCCGATCGCCTGGTCGCGCGTGCAGCGCCGCGCGGGCGAGCGCGCGATGTACAGGAGCAACGCGACATTGTGGCGCCACAACAGGTCGGGCGGCGCGGGTTTTCCGTCCACGGTGACCTCGAGCGGGCCGAGCGCACGGACACTGATCATCGCGGCCGTCCTGCATCGCAGTGCAGTGCCGCGATCCGCTCCCGAGCGGTATCGGCACGGGCGCGATACAATGGTTCGCCATCGCTCCACCAGCGGACGACCGCGCGATAGGCGCCGCACGCGCCACCCCGATCGTGCCCGTCGAGCATGCCGGCGAGTCTCCATCGAGCCAGCGTCCCGAACGCCCAGTCCACTTCGGCCGTCTGTGGCAGACCGGTCGGCACCCCCACGACGTCGGTGTGCTCGTGCCACAGCAGCTCGCGATGCGCGCCTTCGATGTCACCCTGCACGGCGCGCTGCGTCGCGCGTGACATGCGCGCGACCGTGCGGGCGAAGGGATCGCTGGCGCCCCCCCGTGCAACGGTCGGTCGAGCTGAAATACCGGCCGGATCGAGCAGGGCGATCGTGGACTCCAGATCCCCGCGGAAGCGTGTGATCTCACGCTCGGGGGAGACATCGGCGAGTTGTTGCACCAGCGCGAGCGCGTGCATTGGCCTGCCGAGCGCGAGGGAGCCAAGCGTCTGCGCGATCAAGCCGGAGCGCCGCAGGTCGTGCGCGGGGTTCGCCGCGAGAATCTCACCGAACACCACTTCGCCGTTCGGCGCGTCGAAGGACCCAAGCATGCGCGGCCCGGCGCCGAGGTCGGCGGAGGCGCGGGCGACGGAGTCGCGCAGTGCGGACCGCAGCGCATCGAGCGCAGCGGGCGGCGGCAGGAAGCGAAACGCGAATCCTACGCCGAGGAGGGCGCGCAACGTGATCGCGAAGGGATCGTCGCCGACGTTGCGCTGATCCAGCGCCGCGAGGGCGCGCGCGGCGCCGGCGGAATCGCCCTCGGCGATGTCCGCCCACGCGAGGTGCTCCCACGCGGGCGCGAAGTCGGGACGGAGGCGCGCGGCCATCTCGAACGCGGGAATCGCTTCGGCGCGAGCGTGGCCCAGCAGCGGTCCGCGATGGAACAGCTCGTCGCCCAACTGCATGTAGCCGAGGAAGAAGTCGCGCCAGCGCTCCGTCTCGGTCCGCAGCGTATCGAGACGCGCTGCCAGCGGCAGCTGTTGGGCACGAATGAGGCTGGCGTACCAGGGGGGAAACGAATCGACATGGCTGAGATACCGCGGCGCGCGCGCGGGGTCGTGCTCGCGGCTGAGCCAGCGTTCGACTTCACTCAGCCGCCAGGAGCAGAGCCAGCAGGTGGAGTCGGTGGCTTCCGCCACCGTGTACGCGCGATAGGCGTTCTCCCATTGTCCCGCGGCGACGAGATGCTCGGCCTCGAAAAAGCGGGCCAGACCGAGGGGGCTGCGGGGCAGCGCGCGGCGCGGCAGGGAAGCGGCGAGAGGACTCTGCTCGTCCCAGACCGCGAGCAGGATGCGATAGGTCAGCGAGTCGCGCAGCGTGGGCCACGCGGCGAGCGGGGCGGTCACTTCGGACAGCGGAGTTCCGGATCCGCGGGCGCGCGCATCAGATAGCTGTACGCTTACGTCGGGGCCGGTCACGGCGACGCGGCCGCGGATGACGAGGGCGGGCGAGCGGAAGGGCCAGTGTAGGAACCACTGGCGCGATGTGGTCACACGAAAGTCGGGATGGCTGCGCAGCTCGGCGCGCACCAGGTCGACCAGCGAATCGGCAACCGCACTGTGCGTCGGAGGCCCGATATAGTTGAAGGCCGGCAAGGCCACGGCGAGCGTCCCGGGGCTAATCGCTGGTGGCATGAGCGCGACGCCGATCACGGCGGCTGCGCCGACCACGATGCCGCCGATCGCGAGCAGCGCCGCCCGGATGAGGTAGCGGACGACCTTGGTCCGGCGCCACACGTGCCGAAACCGCCGGGCGTCGGGCCAACGGGCCGCGGGATCGGCCTGGGTCGCGCGTCGCAGTACGCGGGCGAGTAACCAGGGGACGCGTTTCCACGCCGCGGGCTCATAGTACGGTGGGAAGCGCTCGGCGGTGATTGCCTCGTAGATCGTGGCGCCCGCGCTGTACAAGTCTGTTCGGGGCGTGATCGGATCACCATTGATTTGCTCCGGCGCCATGTATCCCGGAGTGCCGTCCCCGGAGCCTTCCGATCTGCCGTGACGGGGGCGCGGGGGGGCGGGGGCGGGGGAGGGCGCGCGCGCAATCCCAAAGTCCGAGAGCTTGGCACGCAGCGGGTCACCAATGACGAAGACGTTGCTCGGCTTGATGTCACGATGGACGATGCCGGCGCGATGCACGCTCTCGAGTCCATCGAGCAGATCGCGGCCTAACCTGACCACCTCGTTCCGAGCAAGGGGTCCGCGCTCGAGCCGCTGTTCGAGCGTCGGTCCGTCAACGAACTCCATGATGTAGTAATGGAGTCCCGCCTTGCTGTACGCGTGGTGGATCGCGACCACGTTGGGGTGTTGGATACGCGCCATCAGCTGCGCTTCGCGCGTGAAGGCGTCGGCGGCGTGCGCGGTGGCGAGCTCGGGCCGCAGCAGTTTAAGCGCGACGGGACAGTTGAGCGTGAGGTCGGTGGCGAGGAACACCCGTCCCATGCCGCCGCTGCCGAGCTCGCGCTCGAGGCGGTAGTCCGGGCCTACAGCATCCTGCAGCCGGTCGAAGAGGGGATCCGGCGCCACGGGCTCAACGTGCCGCGAGGCGCACGTCGCGGCAAGTCGAGTTTAACGCTCGCGCGTAAAGACCGCGCGCCAGCCCCGATCGAGCGGCACCCAGGTGAAGTGGTCTTGATCGATGACGGTCAGGGTAAAGGAATCCATCGGGCCCCGGTCGCCGGTCGGTGCGGCCGCGATCGGCGCGAACGTGACGAGTGGCTCGCTTGGGCTGAGGGTGCCGGTCAGCAGCTCAGCGCCGGTCCCGTCGCTGTAGACCGCCGAACGATACAAGCGTCCGGTTCGCTGGTCGAAACCCATGATCCCTTGGCTGCGGCTGGCGGAGTTGTCGAACTGCTCGGTCCATTGGAGCCGGAGATCGTCGTACAGCGTATCCGCGACTCGAGTGCCCGACGCATCGGGCGGCCCGTCGAAGTTCCCGGCGAACCAGATCGCGAAGCGCCACCGCCCCACGAGCTGCTGCACGAGGCTGCGGGGTAGCTGCAGTGACGGCTGACCGGTCGTGGTTGAGGACGACCCGGGGGCCGGCCTCGACGTTTTTGGGCCACCTTGCGCCGCGAGGTGCCGAGGCGGCGTGATCAGGCTCGTGGCGATCAGGGCCACAACGATATGAAGGCATCTGCGAGAGATGTGCATGCCCGGCTTTAATGCACGGCACATGCCGACTCGCGTACGCACGGCGCAGAGGTCTCGACCAATGCGTCTCGCGCGCAATCGTGCAGGGTGCGGGGTGTGCGGCGCGTCACGTTACGTTGTTGAGGAAGAAGGGAGCTAAGCTCCGGGCTGGGCCTTCGTCAGATAGTGCTCATCCCACGCCACATCGAACAGCCCGTTGCAGCGCTGGCAGCGCATTGCAGTGGGCTGGTCGAGCAGCGGAGCGCGCTCGCGGCAGCTGGGGCAGACGGCGTACTGCTGGCCCCAGCTCGTGGGAAAGCGAGGCGCGCCGCGCGGGGCCGCCACGACGGTCCACCGCAAAATCGGTTCGGCAGCGAGCTCGAGCTGCCCTCTCGGCACGGCGAAAGGTTTCCCCTTCACGTTCAGCGTTGCTTCCATCGAAGTGAGCTTGAGGATGCGGTACCACGCGCCCCGGCGCAGCGGCAACGGCGCGTCAACCCCGAGGCGGGCCCAGTGGAATGCTGGCGTTGGCATGTGAATCAAGAGCGCGCCGCGCGGGCTGAAGTAACGCGGTATGCTGGCGCTCAAGGTGGCGTTGAGTGGCGAAAAGGAGTAGGTGCTAGGTAAGTTCCCGGACGGCAATGAGCATAGTTGCGAAGCTGGTGACTGACTGATAGCTCGACGCTGATGACTGAGAGCCACTTCGCCGTCTGAGCAACTTCGCAACTGCACTTGTGGCTGTTAGCTCGTAGCTGCAAGCCAAGTTGGAAGACGGCAAGGCGGCGTGTTGTATCCGGGAAGAGAAAGAACGGGACGTAGCGCAGCCCGGTAGCGCACCTGAATGGGGTTCAGGGGGTCGCGGGTTCAAATCCCGCCGTCCCGACTCGAGGTAAACCAAAGCACCGTCAGCGATTCTGCTGGCGGTGCTTTGTGCTTCTGATCGTCACGGCCGATGACCTGTTCAGAGCTGCAGCGGCGCGTATGAGCCTCTTGAAGGTTTCCTCATCTATTTCATCACCCTCATGGAAATCGATAGCGCGCCGCGTTGCCTTCAAGGCTGGGGAGAAGATCCAATCGAAATGATGCTCGAGCACCTGCTCCAATAGGCTGGTAGCAACTGCTAATCTTCTGGATGCCCGCTAATCCGGTCGGCGAGCCGAAAGGCTCGCCGTTTTGCGTCGTGCCTGGCACTTGACAATACTCCTCGCGAGGAGTAATTATCCGCCATGCAAGTGCCCACGCCTGCCGCCGCCATGGCGATTCGCGATTCGCTCGAAGAGGAAGTCCTGATCGCGCTCGTCCGGGCCGCATGGCTGGCGGCCGAACGATCCAATGCGGTGACCGCCGCCGCCGGGCTCTCGCCGTCGCAATACAACGTCCTGCGCATTCTCCGCGCGGCGGGGCGGGGCGGACTCTCCTGCACCGAGATCGGCACGCGCATGGTGACACGCGATTCCGATCTCACGCGCCTGATGTCGGGTCTGGCGCACGCAGGACTCGTCGTGCGCGGCACCGATTCCGCCGATCGCCGTCGCAGCACCAATCGGATCACCGCCGCGGGCAGGGCCCTGCTGCGTCGCCTCGATGGCGACGTAGCCGACGCCGCGAAGCAGACCCTAGGGCCTCTCGGTCGTCCTCGACTCACCGCCCTTCGCGACCTGCTGGTCGCTTTCGCACCACCCCAAACCTCGGATCTCACGTGACCTATCGCTCTCGCTTCTCCGCATTGCTGTTGCCGTTCGCGCTCCTGGCCTCCACGCCTCACGTAGAGCACTCTTTGGAGGTTGTCATGTCTCCGGCTGAACAAGAGCTACGCTCCCTGTTGGCCACCTATGAAACGTCCCTGAACGCCGGCGACGCCGCTCGGATCGAACAGCTCTACGCCGAGGACGGCGTCTTCATGCCCGCGGGCTTCCCGACGGCGTCTGGCAGGTCGGCGGTCCGGGGCGCGTACGACGCGGTGTTTGCGAACATCCGGATCGCGATCCACTTCACCGTCGACGAGCTGACGGTGAAGGGGGATGTCGCGTATGCGCGGACTCACTCGGTGGGCACCTCGACCGTCGTCGCCACGGGAGCGAGCGGGCCCGAGAAGAACCGGGAGCTCTTCATTTTTGCTCGAGGCTCGGGCGGCTGGAAGATCGCTCGCTATATGTTCAACAAAGAATCATGACCAAAAGAATTCGCGTCGGCATCATCGGCGCCAATCCGGATCGCGGCTGGGCGGCGCAGGCGCACATCCCGGCCTTACAGTCGCTCCCGGATGACTTCGAGATCACGGCGCTGTCCACTAGCCGGCGCGAATCCGCCGCTGCCGCCGGCAAGCGCTTCGGAGTGCCTCTCGCGTTCGCCAATCACGAAGACCTGGTGAACCGCGCGGACGTGGACGTCGTCGCTATCACCGTAAAGGTGCCGTATCACTTCGAGCTGGCGACCGCGGCGCTCACCGCGGGCAAGGCCGTCTATTGCGAATGGCCGCTCGGCAACGGCCTACGGGAGGCGGAGAAACTGGCCGCACTGGCGAAGAAGAAAGGCGTCCTCGCCGTGGCGGGGCTGCAGGCGCGCTCCGCACCGCCGGTGCTGTACGTGCGTGACCTGATCCGCCAAGGGTATGTCGGTGAGGTTCTGTCCACCACGCTGATCGGCTCGGGGATGGGTTGGGGACCGACGATAGAGCCTTACAACGTGTACATGAGCGACAGGAAGAACGGCGCGACGCTGCTCGCGATCGCGCTCGGCCACGCGGCCGACGCGCTGTGCTACTGCCTCGGCGAGGTGCGAGCGCTCTCGGCGACGATGACCGTGCGCCGAAAGTCATTCACGATCGCGGGGACGGACGAGAGCAGGCCGATGAACGCCGACGATCAGGTGTGCGTCACCGGACTGCTCGACGGTGGCGCCGCGCTCTCGATTCACTATCGCGGCGGACGTTCGCGCGGCACGAACCTGCTGTGGGAGATCAACGGCACCGAGGGCGACCTGCAGGTTACGGCTGACGGCGGCCAGGCCCAGATCTTCGAGCTGACCGTACGTGGCGGCAACGGTGCGCAGTCCTCGCTCGAGGTCCTGGCCGTGCCGCCGCAATACCGCTTCTCGCCGCTGCAAGGTCCTGGCACCAACGTCGCCCAGGCGTACGCGCATTTCGCCCGAGACTATCGCGAGGGCACGCATCTCTGCCCGACTTTCGACGACGCGGTCACACGCCATCGCATGTTGGACGCGATTGAGAAGGCGGCGGCAAGCGGTGAACGGCAAGCGCCCGGTTGATCCGGCGGGAGCATTCATACTCGCTGGGAGGGGTCGTTGATCAGCGATCAGACGATCTTTGCGTGTTACCGTCAAGCGCCTCAATCGTCATTCGTATAGAGCCAGGTACATCAAGAGCCTCCACGCCTGAATCGATTCTGCCGATGATGATGATGCCGGGGTTCGGGATCTCCTCGCCGTCGTCGCGATAGTAGACGGCCACATCGGGGCCTGGGGACCAATAGGCGATGTCGCCGACGGCATACCTATGCATCCGGTCTCCTCTTTGCGCGATCGCTCGCGGCAGGTGCCCGAATTTCTCTCTGCGGAACAAATCGTTCATCGTTAGAGTCAGCGGCAGCAGCGAAACGAAATCGTCCGTGGTCTCACCGTCGATCAAGGTGGCTGTGAGTGTCCGATCTGCGATCTTCAGACGTAGCTTGACGGTGTTTGCTGCCTTACCTGGAGATGCGTGGCGGGGCGTCATCGTCCTTTCTCCATGACTATTCCTCAATTTAGGGACGCAGCAGGGTCTTGATCGCGCGGCGCTCATCCATCGCCCGATACCCTTCTGCCACCTGATCCAGCGGCAATGTCAGATCGAACACCTTGCCGGGATTGATCTTCCCCTTCCATACCAGGTCGATCAGGTCGGGGAGAAACCGCCGCACCGGTGCGGGCCCACCGTGCAGGCGCACATGAGTGAAGAAGAGCTCCTCGCCGTTGAGCACGACGTCGTGCGGGACGCCGACGTAGCCGACCGACCCACCCGGGCGCGTGGCACGGATCGCCTGCCTCATTGACTCCTGCGTCCCGACGCACTCGAGCACTGCGTCTGCGCCAACGCCCTTGGTCAGTTCCTTGATGCGGGCCACGCCCTCATCGCCCCGCTCGGTCACGATGTCCGTCGCGCCAAATTCTCGCGCGAGCTGCTGGCGCGCAGGGTGGCGGCTCATCGCGATGACCCGCTCGGCGCCCAACTGCCGGGCGGAGAGCACGCCGAGTAGGCCCACCGCACCGTCTCCGACGACGACCACGGTCTTACCCGGTTGCACACCCGCCGCGACGGCGGCGAACCAGCCCGTGCCCATGACGTCCGACAGCGCGAGCATGCTCGGCACCATGTCGGCCGGCGGTACGTCGCGCGTCGCCACGAGCGTGCCATCCGCGAGCGGCACCCGTAACAGCGGCGCCTGGGCTCCCGTCATGAACTCGCGGTGCACGCACGAGGACTGGTACCCATACCGGCAGTGTGCACAGGTGTTATCGGACGTGGCGAAGGAGCCGATGACGAACTGGCCCGGCCGGACCAACTGCACCGTCTTGCCGACTTCCTCGACGATGCCGCAGTACTCGTGTCCCATCGGCGTCGGCTCGGCCACCGGGCTGATGCCGCGATAGGGCCACAGGTCGGACCCGCAGATGCACGTGGCCGAGAGCCTGAGGATGGCATCCGTCGGCTCGACGATCCTCGGCGCCTCGCGCTCCTCAAATCGGATGTCTCGCGGTCCGTAGAGTACCGCGCCCTGGATGGTCTGGACACCCACTGTGCGTGTCCGCTGCTCAATGACGTGCGGCATTGCTCACTCCTTCTTTTGTTCGCGTGATGCGCCCTGGTATTGCTCGTCGCTGACCTTTTCCATCCACTCCACGACTTTACCGTCGAGCTGTTCCTGAATGGCGATGTGCGTCATGGCGGTCGTGGGCGAGGCGCCATGCCAATGCTT
>Ga0209236_1001347_pt1 | contig 14720 bp, 16 predicted proteins | sample GraSoi013_1_40cm_FD_185819 | JGI IMG/M metagenome (GOLD analysis project Ga0209236, IMG submission 185819) | Grasslands soil microbial communities from the Angelo Coastal Reserve, California, USA - Sample 09_27_2013_1_40cm (SPAdes) (version 2) | ecosystem: Environmental > Terrestrial > Soil >... | reverse complement strand
CAAATTCCCTCAGCCATCTGAGGCCGAGGACGAGTTCGGTTTATCCGGATTTTTCCTCTGCCTTCAAAGCCATGTCTTGTTTGCGCTCAATCTGTTTCTGTTTAATCTCCTCGTAGAGGTTGCACCAGTCACGGCCGGAGACGACGAGCTGGTAGATCTTGAGCTTCGGATGAATGCACATCGCCCTATCAAACAGATCAGCGTTGAGCGGATCGGTCGTGGCAAACCAGATGCAGGACAGACAATTTTGGCTCTGCCACTGTATGCCCTTCAACCGCTTCTGTAGTTCAGACTCAGGTCCCGACATGATGTTTCAGCAAGGAATGAACTCGTGAAAAGTAATTAAGCTCTGAAAGAGAATCGAATTCCATGAAAGACTGAAGTACTAAGTCGTCATTCTGATTTCTCCAGGGCGTAATAAGACGATGTCGCGGCTGGCAGCGACCCTCTTCATATCGTTAGATGGTGTAGTCGAGTCGCCGGAAAAGTGGTCGTTTCCGTACTGGAACGATGAGATTGGAAAATTCAAGCACGACGAGACCTTCTCCTCAGACGCCCTCCTCTTGGGACGTGTGACATACGAGGGTTTTGCCGCCTCATGGCCCAGCCGCAAGGACCCCGAAGGGTTCGCAGACCGATTCAATAGCATGCCCAAGCACGTTGCCACCAGGACCCTGAGAAAACTCGAATGGAACAACTCGCACGTGCTCAAGGGTGATATTGCAGCCGAGGTCTCAAAGCTAAAACAACAAACCGGCAAGGACATCGTCATTCACGGCTCCCCAGCCCTCATCCGCTCTCTGATGCCGCACCACCTCATCGACGAATACAGGCTCCTTGTCTACCCTATCATCCTTGGGCACGGAAAACGCCTCTTTGACGAAACCAGCCAAGCCAATCTCAAGCTTGTCGAGTCGAAAACGTACGACACCGGAGTCGTCAAGTTAGTCTACCACCGCGCGAGCAAGCCAGAAACAGAGACTGTTGCCAAGCTGAAGTAAGGAAGCTCGGAATCCTCCTAGGCCAAGAATGGGCCACACTGTAAACCATGGCGGAGCCTATGACGTATCTTCTCCGTTTGAGCATTGGGCGCTTTACAGGCTTCTCGCCAAACACTTCTGTCTAGAGCAGCCTTCTTGCTATGGAGATACTCCCTAGTCGGCCATCAATCTGAGATTGTAGCGCTGACCAATTATTGCATCGGAGACTTTCTGATCGTTTCTTCTGCTCGGACACTCTGATAGCAAGTAGGATCGGAGCGGTTCCCGTTGTCAGAAGATGGAGGCTAAGCAGGGACTCGCCTTGGTTCAAGGAAGGCTATTTTAGTGAAGGGTCGCCTCTTGGTCCTAGATTTAGTTGCGTAGGCCGCGTAGGGTCAAGCCGCTGGCTACAATAATCTCCGCGGGCCTCTCCAAATTCGGACGACGAGAAGGCGTCTACGCCCGGGAGCTATTCGCCGAAGCAGCTCTAGAAGCTTTTCACAGAGTCGAGAAGCTAGACCCTGGCAAGGATATCAAAGCCGCATTCATCGGACAAATGAGCGAGGCCTACGAGCATCAAGCGCACGACGCCCCGATAGCCGCAAGCTGGGCAGGTCTCTTGCCTGCACCTGCAACAAGGATCGAAAACGCCTGCGCCTCCTCAGGATCGGCGCTTCGCTGTGGCATAATGGCGATCAAGTCGGGACTGTATGATATCGTATTAGTTGGGGGCGTTGAAAAGATGACGAATCAGCCTACGCCGGAAGTTACAGGCATACTCGCGACTGCTTCTGATTACCCGTTTGAACAATGGAACGGCATGACGTTCCCTGGTCTCTTCGCCCTCATGGCTACAGTGCATATGCATGATTACGGAACGACCGAGGAACAGATGGCTGCGGTGGCGGTCAAGAACCACAAGAATGGCGCCCTGAATCCCAAGGCGCACATGCAGAAAGAAGTGTCTCTTGATGAGGTCATGAAATCTCGCATGGTCGCCTGGCCTCTCAAATTGTACGATTGCTCCCTCATAACAGACGGAGCCAGCTGTCTCATTCTGACTTCACCCAAACTCGCAAAGAAGCTGAGCGACAATTACGTTCACATTATCGGTTCGGGACAGTCCCAGGACACCTTCTGTCTTCACGAGCGCGACAGCCTCACGACCATCAACGCCGCAAAACAAGCGGCGCAAGAGGCTTACAAGATGGCTGATGTCAAGGCGAAGGATATCGACGTTGCAGAGGTCCACGATTGTTTCACTATAGCAGAGATAATTGCTTGTGAGGACTTGGGTTTCTGTCGGCCCGGCCAAGGAGGCAAGTTCGTCGAGAGCGGCGCTTCAAATATCGGTGGCGCCATTCCGATAAACACCAGCGGTGGGCTCAAATCGAAAGGGCATCCCGTAGGCGCCACGGGAACAGCGCAGATCCATGAGCTATTCCTACAACTAACGGGACAGGCTGACCGAAGACAGGTTGCGGACGCCGAGATTGCTCTCGCCCATAATCTGGGCGGATCCGGCGCGACTGGGGTGGTTCACATCTTGAGGGGCGCTTGAGGATTGAGCGAGCTGCCTCCTCCTACTATCGAGGAGTTCTATCGGCAGTGCGCGGATCGCAAGCTTATGGCGGTTCGATGCGTTCGCTGCAAGCACATTATGGTCCCTCCTAGAGCAATTTGTCCGAAGTGTCGGTCTTCGAGGGTTGAGTGGGTTCAGCTCGGCACTCAGGGCAAGCTCGTCACGTACACGATTGTCCATGTTTCACCGCCGCAGTTCAAACATATGACGCCCTATGCGGTGGGAATTGTGGAAATGGAAGAAGGGGTCAAGTTGCCTAGCATTATCAGAACCTCACGACTCGAATCTTTGAAGATCGGAATGGAGCTGGAGGTCGACTTCAGTCCAAAGTCACAGGAAACCAGCTGGCCTCACTGGCCACGCTATTTCTTCAAAGAAACGGAGTAACCGGCCTGCCCAGCGCTTAAATAACCGGCCACTTCTTCCTTATTGTTACGGGGAGCTGGGATAAACCCGGCTGAGAGGATGGCTTCGCTTGCCATCGACCCTTTGAACCTGATCCGGGTAATGCCGGCGGAGGGACGATACGAAGCCTGATTCTTGGACCAGCTTTCCCCGAATTAGCAAAATGGGGAAAGCGCATGAAAAAAAGTGCAAGTTGGTTAAGCGAAAGCTCCACTCCCAATTCGCCGGAGATAATCAGACCTCGCGTCCAAGTCGGGAGACCTTTTCTTACAAGTCCTACACTGGACATCGCTAGGATAGGGGCCTTCTCAGCGCTTGTTGCTCTAGGGACCATGCTGACTAACCTATTGCTTGGCTTCTCTCTCCCTCAACCGCTTGGCGAAATCACTGCTGCCCCTGCTTTCTATATGGCGATCGCGATTCTCTTCTCTCGCAAAGTCAGTTTCTGGTCGACTGCGATAGGCTCTGCAGTGGGAGAGGCCGTCAACATATTCATCTTTGGCGAAGCTCCGGCTGCCTTCGCATTAACTTACATTCCCGGCTTGGTAATCGCGCGTGCACCCGAGGCGTTGATAATCTTCAGATTCAGACGGAAGTCGGTGAGGTTCCTGGCCTTTGTAATGGGGCTTGCAACCGTCTTTGAGAGTTTGGTTCTGTTCTTGATTGATTGGCCTGTGTACTCGTATACCGCCTTCTATAGCTCACAAGCTCCGTGTGCAAACTGCGGACTTGTATCGGGCTTCAGTCTCGCCGTGCTCGATTTTGGCACAATGATTGACCTCGTTTGGATACCAGTGGCATTGGTTCTGGTGGTCGCGGCGCGGAGAGCTTACAACATTCAGTATTTCACCTAGCTTTCTCGATGCAGGTCCCATGAGACTCGGAAAACCCAGCCCGAACTTCCTACGCAATGTCATCTACAACAATCTAGGCGCTCAGCGGTCCGAACTGCTCGTGGGTCCAACGTTTGGCGTCGACAACGCGATCTACCGAATTGGACCTGAAAGGGTTCTGGTGGCAACCACGGACCCGCTGTCGTACCTTCCATCATTGGGACCCCGCGCATCTGCATGGTTGTCGGTTCACCTACTAGCTTCGGACTTAACGACGTGTGGATTCTCGCCTCAGTTCGGCCTTCTCGATTTTAACCTTCCACCGGGCCTTTCAGACTACAACTTTGCAAGGTATTGGGATTCATTCAGCGAAGAATGCAGGAAACTCGGAGTCTCTATCATCGGGGGTCACACCGGCAGGTATCCGGGTATTGACTACTCCATAATCGGGGGAGGTGTCGCTATGGCTATTGTCCCAAGAAATCGATACTTGACCTCTGCTATGGCTAATGATGGAGACGATATTATTTTGACCAAAGGTGCCGCGATTGAGACGACAGCGGTGCTGACTCGCGCGTTTTCACGAACGGTCAAAAAGGCCCTTGGTCGCAAGCTCTTCGAAAAGGCGTGGAGCTACTTGGGCAAGGTGAGTACAGTGGATGAGGCATTGATAGCTTCCTCTGTGGGAGTACGCGGTCAGGGAGTTACGGCCATGCACGACGCAACAGAAGGGGGAGTGATCGCCGGAATATTCGAGTTGGCGACAGCGTCCAAACTCGGCGCGACGGTAGATTTGGAGGAGATTCTCGTCAGCGAAGAGACTTTGCAACTATGCCACCTGTTTCATTTGGACCCGTTGGTGTCCTTGAGCGAGGGGAGTCTAATCATTGCATCATTGCCTTCTAAGACGAAAACCATACTAGACAAGTTGATCTCTCAACTAATACCGGCGAAAGTCGTCGGAAGACTTACTTCAAAGCATCAAGGCTACAAGGCAGTTAATCGTAAGGGGACACGCAGTTTTCGTTATCCAATTTTCGACCCTTACTGGAAGGCCTATTCAAGTGCGATTCGAAGAGGTTGGTCCTAGCTTGAGTTTGATCGGGGAAAAGTAATTGGCAAGGTCGAAACCGAGCATGTCAAACAGGGGTCTTCAACTGTTCATTATCGTGGGAGTATATGTACACAGGATTCTCAATTCTTCTCAACGCATCAATAGATTCTAGACCTTGTGCTGTGCTGTAGATCATTCCGGTGATGTTCCGTTTCTCGATGTTTTCCGGTAGAGGAGCTGCATCCCCAGTGTAGACGAAGTTTCGGTTCTTCCACTTCACGACGACGGACTGGTGTCCGATAGTGTGGCCTGGTGTTGGCACGATCTCCACTCCGTCCTCAATCGTGTAACGTCCCCGTAGCGGCACGATTTCTCCTTCGGTATCGAAGAATTCACGCAGGTAGCTGACCCGCATGAATCGGTCTGGAAAGTATGCGTACCGGACCTCGTCTATCTGTTCTAGAAACTTTGCGTTGGGAAAGAGAAGATTGTTTCCACAGTGGTCAAAATGGAGATGCGTATTTACCACTAAAGTAATGTCGCTGGGTTCCAGTCCAGCTTTCTTCAATGACAGCCGTAGTTGCTCTTCCTTGGTCCTGATGACCTCGTGGAATTTCTCGTATTTCGGTGGCAGCGTCCCGATTCCGGTGTCGACTAGGATATTCTCTTTGTCTGTTCGGATCAGTAGCGGTTTGAGTGCTGCTTTGTACTTGGTTCCCTGGTATTTGCCAAATACGAGAAAGCTCTTGTCAAGCGTGAAATACCCATCTGTAAGTAATCTTATGTCGACGACGGTCAACTGGACCCGGGTCTGGGGTCTGATCGAAAGGCTATAAATTATCCAAGTCGAAATCCTTCAAAACAAGTCCGGACGAGTTATCAAGGGATTTTTGGAGCGGTTTGGCCGACTTGGTTGGAACGGGTCTCAGGCGAAAGCCTCTCTGGATTCCCTCTGATGAGCGAGTAAAACAGGCCAATCTCACTCGATTTCAAGCATTTGTCAACAAGAAGGATCGCCTGAGTCTCGGATCTTATCCGGAACTCTACAGGTGGTCCATTGAGAAACCTACCGAGTTTTGGTCTGCCATGTGGGCGTATGCAGGGATCATATCATCGAAAAAGTTTGAGGCAGTCGTGGATGATCTCGGCAAGTTTCCCGGGGCCAAATGGTTTTCCGGAGCCAGACTCAATTTCGCCGAGAACCTTCTGAGATTCAGAGACGAAAGGATCGCCCTCATCTCACGCTCTGAGGGACGAGTATCTTCTAGCCTGACCTATTCCGATCTCTACAGAAAAGTCGCGCGTGTGGCGAATGGTCTACGTGAGGCAGGAGTACTGGCTGGTGATCGAGTTGGAGGTTACCTGCCGAACGTAGAGGAGGCGGCGATCGCAATGTTGGCTGCTACCAGCATCGGAGCGGTCTGGGCGTGTTGCGGGGCGGAACTTGGCTCAGGCGCTGTCTTGGACAGGCTTAGCCAGATCAAACCGAAAGTATTGTTTTCTGTTGATGGTTACGTCTACAAGGGAAAGAAGTTCGACATTTCGTCTAACGTCAAAGATGTTGCAGACGGAGTCCCTTCGCTCGAGAAGATAGTGACGATCCCGTACTTGGACGCCAAATCCAGCATGGGCCAACTTGTCAACACTGTTAGGTTCGACGAATTCGGATCGGCGAACAAGTCAGGCGAGATTCGGTTTGAGCAATTGCCCTCGGACCATCCAGTGTATATCATGTTCACATCAGGGACAACCGGGAAGCCGAAATGCATGGTTCAAGGGGCGGGAGGAGTCTTGGTAAACCAGTTGAAAGAGACGCAACTCCATGCCGATTTGAAGAAGACGGATCGGATCACATACATTACCTCGCCGAGTTGGATGATGTGGAACTGGCTGATGAGCTGCCTAGCAGCAGGATCGACTCTCATTTTGTACGATGGAAATCCTCTGCATCCTGACTGGGGCACGATGTGGAGGCTGGTTCAGGAAGAAAAGATAACAATCCTGGGATGCAGTGCCAGTTACATCAATCATCTCAGAGGAATAGGCGCTAAACCGAGCAAAGAGTACGATCTATCATCGCTCAGAGAGATTTCCCAAACCGGATCGCCTCTCTCTACCGAGGGGTTCGAGTGGGTCTACAAGGAGGTCAAAGCGGACCTGCATCTCAACTCGATCAGCGGAGGTACAGACATCAATGGTTGCTTCGCGGGTGGAGTGCCAATTCTCCCCGTCTTTGGAGGCGAGCTGCAAGCACCGGGGCTCGGGATGAAGATCAACGTATACGATGAGAACGGGCGGCCAGTTGTTGACAGGATGGGCGAGCTGGTCTGCGAGTCTCCAACTCCATCGATGCCATTATACTTCTGGGATGACCCCAACAATGTGAGATATCGTGATGCCTACTTCGAATATTATCGCCCCGAGGGGAAGAACGTTTGGAGGCATGGTGACTATGTGCTTGTCCACGGCGATACAGGTGGCTACACGTTCTATGGACGTTCGGACGCGGTGATAAAGGCCTCGGGGGTCCGCGTCGGCACGTCGGAAATCTACAATGTTGTTGAGAAACTACCTGAGGTCGCCGACAGCCTCGCGGTAGGACAGAACTGGGCGGGAGAGCAGAGAATCATCCTCTTCGTCAAACTATCCCCCAACCATAAGCTTACGGAGGAACTGAAAGAGAAGATCAGGAGAGTGATTCGGGCTGAGGCTTCGCCTAAGCATGTTCCGGCTCTGATATTGGAGGTGCCCGATATTCCATATACTCTAAACATGAAGAAGGTGGAGGTTGCTGTCGCGAATATTGTTAACAATAGGCCCGTTACGAATCGTGATGCACTGGCGAACCCGGAGTCTCTCGATTTCTACACTGGGCTTCTTCCTCTAATCCAGAAGAATTGATCGTACAATTCTCATGCGACTAGGCATAACTGTTCGCCCGCCTTCACCAAAGCTCCGGGTTTGACGTAGACTTCCTTCACGATCCCCGTTTTGGGTGAGGCTATCTCATTCTCCATTTTCATCGCCTCAAGAACAGCTAGCGGTTGGCCCTTAGTTACTGATGTGTTAGGAGACGCTTTCAAGGACACGATTCTCCCGCTCATGGGCGCAGTTATTACAACAGGCCCAAGAACAGTTTCAGACATTCCCGTATCATGGGATAATTGCTCTCTTCCCTCTAAACTCACCTTGAGTAGTCTTCCGTTTAGTCGAATGAGATAGTCGCTTCCATCGCGCTCTTCTTCTCTTCTCGCGATGAGAACCTTCCCATTGATATTCGCAACCAGATCTGGTTGGTCATCGGTTGGCTCTCGGAGGATGCGAACACTCAACTCTTCATCGTTGATTATGATCGTTTGAGCTATGCCCTGCTTCTCGACCTCTGTAATGGTCCAGGTTCTTCCGTTGACAGTGAGGCGGCGAATCTGTTTAGAGTCCTTCGACAAACAAGGGTTGCCTCGGTGATTCCGTCTGGAGGGTGTTTCGCCATCTTGTCTGAGTTCTCTCTAATCGCGACTTGCCGATTCCTGAGAATGGATAGTTTGCTGTCAAATGCAGCATCGCGACCTCCTCCTCTGACAGTTGCGGCTTGAAGCTCCAGGTGGAGATCTTGTTGTCGAGGAGCTGAGTATGGTAGTCACCGCGGACAAAGCTCTTGTCTTCAAGTAGGGCCTGGTGTAGCGGAATCGTGGTCTCGACCCCGATAACGATAGTCTCGCTCAAAGCACCCTTGAGTCTTTGAATCGCCTCTTCCCTAGTTCGGCCGTGTGAAGCAATCTTCGCAATGAGTGAATCGTAGTATTCTGGGATAACAGCACCGTCGATCATGGCTGTATCGACTCTGATACCTGGGCCTCCCGGTGGGACAAATTCTTCGACGCGGCCGGGGGAGGGAGCAAAGCCCTTCGACGGATCCTCAGCATTAATCCTGCAGTTCATCGCAGCTCCGTTGAACTCGATCTCCTCTTGGGAAAGCCCAAGACCCTCTCCGTCAGCGATTCTAATCTGCTGCTCGACAATATCCACCCCAGTGACCATTTCCGTAATGAGATGCTCTACCTGGATCCGTTTGTTTATCTCAAGATAGTAGAACTCGCCCCCCGCTGATTGCACGAACTCTACCGTTCCCGCATTTTCGTACTTCGTCGCTTTGGCGATTTTCAAGGCAAGCGAGATCAGTTTTTTTCTTGATGTGGAATCGAGTCGCGGTGCGGGTGTTTCTTCGAGGATTTTCTGGTGTCGCCTCTGAAGTGAGCATTCTCTCTCACCCAGATGGACAACTTGTCCTCTTTGTCCAGCGATTACTTGGACTTCTATGTGTCGTGGATTGTTGAGGTGTTTTTCTAAGTAGAGTTCTGAGCGGCCGAAGGCTCCTTTCGCCTCGGAAGCAGCAAGATCGAAGGACCTTCGCAATTCACTGGCAGTCTTCACAATACGCATGCCCCTTCCGCCTCCTCCAAAGGAGGCCTTGATCAATACGGGAAAGCCCACGCGACGGGCTTCATTTTCAGCCTCGTCCGCGGTCTCCAGTTGACGTTTCGAACCGGGAATTGTAGGGACGCCGGCTCGAGCTGAAGTTTCTCTTGATCCGAACTTGTTTGCGGTCGAGGCCAGAATCTTGCTTCTTGGTCCGATGAAAACGAGTCCTGCTGCTTCGCACTCTCGGGCAAACTGGGGATTTTCTGCTAAGAACCCATACCCAGGGTGCACTGCCTCTGCTCTGGAGGCTTTCGCAACCTTGACTATCTTTGGAATGTTCAGATAGCTTTCAGAAGGCTGTCCCGGCCCGATGTTGTAGGCTTCGTCAGCATAGACGACGTGCTGGGATTCCAGATCAGGCTCTGAGTAAACTGCAACGGTCTTGATTCCGAGTTTCCTGCAGGTTCGTATGATTCTGACGGCGATTTCTCCACGGTTCGCGATGAGGATCCTTCTGAACATCGGCAGTGATCCGTTCTATAGTGGAATGTTGCCGTGTTTCCGGGGAGGGCGTGCCTCTCTTTTCGTCTTCACAGATTCGAGATATTTGATCAATACCTCCCTTGTTTCTGAGGGCTCGATAACATCGTCAACATATCCCCTTCCCGCAGCGATGTACGGGTTGCTGAATTTTTCACGATATTCCTTTACGAGTTTCCTCTTCTCTGCCACGGTGTCTTTCGCTTTGGCGATTTCGTTGCGGAAGATAATGTTGATCGCAGCATCGGGACCCATTACTGCTATTTCGGCCGACGGCCAGGCAAGGTTCACATCGGCCCTGATGTGCTTGCTTCCAAGCACGTCGTAGGCACCCCCATACGCCTTTCTTACGATTACAGTAAGTTTGGGAACAGAGGCTTCGCAGTAAGCATAGAGGAGCTTGGAACCATGGCGAATTATCCCATCGTGCTCCTGATCTATCCCCGGCAAGAACCCAGGAACATCCACCAGAGTCAGAATCGGGATGTTGAAGGCATCACAGAACCTGACGAAGCGTGCAGCCTTGACAGAGGAGTCAATGTCAAGGGTCCCGGCGTTAACCTTAGGCTGGTTCGCCACGATCCCACTCGAGTATCCGTTGAGTCTGGCAAATCCGATGACGATATTCTGAGCCCAGAGCGACTGTATCTCAAACAGTTCGCTTCCATCAACGATCCGGGTTATGACATCCCGGATATCGTACGCCTTGTCCGGATTGTCAGGCAGGACATCGTTGAGCTCACTCTTGTCCCCGACGGGAGGTTTTGGCTTGGCTCTAGGCGGGTCTTCGGTGTTGTTGGATGGGATGAAGCTCAAGAGTTTCCTGATTTGCTGTAATCCTTCCTGCTCGTTTTGTGCGAAAAAGTGCGCGACTCCGCTCTTGGTGTTGTGGAGTCTTGCGCCTCCAAGCTCTTCGAAATCAACGTCCTGATTGAGAACGGCTTTGATGACGTCTGGTCCCGTTATGAACATGTAGCTCGTCTTGTCGACCATTATTGTGAAATCTGTCATGGCAGGGGAATACACTGCGCCTCCCGCGCACGGACCCATCACAGCCGATATCTGCGGGATCACTCCCGAGGCAAGAACGTTGCGAAAGAATATCTCAGCATAACCGCCGAGGCTGACAACCCCCTCTTGGATTCTAGCTCCTCCAGAGTCGTTAATCCCGATGACCGGGACTCCGGTCTTGAGGGCGAGATCCATTATTTTCGTCACCTTCCTGGCGAACATTTCTCCCAGAGAGCCTCCGAAGACTGTGAAGTCGTGAGAGAACAAGTACACCGGTCTTCCGTCAATCTTGCCATAGCCCGTTACAACCCCGTCGCCGAGAATCTTCTTCTCCGCCATACCGAAGTCGGCGGTCTGATGAACCACGAACCTGTCCATTTCCACAAAACTGCCGGGGTCCACAAGTGCGACAATTCTCTCCCTAGCGGTCATCTTTCCCTTAGAATGCTGATCTTCGATTCTGTCTCTGCCGCCTCCTTCCTGAGATTTTTCCCTGAGTTCGCCAAGTTCTTTCGAGAGTTCCTTCATCGTCATGGTCGTTTGGAACTCGCTGAAGAGGCCTCTCGTATTAAAGCACGGAAGACAAGCTCATGCGTCCAGTCGGAGACTCCCATCTGGAACTGTTGCGTTTCCCTGCTCTGTCTGGATGATGATGCTTCCGTCCGGATTTACTCCAACGCTTTCCGCGGATCTTACCGTTGCTGGTTTCGATTATCACCAGTTTCATTCGATGGGCGCAGTGCTCCCACCAATGCACCCTGAGTATCGAGAACTGATTTCCAAAATTGCCGTACACGGCAAGACAATCAATTCGCTAATCGAAAAAGAACTGAAGAAACACTGAGTCGTACATAGCATCGCCAAGCTTCATTATATAGTCTGTATCCACCAATCCGTATTATACGGGTAACGAAATAGAGAATCCCTATGCTTGATCACATTATTCTGACCGTGAGCGATGTGGAGCGCTCGCTTAAGTTCTATACGGCTGCACTCAAGCCTTTGAAGATAAAAAAGTTCGAGCCCTACAAAGGCGCGGACGGACATCCAGACCTCTGGGGCTTTGGCGATGGCCAAAAAGCATTTTTCTGGCAGAAACAGGGTCAGCCTGATCCAGCCTCAATCCACTGGGGCTTCATCGCAGAAAACAAATAAGCGGTAGACGCCTTCTACAAGGCTGCGACTGCTGCAGGCGCAAAGGACAATATCTCGCCTCGTGCTCGTCTGGAATATTATCCCGGCTATTACGCCGCGGACGTGTTTGATCCAGATGGCTACACGTTTGAAGTGGTTCACAAGAGCTAAGCCATGCCGACCTCGCATTCACCCACAACGGCACTTTCGTCTCTAAAGGTCTCATAATGCCGTTCCAAGACAGGCAGAATCGAGCTAAGCGTCTTTTCTAAACTGAATCGTTTCTTTTTGACCAGGAAAATCGAGGTGGCTCCCGTCGGCAACTGTTCAGCCGTCAGATTCACATTGAGCCCGATGCCGACGATTGCGTATACTAGCTCTGGACCGCTGATCTTCGTCTCGATGAGTACACCGGCTAGTTTTTTCCCGCCGACCACGAGGTCGTTCGGCCACTTTACCTCTGATTGGACGCCGTATACCTCTTCGATTCCTTTTCGAAGAGCGTTGGCGAACAAGAACTGGAGAAGCGATATCCGATCGACAGGTATCTTAGGCCTGATAATTAGCGAAAACCAAAGGCCGCCTTTAGGCGATTTCCAAGTGCGTCCTGATCGGCCTCTGCCGTGTGTCTGGACATCCGATACCACAACGGTCGATTCGGCGGCCTGTTTTTCAGCGAGGGTCTTTGCCTTGGTGTTGGTTGATGAAATTCTCTTGTATCTGATGATATTCAGGCCGCAACCCCGTGTGATCGGGGTTGGGGTCCCGGTTTTAGGTGTAAGGATTCTACTTGGAGGATTTGGATTATCAGGCGCTCGGAGGCGATACCTCTAAGAAGGTTCGCCCACCCGGAACACAAGAAGCAATCCTAATTCGAAATTGCAGCGAGTAAGCTCCTTCTGCACTCTCTTCCTTAACAATCGCCGCGCACCAAAGTAGCGGCCGTGGAGATCAGCTGTCAATCACGGTCAGTTGCGAGGTCAAAAAAATGCAAGGGCCAGTCGCTGAGACTCTGTCCGGGCTGCCTGAGGTACTACTGCGAAAAGCACTACACCGAGCACAAAGAGTGGATGCCCGGAACGACTTGCCCGACGTAGGAACCCAATTCTTCGAGTTACTTGACCCATTAGGTGTAATTCGTGCAGAGCGGCCTCAGGGATTGCGGGAAGGGTAGCCATCTGGTGTAGATGTTATCTGCAAAATTTAGTGTTCTCATCTCGACCGTCAGCGCGCCCTCGTTGTCTTGATCGCGGAACTCCAAGACGATGTCCGCGAATCGTTTGACCATCTCGACCATCGGCTTCTCGTGAATATCCTCTTTGATCACCAGGATCGCGGTTCTCTTTCTAAGACGGACCCTCGAGGCGAGTTGGCAGAAGAAGGAATAGAAGCTCTCGGGTGATCCGATGCTCATCATGATGTTGTCTAGAAAGTCGCCAAGTATTACTTGAGGTCCTTCTCCCCGGGAGGCTTTCTCGATGAATAAGTTGATCTCCAATAAGTTGTCCGGTGAGATAATCTCTACATCGGTAGAGGGGTGAGCCATGGAGGTTCCATCGACAAAAGTAATCCATCCGACCTTACCGGTCCAGTCAGTGGAGAGATCCTCCGGGGCGGTCGGTCCAAGAACCAGGGTGGGAGACGGTCCGTCAGGGCCGATTGCTTCTTTCAGGATTAGACTCATAGTTTCTTTTACGCTGACGTTTCCTCGGACGCAAACGACGACCAGTCGATATTGATCGAGTGTTCCTCGGTTGAGGAGTGGTTTTCCTTGGTCGAGGCGTGTGAAGCTGAGTTTTCTTGTTGCCATGCATGTTGCCTTTTGAGGAAGCTACCTTTTTGAGGTAACAAGGTTATTAGAATGTCGGCATTATGGCTGTCTATGTGAGCGGCGAGACGCCAGACGCCCCATCGGAACGGTTGCTAGGAATGTGCTAGCAAATTTACTTATTCCTACAGAAAAGAGTATACTTCTACTCGAAACGACCTCAAAATACCTCTACCGGCTCCTTTCTACCATGATGCTATTTAACTGTAGCAACAGAATATGGTAAATTCGCCATTCGAACGCCAAGTGTCCGCACCCTACTTCGAACTGTGCCATATGATCTAGAACCCTTAGGTGCAAGTGATTTCTTCAAAAGAACCATGTTTTTCCTAACCTTGGTCGTCTGCGTTGGCTTCAGTCTTAGCCAGTCAGTTTCCTTTCTCGTGTCCGCGCGATAGCGGAAACATAGCTCAACGATACTGGTGTAGAGTCACTGCCCGCTGAGTTCTTCCAACGCCTTTTCGTGAGCCCTATCCGGCTCAATGGACAAATTCCAACTTAATTCTATCAGGGTCCTCGAAATAGACCGCATAGTAGCCCTTCCGATACTCAGGATATTCTTTCGGCCCACCGTAGAGGATCTTGATGCTCCTCGGAGCAAGAAACTCGTTGTGAAGTCTGTCCACATCTGCTTTCGATTTCGCTTGGAAGGCAATGTGGTTCAATCCTACCCGTCTCCGGTGGAATCCTAACTCCTTGTAGCGCTCCAAGTAGGTCACGAAAATCTTGGCTTCGCCGTTGTCCCATCCAGCAAAATCCTTCTCATCCAGGATCCGCTTGTAGCCCATCCATTCCAGAAAATCCTGGTAGAAAGCCTTCGATTTTTGGAAGTTTGAGACATTGATCTCTATATGTTGAATGTTGCCCCGCTTCAACACCATTGATTAGTCGTCACCTGTCAACCATGAGTTTGCGTGAAAACATTTTGCCAAAA
>Ga0209236_1001346_pt1 | contig 14721 bp, 12 predicted proteins | sample GraSoi013_1_40cm_FD_185819 | JGI IMG/M metagenome (GOLD analysis project Ga0209236, IMG submission 185819) | Grasslands soil microbial communities from the Angelo Coastal Reserve, California, USA - Sample 09_27_2013_1_40cm (SPAdes) (version 2) | ecosystem: Environmental > Terrestrial > Soil >... | reverse complement strand
ATCCATTCTGGCCCATCTTCGGCGCGAACCGGTTCGTGTACTCCAGCGGCGACTGGATCGTGGAGCTCACGTTCAGCGGGGGCCGCGTCCTCTCGATCAACCAGACCCGCCTCAGACCGTAATGGAGAAACAAAACGGCCTCCGGAGGCTGTCCTCCGGAGACCGTTCGCTTATCGTCGCTCCCCTGTCTTACGCCCCGTGAGACGGCCTGGCGTGGGCGGGCTGTCTGGGTCTGAACCCGGAGGGCCGTCCCGGCCTGGCGTCTCGCTGTCCGTTGTGTCTCGTGCTCGGTGCGGGCGGCGCGCTATCCAACGCACGCGGGATCGGCTGCCCCAGCAGCTTCTCGATGGCTTGCAGTTGGATGTGGTCGTCCGACGTGACGAAACTCGTGGCCCGGCCGCTCGCCTTCACGCGGGCGGTGCGGCCGATCCGGTGGATGTAGTCTTCCGGCGTGTTCGGCAAATCGTAATTCACCACATGCCCGATGTTCGCGACGTCAATGCCGCGGGCCGCGATGTCCGTCGCCACGAGCACCCGGAATGTGCCGCGTCGGAATCCTTCCAAGGCCCCCCGCCGCTGCGACAGGCTCCGGTTGCCATGGATGACCGCCACCTTGTGGCCGGCGTTGCCGAGCGCCCGTCCCAGCCGATCCGCGCCATGCTTCGTGCGCGTGAAGACCAGCACCGAATCGCGGTCCGCATCGAGCAGCGTGAGCAGCAACTTGGTCTTGTCCTCCCGACTGGTGTGGTGCAGGGCCTGCTCGGCCCGCTCGGCCGGCGTCGCGGGCTTCGCCACCATGACCCGCACGGGGTCCTTCACGCTGGCCCGCGCGAGATCGGCCAGGTCGGTCGGGATCGTCGCGGAGAAGAGCAAGGTCTGCCGCTCCTCCGGTAACGCCTCGAGGATCTGGTTGATCTGCGGCGCGAACCCCATGTCCAGCATGCGGTCCGCTTCGTCCAGGACCAGGATCTGCATCTTGATCAGGTTCACGGTCCCGTTCCACATATGGTCCAGGAGCCGACCGGGCGTCGCCACGAGGATGTCCGGGCGCTGGCGCAGGCCCCGGATCTGAGCGTTCATGTCGGCGCCACCCACGAGCGTCGTCGCATAGACGCGCCGGCTTCGGCCCAGCTTGGCGATCGTGTCCTGGATCTGGATGGCCAGCTCCCTGGTAGGCGCCAGGATCAACCCGCGAGGATGGCTGTCGGTCCTCCCGGCCAGCCGCTCGATCATCGGAATCACGAAGGCCGCGGTCTTGCCCGTGCCGGTCTGCGCGCAGCCGAGCACGTCGCGTCCCGCAAGCCCGGGTGGAATGGCCTGGGCCTGGATGGGCGTGGGCTCATGGAACCCCACCTTGTTGAGGTCATGTAACAGGGCCTCGGACAAGCCGAGCCCTTGGAAACTGCAGTGAACAGTCGTCTGCACAAAACTATCCTTTCGTTAAGATCGCATTGTCACGGATTCAGAAAACTGAGGGGAGTCAGGATCGGGAGGGAAACTGCTCCAAACAGGACCTGAGCGCGATGCGATCGCGGGTCCGGAGTATGGTTGACGCCACCGCCGCCGGACCGTCTCGGCGATGACTGCACGACACTATACTGGATCAAACCCTGATTGTCAAATTATTTAAATTAAATTCCTAATCACCAGCTATTGTCGCTACCTACAGGCTATGCCGGGCCCCTTTTGAAGGGATCAGCTCGGTTTGCGTTGTTCACTCTCTGCGACAATGGCGCGTTGAAGTTTCGCGATGGCGGCCGCCTTGTCCTGCTCCATCTTCAGCTTCGACAACTCGCCGACCTTCTGTATAGACAACTGGCCGACACGCTGGCGATAGGCATACAGCGCATGGAGGAGGCTGCAAATGGTTTCCTCGTCCTCTCCAGATAAAGCAGCCACCTTCTCCACGTGCGCACGAACAGCTGGGATCGGCTGCGTGGTCTCATCCACAGTCAGCGTGGTCTCGTAGGCAGCAAGTTGAGCCTCTTTCTCCTGTGTATCCATGTCGAGCAGCGGCTGCAGTGCGGCAAGGTACGTGAACACATCGACACCGGTCTCGGCAGCTTCACGACTTAAGTCTAGGTCCGGCGGCCACAGCCCCCATGGCCTCCCGCGCAGGTAGATCCGCTTGACTTCCTCAGGGCTCAGCTTCGCCTGTTGGGCCAGGAATCGGAAGAAGCCCGGCGCGGTCAGTAACTCGCTTAATTCAGTCTCGTTCATGGTAGGTCCTTGGGACCACGAGACTTCGCCAGCACGGTGCCATAGGGAAGACGGGCCCGGCCAGCCATCGGTTCCTGGTGACCTTTTCGATTGGCTGCGATGACGGAATCGATGACCTCACCACACAGCAGGCATTTCCACCCGGAGATGGATTCGCCGCTTGTGGCGCCGACCGCTTCCTCCAACCGGGTAGGCACCATCAATCCATGACAACGTAGGCAGTTCAACTGCGGACCTCCCTCGGGGGCCGACACAGCTCAAAGTGTCAGCACACCCTTTCAGAGAGACTCGGGCGTAGGAGCGGCGGAGACCGGGGAATCGCTCGCGTCAGGAAGGATCAAGAAACGCGAGGGATCGGATAGCCAGCGGAGCTCAACACGTCATGGTTCATACTACGCGGGGGAGAGCAGTCTGTCAATCCGTATTTATTGAGTCTGTGAGACTGTTACGCTCCTCCTATCCGGTGGCAGCGGAAACAGTCCTGGCGCTTGGGATGCTTTACCGACAAGGGGCGCTCTCCCTGCGGAGCGTGACACACCACACAGTCTTTCTCGATCTTGAGGGCTCGGTGTTTGGAATCCGGCGGGACGGGCGGATTGTTGTCCTTGGGCGAGGGCAGCAGCATGAGCACGATGATGACGGCCAGCGCCAACCCGATGGCAACGAGATCGGATTTCTTGAAGGACATTTACAAATCGTAGGGGCGCAATTCATTGCGCCCATGACGGGCGGGATAAATCCCGCCCCTACATGCGGAAGGGTTCATCTCCATACGCCTCTCGGAGCAACTCCGCGATGTGGCGCACGTCCACTTCGCCGCGTAGCCCGTTCTTGAGCTGAATCATGCAAGCGGGGCAGGAGGTCGCCACCACTTGCGCGCCGCTGTCCCGGATCGCCGCGCGCTTGCGCTCGAAAATCTTCTGCGAGGTGTCGTAATCCTTGACGATGAAGGTCCCCGCCCCGCCGGCGCACCGGTCGGCGTCCGGCATCTCGACGAACGTCACCCCGGGGATGCGCTTGATCAGATCCCGCGGCGGCTTGCTCACCCCGGCCGCCCGCAAGTGGCATGACGAGTGGTAGGTGACCGTCTTCGGGCAGGGCTTGGTCGGCCGGACTTTCAACCCCTCGCCGGCCAGGAACTCCGAGATGTGCCTGACCTTGGCGGCAACCGCCTCGGCCTTTTTGCGCTCCTCGCCCTGGAGCCATTTCGGATAGTCCTTCAGGCTCAACGTGCACGACGCGCAGCCGGTCAGGATCGTCTCGTACCGGCTCAGTGATTCGACATTGAACCGGACGTAGGTCTTCACGCGATCCATGTGGCCGTAGGTTTCGATCGGCGTCCCCGAGCACTTCTGCCGAGGCAGGACCGGCTCGATGCCGTTCTTTCGCAGCACGGCGATCACCGCATCGCCCACGCCATCCATAAAATAGTTAGCCGCGCACCCGTGGAAGTAAGCCACCGGCCCCTGGTGTCCTTGCTCTTCCGTCAACTCGGCGTGCCGCTCGCGAAGCAGCCGCGACGCCAGCCGCGGCAACACCATGTCTGCCGGCAGCTTCGCCGTCTGGGCAAGAAACCGCAGCACGGGCGCACACCCCAGTTCCAGCAACTTGCGCGGCAGAGGCCGATCCCACAGCCCCTGCGTCCTTCCCATGAGCTTGATGAACGGCTCAAAGAGCCACGGCGTCCCCTGCCAGGCGAAGATGACCCCGGCTAGCTTGTTGGGATGCTCGGCCCGCCGTTGCAAGATGAGGTCTGACACATCCACCCCGGCCGGACAAATCGTCCGGCAGGACTTGCAGTTGACGCAGGCCTCCACGACCCGCTTCGAATTGAGATAGTCGTAGCCCGGCGCCGTGACGATCTCGAACCAGCCCCGCGAGCTCATATCCTCCGACTGGAAGACGTCGTAGACCGGGCAGACCGAGTTGCACTTGCCGCAGGTCGCGCAGGGTTTGGAGAGCCGCACATAGTCGATGTGCTCGGTGAAGGGGGTGGTGCTGATCTTGACACCGGGGTTCAGGACGCTCCGGGGATCGAAGGCCGCCTTGACCTGCTTGAAGAGCGTGTAGAGCTCCTCCCCGAAGTACTTGGGCACGAACTCTGCGCGCACGCGCCCGTCCCCGTGCTCGCCGCAGATGGAGCCGCCGAACCGCGTGACGACCGTCTGGTGGATCTCATGATAGCCCGCGACCATCGCCTCGAAATCGTGCTGGTCGCTGACGTCCAGGAGGGGCACGATGTGGGCGTTGCCGTTGCCGATGTGGCCGAAGATGGCGACATTCACATCCTGGTTCTTGAAGAATGTGGAGAGGTACGACACGAGCTCCGCAATCCGATCGGCCGGCACGACGACATCGTCCACGTAGTTGATGGGCTTCTTCTTCGCATCGTAGCGGTACAGCGTCGGGTAGAGGGCGTTCCGGGCCTTCCAGAGCTGCTCCTGGTGCTCCTTTTCGACCGCGATCGTAGGGTCTTGGCAGAGGCGGTACTTCCGGCAGATCGCCTTGACCTGATCCAGAATCGCGGCAATGGGAAGAAGGCTTCCATCAAACTCCGCCAGGAGCATGGCCGCCGCATCAGCCGGCACGCTGTGGGCCGCACGCCCGATCAGATCGAGCGTGTTGGCGTCCAGCACTTCCAGTGCCATCGGGGTCAGGGGCAGGAGGTCGAAGACCGCCTGGCCCACCTCCTCCAGGTGACGGAAATGGATGAGCGCGGTCGCCGTCGCCGTCGGCTTCTCGACAAGCTTGAGCGTCGCCTCGCTGATCACGCCCAGCGTACCTTCGCTGCCGACGAAGAGCTTTGGCAGGTCCACGAGGCCTTGATCCAGGCCGTCCACGAGCCCGAACAGGTTATAGCCCGTGCTGTTCTTGCTGACCTTGGGCTTCCTGCTGCGGATGAGGTCGGCGCGCGCGCGGACCAGCGTGAGGGTCTCGGCAAGCGGCGGGTGGGCGGCCAGCAGCGCGTCGGTCGCGGAATCGCCGTCGGCCAGCGTCTCGGCGTCCAGCCACGCGCCAGTGGTGAGATGAATGCGGAGGGCGTGGACATTGTCTTTGACCGAACCGTAGCGCAGCGTGTGCGGACCGGCCGAATTGTTCGAGAGCATGCCGCCCAGCTTGCACATGTCGCGGCTGGAAGGATCGGGCCCGAACATGAGGCCATGCGGCTCGAGCTTCTTGTTGAACTCGTTCAGGTTCAGGCCCGGCTGGACCCGCACCCAGCGCTCCTCGACGTTCAACTCGAGGATGCGATTCATCCGCCCGCAGTCGAGGATGATCCCCTCGCCGACCGCCGAGCCGGTGAGGTTCGTGCCCGCGGCTCGCGGGGTGATCGGCACGCCGGCGGACACCGCGTAGGCAACGGTGGCGGCGATGTCGTCCTCTGTCTCAGCCGTCACGACAGCCTTCGGCACGACTTTGTAGATGCTGGCGTCGACCGAGTAGGCCGTGATGGTCGGGAAGTCGTCCTTGACCTTGTCGGCGCCGAGCGTACGCCGGAGATCGTGGCCGATGGAGCGGGTCTTGTCAGGAAGGATGAGTGCGGGCGCCTCGCTCATTCAAGGCGCCTTCGTCCGGGCGTGCGTCTCCAGCGCCAGCTCGACGATCCGCTCCTCGGACAGGCCGAGGGCGTAGTAGTGCCGGTAATGGTTCTCGATAGCCTCGGGATAGCCCTTCTCGGGCAGCATCTGCTCGCGCAGGGCTTTTACACAATCCAGGACCTGCTTGACGAGGTCCGGACTGATCTCCACGCCGCGTTCCCGCAAGGCCTTGGTGTGCTTTGCCAGGACGGACTCCACCGCAGCGGCCCCGCTGTGCTTGCCGAACACAAAGCGTTGCTCGCCCCCGACCGATTCTTCGGCGATGAACTGGTAGATGGCCGGATGGATCGCGATGGCGGCCGTATGGATCCCGGATTCGTGCTTGAAGACCCCCTCGCCCACGATCGGTTCGTGCGGCTGGAGCGGGATGCCCGAATACACTTCGATCTTGCGGCGCAGCTCGGTCAAGAGATCGTAGCGGAAGCCGGGCAGCGTGACACCATAGAGCATCTTGAGGATCATGACGAATTCATGCAGCGGGCAGTTGCCGGCCCGCTCGCCGATGCCGTTCGCCGTCACCCCTGCGTACAAGGCGCCGTGGCTGATGGCCCGCACCGTGTTGATCGCCCCCAGGCCGAAATCGTTGTGAAAGTGCGCCGTCATGGGCACGGGTCCGAGGACCTTGACCAGCCGCGGAATGTAATGATCCACGCCTTCGGGCGTGAACACCCCGCAAGTGTCCGAAAAGCACATCCGCGTCCCGCCGGCCGCGACGCAGGCCTTGGCCCAGACCTCGCCGTACGCGACGTCCGACCTCGACGCATCCTCGGCGGCGAACTCCACGCGCGAGAACCCGCGCTCCCGGGCGTAGCGGATGGCGCCGGTGATCAGGCCCAGGTTCTGCTCCCTATAGTAGTCCATCGGCCTCGCCAGCCATTGATCTTCCGGCTGACCTGCCCGGCGCAACAGCGTCTTGCCGAGCTTGTACTTCAGGTGCAGGTCAGACAAGGTCGAGAGCACCAGCACGCTCACGTCGTCCGGCTTGGCTCCGACGGCCGTGACGGTGTCCACGACCGCGTCGATGTCCTCCTTGAGGCTCCGGCACATGGCCAGCACCTCGATGTCCTGACGGATCTGGCCCCGCCGCTGGGCCTGCACGATCAGTTGCAAGGCCTTGCGGTCGGATTCAGAAACGGCCGGGAAGGCCGGGTCAATGACGTGGACGCCGATCGTCGAAAGCAGCTCGGTCAACTCCAGCTTCTGCTCGGGCGAGAAGGCCACGCCGGGCATTTGCTCCCCGTCCCGCAAGGTGTCGTCGTAGATGCGGATCTTTGCAGGGTCCGGGAACTTCAGATGTCGGGTAAAGTGCGTTGGCGGGATTGCCAGTTGATTGAGGGGTTCTTTCAGGTCCATAGGCGCTCCGGTGAGTGGGTGGTGGCTGGGAGAATTGTACCGAGTTTCTCCCGCGCGTGCCACTGTTTCCGGAGATCGGACGTGCTCGAGGTGGACTACTTGACGGCCCCGGCCATCTGGAAGACGGGCAGGTACATGATGATGACGACGGCGCCGACGACGATGCCCATGATCAACAGCAACACCGGCTCGATCCAGGTCGTGAGCTGGCTGAGCCGCTGGTCCAGATCGCCTTCGTAGAGTTCAGCGACATCCCGCAGCATCGCGTCCAGCGAGCCGGTCTCCTCCCCAACCGCCAACATCTCCAAGGCCATGCGGGGGAACACCTTCACCCCTTCCAAGGCCGCGGAGAGCGTGGTCCCCTCCCGCACTCGCTCGGTGGCCGTGGCCAGCCCGTCCGCCAGAAACCGGTTGGTCAAAGCCCCACGGACCGTTTGGAGCGCAGCCACCAGCGGCGTTCCGCCGGCCAGCACAGTCGCCAAGGTCCGCGTGAATTGAATGGTCTGGTGCTTGACGAGCACGTCGCCGATGAGCGGCAGCGTCAACGTGGTGCGGTCCCAGAGCGCCCGGCCGGTTTCGGTGCGGACCCACCATCTGAACGCCAGGACCAGCGCCCCTATCGTCAGCCCAATCGCGACGAGATGCGACTGAATCGCCTCGATGAGGGTGAGCAGCGCCCTCGTGGCTTCCGGCACATCCGTCCCGGCTTCCCCGTAGATCGCCGAGAACGTCGGCAGCACATACGTCAACAAAAAGGCCACCACGGCGACGCCCACGATCACCAGAAACGCCGGATAAGCCAACGCCTTCGTCATCTTCTGGCGAAGGCCCATCACCAGCTTCAGGTAGGCAATATAGCGTTGCAGCACTTCCGGCAGGTTCCCAGCCTGTTCGCCGGCTTTCAGCGAGGCAATGTAGAGCTCCGGGAAAAAGAGCGGGTGGCGCGTGAGGGCCTCCGACACGGCAGTCCCGCCTCGAATGTCCTGGCGCGCGGCCCGCAAGACCGCCTGAAACGCGGGGCGCCTCGCCCGCTCGATCAGCAGGTCCCAGATCTTGAGGATCGGAAGCCCGGCCTTCACGAGGGCCAGGAACTCTTGATTGAAGACCAGAAACTCCTGAAGGGGTATGCCGCGCTTCCCCTTCAGCCCGGACCCCACGAGCGCCGGCCACATCCCCCACGCGTCCAGGGACCGCAGGTGGAACACCAGCAACCCCTGCTTCTCGAGCTCGGTCCGGACCGTCTGCTCGTCCTCCCCTTCGGCCCGGCCTTCTATGGTTGTTCCGTCAGCCCGGGCCACCCTGTAGAGATACGAAGGCATGGAAAAAGGTTACGGCTCAGGAAGGATGAGCTCCTGCCCCGGGCGAATGCGGTCGGAAGCGAGCTTGTTCACCGTCATCAGCTCCGCCAACTGCACCCGATGCTTCCGAGCAAGGTCCCACAAGGTATCGCCAGGTCGCACGATCACCGTGCGAAGCGATGAGGACGGCGGCGCCCCGGTCGAAACGGGCCGATCGAGCGCGCCCTCTGTGCTGGACACGGCGAGCTCGACCGTGGAGAGCTTGCGCTTGAGTCTCGCCGCTGACTTCTGCGCACCGGCCTTGAGTTCGGCCAATTCCCTGGCCTGCTTTTCGACAGCCGCTTCCATGGCCTGCAGGCGGGCCTGGCTACCCTCGGCATCGGCCGCCTGCTGGCGGAGCCGGCCCAGCTCGACCAGTTGTCCCTGTACCTCGCGCCCAGTCTGCGCCAACCGGTCACGTTCTTCTCGCACTCGCGTCAGTTCCTCGCGCTGCGCGTCGACCTGATGCTGCGCTTCCTGCACGCGGTGCTGAGCTTCCCGTAGTTCGCCTTCCAGTCGCGCCTGCGCGGCTCGGGCGGCGCCCAGGTCACGCTGCAGGCCCTGGATCTCAGCGTGCAGGTCCAGAATGGTACGCTGGGCCTGCATGGACTCCGCCTTGCTCGCGGACTCGATCACTTGGAGATCACGGGCCGAGGGTTGGGGCCCCGCGCAGCCGGCCCACAGGAAGAGTCCAATGAGAAATACAGCATCGACCGCGTGGCCATGCTTCGTCATCGGGTCACCATTGGTTATACGGCACGCCATTGGTCCCCACGAGGTCGGACCCGGAGTGGAGATCAAAGACACCGCCTTCTGAAGCCTCATAAATTTCCTGCCAGGTGGAGGTGGATCGCGTGAGGGGATCCATCGGGACGGCGCGCAAATAGCCGACCTTCACCAAATCATTCAGCGAGTCCGGGTACTTCCCCTTGTCGGCCCGGTGCTGGTCCAGCAGGTCCCGGATCGTGAAGAGATCGCGCACGAGGACCGCTTCGCGGGCCTTCACCACGGACGTTTGATAGGACGGCACGGCCATGGTCACAAGAATCCCGACAATCGTGACGATGAACATCAGCTCAAGGAGCGTGAAGCCGTGCTCACCAGTCACGATACATCGTCCCATCCAACGCGACCTCCGGGCTCGTCGAGGCCAGATCATACACATCATCTCCGCACCAGGACGACGCGTCCGGGGGATCCGTGAAGCACCGTAACCGCCAGTCGGCCTTCCCGGTCAACGGGTCCACCGGGATCCTCCGCAGGTAGCGCTTGATCGTCGTCCCTTTCACGGTCGCTTCTTCACCCGTCAGCTTCACTTCCAGCAAGGCTTGAAGGGTCTTAGGATACCCGGACACACCGGACGCTTCCTTGCACGAAAGCTTGTTCTTGACGCACAGAGGACCGAGCGACACATCGCCCTCCCGGTTCCAATCCAGTTTAAACGCGTCAATGGCCGCCCGGACCGTCCGAAGCTCCTGACGCAGCTCGAGCTCGCGCGCCCGCTTCCCCGACACTTTGGAGAGCGGCATGGCGACCGACGCCAGCACCATGATGATGGTGATCGTGATCAGCAGTTCGAGGAGCGTGGCGCCAGACTGGCCGATCTCAGCCTCGTTTCCCATCACTGGACCCTCACGTTGCCTTGCCCGCCCGTTGCCGAAAGCGGAGCCTTCGCCGCGCTCAGCAACTGTGATGTCTGGATCGCCACCGGCGAGGCACCGGGCTCTTTCGCGACAAACGCCAGCGTGGCCAGGACACCGGTGCCGGTCACCCCCTTTGATCCCTCCGGCCGCGTGAGCCGGACGGCCACTGTACCCGTCGCCGGATTGGCGGCTGTGGTGACAGAAGCCGTGCCTTCTCGCTTCAAAAATTCGCCTTCGAACGCCTGGCGGAACTCCAAGACCTTGGGATCGTAACTGATGGTCAGCGTGCCTTCGGCAAGATCCTCGATGTTGGTAACCAACACATCCAGCCTGATCTCCTCGCCCACTGATGCCGTTCTGTCCGGCGGGAGAAGGGAAAGCACTCCCAGAGGGGGCTGCCGCGGGACTTGGCTTCTAGGTGAGGATGGCGCACCGGGAGGCGCAGGCGCCGGACTTATGGGCGCGGCGCCGTAAATCCCCTTGCCTGCACCGGCGTCAGGGAACAACTGCTTCAGCCCATAGGCCTCCTCGGTTCCTGACCAGAAGGCTTGATCATCCATAGGAGGGAGTTCCAGGGCTCGGACGATGTGCGGCGTGATGGTCAGGATCACGTCGGTGGTGACCACATCCCGGGTGGTGGTCTTGAACACCTCCCCCAGCACCGGGATGTCACCCAGCCCCCGCACCTTCTGGACGGTCGTCCGGTCCTCGGGCTGAATCAGGCCGGCGAGCACCACGCTCTCCCCGTCTTTCAACGAGAGCGAAGTCTCCGCGGTGCGAGTCCCGAACTTGAACTGCTGAATCAACGGATTGGTCTGGAGAACAACCAGATCGCCAAGGCGCGTCACTTCGAGCTGGAGCTTGATGGTCACGTCCTGGTTCAGGTGGATGTTAGGCTCCACCGTGAGCTTGACCCCGGTGTCCTTGAATTCAATCGAGGTCACCGTGGATTGAGTGGGAATGGTGCCGGGCACGACGCCGGGAATCGTGCTGGTGGTGGACAGCAGGATGGGTACCTTGTCACCGATATTGATCTTGGCCTGTTTGTTGTTCACCACGCGGACCCGTGGGTTGGCCAGAGTCTTGGTGGCGGATTCCGACCTGAGGAAATCCAGCAGCACGCTGGTCGGCAAGGTGAAGAGGTAGCTGCCGGTTCCGATAGACGTGAGTTCCTGAAACGTGAAGGGCGTGGTCGCGCCGGGGGATGGCAATGGCGTGCCGGACGGGACGACCCCCGCGCTCGCTTGCTTGGCGATGTTCACGCCAAACCTGTCGGAGAGGGTCTTATCCACCTCCAGCACCTCGATCTCGAACATGACCTCGCCAGGCTTCCGATCATTGGCCAGTATGATGCGCTCGGCCAGCTTGACCTTGTCCGCGCTGTCCCGCATGACGATCGCGTTCAAGTCTTCGTTCACGAAGATCCGCTTGGTCTCCAGCATCGTGCGCAGGAGGTTCACCATGTCCTTGGCCTTGGCGGTCGAGAGGTAAAACGTCCTGATGAGGAGGTCCTGGTACTGGTCCAGCTTCTGCTTCGTCTTGGGAATGACAAGGATCGTGTCCGCCGACAACCGGCGGACGAAGAGGCCCTGCGTGGTCAGGATCAGGTTGAGGGCTTCCTCAAACGAGGCGTCCTTCACAAAGATCGTGATGGGATCGTCCTTCATGTCCTTTTCGAACAGGACGTTGATTCCGCCTGCGCGCGCCAGGACTTCGAAAACCTCCTTGGTCCGAGCGTTCTGGAACTTGAGCGTGATGGGTTGCTTGGAGCCAGTTAGCGGCGACGAAACGCTCTTTTGCTTCTCGGCGAGCTGGACCAGGCCGTCTTGCGCGGCCTTCAGGTCCGGATCCAGTTCCAGCGCGCGCTCGAAGGCCTCGGCCGCGTCCTCCAGCCGGCCCCCCTTCAGCATCTTCTGCCCGATGGTCAACCGGTCCTGGGCTTCCTTGTATCGGATCGCTTGGGCCAAGCCAGCCTGATGGTCTGGATTCGATGGCTCCAGGCTGAGCGCCCGCTTGAAGGCTTCAATCGCCCGCGGGACATTCCGCTCTTTGAGCGCGGCCCGGCCCCGCTCTTGGTACGCCGCCGCGACCCGCCCTTTGGCGGCGTTCAGCTTGGCCTGAATGGTGGGATTGAACGCATCATCTTTGAGGGCCTCCTGGTAGGCCGCCATGGCCTCCTCCCAATTGCCCTCTTGCATGAGTCGGTCGGCAAGCGTGGTGTCCGGGACATAGTAGGAGAAGCACCCGGCCAGCAGGACCGCTGCAATCAGGCAGCAGAGACCCGATCGGTATCTCAAGCTCGCCTCCTCTTAAAGTCTCAACCAAAGCTGCTTAGGAAGCCGTAATTATACCGAAAACGGAAACTCTATGCACGTATCATCGGGCCCGCTGTCCCCAGGCCACCTGAAAGTCTGAATGAAAGTCTGAATAGGAGAGATAAAAGTGACGTTCGAAGGCCTCCGCAAAGTCTCGCCCTTGCGCCAGGTCTTGGAGCAACGAAGCCAACGACAGGGCCTCACCCCGCTCAATCAGCATCCGCACAGCCAGCGCGCTTTCGGCATAGGCAAGTGGGACTTGATCCGCAGGCAAGCTCAGAAAGCCGTCGTGAAGTCGCGGGAGCGGGATCAGCGATGGCGCCTGCCGGGCCAGCCGCTCGGCCCACTTGAGATCGCCCGTTTCCAACACAACCGCCAGCCCCTCATCGACCCAGGTCGGGACTCCGCGCGGCGCCAGACTCTTCACCAAGGCATGCGTAAACTCGTGGGCGAGAACCTTCTCTAACTGCCTGGGATCGTTCAGCGCACCTCGCATCGGCACGCGAATCTTGCCGTCAAAGACACCCCCCGCCCAAGTCGGACTGCGCGTGATGTCACGGAACTGCTCATCGGTATACAAGACGACAGTAATGATCCCAGATGGGTAGGCCAGCAGCGCGGTCCCGATGCGCCAGTACGCTGATTCCAGTGCATCCACTGCGGCTGACGCGAGGCGTTGCTCCGCCGGTCCTTCAAAGAGCACGGTGAAGTGCGGGCTCAGGCTCTGCTGAAATCTGCTGTGCAAGGCCGCTTCTTTGCGCCAACTCTCCAACCGCCCCTGGATGTGTGCGTTGTTCGGTTCCACTTCGAGCGCCGCCTCATACGTCCGGACAGCCGTCTCTAGATCGCCCTGGCGATAGGAAATGTCGCCCAGTAAAAGCGACGCCGCCGTCAGCTTGGGGTTGAGCCGCACGGCTGCTTCAAGCGCTGTGCGGGCCTCACTCTCATGCCCCTGCAGGTGCGCGGCAAGGCCCGCTCCCAGGAACAACGTGGCATCTTGAGCATTTTCGGCGATGGCATCATGAAACAAGCGAGACGCCTCCATGACCTGACCGGCCCTGATCGCCTCCCATCCCAGCCGTCCCTGCGCCGCTCCGGAAGATTCCGCTTGCGCCGGACCAGCCATGATAGTGAAAGCACAGAAAAGCACCAATGCGACTGACCGCATACGCCTTTTGCAATTGGGCATCACTTCTTTTATCGTATTGTTATTGTTATGGGCAGGTCAAACAAAGACGAGCGCGGGGTGACCTACCTCCTCGTGATGTTGGCCGTGGTCTTGATAGGTATCTCCGTCACCGTGGCGGCAAAGCAGTGGAAGACCGTGGTACAGCGCGAGCGGGAAGCTGACCTTCTGGCGCGGGGCATTGAGATTCAAACCGCGCTGGCGGTCTACTCTGCCCAGCAGAAAAAAGGGCGCACCGGCTTTCCCGGTGAGATCTATCCGCTGACGTTAGAGGAACTCACCAAGCAACCCAAGCCGGTTTTGCGAAAGGCGTACAAGGATCCGATGACCGGCAACGACTGGGAGTACGTGCGCGATCCCACAGGCCGCATCAAGGGCGTACGGAGCAAGAGCAAAGCCGAACCGTTCAAGCAGAAAGATTTCCCGCCTGTGGTCCGACACTTCGACGGACTCACCAGTTACAACGACTGGGTGTTCCAACACCCGAACGCCTCGACCCCGCAAGCTCCCGCGGGGCAACCGACCGCGCCGGGACAACCAGCACCGCCGGCACCAAGCCCCCCTGGCCTCCGGACACCGCCGCCGGGATCCAGTCCCCCTGCGGAGACACCTTCAGCGCCTGGCGGCCCTGCCACTCCATAGGCTTGAGGTTACTTTCCTTCGACCAGCGGGACTGTCCGTTCCACCCGAGATCGGGGCTCCTGCAGGGTCACGCCGGTGGCCGTGACGGTCTTGACAAGCACCCGTTGCTCGATCATCTCATCGTTCCGCACGATGTACAGGTCTTTGCCCTTGGAGAGAAACGCTTCCTCTTTGCCATCCCGGCTGAGATACCCGAGGTAGCGGAACTGCGCCAGCTCCTGACGGGCAGCCTGTGCGGCCAGTTCTTCCGGCGAAGGCGGCGGAGGGACCGCGGGGGCAGCCCCCGCCGGGGCTGGCGGAGGCACCGGCGCCGGCCGTTTGGCGTGGGTGGGCGCCGTCTTCTCTGTTGGCAGGGGCGCGAAGATATTCTTCGGCGCGATGAAGGCCTTGCCCGCCCGGCGCCGGGCGGCCGCCAGCAGGTCGAGG
>Ga0209236_1001338_pt1 | contig 14802 bp, 13 predicted proteins | sample GraSoi013_1_40cm_FD_185819 | JGI IMG/M metagenome (GOLD analysis project Ga0209236, IMG submission 185819) | Grasslands soil microbial communities from the Angelo Coastal Reserve, California, USA - Sample 09_27_2013_1_40cm (SPAdes) (version 2) | ecosystem: Environmental > Terrestrial > Soil >... | reverse complement strand
GAGCGGCGGTGGGCGTCCGGATGTCGAGGAGCTTGATGTACCGCTCGGCGATCTCCTCCTGGCGGGCGCGCGGGATGTTCCTGAACCAGCCTTGTTTGACCTGCAGCGCCAGGATGATGTTCTCGCGGAGGGAGAGATCCTCGATGATCCCCTCGCTCTTCCGGTCCTCCGGGCAGAGCCCGATCCCGGACTGGAGTGCCCGGAGCGGGCTGTTGAGCCTCACCTTCTCGCCCTGGACCGCGACTTCCCCCTGATCCGGCTTCTCGATCCCGAAGATGAGGTTGGCCAGCTCGGTGCGCCCCGAGCCCAGGAGGCCGGCCAGGCCCAGGACCTCGCCGGCGTGGATCTCGAGGTCGAAGCGCTCCAGAACGCCCGCCTTGCCGAGCCCCTGGACGCGCAGCACCGGCTCCCCGACCCGCTCGGAGGCGGCCTCACCCTTCGCCGTGGCGACGATCTCCAGGTCGTGAAGGGCCTTCCCGAGCAGCTTCGAGATCAGCTCCACCTTGGGCAGCCGGGAAGTCTCGAACTCCCCCACCAGCTCGCCGTTCCGGAGCACGGTGATCCGGTCCGACACCGCGTAGACCTGGTCGACGAAGTGGGTCACGAAGAGGATGGCGTGCCCCTCGGCCTTCAGCTTCCGCATCACCTTGAACAGCTGCTCGACTTCGCCGGCGTCGAGGCTGGAGGTGGGCTCGTCGAGGATCAGGATCTTGGACTCGAACTCCAGCGCGCGGCCGATGGCCACCATCTGCTGCACCGCGATGGAGTAGTCGCCGAGCAGTTGGTTGACGTCGACGTGCAGGTGGAGCCGCTTCAGGATGGCCTCGGCGCGGCGCTTCATCTCGCGGCCGTCGATGAGGCCACCGCGCGTCGGTTGGCGCCCCAATAGCAGGTTTTCCGCCACCGACAGGTTCGGGACCAGGTTCACCTCCTGGTAGACCGTGCTGATGCCCTGCTCCTGGGCCTTGTGCGGCGAGCCGGCGGCGAAGGGGCGGCCCTCGAATAGGATCTCGCCGCCGTCGCGGGGGTAGACGCCCGTCAACACCTTGATGAGCGTCGACTTCCCAGCGCCGTTCTCGCCCATGAGGGCATGGATCTCTCCCCGGCGCAGGAAGAAATCGACGCCGGCAAGGGCCCGCACGCCCGGGAAGCCCTTGCTGAGGCGCCTGATCTCCAGGATGGGGGCTTCCGGCATGAGGGCTCCCGGCCCTGGCGCGGGCTAGCTGTCCGCGCCAGGACCTCCGAACCGTCAGTACTTGCGGGTCGCGATGACGTCCTTCGCGACCTCGGCCGGGAACGTCTGGTCCTCGGACTTGATCCACTTGGGCAGCTTCTCCCCCGCCAGGTGGCGACGAAGGGCCTTGTAGGCCGGCGCGCCGAGGAGCGGCGTGCACTCGACGGTGCAGTTCAGCTTGCCTTCCATCATGGCCTGGAACGCCTCCTTGATGCCGTCGATAGAGACGATGACGATGTCCTTGCCCGGCTTCAGGCCCGCTTCCTCGATTGCCTGGATGGCGCCCAGGGCCATGCCGTCATTGTGCGCGAACACCGCGTTGATGTTCTTCCCCTCGGCCTTGAGGAACGCCTCCATCAGCTCCTTGCCGCCCGCGGGCGTCCAGTTGCCGTCCTGGGACTTGACGATCTTCATCCCTGGATGGGCCGAGATCCCCTTCTCGAAACCCTTCTTCCGGTCGATGGCGGGCGCGGCGCCGGTGCTGCCCTGCAGTTCGACGATGTTGGCCTTGCCGTTGGTGGCCTTGGCCAGCCACTTGGCCGCCTGCTCACCCTCGAAGACGAAGTCGGAGGCGAGCAGGGTCACGTAGAGGGAGGGGTCGCTGGTCTTGATGCCGCGGTCCACCAGGATGACCGGGATCTTGGCGGCCTTGGCCTCCTTGAGGACCGGATCCCAGCCCGTCTCGACCCGGGGGGGAAGGATGATGGCGTCGACGCCTTGGGCGATGAATGAGCGGAGGGCCTTGATCTGGTTGGCCTGGCTGTCCTCCGCGTTCACGTACTTCAGGTCGATGTTGTAGTTGGCGGCCTCGCTCTTGAACGAGTCGGACTCGGCGGTGCGCCACGGCTGGTTTTCGTCGATCTGGGGGAAACCCACCGTCAGCCTCTTGCTCGTGTCCACCTTGTCCGCGGCAGGCGCCGAGAACGCCGTGACCGCCAGGGCGGCGGCCAGCAACGTCTGGATCAGCTTCCTCATGGGATGACTCCTCCTTTGGTTTGAACATCTTGCGGTACGACGCACTCCCGCGGGCACGTTTCGGGCCCGCCCTCACGCCTGCTCTTCCGTCGTCCTGATCCCGATGAAGCGGGGAGAAGGGCGACAGAACTGCGCTGATATGCAACGACCGTCAACTCCACCTCCATTTTCGTACTCGGAGTGAACGGTGCGCCTGCGAACATCTTGGACGTCAGGATGTTGCGTGTGCACGCGTGCTCCCGAATGTTACTCGGAGAGGCGCGCAGTCATCGAGCGCCGGAGACTAAATGCCCGTCGAGCGATCGGCTGCAGGAGCAAGCCTCATCGACGTGCTCGATCGTGTGCTCGACAAGGGGATCGTGTTCGACGCCTGGGTGCGGGTCTCGCTGATCGGCATCGACCTCGTCACCGTCGAGGCCCGAGTGGTCGTGGCATCGATTGAGACCGATTTCAAATACTCAGAGCTGCTCGCGCATCGGACACCAAGCACGTTCACCGTGAAGACGGTTGCCATGGGGGATTTCCAAGTACAGCTCACAGACCGCGTACCTCTGGTCGCACCCACGTCCGCAGCCCGGCACGCTGCCGGTGCGAGGCTTCGGTCGAAGCGCGCGACGCATGGTGAGTGACTGAGAGCAACTCGCTGCGCCTACGGCGGCATCTCAGCACGATAGCAGTCGTTGAGAGCTACTTCGGCCGCGCATTTTCGTGCGCGCCGTCCGCATGCGGGGGCGCTGCGGATGTAACCACCAGACGTCGATTCTTCGGTTCGACCTTGAAGAAGAACCGCCAGCCGCCGCCCACGCCCAACTGCATAGGGCTCTGCGAGACGGACTCCAGCAAGACCCCACCGACCGGAAGGCTCTCGATGGTGCGTCCGATCTCCTCTAGATTCTGCCGCACGCGAGTGCGTACCTCCGCAGGCAGATCGGCCAGCGAATGACTGAATGCGACGGAATACGCCATGAGAAAGGTGATCCGGTGAGGGTTAGGTGGAACTCGGCCCGCCGCGATGCACAGTAATCCTGCGCGCCGGTGGATCGACTCGATAGAGGAATTGCCAACCTCGTACGTCGAGGCGCAGGTCGCTGTCGACAGGCGAGGACCACACAGAGTGATGGTGTGCAGGGATCGAGGCAAGAGTCGACGCGAGCTCGCCCAGGCGAAGCAGCAACTCGGCCCGGAACTCATCGGGCGCGGCAGACTCCGCGGTCAAGGCCCCCTTGAACACGAGAGGAGCGTACTGCAGCTTTCCACGAGTCGCATCGATGGCAAAGGTCGTATCAGGGGCGTCATCCTGCGCGCAGATGCCACTTCCACACCCACATGTTCGCGCAGGCGATGAGGTCTCCGGTCGAGCGTGGGTCGGCGACCTCTCGCCTGCGAACGGCGGAAGGCGGCGGTTCATGTACGCGGAGAGCTGCTCGGGGAGCGGCGCGACGAAGAGTGGTCGCCGCAGGCGAGGAATTATCGGTTGAACCTGTCCCGAGCCACACTGCTCGCCATGCTCGACGCCAGAAATGCGAAGTCTACGCGGAAGGGACGTGTTGTTTGGGTCCGGGCTCAGGAGGCAGGGATTCACTTCGAGCGGAGAGATTCGCGTAACCCGTCGCTGACGAGGCTCGTGGAGCAGGCGGCAGCTCTTCGTAGTACCGCCATTGAGTTCGTCCATCCGGACGCGTGCAGTTGCAGAAATGGCGAGCGGCCGTTGGAGCCTCAACTTCCGGGTACGGGGCGGTGAGCGCCGGGGTACACTATCTGCAGGCCAACCCGCGCGCATGGGGTGAAAGGAACACGTGAGCGGGACCGACTCAGGAACACCGCGGACCAAGTGGAACCGATCGCAGCGCTTCCAGCTGTCGCCAGCCGGCAGGAAGGCGGGGCTCAACTACCGCCAGGTCATCGTCGCCTCGCGGGCCGAGGCGGGCCGCAAGTCCTTCGACGTGGCCCGGACCGAGTGGGCCGCGCGGCTGAATCTGGAGCCGACCGACGGCCTGTACCTCGGTGAGTTGCTCGAGGCGCCTCGCACGATCCCGGAGATCGCTGCCTCGCTGGACGGCTGCGGACCGCAGCGCAGCGAGGTGCGCGCGGCGGTCGAGCGACTGGTGCAGGTGCGGATGATGGAGCTGGTGGTCCCACCGCCAGCGCCGCCTCGACCGCCTCGGCGCTGGTAAGAGGACCGAGGCGCACGAAACCCGCTCGATACCCTGCCGGGGTCCAGCGACTACCCCAGCGGCCATGCTATGGGCGGGGGCGGAAGCGCGGGTCGCGCCAGGATGTAGCCCTGCCCCAGGTGACACCCTGCGTCCATGACCGCGGCCAACTCCTCCGCAGTCTCGATGCATTCGGCGACGACCATGGCCCCGAGCTCGTTGCAAAGACCAACCAACGCCCGAACGAGCGTGAAGCGCCGCGACCCCGGCCTCAGACCGGTGATCAGCTCCCGATCCAGTTTGACCACGCGCGGTTTGAGGTCCGCGAGGTAACGGAGGTTCGAGTAGCCGGAGCCGAGATCGTCGACGACAACGTGGACACCCCGCGCCTGTATCTCCTGTAGCATCTGCGCGCAAAGATCGAGGCGCTGCAGGGGCACCGCCTCGGTGAGTTCCAGGAACACAGCCTGGCGATGATTGAAGATCGGATCGTCGGGCTGGACGAGGAAGTGCTCGAGCAATTCGTCGGGTTGGACGTTGATGAACAAAGAGTGGTCGGGGCACCCAATGATCGATGCCTGGCGCAACGTCCGCCCAAGCAATCCGAGGCGACCGTGGCGCGCGCTGTCGGCGATCAATGCTGGCGGCGAGGAGTGCAGGTGTGGCCGGACGAGCGCTTCGTAGGCGAACACGCGCCGCCGCGTCAGGTCGACGATCGGCTGGAAGACCATCCCGAAGCGCTTGTCGCGAAGGGTTTCCTCAAGCGCGGCAGGCGAAGATGAATTCACGTCGGCAAGAGTCACGAGAACGAGCCTAGCAGAAGGTCTGGAAGTCGCCTGGTATTTGCTTCTCGTGGTGCTAGCGCACTCGCTCGTACCAGGGTGCCCTACGAGGCATCAGGCTTCGCCGCGCCGCAAATCCGCGAGCTGCGGGAACCGTTCGGCGTCGACGACAGTCGAACGCGGCCCGCGGGTTGTCGCATGAAGGCGCCTTGGTGGGCTATCTTCGCGTCGTGAGGCGGTCGGCCGCCCGCAAGCAGGGATTGCACGGTGCCAAAGATCCCACCAGGCGTTGGTCCGCGGTTTCCCCAGGTCGTGATCCTCGTGGGCGCCACGGGCGATCTTGCTCGACGGAAGCTATTGCCGGGCCTGTTCCATTTGTCGACCGTCGGGTTCATTCCTGGCTGCCGGATCGTCGGCCTCTCGCTGGATGACCTCGATGTCGATGGCTTTCGCAGACTCGCACGAGCGGCGCTCGATGAGTTCTCCAGCCGCAAGATAACCGAGCGAGACTGGGAATCCTTCTCCAAGTCCTTGGACTACGTGCCGCTCGCTGCTGGTGCCCAGGCCGTCAAGGCAGCGGTACAAAAGGCGGAACAAACGTTCGAGGGCGAGAGTCGTCGGTTGCATTACCTGAGCGTGCCCCCCAATGCGGCGCTGTCGGTGGTGCGCACTCTTGGAGAAGCGGACCTCGTCGACCGATCCAGAATCGTGATGGAAAAGCCGTTCGGCACCGACCTCGCGAGCGCAAGGTCGCTGAACGCCAAGCTGCACGACGTCTTCGCCGAGGAACAGATTTTTCGGATCGATCACTTTCTTGGCAAGGAACCGGCGCAGAACATTCTCGCGTTCCGCTTCGCCAACGGGCTCTTTGAGCCGATCTGGAACCGTAACTTCATCGCCCACGTGCAGATCGACGTCCCGGAGACGCTGAGTCTTGGTAATCGGGCAGCGTTCTACGAGGCGACGGGCGCCTTTCGCGACATGGTGGTGACCCACCTCTTCCAGATTCTCGCGTTCGTGGCGATGGAGCCACCGACAACGCTTGAGCCGTCGTCCATCAGCGAAGAGAAGAACAAGGTTTTTCGAAGCATCCTGCCTATCGATCCGGGCGATGTCGTCCGCGGCCAGTACAGCGGATACCGTGCCGAGGAAGGCGTCAGTCCGGAGTCTGAAACCGAGACTTTCATCGCCTTGAAATGCTCCATCGACAATTGGCGGTGGGCCGGCGTGCCGTTCTTCCTCCGAACAGGAAAGCGGCTTGCCGAGGGGCAGCGGATCATTTCGATCGCATTTCGTGAGCCCCCCAAGAGCATGTTCCCCGCCGATTCAGGTGTCGGCGCGCAGGGTCCGGATCACCTGACGTTCGACCTGGCGGACGCGTCAAAGATGTCGCTTTCGTTTTACGGCAAGCGACCCGGTCCGGGAATGCGACTGGACAAACTGAGTTTGCAATTCGCGATGCGGGACACTGGCCTTATCGGCGACGTGCTCGAGGCCTATGAGCGCTTGATTCTCGACGCGATGCGCGGCGATCGGACGCTGTTCACGACGGCCGACGGGATCGAACGGCTGTGGGCGCTGTCGAGCTCATTGCTCGAGTCACCGCCGCCGGTTCGCTTCTACGCCCCGGGTTCGTGGGGACCGAATGCCATCCATCAGCTCATTGCTCCCCATGCCTGGCGGCTCCCCTTCGAACGGACCTGGAGAGACCCGAACCGTCTCGGCAGCTAGAAGCCTAGCGTTCTTCGGTACTTACACCAACTACAGGACTCGTCATAAACCTCGACCGGGTGCGAATGGGACCTGACGCTCTATCGGTGTTGGTGAAGGTGGTGCCGCCCTGCGGCCGGACTTTTCAGCGGCCTCGCGGTCGGGCCATGATAGCCCCGTTCGTGGACACGCCACGTCCCGCAGGCCGCCCGCCCGTCCGCTTGCTCGCCAGGAATGACCATGTCACCGAACCCAACCCTCGCCTTCCTCGAGTCCATCTCGCTCGACCGGGCGGAGCTGAAGTTCTGCGAGCGTTTCGACGAACAGAGTCGCATCTGGAACTTCGAAAAGCACTCCCATCCATACTTCGAGCTCATCCTCTTCCTCGAGGGCAAGGCCAACATCCACGCCGGCGACGACTCGCTCGACATCTCGTTGTTCGACGTCCTCATCTACCCGCCCGGCCTGCTGCACACGGAACAGCTCGAGCTGGGCCGCCGGCAAGAGATCATCTGCCTCTGGGCCGACCTGGGATCATGCGCCCGGTTCGATCACGCGATCAAACTCCCCGACGCTCGGGGAGCCTTCCGCCAGATTTTCGAATCCATCTACGCGGAGTTCACGGGGAAGCATCACTTCGCGCAGGAGATCATCGCCTGCCACCTGCGGACGCTGGTCTGGCTGGTGCGACAGCACTTCGCAGAGCCCATCACGGAGAGTCAAACGCAGGTCGCTCGCTGCCTGAACTACATCCACGAGAACTACGCGCACGACTTCCCGGCCGAGGTGCTCGCCAAGAAGGTGTTCGTGAGCCCCTCGTACCTGTTCCGCATCTTCCGCAAGAAGAAGGGCGTGACGCCCATGCACTACCGGAACCTCGTCCGAGTGGACAAGGCCAAGCTCCTCCTCCTCGACCCGAAGTTCAAGATGGAGGAGGTCGCGGAGCGGGTGGGGTTCAAGGACGTCAAGTACTTCGCCCGCGTGTTCAAGAAAGAGACGGGATCCGCGCCGAGCGAGTTCCGAAAGCGGAACCGGCATGCGTGAACGGGCCGGGTTCATTCTCGTCTACCTTTTCGCCACGCCGCTGGGTTCTTCGGGCGCGGCGCCGCGTCTAGAACACATTTCACAACCCGTGCTGGCAACGGTTTACGCTCAAGCGTAGTCGCCAAGCCGCCTTCGGCGGCCGCGACTAGTCTTACGCGTGAGGAGAGACGAGGAGGTCCGAACGATGCAACCCTGGATGAGCGACGTTCCCGCGGCGATCGTGCGCGTGAAGGCCGAGCTGCGGAAGAGCGTCCCGGACGTCGAGGCCCGCTTCCGCACGCTGACCGCGCAGCTGGAGCGGGAGGTCACTGCCGTGGTGCGGGAAGGCAAGAACGGAGGAGCGGTCCCCGAGATCCGGTATAGCGACCTCGCCGCCGGGCACGTCCCGGGACCGGTCGCCGACAGGATCCGGCGCCGCGGCTGCGTGGTGGTCCGCGGCGTGTTCCCGGCCTCCCGCATCGCCTCCTGGAACGACCAGATCGGCGAGTACGTGGAGCGGAACCACTACGCCGAACGGCAGAAGAGCCGGGTCGGTCTGGACCGCTACTTCGCCACGCTGGCCGCCACCACTCCACAGATCTACAGCCTCTACTGGTCGAAGCCTCAGGTGAGCGCGCGGCAGAGCGATGAGCTGGCGCGCGTTCGAGCGGCTCTGAACCGCGTGTGGCGCCAGCCCTCGACCGAAGCGCCCGCCTTCGACGCGGTGCGAGAGTGCACGTACGCCGATCGTCTGCGCAGGCGCCAACCCGGCGACACGACGCTGGGCCTGTCGCCGCACGCGGACGGCGGGTCGGTCGAGCGCTGGTGCGACCCGGGCTACCAGCGCGTCTACGGCGAGGTGCTCTTCGGTGACCCCACACGCTACGACCCCTTCGACGCGACGCACCGGGTGTCCATCGACCAGATCCCGTCTCCGGCAGTATGCAGCGTGTTTCGCACCTTCCAGGGCTGGACGGCACTCTCGCAGCAGGGGCCCGGGGACGGGACGTTGCAGCTCATCCCCATCGCCAATCTGATGGGATGGATCGTCCTTCGAGCCCTGCAGCCCGACGTCCCCGGCGACGACCTCTGCGGCGCCAAGGCCGGCAATGCCCTGGCCTTCGATGCGCGCTGGCACGCCGCTGCGGGGGACGCTCTCGTCTCCATCCCACGGGTCCAGCCGGGCGACACGGTGTGGTGGCACAACGACATCATCCATGCGGTCGAGGCCGAGCACCGGGGCAAGAGCTCGAGCAACGTCATCTACATCGGAGCCGCGCCCTGGTGTCCCAAGAACGCCGCCTTCCTGCCTCGGCAGGCAGAGTGCTTCCTGCAGGGGAGGAGCTGCCCTGACTTTGCTTCCGAGGATTACGAAGTGGACTTCGAGGGGCGCGCCACCGAGGACGACCTGACGCCGCTGGGGCGCCGCCAGATGGGCCTCGACCCCTGGTAGCGCCGCCCTCCGGCCGACGCCCACGCGGAACGTGGGCCCGGGAGTTCTGCTAGGCTTCGCCCAACGCCGGAGCAGACATGACCAGGTCGCTGGGCTGGGGGCTCGTCGGGGCGAGCACCATCGCGCACGAGTGGGTGATCGACGCGATCCGGGCCGTGCCCGACAACGATGTGGTGGCGGTGTTCAGCACCGACCCGGAGCGAGGCGCCCGGTACGCGTCGAGCCACCGGATCCCGAGCGCCTACGCGAGCCTCTCGGCCCTGGTTCGCGATCCCCAGGTCGGCGCCGTGTACGTCAGCACCACGAACGAGATGCACCGGGCGCAGACGGTCGAGGCGGCAGCGGCCGGCAAGCACGTGCTGTGCGAGAAGCCGCTGGCCCTATCGGTCCCCGAGGCGCGGGAGATGATCGATGCCTGTAGCCGGGCCGGCGTGGTGCTGGGCACGAACCACCACCTGCGCGAGGCCGCCTCGCACCGGAAGATCAGGGAGCTGATCCGGTCGGGCGCCGTGGGCGAGCCGCGTTTCGCCAAGGTGTTCCACGCGGGGCTGCTCCCCGCCCACCTCCAGGGGTGGAGGCTCCGGGACCCGAGGACCGGCGCCGGTGCCATTCTCGACCTCACGGTGCACGACGCCGACGCCCTGCGCTTCCTCCTCGGGGCGGAGCCGGTCGAGGTCATCGCCCTCTCGCAGCAGGCCGGGATGGCTTCGGGCGACATCGAGGACGGGGCGATGACGACCATCCGCTTCAACGACGGGGTGGTGGCGCAGCTCCACGACGCGTTCACGGTCCCGTTTGCTCGAACGGGCATCGAGGTGCACGGCAGCGCGGGCTCGATCTTCGCCCGCGACGTCATGACCCAGCGCCCCATCGGCGAGGTCGTCCTGCGCACGCAGCGCGGCGAGGAGATCGTGCCGCTCGAGCAGGAGAACCTCTACATCCGGACGATCCAGGCCTTCGCCGCCTCGATCCGGGGCGAAGGGCAGCCGTCTTGCACCGGGGAGGACGGGCTGCGATCGCTGGCTACGGCCCTCGCCGCGCTGGAGTCCGCCCGGACGGGCCGCCGCGTGCCCGTGCAGTTCGGCTGAGAGCGCGCTGCGGGTCTGCGCGGTCCCGCTTCAGGCGATGAGCTTCTCCGTGGATGGATCGAACAAGACCAGGTTCGTGAGATCGAGCTTGAACTCCGCGCGGTCGCCGGGACGGAGGTCGAAATCGGGCTCCAGGCGGGCCGTGAGCTCGTGGCCTCCGACGTTCAAGACGACCAAGGTGTCCGGGCCGGTGGGCTCGATGACCACGACCTGCCCATCGACCACCGCCCGGCGCTGCGCACCGTTGCCGTTGCCGGCGGGCCGGGACCCGTTGCTGATCGCCTCGGCCCGCAGGCCCGCGATGACCTCGCGGCCGGCGAAGGCCTGGACCGCCGGCGGCTGCGGCGGCAAGGGGATGGAAACCTTGGGCCGATCGCCGCGCTGGATCTCGAGCACGAGGCCCTCGCCCTGCGGGACCAGCCGGGCGGGGATCAGGCTCATCCTGGGCGAGCCCATGAACGCGGCCACGAAGGTGTTGGCCGGCCGGTTGTAGATCTGGGCCGGCGTGCCCAGCTGCAACAGCTCGCCCGCGCGCATGACGGCAATGCGGGTGGCCAGCGTCATGGCCTCAATCTGGTCGTGTGTCACGTAGACGATGGTCGCGTAGAGCCGCTGGTGCAGCTTCTTGATCTCGGTCCGCATGTCGACCCGGAGGTGCGCGTCCAGGTTCGAGAGCGGCTCGTCGAAGAGGAAGATCTTCGGCTTACGGACCAGGGCGCGGCCCATCGCCACGCGCTGCCGCTGCCCGCCGGAGAGCTGGCTGGGGCGGCGCTTGAGCAGCTCCTCGAGCTGCAGGATCTTCGCCACCTCGCGCACCGCGGCCAGCCGCTCGGCCTTCGGCACCTTGTGCATCTCCATGCTGAAGCCGATGTTCTGCTCCACCGTCATGTTCGGGTAGAGCGCGTACGACTGGAACACCATGGCGATGTCGCGCTCGCTGGGATGGAGCTCGTTCACCCGCGCCCCTGCCACACGGATCTCGCCCTCCGAGATGGTGTCCACGCCCGCGATCATGTTGAGCAGGGTGGACTTGCCGCAGCCCGACGGGCCCACCAGCACCAGGAACTCCCCGGCGTCCACGCCAATGTCGATCCCCTTCAGGATCTCGTGGGCCCCGAAGCGCTTCTTGACGCGGTCGATCTCGAGCGATGCCATGGGGACTCCGGTCAGCCCTTCACCGAGCCTGCCATCAGGCCGCGGACGAAGTAGCGGCCGCCGAACACGTAGACCATTAGCGTCGGGAGGGCTGCAATCATGGCGGCGGCCATGTGGACGTTGTACTCGCGCTCGCCGGTGGAGGTCATGACCACGTTGTTGAGGGCCACCGTCATGGGGGCGCTTGTCCCGGTGGAGAAGGACGCGCCGAAGAGGAAATCGTTCCAGATGTTGGTGAACTGCCAGATGACAGCGACGATGATGATCGGCCCGGAGTTGGGCAGCAGCACCCGCCTGAAGATCGAGAAGAAGCGGGCTCCGTCGATCATGGCCGCCTTCACCAGCTCGTCCGGAAAGGCCATGTAGTAATTGCGCGCGTAGAGCGTCGTGAAGCAGAGCCCGTACACGACGTGCACGAACACCAGCCCGGTCGTGGACGAGGCGATCCCCATGCGGCCGAGGAACGTGGCCATGGGGATGAGGACGATCTGGAACGGGATGAAGCAGCCGAAGAGGATCAGCCCGAAGAGCACGTTGGCGCCGCGAAAGCGCCACTTGGTGAGCACGTAGCCATTGAGGAGCCCCATGCCGGTCGAGATGACCACTGCTGGCACGGTCATCTGGATGGAGTTCCAGAAGTACCCCTTGATGCCGTTGCAGTTCAGGCCGACGCACGCCTTGGTCCAAGCGTTCACCCACGGCTCTACCGTCCAGTGCCGCGGCAGCGCCACCATGTTGCCCGCGTAAATCTCGGGGAGCGGCTTGAAGGAGGTGAGCAGCATCACCAGCAGCGGCAAGAGGTAGACGGCGCCGAAGAAGACGAGCAGTCCGTACACGACCACCCGAGACCAGCGGAAGCCCGTCTCCTGCACCATCTGCGGCGTCTCCCAGGTTTTGGCCATGGAGTCCTTCCCGGTCGAGTCACTGCCGCCGGCTGCGGACGGTGCGGACCTCGGAGTAGAGGTAGGGGACCATGATGGCGGCCACGGTGAGCAGCATCATGGTGGCGCTGGCGGCGCCCCATCCCAGCTGACTGCGAGTGAAGGTGTGGGCGTACATGAAGGTGGACGGCATCTCAGTCGCGTAGCCTGGACCGCCGCCGGTGAGAGCGACCACCAGCTCGTAGCTCTTGATGGCCAGGTGGGCCAGTATCACTACCGCCGAGAGGAACACCGGCCGGAGCTGCGGGATGATGATGCGGCGGTAGATGCGCGGCAGGGAGGCGCCGTCGATAGAAGCGGCCTTGATCAGGTCCTGATCGACGCCGCGCAGGCCGGCCAGGAACATCGCCATCACGAACCCCGAGGCCTGCCACACCCCGGCGATTACCACGGTGTAGATGGCCATCCTCTCGTCGATGATCCAGTCGAACTTGAAGTTGGCGAAGCCCCAGTCCTTGAACAGCTTCTCGAGCCCGAGCCCTGGGTTCAGCATCCACTTCCACGCGGTCCCGGTGACGATGAAGGAGAGTGCCATCGGATAGAGGTAGATGGCCCGGAGCGCGCCCTCCTGCCGGATGCGCTGGTCGAGGAGGATGGCGATGAAAAGGCCCAGGACCAGGCACAGGGCGATGTAGAGGATCCCGAACACCGCCAGGTTGTGGAGCGCCACCGACCAGCGCGGATGGTTCCAGACGCGCTGGTAGTTGAGCCAGCCGACGAGCTCGTGGCTGGGGATGCCGCGCGAGCGGGTGAAGGAGAGGTACAGCGTCCAGAGAATGAAGCCATAGACGAAGACGAGGGTGATCACCACGGTGGGCGACAGCACCAGTCTGGGGAGCTGCTGCTGCAGCCACCCCCTGGGGCTCGACCAGCCGACGCGCGCTGCCGGCTGGGTGACGCTACCGGCGGGAGCGCGGGCCTCCTGCTCGGTCATGACGGTTGTTTGCATGTCTCACCCCCGGGGCGACGCGCGCCGACGTCCCGACCGCCGCTGCGGACCGGCACAGAGCGGGCGGCGAGGCATGTGGCCCCGCCGCCCGCCAGACGCGCTACTTGGCAGCCTCGATCGCCTTCGCAAACTCCTTGGCCGCCTCGGCCGATGACGCGCCGGGGTGGTTGAAGAACTTCGTCACCACGTCGTAGCCGGCGCCCTTGACGGCGTCCGGCATGGCGTGGCCGTGAGCGAAGCTGCCGAGCATGGTGTCGTTCTTGATGGCGACCTTGAGGTCTGCCATCGACTTCTTCCCGCAGGCTTCGAACTTGGTGTCGGGCACGTCTGTTCGCGCCGGGATCGAGCCCTTCGCCAGGTTGAAGGCCTCCTGGAAGCTCGGGTTCATGACGGCGCTCGCCAGCGTGAGCTGCCCCTTGGCCTGTTTCTCACCGACCTTGAACATGGCGAACTGGTCGGTGTTGAAGGTGAAAGCGCCCTCGGTGCCGGGGTACTGGAAGCAGAGAAAGTCGACGTTGGGCTTCTTGCCAGCCTTGATGAACTCACCCTTGGCCCAATCGCCCATCATCTGCATGGCGGCCTTGCCGTTGATGACCATGGCGGTGGCAAGGTTCCAGTCGCGGCCAGAGAAGTTGTCGTCCACCAAGGTGCGGAGCTTGGCCATCTGATCGAAGGCCTTCTCCATGTTCTTGCTGCCCAGCGCGGCCGGGTCGAGCTCGATCATCGCCTTCTTGTAGAACGCCGGCCCGCCGGCCGACATCACCGCGCTGTCGAAGATGGTGGCCTCCTGCCAGGGCTGCCCGCCGTGCGCGAGCGGGATGTATCCGGCGGCCTTGATCTTCGCGGAGATGGCGATGAGCTCGTCGAAGGTCTTGGGCGGGGAGATCTTCAGCTCGTCGAAGATCTTCTTGTTCGCCCAGATCCAGTTGGTCCGGTGGATGTTCACCGGCGCGGCCACCCACTGGCCCTTGGCGTTCTTCGAGAACTTGGCCAGCGGAGCCGGCACCACCTTGTCCCAGCCCTCCTTGTTGGCGACGCTGGAGAGGTCGCCGAGCAGGCCCTCGTCGGCGTAGTCGCGGATGGTGAACCCCAGCATCTGCATGGCGTCCGGGGGGTTCCCCGCCGCCACCCGCGCGCGCAGCACCGTCCGCGCCTGCTCGCCGCCGCCGCCGGCGATTGGGCTGTCCTTCCAAGCGTAGCCGCGCTTCTGCATATCCTCCTTCAGCACGTTCAGCGCGGCCGCCTCACCGCCTGAGGTCCACCAGTGCACCACCTCCACAGCCTGCTCCTCTGCCGAGGCGTGCCGAACGGCGAACAGCGCCATCACCGCCACGACCAT
>Ga0209236_1001333_pt1 | contig 14835 bp, 12 predicted proteins | sample GraSoi013_1_40cm_FD_185819 | JGI IMG/M metagenome (GOLD analysis project Ga0209236, IMG submission 185819) | Grasslands soil microbial communities from the Angelo Coastal Reserve, California, USA - Sample 09_27_2013_1_40cm (SPAdes) (version 2) | ecosystem: Environmental > Terrestrial > Soil >... | reverse complement strand
GTACTCCTGCTGCTCTGGATATGGCGCAGAGCTTGTAACAGCTGGGAGAATCATACTGGGCGAGCTGGTTGTAGGAGAGGAGTGAGAGTTTTCTCAGCGAGGACGCGTCGTTGGCTGTGCCTATCCGTATGGACTCGTTGACCATCCTCCTGAACACTACCAGCAGTCCTAGCACGTCACTTGTTGGAGCATAATGTTGCCAAACAGACCTGACAGCTAACAAACGCACAACAAGAACCGAACCCTACCGTATACGTTAGAGAGGCACCCGACGATAAGTCAACAGAACCCAATGCCACAAACCATAGAACGGTCGTATTCTTCAACACGATGGTGAATCAGTTGGCTGTCTTACTTCCGGGAAAGGTTCCACCCTCGTGGCTAGTCAGAGCTGTATTCCCATACTTGGGGCAGAGGAGCAGGAGAATTCTTATCCCACCTGGAATTGGCCGCGACGCTGCAGCTATTCTCTATCGCAACAAAGTCCTCGTTTTTTCAACGGACCCGATCACGGGGACTGCGACCCATATTGGAGCACACTCGGTAATAATCAACGCCAACGACATCGCGACGACCGGTGCACGCCCTTTGTGGTATCTGTGCACTCTTCTACTCCCCGCCGGAATGAACGAGAGAACGCTCCGGCAGATTATGAAAGAAATCCATGAAACCTCCAAATCTATGGGAATCTCCGTTATCGGAGGTCATTCTGAAGCGACCCACGGCCTAACGCGTCCCATAATAGCAGGCTTCATGGTCGGTGAGGCTCACCGAGGGAAGCTCCTCATGTCAGGAGCTGGAAGGGAGGGAGACAGAATCCTTCTCACAAAAACCGCTGGCCTCGAGGGAACAGCGATTTTGGCCACTCAAGACCTGTCGCGCCTTCGAGGAATTCCCGAAGGCGTTCTAAAGAGAGCAAAAAAGCTCTTCGGCCAACTGAGCTTAGTCAAGGAAGCCCTAGCCTTAGCCAACATGGAAGGGGTTCATGCTATGCATGATCCAACTGAAGGAGGAGTTCTAAACGGTTTGTGGGAGCTAGCGGAGGCCTCGGGACTCGGGATTGAAGTTTCAGCTGGCAAGATTCCAGTCACCCCCGAGACACGCGAGATTTGCTCAAAGCTGCGACTCGACCCTTTGAAACTGATGAGCTCAGGCGCGTTACTAATTGCGGCGAGTCCTCGGAAGGCTCCTGTTATCGCCAGGAGAATCATGCTCATGAAGATACGCGTTTCCGAGGTGGCTCGATTGAAAGCGAGGTCAACGGGTCGTCTCGTCTACCGAGGGACCAGCAAGACTCCGCTGAAACCGGTTTCTCGTGACGAGTTGTACAAGTTATCCTAGCCCCTGACCGTTGGCTTTGAACGGTTCCTGAATCCAGAACACCAAGAGGAGGGTGGCAGCCGCGACCCCTCCGAGAAAGTACCAGCCTAGCGGGTATCCTAGAATCGCAAAAACAATGGGGACTCCGAAGCTTCCCAGTATCTGCGCCGAGTTCATGAAGCTAATAGCCAGAGAGGCGTACTTTTGGCCTACCTCCGGAAATTGGCTGGCGCTTGCATATTCTATCGAGAATACTATGGCATCCATGAACCCGATGATGGGTATCAGGAGCCACATCTGGTCGGGAGGGGCTATGCCAATGAGGGCAAGTCCGAGTGCAACAGCGAAGCCTGGAATGAGCATGAAGACCTTGCGTTGTCGGAGAAGGTCTGAGGCTCTACCGCCAACTGGTCCTCCGAGGATTGCTGCGAACATAATCAGGGAGGCGATTAATCCCGCTTGGCCTGTCGGTACTTGATACACTTCTCCAAGGAATTTCGGCAGGAATTGTGAGGTAGTGAAGATTCCTCCCCAGATTCCGATTATGCCGAATGAGATCAGCATGATGTTCCTGCTTCTGAGGGCAACTCTCATCGAGCCGGGTTGGTGCAGGACTTGGACGTCTTTCGGTATTACGACTTGTCCGAACATTACCAAGACTAGGCCTATGATGCCTCCTAGCACGAGGGCTACGTGCCAGTTCCAGACCTCAACTAGGAATGCCCAGGCGAACAGCCCTAAACCTCCTCCGACATTGAACATCGCGCTGTAGAGGCCCATTACGAACCCCTCCTCGTCGTGTTTGAACAAAGGTGTCAGGACGCCTATTGCTGGCGCGAAGAAGAGGGCGGCTCCGATTCCGAGTAGAAATCTCGATGTGAATAGTATGGGAAAGTTCGGAGAGACTCCTTCCCCGATTGCCGATAGGGATAGGGTTAGCATTCCGAGTTGTGATGTGTTCTTGGGGCCCCATCGCGAGGATAAGACTCCTGCCGGAATTTGGAACAATCCGGCGCCGAGTAAGAATGAAGATGTGAGGAGGCCTATGGACGCTTGGTCGATTTTCAGGTCGGATTGAATGATAGGGAGTGCTGGTGATATGTTGAACCAGTTTATGGTGTAGACGACTCTTGACGATAGGACTGAGGCGAGGACTAGCCATCGCTTAGTTGACTCCACGGGTCAGTGCCGCCGTTAGGGTTAGTCGGGCATCGTTGACGCCACTATTTCACTCGTTGGTCAAAGCTGGAGTTCGTTTGTGATTTGGGTCCTCGCTCATTCTTGCCTACTAGTGCAGGTCTCAAGATCCACTTCATCCAGTCCCTTCGGACTCTCCGCTGGGCCAGAGAAGTCATCGGACCCGTGAGTAAGAACGGCCAGGTGAATCAATAAAGCCTTGCCGGGCGGCTGACGAAGCGAGGCGCTGACGGCCAGTGCAAGTCACCACTACGCCATTAGCCTTTGAGAGCTTTGGGGTTCGTTCTATGTGCACTCTTGTCAGCACCAAAGACGTCAGCGTTCTCTTGGATGCGGGGGTTGCTCTTGGCCCTCGGTTCCGACTGATGCCCCATCCCCGCGAGTACGAAGCGCTGGCGAATGCACGCCAGCGGATAGAAGAGGCGGCGTTGAACGCTGAAGTAGTTACAGTGTCGCACTACCACAATGATCACCATACTCCAGGTTATTTGGAGCCGGTGTGGTTGGGGAGCAGTCCGGCGTCTGCTGAGAAAATCTACAGCGGGAAGTTGGTCCTCGTTAAAGACGCTCGTCAGAAGGTCAATACGTCGCAACGACGTCGCGGCTGGATGTTCCGGCAAAGTGTTGGGAAGCTGGCTTCGCGGCTGGAGGTGGCTGATGGGCAGTCTTTCGACTTCGGCAGGACAAGACTCAGGTTTCCGGGACCGGTCCCGCATGGTGAGGACGGCACGGAGCTGGGCTGGGTGTTGCCATGTGTTGTCGAGCGGTCCAGGGAAAAGGTGATGTTTGCTCCGGATGCTCAAGGGCCTGTGTCACAGGACACGGTCAAGCTGATTCTGGCCGAAGAACCAGACCTGTTGGTTACAAGTGGCCCCCCAACATACCTTCGGGGATTCAAGATTGGCGACGATTTTTTCCAGACCGCACTTAGTAACATGCAGGTGATTGTGGAAAAAGTTGAGACGGTTGTCGTGGACCATCACCTTCTAAGGGATGAAGGGTGGAAAGGATTTCTTGAGCCGGTCGAAAAAGTGGCTGAGCGAGCTGGTCATAGAGTGATTACGGCTGCCGAGCTTTTGGATCATCCAGCACAGCCTCTAGAGTGTCAGAGAAGGCGAATGTATGAGGAGGAACCTCCGAGTGCCGAGTTCGTGAAGTGGGCCGAGCTTCCGAAGGAGAAGCAAGCCTCCATGTCACCTCCGCTCTAGTAGGTGGCGCGTTTGCTAGTCTGGCGGCTATTCTTATACGCTGGTTGTTGTCTGGGCTAGTTTGGCGGTGGTGGGGGACTGGGAAGCTGGTCGTTTCCTGTAACCCGAAATCGACCTTTGCGGGGGTCCGCAACGCTGGTGAGCGGCAGCCTCGACCTCGTTGAGGACCTGGCTGTCAACTGTGACATCCTGCCCCATCGGGCCGGCGGAGGGAGAACGTCCTCTGAAGGGAGGATTGTTACTTCCTAGTGGTCGAAACCGGCGAGGCCCGGAAGGGAGCAGTCGTAAGGCTAACGTTCGACGCTGTTGGGATCACAGGGTGGAGACGATGACTAGGACACCCTGCTTGGAAGAGATGCCCATCACCACGGAAGCCGCCACCGCCGTTGAAGCCTCTGGAGCCGGACGTCTTTCTGCTACGGATCGTTCCCAGACTCTCCGACTCAAGTCTCAATGGCCGCGTCCGTGCCCGGTCTTTTTTTCTGAGGTCGTTTTCTGTCTGGCGCGAAGAACGGGCGATTTCTCGCTGACAAGTCGTGCTATAGGTGAGTCCGGGATTTTGGCAAGGTGGAATCGTTAGCATTTTCCTTCACGCGGCCAACGCGTAGTTGATGGTCGCTGACAGATTGCGATTCAGGCGCGTTTTGGGCAAGATCCGGGCTTGAAGAAACAGTAGTCTCTCTTTACTTGTCATGCATTTCGAGACAGCCACACGATTACAAATTTTTCCGGAGGGGCCTGGTGTCTGGGTGTGATTCTAGGCGTGTTTCCCGCTGATTAGCCTGTTACGGGCTTGTCCAGTGTTTTGGGAACCGTGCGTATTCCCCTAGGGTTAGCTGTGGAATAGGCCGGTCTGGAAATCTCGCGCTTGTTTTTCCGATCAGGCTTGATTCTGGGCGATTTAGCTGGCGGATAAGCTTGCTGGGCGGGTCAGCGAGTTATTGCTTCAGGTGTTTGGCGAAGAAGTCGGTGATTTTGCTGTAGCATACGACTCTGTTTTTGAAGCGAAGAACATCGTGACCCTCGTCTTCGAATACCAAGTAATCCACGTCGGTTCCTTTTTGGCGTAGGTCGACGACGACCTGCGCTGACTCCGGTTCTGGAACCCGCGGGTCATTCTTACCTTGTATGATCATCAGAGGTGATGAGAGATTGTCGAAGTATGTCTTTGGTGAACGTTCGACTAACAGCCCATGTTCCTTTTCCGGGTCGCCAACCGCTAGGCTGATGTAAGGTAGCCATGAGGGTGGCAGGCGCTTGATCCAAGCCGGCAGGTCGTAGGGGCCGAACATGTCAACAGCGGCTCTCCATAATGTCGGGTGACGGGCGGCAAGTGTCAGAGTCATGTAGCCACCGTAAGATCGGCCTACGACTCCTCGTTTAGACGAGTCTATTCGGGAGTCCTTCTCCAAGAGCTTCAAGCCTTCAAGGTGGTCTCTTACATCGTCTCCTCCCCAATCGTGGTCAACCTTCTTCATGTAAGCGACACCGTACCCGGTGCTTCCTCGGACATTGGGAACGAAAACTGCGAACCCGTTCAGTGTCAAGTATTGAATCAACGGCATTGAGAACCAGGTGAAGTCTGGTCTCTCCTGGCCTTGAGGTCCTCCGTGAACGTATTCCACAAGAGGGTATGGACCTTTGAGTCCCAATCGATGCGATGGAAGGTATAGCCGTGCGGAGACGCGTTGTCCGTCGAAGGAAGTATAGCTCGCGTCCTCCCCCCCCGACAGGTAGCCTTCAGGGATTCCCAGAACTTTTTCGCTGGACAATCGGACCGGGCCTTCGCTGCTTTCTGAGGAGTAGAAGTAGAGTTGTGATGGTTCGTTGGCCTTCGCGAAGGAGAGAACATATTCTGCCTTCACCGGTGAATCCAACTTCACCTCCCATTCCAAGCCCAATACGACGCCGTTAGACAACTCTCCGGCCCCGGAAAGGACTCTAAGCACTTTGACTGTCGGCTTTGCGCCTGCGACGTACTTTGCCTCGTAGATCCAAGAGATGCCGTCGATGTTGTACTCTAGGACGAAAATGTCCTGCCTAACTTGCCTGACTTCGCTAAGTTCCCCAACGCCTGAATGCTCCAAGCCGTCAATTGAAACGTCGATAGGCCTGGAAGGACTGTCTAAGTTCAGATAGGTAACGGCGCCGTTATCATGGAATATGTTTGACCGGAAAAGGAGTGCCTTGTCGTGGTCGACGAAATTGCATCGCCCGATTCCGGAGGGAGGAACCGGTTTTCCGTCCCGTTTCTCAATTGGTGTCCCGTAGAGTAGTGTTCTTTCCCTCATCCCTTTCTGCCAGAAGAACAGGACAACGTCGCCAGCCGTGTAACCATCAGCGAGTATGACTTTCGAATTGTCGCTTGAGACTCCTAGTGCAAAGTTGCCGTAAGAGCTTCGTCCAAGCGAGGTAACCTCTCTGCTTTGGAGGTTGGCAAGTAAGCACTCCTGCTCTGGGGTCTTCCTATCGTCCCGCTCGAAGAACGCAATGTTGCTCTCGTGGTCGCAATGAATGCACGATATCTGCTCGTTCTCGTAATCTTTCCCGAAGATAGGTTCTGGAAAGCCCCCGTCCATAGGAATGAAGGAGGGCTGGTAATTCTCGTTCCCATTCTTGTCAACCATCACCATGATTTTGCCCAGCTTGGGTAGGACGACGAAGTTGTCACCGATCATGAGATGCGGATTGACCAGCGCAAGTCCTCCCGGTAGGAGCGGCTGAGGGATTCCTCCCTTCTTGTCCATGGAGTATAGGCTAAGAACGCCTCCCATGTCACTCAGAAAGTAGACTTTTTCACCAATTATTCGAGGCGATAACATCAACCTAGCCGAAAGAAGCGATTCGATCGGAAAACTGTGGCTTTGAACAGGGGGTTTCGGAACGGTTTCCGTTACTGTCAAGGATACTGTTTGTTTTCGACGACTAGACTATGAAGCTTTTTTCGAAGACCTTTCAGGACCGGTCTTTTTCAAGCTACTGATTCTCTCAGCTACTTTAGGCAGCACATCGCTCATTTCGATGTAACAATTCTTAATCCAATCTAATATGTCCGGTTCGTCGCTGTCGATAAAGTCCTTGATCTCACCCCTTGCCCCAGCAAACTCTGATATTGTAAACGTCTTTCCTTTGGTTGCCGGGAAGCGAACATTGATTTCTCGCACGTGTCGGTCCTCCATTGCCAGAAGATAGTCAGCTTCACCGACTATCTCTTCGTTGATTGTCCGCGAGCTGAAATTCGAAAGGTGTCGGTAGGCATCTCCGATTACGGATTCGAGTTCTGAATGAGCGTATGCTCCATCCTGGGCCCTGAGCCCGCAGGATGACACTACGACCCCGTCTATCTTCCTTGCGAGCAGGATGTCCTTCAACAACGCCTCGGCCATTGGGCTTCGACAAACATTCCCCTCGCAGACGAACACAAGTCGCGTCATCAAGGAGACCTCCAATGAGGCCGAGTACCTATACCCATCAGCGCTTTCCGGATACACTCGAAGCTATCTTATCAACGTGGGCTTCGGTAGTGTTTCCGACAACGTTTAAAGCACTGCTAGGCGAGCAGTCGCCGTTTCACTGAAGTGTCTCGATGAGCAAGGAGCTTCGAAAACTGCCGGAGGTCAAGGTCTTCGGCAAATGGACAACTGCTGGTATTGAGCCCGAAGACCCTGGGCTGAAGCGGTACATATCTGCGAGACCTATTTTGATCCCCCACACCAGTGGGAGACATGAACACCAGCGCTTCAAGAAATCAACCATCAACATAGTTGAGCGGCTCATCGACAACATGATGAGGCCTGGTCGGGCTGGCGGAAGCAAGGCTCGCGCCACGAGCATAATCAAGAACGCGTTTGACATAATCGCGATTAGGACAGGAAAGAACCCGATTGAGATTCTTGTGAGAGCGGTCGAGAACGCGGCGCCTGCTGAAGATGTGACGAGAATAGCATACGGTGGAATTGTGTATCCAATTTCGATCGACATTGCTCCCCAGAGGCGGACCGACATCGCACTGCGACACATTTCAGATGCTGCGAGAGCTGCATCGCACAATAATCCCCGAACAGTCGACGAATGCCTTGCCGAAGAGCTCGCGCTCGCGGCGGCCCGAGACGCTAAGAGTGCCTCGGTGCGAAAGCGCGATGAGATTGAACGAATCGCCCTAGCATCGCGCTAGACATTCTTCGGAGACTCGGGTTTTATCCTTCTTGGACGGTTTTGGAGGAACAGTATGATGCTGCCGACAAGAACGCCGCCCAGCATGGCGGCTAGATAGCCGTTGAGCAAGTAGCCCAGGAGCGGGGCGCGCTCGTTGACCCATGCTTGTAGGTATTGATTAGCTCTGTATTCGAGTGAGACACCCCAGACAAGAACGACTATTACTCCGAATTCGAGAATGAGCACGGCTTGTGTTAACGTGTCTTTTTGCATGGAGTCCATGCTCTTCCGGCCTTGCTTCGGGTCGAAGGATTCGAGGCCTTATAATGGCTAATTCGAAAATCTGAAATGAATAGGTTCGCATTTCTCATCCCACCTTTATAGAGCAAGAAACCCTTCGGGCTATTCTTGTCTACGATGGAGAAGGACGGGGCGAGTTCTTCACTTAGCGGCCAGATTGAGAGGGCAGGTTCCATTCTCCAAAATGGGGCGGTTGAGCAGATTGAAGGATACAGGACGCGGTTCGCCGCGATTCAAGGGCTCTACGAACGGTTCTTCAACCAGATCATAGTTGATCGATTTCAGACCGGACGGGTCCGCAAAACGGCGAAGGAAGTGTTTGGGAGTGAGAAAGTGTCTTTCGCAGCCGTCGACGGGACCGACTATGCACGGCCCCTGTTCGACCTGGTGGTGTTTTTCGGCGGGTCCTACGCGGCTCGAGGGACGATAACATATGGTGAGATAGGGCCTCCAACTGTTGAGTATGGCGACGGTTTTCTGACGAGCGGGAGAGCCCTTTCAAGCTGTGTACCTGTGTATGTCAGCGAGGTTCCTGATATTGACCAGAGCTTCATCCAGCCGGGAGAAACCTCTGAAATCTCCCTGGTAAGGCCGTCTACCGACGAGGCGATTGTTAACAACTCGACGATTCCAGCCTGGATTATGACCTTCTCAGAGTTCTATCTGGCTTACAAGCTGGCAATGGAGAATAATCCTCCTCAGATCATCCTTATGGACCGAAGCCTCGCCACAACCCTCGCCAGCCTCATCTACGACACATCAAGACGAAAGCTCTGGAGAACCAACGGCGCGCTTTGCGGTGTCAGTATCGGCGAGGAACCGCTAGACGAGAACGACCTGGCCTATGGCCGCCACCATGCCGACAATCCAGATCTCGACCTTCCACCCCCTAGAGGCGACTATCTGCGTTATCGGTGTCTTCTGGCACTTGAGAAAAGCGGCGTGCTAACTCTCGAAGAGATCTGCGCGAAGCTGAAGATAACTGAGGAGGATCGAAAGAGACGGGTTGAACGCTTTCTCAAGAGATCGGTAACTGAGAAATATCTTGAGCTGAAGGACGGGTCACTTGCCTTTAGAGACCGATACCGCACAACGTGGCCGCGTATCAAGACTCTGGTCGATACGATAGGGAGGCGAATGTTTGAGGAAAAGCCGGACCAGAACCCCATGAAGGTCTGGAAAAATGGCGAGTGGCACTGGCTGACGACTCAAGACATGGCCTTTCTCACCCTCTTCACGCTTAACCTCTTGGTAGAGGAGTGTTGGCGGAAGCGTATTCTCTTGGTTGGGATGACGAAGGACACCGCCGCGCGGGATTTCAAGAATCATCTTCTCCCAGTCATGACACAGGCGGAAGTCTGGCAGTCTGGCATTTCGCAGGATGAACTCTCTAAACTGCCTAACACTGATAGGATGCTTCTCCAAACCCTGAGCGTCTTCAGCCACGAGTCAATCGAAGTCCCCTGGTCGCTGGTCGAATATGATTCCTGTTTTCTCACGACCGTGCCCGACTTTGAGCATAGGCCAGGGTTTGTAAGTGGGGCGATTCGGAACAAGATTATCCCAGAACGACTGTTTCTCAAGAGCTACGTTCAACTATCCCAGGCAGATTACGACCCCCAGCTTAGGAGCAACGTTCTCCTGATGGACCGGCTGGCCCATCCAGGGTTTGATCTTCGGCCGGACACTACTCTGCTGTTCAAACACTCTTACGGAGGTGCTGACGAGCCCTTGACCCCGATAGTGTTCAAGGAGGAGCAGACTGAGAATCCGCTGCAGGAATTGGTGATGGTGACGCTCGGGTCAATGACCAGCAACAGTGTTCCTGAGTTGTTTGGGCATAACAAGCCTTTGTTCATTGCTGACAAGGTTGCGAAGTGGCATAATGAAGAGATGCGTAGGATTATTGACACAACGGGCAAATGGCTTATGAACAATCCTAGGCTGAGACGCTTCGTGTTCTACATGAGCACGTTTAGGGAGAGGAGGAGCGAGGTTGAAGCCACTAGAAGAGAAGCGTTCTAGATACTTTACAGATTTTGACGGGCGATTTCATGGTCGGCTGAGCAGCGTTACTCCGGCTTTCATGCCCATTGCTACGCACGAGCTGACAGGGACCTCTTCCCGGTATGACTGTCGGATTAAGGTCGAATATCACAAGGACATTATGGGAATGATTGAGGAGGGAATGCTTGTGGCGGTACGGAACTTCAAGTCTAGGGAAAACCAGCCGCGTTACTCGCTGATGGTAATCTCGCGCATATGGCCCGAGCACTACGGTCTCAAGGGGCTCTCGGAGAACAGCTACTACCCGATGCAGTTCGAAATCATCCAGCAGTCTGTCAACGACTGGGAGACAAGTGACAAGTCCACGATGATGGTGCAGATTAGCGCCCTGCCCATCAACTACGACCTAATGACGGATGGTGTCAACGAGCCGAAGTACGAGAAGGGCTTCAGCTACCCGGTAATAGCTGCTGAGGCCAACATTCTCAACAAGAGCACGATTGGCCACATGTACAACCAGCGCATACTTTCCAAGCTAGGCTACAGCGGGAAGACGACGACAAGCGACGCGTACCGTGACCCACGAATCGGAACCATTCAGATGTTTGAGTCGACCGAGGACAGGATTCCGATCTACGTCGACTTTGAGTCGATGGTTCGGTACCACTTCGGAATCTTCGCTTTTACCGGGGCAGGAAAGTCCAACCTCCTAGCCAACGTACTGCGGCGACTGCTTATCCACGCGCCGGATGTTAAGGTCGTGGTGTTCGACATTTCAAGCGAGTATCCGTTCCTGCTGATGGATCTCTTCGCGGACGAGAAGCTGCCTTCGAAGATAATCCTGGAAAATCCCGTTGTGAATCCTGAACAGTTCTATGTCAACGTGGTCAAGCCTCGAGAGTACGAGGAGGATGATAGAGTTCGCCAGGTGTTCAAACGGATTTTCGACCAGAAGAAGATCACTTACTATCTCAAGCCTGAGTCGAAGATTCCCAGTTTCGGAGATATTCTCGAAGAACTGGGGAAGATGCGCGGTGACAACCTTGAGAGGCCACACTATGTCAACGCCATCGACCGGATTCGCCAGTTTGTCTCGGACTACAAGTCCGAGCACGACTTGACTGATTCAATGCCTATTGACGAGGGATTCATCGGACTGCTTGACGGGGGTGGACGGGAGGCTGTTGCCGAGTTTGGTGTCTCAGAAAAGAGCGGTGTTTACGCGTGGGCAACGAGCCGAATGGGTCTTCTGGACAATTTGAAACGGGCGGAGAAACAGAAGCGGGCGACTGGAGGCTTGGACATTGAAGGTATTCGACAGCTTGTCGAGAAAGGGTCCAGGCTAACATGCATCTCGATCTCGGACCCTGTGACGATTAAGGAGCTTGTTATTCATCTCGCCCGTGAGTTTTTGCAGAGGCGTAAGAGATCGTTCAAGGTCAAGCCCTATGTCTTGTTCGTGTTTGACGAGGCGCAGGAGTTTGTTCCGGATCTCTCTGGGTCTGGGGGGATTGACAAGGACTGTTCCCGAGTTGTGGAGACACTCTTGCGGCAGGGCCGGAAGTATGGCTTGGGAGGATGTTTGGCCACCCAGCGGATCGCGTACCTCAACACGAACGCGCTGCAGCAGCTCCATACGTACTTTGTCGGGACCCTGCCGCGACCCTACGACCGAACAGTGGTCAGCGACACTTTCACAATTGACAAACAGATTCTGGAAAAGACGCTAGAGTTCGCGCCCGGGGAGTGGCTTCTATCAAGCTTCATCGCCACTGGGATGGAGAACGTGCCGATTTTCATACACGCGGACAATGCGGAGCTGGAGGTGGAGAAGACTTTGGCACGGCTGTCCGGGAACCCGGAGAAGCTGGTGAAAGACGAGGGACAGGTCACGCTGTCAGCTAGAGGCTGACCTTCAAGGTTCTATTGTCAGAGAGCAGGCTCGATGCGCGGGCTCGAGTCATCGGAGCCATAGGTGCTATGGCTGGTGAAAGGGCCTCTCATCGCACTCTGCTCGCCAACGATGGGATCTTGCCGATGGGCTAGAACCGGATCACTGGTCGGCCGAAAACCTTGCCATGCTCCTTGTCTTCCACATGGTCCATGGCTATAACATATGACAAGACTAGGAAAGGCTTGATTTCCGGGTTAGTAATCTCCACACAGTACGAGTCTCTAACCGAGATCCATTTCTTGTGAATCTGGGCAATTTGCGCGTCGGCCGGGGTTTCGACACGGTAGTCATGCTCCCAGATGTTCCCCGAGACCTTCGCGATTTCGTGGCCCGAAGAATCTTCCATCCACCATTGCGACCCGAGGAGGCTGAAGAGCTTCTTCTTGACCACGGCAACAAGCCGATTACTAGCATCGTAGATTTCGAACGTTGGTCTCACGGAGAGAATCTTGCCCTGGACTTCGCCGAGCTTTGCCCCCTGTGGTGCTTCAAACCAAAACTTCGGACCGAAACCCAGCAGTTCCCTCTTTACGCAAGCTAGAAGATTCCAAAGGTGTCCCGAAAAGAAAGGAGTTTCTGGTCGATTATGTAATTTGTCTCCCCGAACACGCCTCCCTGAAAGCGGGAAACGCTTGTGACTGGTGTTGAGCCTTCGGTTTGGGAGCCTATTCTCGAGCCGCAATAAGCACAGAACGAGGACCCGGCAGGTGCTTGTTGACCGCACGATGGGCATCGTGCTGCAGTCATCATGAGACAGTTTCTGAGAATCCATGCGCAAAAGCGTCGTGTTACCGGATTCTATTGCTGGCAGAACATCGAAAGTGAATGGTGGACCGGGCGGGATTTGAACCCGCGGCCTTCCGGTCATCCTAGGCGTCTGTTTAGCCTATGCGAACCGGACGTTCTTCAGCCCAAAACCCCAAAGGGTTTTGGCATACCAGGCTGAACTACCGGCCCATTGGTTCGCGCCGATGCCTTGGACGGTCTTAAAGACTTTGGAGAACCAGCCTCATTCTGGAAAGTCTTAATACGCGTCCCAGTCCGGCACGAAAAAACGTCGGGCCCGTAGCTCAGCATGGTCAGGTCGTCCGATAGCCGACGCCAAAGAGCACACGGCTGATACTGAAACAGCTTCAGAAACCGTGGGGTCGCCGGTTCAAATCCGGCCGGGCCCACTCCAGAATTCTGGAATCCTTTCTATGAAATGCTCGACAGTCGTCACACTTACTCGAGGCTCAAGGTAGGATGCATATCTGGGTAGTAGTCTGGCAAGAGTGACTAAGAGGCATTTCACTCGAGGGAACTGTTCCTTTGGTAGTCTGAATTTCTCGCCAAGTCTCCGGGCTTTGACTCTAACTTGGGTGGCGCAAGTACACTCGATGGAGGTGTCGCCTACTCGAAAGTCTGGGATGAGTCTCCGAGCGCCCACTTTGACGATTGGCTCATAGGTCACTTCCAGGCCTTCACGAATAATTCTTGTCATGACTTCTTTTTCAAGTCACTGAACATTCGAATTCCTCCTGGCCCAAACACTTGCCTGTGCGGATTTCCATAGCTCTTGGCGGATTTTGAGCCGCCAATCGAACCGATTTCTCTCAAATGACTGATACTCTGTGTCTTCCCTGTTATTTCCCCGCCCTTGATACGGTCGGATAGGGTCAAGTTACAACCGTACTTTGCAAACTTTGTTAGTCCACCTTGTCTTTGGCCCCAACTAGACCTCTGACGATTTGCGCTAGGTTCTCGGGGTCTATGTGAGTAAGGCCCCAGATCGTGGTTACTGTCTCAAGCGTCGGCCTTGCTTGACCTAGGCGCCATCTCTTGAATTGTCGAACGGTGACTTGGAGGTGCCCGATTCGGACAAGCTGATCATGGAGGTTTCTCCGATTGTCAAACCACAGTCTCGCTTTGTCGAAAAACTCTCTTTGACGGGTGCAACTCCCGAACTCTACCCGTGATGCATTTGATTCAAGACCAATGGATTCGCTGTCCGACTAACGCGTTTGGTTCCAAGCGTTGGCCTGACCTGTCTCCGATTCGGGGGGACAAAGCGGAGAGGCTGGTGAAAATAATCAAAACGCTGCTCAACCGCCTCAGAAGGGCTGAGATAACCTAGTCAAAGCCCCCATCGAGAGTCGGAGGATACTGATGCCTGATTTTCTCTCAGGCGGAGGAGCACACGGCTGATACAGCCACGCTTCGGAGACCGTGGGGTCGAGAACCGGACCGCGTCGGATCGACAGAGTTCAAATCTCTCCGGGCCCACCTTTCAAGAAAACGGCATTCGCTACGGTGAAGCACCGAGTTCTTTGAAGGCGCCGTCGAGGCTCTGGTCTGGGGTCACGTCGAACCTCGTGAAGTGGTCTTTTCTCCCGATTTCAACAACTGTGCGAATATTGAATTCTTCCGGGGTCACGTGTTTTTTCAAGCTCCTCGGGTCCAGCGGAAAAGAGACAGGAGCTCCGGGATTCGGTCTAAGGCTGAATGGAGCTGCCACCGTCTTTCCCAGGCCGTTCTGAAACCAGTCGACGTAGACCTTGCCAACTCGGTCAGCTATGCGCCTGGAAGTGGTCACTTTCTTTGGAGCCAGTTCCTCAAGCAGGACTCCGACAAGGAGGACGAATCGCCTGATGACTTCAATGGTATACTTCGGGAGAATCGGGATCAGAATGTGAATCCCATCGGCCCCGGAAG
>Ga0209236_1001327_pt1 | contig 14865 bp, 17 predicted proteins | sample GraSoi013_1_40cm_FD_185819 | JGI IMG/M metagenome (GOLD analysis project Ga0209236, IMG submission 185819) | Grasslands soil microbial communities from the Angelo Coastal Reserve, California, USA - Sample 09_27_2013_1_40cm (SPAdes) (version 2) | ecosystem: Environmental > Terrestrial > Soil >... | reverse complement strand
CAGCTCGACGGCCAGTTCGACGTCATCGGCCCGGGTGTTCCCGCAGATCTTGATTTTCGTCACGATCCACTCAGCTCTCGGACTTTGGCGTCCAGATCCGCAGCTCGAAGGAGCGACTCCCCGACCAGCACCGCATCGACACCGAGGCGGCCGACTTCGTCCACGTCGGCGCGGCTCTCGATGCCGCTCTCGCTGATCACCACCCGGCCGGCCGGGATGAGCGGTCGCAACTGTGCGGTGGTCTGCCGGTCGGTCTTCATCGCCCTGAGATCACGATTATTGATGCCGATGATGCCGGCATCGGCTCGGAGTGCGCGATCCAGCTCCTCCTCTGAATGAACCTCGACCACCGCCTGCATCGACAGTCGCGTCACGAGTGCCTGCAGCGCGCGCAACGCACCATCGTCCAGCACACCGACGATCAGCAAGACGGCGTCGGCGCCGACCGCGCGGGCGGCCAGCACCTGGACCGGGTCGATGATGAAATCCTTGCAGAGGACCGGCACGTCGACGGCCGAGCGCACCGCCCGCAGATGGTCGAGGCTGCCCCCGAAGAATTCCGGTTCCGCAAGCACGGAGATGGCGGCGGCGCCGTTCGCGGCGTAGCGGCGGGCCAACCGGACGGGATCGTAGGGGCGCTGCAGCACGCCGCCGGAGGGCGAGCGCTCCTTGCACTCGGCGATCAGCGCCACCCGGCCGGTCCGGCGCAGTGCCTGCCGGAAATCCCGGGGCGCCGGCGCCGCGGCGATGGATTCTGGCAACCCGGTTTCGACACCGCTCGCCTTGAGTTCCTCGATCGCCGCGCGCCGGGATTGCAAGATGCGGTCCAGGATGGGGGCGGCTTTCGTGGCCATCAGCCGGAGTCCATCCTGGTTAGGCGCGGGCTGCGGTCTTTTCCAGGACTCCTTTCATCCGCTTGACGCCCTCCTCGATCTGGTCGACCGCGTTCGCGTAAGACAGCCGCAGATAGCCCTTGCCCGACGGGCCGAATGTACTCCCAGCGAGCAGGGCGACCCCGCCCTCGACCAGCATGCGGTCGGCGAGCTCGCGCTCGTTCTGGCCGGTCTCGGTGATGTTCGGAAACACATAGAAGGCGCCCATGGGCTTGTGGCAGTGAACGCCGGGCAGGGCATTCAGGCGATCGACGACGATGTCGCGGCGGCGCTTGAACTCGGCGACCATCGCCTGCACGGAGGCATCGGATCGCGGTGAGAGCGCCTCGATCGCCGCCATCTGGGTGAACGCCGCGGCGCACGAGCTGCTGTTGATCATCAGCGTCTCCATCTTCTGCGCCAGCGGCAGCGGCGCGACGGCGAAGCCGAGGCGCCAGCCGCACATGGCGTAGGCCTTGCTCAATCCGTCCGAGTAGATGGTGCGCTCGAGCATTCCCGGCACCGTCATGATCGAGGCGTGATGGTCGTCGTAGGTGATCTGGCCGTACACCTCATCCGTCAGGATGGAGAAGTCGTGGCGCATGGCCAGCTCGGAAATCTGCTCGAGGTCGCGGGTCGAGAGCACGCCGCCGGTCGGATTCTGGGGTGAATTGATGACCAGCAACTTGGTCCGGGGCGTGATCTTCGATTTGAGTTCCTCGATGTCGAGCCGGAAGTCGTTGCGCTCTCGCAGCGGAATGCCTACCGGTTTTCCGCCGGCAAGCGTCGCGGCCGATGCGTAGATCGCGTAGCCCGGATCCGGCACGATGACCTCGTCGCCCTGGTCGACCAGTGCCAGCATCGTGAACAGCAGTACGTTCTTGGAACCGGGCACCATCACCACCTGCTCCGGCTTGACCTCGACCTCGTAGGTCCGCCGAATCCAGTCGGCAACCGCCTGGCGGGCGGGCATCAGGCCGCCCGCCGGCGTGTAGTGTGTGAAGCCGTCTCGCAACGCGCGTTCTGCGGCCTCGACGATATTCGGCGGCGTCGGGAAGTCCGGCTCACCGATTTCCAGGTGCACGATGTTGCGCCCCTGGGCTTCGAGCTTGCGCGCCTTGGCCAGCACCTCGAACGCGGTCTCCGTGCCGATCTCCGACATGCGGCGGGCGAACTTCATTTCGCTCATCCTCTCACGCCGAACGGACCGAGATCGCCTTTGTAGGGCAGCCAACTGACCCGCACGTCCTGGACCCGCGCCATGCGCGGTCCCGCGCGGAGTGCATCGAGGAATCGCTCCAGTGAGGACGCATCGCCCTCGGCCTCCACTTCCACCGCGCCATCGTAGCGGTTGCGAACGTACCCGTCGAGACCGAGCCGGCGGGCCTGTGCCTGGGCAAAGTACCGGAAGCCAACTCCCTGGACGTCGCCGAAGATCTCCGCCTTGAGGCGGCGCCGCTCTGGATTATTGGGCAATCAGGCGTGGGCCAGGGGGCCCGTCGTCACAACGACCGAGACACGCTTGGGCGCATCCGGGATCGCTTGCAGCGTGCGGCGGACCACCGGCAGGTAAGCCTGGACGAGCTGGCGGGCTGACTGCTCGGTGGGGGCGCCGATGACCAGCCGCTGGTCGTCGCAATGGCAACAAATGGCCGTTCCCTCCCAGAGGTAGTAGGCAGTGTCGGGAAGGTTCAGGCTCAAGAGGAGCTGAAGCTCCTTCCACACTGCACTCCCCTGCATTGCCCCTAATGCTACTCCCGCGACCCCACCTAAGCTAGGGGTCAAATGTCCCTGACGGACGAGATCAAGCGACACGCCATCGAGCTCGGCTTCTGCGCCGTGGGCGTGACCGGCGCGGAGCGATTTTCCGACGCCGAAACCGCCGCGGCGAACCGGACCCAACAGGGCCTGATGGACGGGCTCTCCTGGTGGAGCGAGGCCCGGGCGCATGCGAGTGCCGACCCCCGTCGGGCCACCCCCGAGGCCCGCAGCGTCATCGCGCTGGCCTTCCCCCATCCCGCTTCGAACTCTCCTTCCCCCTCCGATGGCCCTCGCGGACGGATTGCTGCGTATGCGCTGGGCCGCGACTACCACGAGGTCCTGCTCGAGCGGATGCAGCCGCTGATCACGATGCTGCGCGAGCGCGGTCACGTCGCGAAGACCTACGTCGATCACGGCTGGATGCTCGACCGCGCCGCGGCGGCTCGCGCCGGGCTTGGTTGGCTGGGAAAGAACACCAACCTGCTCATCCCGGGGGTAGGCTCCTACGTGCTCCTGGCCGAGATTGTCACGTCAGCGGAGCTCGAGGCGGACCAGCCGCTGAAGAAGACCTGCGGCAGTTGCGACGCCTGCATGCGCGTCTGCCCCACCGGTGCCCTGGTCGAGCCCGGCGTGCTGGACAACCGGCGCTGCATCTCCTTCTGGACCATCGAGCACCGCGGCGTCATCCCGCTCGACATTCGGCCGCTCATCGGCGACTGGATCTTCGGTTGCGACCTGTGCCAGGAGATCTGCCCGGTCAACGTGATCCCTCGAGCCGCCGCGCCGGACGCCCAGGCGCTGGAAGCCTTCGGGCCGATGCTCGACGCGCGACCCCGGCTGGAAGCGCTACTCGCCCTCGACGAGGACGGCTTCCGCGCCCGCTTTCGGAACAGCGCGGTCTGGCGAGCGCGACGGTCCGGACTGCTGCGCAACGTCTGTATCGCGCTGGGCAACGTCGCGGATCGGGACTCGGTGCCCGCGCTGGCCATCGCCCTCGGTGATGCGGAGTCCCTGGTACGCGGCCACGCCGCGTGGGCGCTAGGCCGGCTCGGTGGCGCGGCCGCGCGCGCTCACCTGGCGCTGGCGCTCAGGCGCGAGACCGACGCCTGGGTGCGGGACGAGTGCGCGCAGGCGTTGCAGGCCTGCGGTCCACTCGTCGTCCCGTCAATGGCTTGACGGCCGTCCCCTCTTCGGCTCGGGCCAGCATGAATAGCAGGTCCGAGAGCCGGTTCGCGTAGCGCAGCACTTCCGGGTTGCGCAGCTGACCGCCCTGTTGCAGGCCGACAATGCGGCGCTCGGCGCGGCGCAGCACCGCGCGAGCCACATCCAGCGCGGCGCCCGCGGGGGTCCCACCAGGGATGACGAAGGCATCCGGCAACGGAACGCGGCGCTCGAGGTCGATGATCTCGCTCTCGACGCGGCTCGTGAAGTCCGGCGTGACGACCAGGAAGTGCTGCTCCAACTTGCCGTACTCGGCTGCATCGGTCGCCAGCTCGGCACCCACGGTGAAGAGCTCGCTCTGGATGCGCAGGATGATCGCGTGCCGGCCGCGCTCCTTGACCAGGGCGCGGGCCGCACCGAGCGTCGAGATCGCCTCATCGACCGCGCCATACGCCTCCGTGCGCGGATCCGTCTTGGCGACGCGCCCGCCGTAGAGGAGCCCGGTCTCTCCCCCATCGCCGGTCTTGGTGACGATGCTCTTTCGCGCGATGGCGATTCCTAGGCAGCGCCCCGCGCGAGCACTTCCCGCGTCCATTGTTGCAGCACCTTGCGGTGGCTGGCGAACGCCAGCGGCGGCAGTTTGTCCGGGCGAAACCACCCGACCTGCCGCACCTCATCACCGGCTGCGGGATCGCCCGAGATCAGCCGCGCGCGGTACGGCAGTAGCACGATGCCCTCGTCGTCCATGAGGATGTGCTGCACGGCGAGCAGTTCGAGCGGCTCGATCCGCACCTGGACTTCTTCCATGCATTCACGGATCAACGCGTCCTGCGGGTGCTCGTCCCAATCGACATACCCGCCGGGCATTCCCCACAGGCCGCGGCCCGGCTCGATGTCGCGAAGGACGAGGAGGACGCGGCCGCCGTCCTCGATCAGCGCCGACACCACCACCTTGGGGTTGCGGAAGAAGATCCGATCGCATTGCGGGCAGACACTCAGTTGCTGCTTCGTCACCAGCCGGGTCTCCGTCCTGGCCCCACAGCTGGAGCAGAACGCGTTCACCGGTTGCGGCTCAGCCGCCACCCAGCCGGCAGCACGACCGCCGCCGCGGCCAGCTTGATCGCGTCACCGATCAGAAACGGGTAGAGCCCGAAGTCGAGCACCTTCGTCGGCGGAACGAAATGAGCCAGCCAGAGCAGCCCGAAGAAGTAAATCGCGACCTCGCCGGCGACCATGGCGACGATGGTCCGCGGTAGATCTTTCGTCCAGCCCAGATCCGCGAACCAGCCAACGATGAACGCCGCCGCGACAAAGCCGGCCAGGTATCCGTAGCTCGCAGCGCCCGGCGCCGCGGCAAACACCGGAAGGCCAACGGCACCTTCGGTGATGTACAGGAGCATCGATGCCGTTCCGAGCCGGGCGCCAAGGGCCGCGCCGCAGAGCAAAACCGCGAAGGTTTGTCCGGTGATGGGGACGGGCGTGAACGGCAAGGGGATCGCGATGTGGGCCATGAGTCCGGTGAAGAGACTGAACGCAATGACCAGGCCGGCGTCGCTGAGCAACGACCGCTCCGGGACCCAGTGGCGCGCCAGCGTGGTCGAAGACGCCCTCTGCACGGAGAAATCCTAACGCGTCCCGATAACTAATGGGCGCCGCTTTCGTTATATCCGTCGTGCCCGCCCGTTTGCTGTTGATCAGCGTCTTCCTGCTCGCGGCCTGCTCGCCACCGGCGAGCGTGCACCCGTCATTAAGCGCAAAGGCCTCCGCGTCGCCATCGGCGACGGCCCCGGCGACGCCGGCACCGACCGTTTCGGGGCCGCTCATGTTATCCGCGATTCAACGACTCACCGCGCGCGTTGGATATGTCTCTGCCTGGGATGGAACGGGCGCTGCACTGTCGAAGACCAGCGATGGCGGAATGACCTGGCAGCGTCTGCCGATCCCAGCCGCCTATCTCACCTCCCTGCGATTTATCGACGAAAGCGTTGGCTGGGCGGCCGGTTTTGTCAATCGCGAGAATCCACAGATTCTGTGTCGCCAGAACGCACCCGTCGGTGTCCAACCGTGCAAAGGCGTCGTCCTGCGCACACAGGATGGCGGCCATCAGTGGGAAACGGTCCTGGCAATCCCCAGCGATGGGATCCAGCCGATCCAGCGGACTGAAGCGGTCGACGACCAGCGGGCCTGGGCGCTATGGCTCGATGAGCCAACGTGCCAGAACGTCTGCCTCTCGTATCTGCAGCGCACAACAGATGGCGGGCAGACCTGGACCACCCTGCTTCATGCCAACATCGCGTCGATCCGCTTCGCGAGCGCCACCCGTGGCTGGGTCGCCCTTGAGGACTCACCAGGTCCGGGAACCGTCGAAGTCCGAGAGACCAGCGATGGCGGCACGACCTGGCAGTCAAGGCTGCAGACCGCTACCGGCAGGGCGGCGGGACTGGATGCTGCTACCACCTCGAGGGCCTGGCTTTTGACCGTGGATACGACTACGTGCTCGGCGAGCCAATGCCTGAAGTACGTGCTCTTTCGCACCGACGACGGAGGGCTGACCTGGTCGAAACTGGGCAATCCGAAGGACTTCACGACGAATTGTTCAGGGGGACACCTGGCGGGCCCGCTCTTCGCCAGCACCGGACGCGGCTGGCTTGGTCTCAACCTGGGTGCCGGCGGCGCGCTCATCGGCCCCGGCGGCATCCTTAAATCGGAAGACGCCGGCCGGACCTGGCGCTGCGCAACCACGCCGCCGAACACCAGCCTCGTCAGCGCCGCCGATCCCCTCGATGTGTGGGCAGCGGGCGAAGATCGACTCACGCAGTCGACCGCCCTCTACACGACCGAGGATGCCGGAGCAACCTGGCATCGCCTCGACCTGAGCTCGCTCCGCTAGACGCTGCCGGCGGGGACCTTCTCGAACTCGGGGCGGGGCGTCAATAGTACGAGGTCTTCTTCGGTCAGCGGCGTCGACTCCAGCGTGCGGCCCGTCTTCGCCGCCGCGACGATTTCGTCTTTATGCAAGCGAATCCGGCGGGCGCCGAGGGGACACTTCAGATACTCGGCGTACGGCTCGTCGCAGTAGCCCATGCGCTGGTCACCGCACTTGGGCTGTACCGGCTTCGCCAGTTCAGGAAATTGCGTCTTCAGCGCATTGCGTGCCTTGGCCCACATGTGCCGGATCTCCCACTGCGCTCGCCAGCAGAGGCGCAGGTCCGCGACGTGCAGGAACTCCTCGTAGTTCACGGTGAAGGTGAGGTTCGTGGAAGCTGCATTGGGCAAGAGAAAGCGGGCGTCCTCGGCCGGAACGCCCGCCTTGAGCGCCTGGTCATAGAGCTCGCCGACGCGGCGCATGAAGGCCACGTACTCTTCGCGCAGGCCGGCCTGCTCCCAGGTTTCCGGTATGACATACGGAAAGTCCGCTTCCTTGAAGGCGTAGTAGCGCTGCGATTGCTGGTCGAAGGTGATGCCGTTGTTGTGCCGGACCAGTTGGTGGCTGGCGGCGCGCGACAGGCCACTGACGGCGAAGGTGAAATAGACCTGGGTGCGCGGCGAGGAATGTCCGCTCTTCAGCTTGTCGAAGATGAACGTCTTCATCTTCTCCTCGGAGATCTTCCCGGACTCGATGTCGGCCCAGATCTGCTGGGGCGTGAACTTCGAGTAGCAGGTGCGGAAGGCGACGTACATGACCCGGATCGGATCAGGCGTGTGGGTGAGCAGCTGAACGTCGACGGCGGTATCCATCCGGGGCCGTCCTATTCTGCGACCCCACAACATCTTGTGTCAAGGTTGACTTTTCTCCACAATCTGTGGAAATCCTGGGGAGAACGTATCATGACCGAGATGCCAGTCACCGAGGCGGATTTCAACCTCCAGGGCAGGGTCGACAACTACCGCGAGATCCTCTTCGAGCTCCTCGTCGCCCTCGATACCCTGGTCCAGAGCCAGCTCGCGCAGGTCAACCAGGAGAAGCTCGGCGGACGCGGCCGGGTGAGCTACGAACCCCGTCCACCGCGATGGACGCTCGCCTGGAAAGGCAATAAGACCAAGCGCGTCTTTGAAGTCAACCTGATGGCGTTCGCCCAGGGTGGCGCCTGGGTGCTACACGGCCGCATGGGCCTCGACCGTCCGTTCCGCAACCTCAAGAGCGTCCGCGAGCGCGACGAGGCCGCGCTGCGGCAGGAGATCCTCGACCAGGTCGCCATCGACGAGACGGTCCTCTAACCGGAACTCGCGAACCGGCGAGCCTGGAATCCCTGCAGCATGAACGCCCCGGCGTAAAGCAGGGCGATCACGATCAGTAACGCTCGATAGCCGGTAACGAGCGAGGCATACTCGAGCACGCCGCCCAGCATCGCACCGAGCAGGTTGGTGGCGAAGGCGAGGTTCGAGGCGGCGACGTCGCGGAAGCGGCTGGCGAAGACCAGGTTGGCGAGGAAGACAGGCGCAAAGGCGACCACAATCGCGACGATGAAACGCGGAACTACCGTCAGGCTCAGGAGCAGGTCCGCCGGCACGAGCCACGCAATGGTGAGGGCCGCGAGGAGGGCCGCGTAGAGACGCCACGGCGGGCCCAGCTCGATCCGCCGCGCGACCTCGATCGCGAGGTAGACGGCGAGCAGGATGCCGACGAAGACGAGTGCGTTGACGAACCAGGTTGTCCCGAAGAGCAGGGCGAACTGGACGACATTCTTGGTCTCGAGCAGGAGAAAGGCGGCTCCCATGAAGAAGAGGTCGAGGTAGCGGCCCATGGGGCGCAGCGCTCCCGCACCCAACCGGATCAGCAGCAGCGCCACCGCGAGGATGAGCGCGAGGGTCAGCAGGTAGAAACCGGGAATCGTCCGCTGCTGTAGGTAGAGAAAAGGGTAGTCGTCGGTGGCCGGTACCGGAGTCGCTGCAGCCGGCCGCCACAGCGTCGGGCATTGCAGCGCCGCCTGATTGGGACTCGCCATCAGCAGGGCAAGCCGGCCCACCTGTCCGGTCGAATCGACGCAAGGAGGATGGCCGTACACCTGCTGCAGGGTGCCGGCGAGCCGATCGACGAGCCATTGCTCGCGGTAGTAGTTGTATTCGCCGAAGGCGCCGCCTGCGGTGAGGTGCGCGCGCGCCGCCTGCATAGCCTCCGCCGTGAAGAGGTAGCTCTCCAGCCGCAGCGACGACTGGCCGGCGACCAGCGTCAGCGAATCGGGTAGGGCGAACAGGATCAGGTCATAGCGGCGTGTGGTCTGCTCGAGGAAGGCCCGACCGTCGTTGACATACGACGTAACCCGTGGGTCCTGGAACGCGCGGTCCGGATTGCGCTGGACTCCGATGTCGTGGATCCGCGGATCGATTTCGACGGCATCGACGTGCTGGGCGCCAAGCCGGAGCGCGATCGCCACGTCATCGCCGGTGCCGGCGCCGACGATGAGCACGCTGGTCGGCGTCGCCTTTCGGTGCTGGTACGGAAGGCCGTAGATGGGGACCTCGTCGAGCCGTCGCTGCGCCGAATCGATGGTCTGGTGCGGGATGCCGTTGACAAGGAGCGTGACGGCACCTGACGGGTGCGGGTTCAGCCGGATCTTGTAGTACGGCGACCAGCTGTCGGTAGGGACGGCCGATTCCAGGCCCAGCAAGGTGAGCATGATGGCCAGTACCGGCGCCTGCCGGAGCGCGAGCCGGCCACCGATCAGGGCGTAGAGCGCGACGGCCACGATCGCTCCCCAGACCAGCGGCGACGCCTCGAGGAAGGCGAGGATCGAGAAGGCGATGATCCCTGTCAGACTGCCGAGAATGTCCAGTCGGTACGCCTCGAGCGGCGCGAAGCGGCGAAAGGTCCGCGCCACGCCCTCCCCCACCAGTGCCATCACCGCGGCGACCCCGAGAAACAGCAGGGGCAGGGTCATGTAGGGCGGCAGCCCGCTCCGCGTGCCAAGCGCCCCGAAAAAAATCAGCTCAGTGCCAGATCGATCGATTTCGACGGGGAAGACCCGAACGAAGGCAACCAGCGCCGTCAGGGCGATCGGTGCGAACGGAAAGAGGTCACGAGCGGCGTTGGCTCTGAGGAATCCGAGACCGATGCCCAGGAAGCTGGCGAGCAGGACAAAGTTCGAAAAGTACGAAAGGTAAAGCACGTTCGAGCCGATCCATCGAATCAAGGCCAGCTCCAGGAAGAGCATCAAAAAACTGAGCGCGATCAGCCGGAGCCACTGAGACTCTCTCAACGAGACCGGTACAGAACGCCACCCAGAGCTCACGGCGGCATTCTGTCACGCGCTGGATTCGACGCGTCGAGCAGGTTTCCCGTTACCAGTCCACGCCTTTCAACGTTGCGGTAGCGGGCAAATGAGCCAGCAGAAAGGGGTGACGTGATTCCGCGAGGCCGCGGACGGTAACAGTCGATTTCAACAACATCAGCGGCACGCCACCTCGGCCGCGCCGCAGCAAAGGACATCAGCAATGAACATGCGACTGCTTCCCATTTTGGGAATCACCGGACTGTTTTCCATCGCGCTTGCAGGATCGGCAATAGCGGGCGGTGGTGGCTGGCCGCCGGCCCCTGGCAACTATCAAACGGCGGACACGTCGGCGTATGCGAGCCTGGTCGGGCCGTCGACGATTGTCTGCACTCCCAAGGGCTGCTATCCGCAACCCAGCGACTTCGCCTACATCAGCGTCGACCGTGGTCTGCACACCTTCAAACCACGCGATGGCGCACGGCTGGTCCAGCAGACTGGGACCATGCTCAACCTCTACATGAACTCGGTCTCCGGGGTCAGCGTCAATGGCTGCTGGATCATCGCCGACAGCGACTTTACGGTCGCAAGGGACCTGTCCAGCGCCTCACTTTCGACAACCGTGCCCGGTGAGTCGAATTGCCCCGGGGCACCGCTCGCCGTCTCGTCAACGAACGTTGTGACGGGCAAGGGCGGTGGCGGCGCTGGGGGAGGTGGCGCTTCCGCGCCGATCACGCTGAACATCGGCTGGACCTACAAAGGCGTTGTGAGTCACCTGCGTGACGACGGCAAGATGACGTGCGGCAGCTTCACCACGGTGGCCGGCGTGGACGCCGATCACGCCACCGCGCTGTCGCAGGGCCAGATCTCCGGGGCGAGTGCGAGCCTGACCTCGGAGTATGCCTCGATCGATCAGAGCTCGAGCCGCCAGATCGTCAAGGGCGTGCCGGTCGACGCCTGCTTCTCCTAATCGGGGCAGGCACGTTCGTTGCGCTGGGGTCGGCCTGCCGGCCGCCCTCAGCGACTCCGCAGCGACCGGATCAGCAAGACGCCTGCCAGCACGGCGTCAACCCCCGCGAGAAAGCCGGTCGTTACGGGTACCGCCTGATCAACCAGCCGTCCAACCAAAAGGACCGCGGCTAACGCGACAAAGGGCATAAACGCTGCGGCAGCTCGAACGGGTGCGCGCGCGGGCACCGTTCCACCGAAGGTCGGCACGAAGCGGACCAAAGTCCCGCCCATGATGGCGCCGACTGCAAGAGCGAAAACGAAGGCCCGCCAGGCTGGCCCATGGTCCGGTGTCGTTTGGTGGGCCGTGTAGGAGATCATGACGACGGCCAGCATGGGAAGGAAAATCAGAGAAGAGAGCCCGATGAGCAGGTGGCTCTGGTTTGGAGTAGCGGGCCGTGATGTCGTGCTCATGGCGGAACGCCTACACAATAACGCGACTCGAGACGCCTCTTGCCTGGGCGCCGGGCTGTCGATGATGAGCTAAGGACGTAGAGTTCCGCGTTGATACGCGTTCTGGCAGCTTCAGCCTCGGCCTGACGTCCGGACGGAAACGCGGATCATGTCCCGCGTGATCTCCATCTGGCCGCGGTGGCGCGCCAGATCTTCGTACGCGTGGATGAGCGCACCGCCCTGGGTCTTGTGCATAGCAAGGCCGGCATCTTCCTGATGCTTTGGATGTCCTCGAGGCGGAGCGTAGGGCTCAAGGTTGGCGAGATCTGACTGGAGCTGTCGTCGAGCCCGATGGGTTCGGTCGACGAGCTCTCCGACTGGCCCGGCAGCACGAAACTCGGCGGCTCGATCTCGCTGGATGCTTCGTCCGGCAACCATGTATCCTCCCCAGTACTCCATCACGCCAAGGCAGTGGGTGAGGATCGCGTAGGGCGAGTTGCTGTCCGGTACGTCGGGTTGTCGGTTCGCGAGTTCGTCGCCGAGCTCGGTAACGATCCGCACCATGTCATCCAGCACCTCGTCCAAGAAGAGGAGGTAGTCATCCAACGAGATCATCCCTACATTCTCGCGTGCCGCTCAGCTTCGGGCGCGCTCCTGGTTTGAAGGCGATGGCTAAGCCGTTAGGATTCAAACCCTGGGCTCAGAGTGCCCAGAGGACGGCGCGAGTAAGGCCGGCGTCACCGCCCTTGATGCGCAGTGGGAAGGCCGCCATCTGCCAGCGGCCGGGGCGCACGTTGAACAAATCGAGCCCTTCGAGGATCGGAATTCCCGCGCCCAGCAGGCGTTTGTGGGTGGGGGCGCCCGGGACGCCGTAGCCTTCGATCGACAGGTAATCGATGCCGACCAGCTGCACGCCTCGTTCCACGAGCCAGTCCGCGCCATCCGCAGCCAGGTACACGAAGTCCGTCTGGAATGCGCGCGCGGGATGCCACCAGCGCGAGTTGCTCGTCCGCAAGAGGACCCGCCGGCTGGCGCGCGGGATGCGCGCCTTCGCCAGGTCGACGGCGCCGATACTGCCCTTCACTCGACGAAGATCCGCGACCCAGGCCGGGCCGATGAAGCGCTCGGGCTCCACTCGGTCGATCCCCTTTCCGCCCGCGATGAAGTGGCTGGGCGCGTCGACGTGTGTCCCGGTGTGGGATCCGAGCCGGAGCTCGCTGACGCGCACGCCATCTTTCTCGAGCGTCATCACCGGGCGGATCCGCACCGCCGGATTCCCGCGGTAGACCGTCATCGCGTCGCGGATCGGGATGGTGACGTCGATGAGCTTCACGGGGTCTCAGGATAGGGCGCGCGCGTGGCGGAGGATTTCGGCGACGCTCCATGACTGGGAAATGCAGCCGACCGGCCGGTAGGGCGGCTCCGGCTCGAAGATTTCGCTGATCGTCCCGAGCCCGGCGCGAGAAACGGCTCGAGCAACCGCCGGACCAGCTCCCGATCACCGTGGATGCGGAGGTGCGCATCGAGGTACGGTCCCATGAGCCACGGCCATGCCATCCCCATGTGATAGGCGGCGTCGCGCGCGCGCTGATCGCCCTGATACGAGGGCTGATACCTCGGGTCGTCCGGACTCAGCGTCCGCAGGCCGTAGGGCGTCAAGAGTTTGGACGTGACCCTGTCGAGCACCGAGCGCGCGCGCGCGCCCTCGATCAGGGGATAGACGAGGGCGAGGGCGATCACCTGGTTGGGGCGCAAGCTCGGATCGTCGCCATCGACCGAATCGACGACGTCGTAGCAGTAGCCACCCTCGCCATACCAGAAGCGCGCCTGCGCCGATTCGTGCGCCTGTGCCGCCATCTGCCGGTACGGTCCCGCCGGTCGCAAGGCACGCTCGCACCAGTCACCCGTCAGCCGCAGCGCGTTGTACCAGAGCGCGTTGATTTCGATGGGCTTGCCGCGTCGCGGCGTGACCACCCAGTCCCCGACGCGCGCATCCATCCAGCTGAGCGCGTAGCCCTCCTCGCCGCCCGCGAGTAATCCGTCCCGGTGGTCCATGCCGATGTTGTGCAGGGTTCCGCCGACGTGCCAGTCGATGATCCCTTCCAGCGCCTCGAGCCGGTCCGCGATGAATCGCCAATCACCGCTCGCCCGCAGGTACGCGGCCAGCGCCTGGAACAACCACAGCGTCGCGTCGATCGTGTTGTACTCGGGCTGCTCGCCACCATCCGGAAATCGGTTCGGGATGAGGCCGTGATCCAGATATTTGATGTAGGTGTCGAGCACGGCACGCGCCTCCCAGAGTGAGCCGGGGCGCATCGTGAGCGCTGGGAGGCTGATCATCGTGTCGCGGCCCCAATCGGTGAACCAGTGGTAGCCGGCGATCACGGTCCGCTGCTGCGTGGAGCGCGCGACACGGAACTGTTCGCCGGCGACCATCAGCTGCGCCGCCAGCGGATGCTCGGTCGCAGGATCCGCCAGGGCGTCCTGCCGTTGCCGGGCCGCGTGCCGCGACGTGACGACGTCCCATCCGTTGGGGGTGGGATCCGTGCCGGCGATGACGACCACGTCGTTCTGACCGTCGAGCGCCACCTGGACCGTTCCTGGCGTGAAAAGGTCCTCCTCGTCGTCGAGGCCGCGGTCGCGCTCGGCTCGATGCAAGACACGCCAGTACCAATCGGGACGGCTGCGGACGACGGGCGACGGGCGCACGTCGAAGTGGCTGCGGACCCCCGCGGCGTCGATGATCCAACCGCCGCCGCTCTCCGCCATGTCGAAGCCGCCTTGCCCGTGGCGCTGCTCGTGATAATCGCGGTGAGCAAACAGCGGCCGGAGTTGCATGACAAGCGGCGCCCCGGCCACCAGGCGGTAGGTCAACACCGTCCGCGAGACGCCATGATCCATCCAGATCCGCTTTTCGATGATGCGGCCGTCAACGGCCCAGCGGAAGGTGGGCAGCATGCCTTCGACATCGACGCCCTCCAGCGAGCGGAACCCATCGGGGTAGACGGTCCCATCCCAGTACTCCTGAGCCGAGAGCGGTTGCCGCTCGCCGTCCGGGGCGATGAGCCACTCCTCGAGGGCACCCAGCAGCACCATGCGTTGGACTGGCGGATTCAACGAGGCAACGAGCACGCCGTGGTATCGTCGCGTGTTAATTCCGGCGACCGTCCCGGACGCGTAACCACCGAGGCCGTTCGTCACCAACCACTCGCGCCCCATGGCTGCCTCGACGTTCCGACAGATCTGCGGATCGAGGTGGAGCGCCACAGTGCTTACGCGCGCGCGATCGTCAGGAGGGTCTTGATGTCTTCGGGCCGGCGGTCGAGCGCGGCGGTGAAATCGTCGAATGGGACTCGTCGCGTGATCAGCCGCTCGAAGATGCCCGGCCATTGCCGCTCGGCCTGCTGGAAATGTTGGACCCCCATCTCGAAGTAACGGCGGTTCGCATTGACGGACCCGAA
>Ga0209236_1001320_pt1 | contig 14908 bp, 16 predicted proteins | sample GraSoi013_1_40cm_FD_185819 | JGI IMG/M metagenome (GOLD analysis project Ga0209236, IMG submission 185819) | Grasslands soil microbial communities from the Angelo Coastal Reserve, California, USA - Sample 09_27_2013_1_40cm (SPAdes) (version 2) | ecosystem: Environmental > Terrestrial > Soil >... | reverse complement strand
CCCGTTTCTATGCCGGTATGTTTACGCATTCCGCTATCCACTATGCGAAGGCGCACTGGACCGCGGTACAGGCTATTTTCTGGGGGATCATGATTTCACTTCTTTTTGTGCGGCGGCGACCGAGATCGGGGACCGAATCCGGACCATCTATGAGGCATGCTGGGACCGGTCCGGGACAGAATGGATCTTCCGGATTCGTGGCAGCGGCTTTCTTCAATACATGGTCCGCACGATTGCCGGAACCCTGTTGGAAATCGGGCAGGGCCGCAGGCGTGCAGAACAGATGCCAGAACTCTTCGCGGCTCGCGACCGGCGGTTGGCCGGGCCTTCGTTGCCTGCGCATGGTTTGCACTTGATGAGGGTTGAATATTAAAGCACTTTGTATTGCAAATTGCTAATCGCCGCGTGATAAAATGAAAAGTTATATGGCGACGAACGCATCTGATCTTCTTCCTCAGATCGATCGAAGCGCTTTACCGGCGCATGTCGCGATTATTATGGATGGCAACGGCCGCTGGGCTCGCAAGCGCGGCTTGCCGCGCGTTGCCGGGCATCGTGCCGGTATTAGCGCTGTTCGCGAGGTGGTCGAAGGTTCGGCTGAACTCGGCATACCTGTCCTGACTCTTTACGCATTTTCAGTCGAAAACTGGAAGCGTCCCCGCAGCGAAGTTTCGACGCTGATGCAACTCCTGAAGGAATACCTGAACAAGGAGCTCGAAAACATTCATCAAAACAATATCCGATTTCGCACGATCGGACGGACCGACGAACTTGATGTTTCGGTTCAGGCCGAACTGGACAAGGCCATTACCAAAACGAGCCGCAATAGCGGAATGATTTTCAATGTTGCTCTGAATTATGGCGGCCGCGCCGAAATTGTCGATGCCGTTAATCGTCTCCTGCGCAATGGTGGAAAGGCCGCAGCCGATCACGGCGGCATCACCGAAGAGCATTTCGCTCAGTATCTTTACACTGCCGGCCAGCCGGATCCCGATCTGTTGATTCGAACCAGCGGCGAATTGCGAGTCAGTAATTTTCTCTTGTGGCAGATCGCTTATGCCGAGATTTGGGTGACCGAGACCTTGTGGCCGGACTTTGAAAAGCGGCATCTTTACGAAGCCATCATCGCCTACCAGAAGCGGGAACGCCGTTATGGCGGACTGGAGCCCGCCCAAATGACAATTGAACATTGAGGTCACCACGTTAACGAAGTCCGGGGACCCCCACCCTGTCTGGAGAGTTCTGACGGCCGTCGTTGCGATTCCCCTGGTCGTCCTCATCACAATTTTTGCCGCGAACGTGATTTTTGCGGCAATCATTGGCGTCGTCTCGATACTGGCCGCTGAAGAATTTTTTTCCCTGGGTGTAAAGAGGAGTATAGGTAGGCCGGGGCGATGGTTTCTGGCCGCAGTCGGCGGCGTATCCATGTCTTTTCTCGGCGGTCCGGTTTGGGTGTTGGGTGCTGCTGTCTTTGCCGCGATTACGCTGATGACCATCGAAATGCTGACTGCATCAGCGGAGGACGCACTGGTCCGTGTGGCTATGGGGTTGGGTAGTATCCTTTATTGCCCGCTCACGCTTGGTTTCACGATTTTCATGCCCCGAAGAGAAGTGCTGTTACTCTTTGCGATCATTTGGATTGGAGACAGCACGGCCTACTATGCTGGCCGCGCTGTCGGTAGGCGCCCGTTAGCACCTACCATCAGTCCAAAGAAGACTGTCGAAGGCGCGATTGCAGGTTTCATCGGATCCGTTGTGGCAGGTGTCATCGGAGGAAGATGGCTGTTGGGAGGGATGCGGCTGGATTTGATATGGATTTCGGCTGTGACAGCAGTCGCCGGCCAATGCGGAGATCTGGCGGAATCGATGCTCAAGAGAAGCGCCGGGGTTAAGGATTCTTCTTCTGTTCTTCCCGGGCATGGGGGCATACTGGACCGCTTGGACAGTCTTTTTTTTGCGGCTCCCGTATTCTACTGGTTGCTGGTTCCATGAAACGTCTGACACTCATCGGCTCGACGGGCTCCATCGGCCAAAATACGCTTCGTGTCGTCGAGCATCTGTCGCATCGTTTCCAGATCTTCGCTTTAGCCGCCAACTCTGCGGCCAGGCAGCTGGCGGAGCAGGCGGCCGAATTTCATCCAGCCGTTGTCGCAATCGGCGACGCCGGGCGGGTCGACGAGTTTCGGCAGCGTTGCCGCGAGTTGAAGGTCTCGATACCGGAGATCGTCACCGGCGAGTCGGGCCTTCGAAAAATTACTTCAGCCGCTGATGTCGATATTGTCGTCTCGGCTGCCGTAGGTGCCGCGGGGATACAACCGACGTACACGGCTGTCGCTTCAGGCAAAACGGTGGCGCTTGCAAATAAAGAAGCCATGGTCATTGCCGGTGAATTACTCCGAAAAACGGCTGCCAGCACGGGGGCGCGAATCATTCCGGTCGACAGCGAGCACAGCGCACTGGATCAGTGCCTGCGTTCCGGCCAGCGAGCGGAAGTGCGGCGGTTGATCCTTACCGCGTCGGGAGGGCCGTTTCGGGATACGCCTCATGATCGGTTTTCCTCGATTACCCCCGAGGAAGCGTTGAAACACCCAACCTGGAAAATGGGAAAGCGGATTACGGTGGATTCCGCGACCCTGATGAACAAAGGACTGGAAGTGATCGAGGCGCGGTGGCTGTTCGATATTCCGGCGGAGAAGATCGACATCATGGTCCATCCGCAATCCCTGATGCATTCCATGGTGGAGTTTGTGGACGGTTCCGTCGTCGGTCAACTCGGCACGGCCGATATGCGGCAGCCGATTCAATACGCGCTTACCTATCCAGAGCGCCTTTCTTCGCCCGTACCGCCTTTGGATTGGAATTTGGTGTCGCGGCTGGATTTCATGCAGCCGGATCGAAGGAAGTTCCCCTGCATCTCCCTGGCATACCGGGCGATCGAGGCAGGAGGTACAGCTCCTGCCGTTCTTAATGCCGCCGACGAGATTGCAGTAGAAGCATTCTTAAATAGAAAGATTTCGTTTTCGGATATTCCCAAGTTGATTGCCGGCACCCTGGAAGCGCATAAACCCAACAAGGCGGATCGCCTTGAAACTATTATCGAAGCCGACACCTGGGCACGAAAGTACGCTCTGCAATGGCTATCTTAGGCGAAGGGCCACTGACGTGCACCATGCTAGAATGGACGAAGTTCTAGCGTAGGGAGGAGAATGATCGGCAGCATCGCTTCCAACATCGTCATCGCGCTCATAGTGCTCTCCGTCATCATTGTCATCCATGAACTGGGGCATTTCCTTGTCGCGAAGTTTTTCAAGATCAAAGTGGAGACCTTCTCCGTAGGGTTCGGTCCGCGCCTCGTCGGTTTCGCGATAGGAGAGACGGACTATCGCATCAGTGCGTTTCTTTTGGGCGGGTATGTGAAAATGGCCGGCGAAACGCCCAGCGACACCATTACCGGAGAAGCGTACGAATTTTTATCCAAGCCGAAGTGGCAACGATTTCTCGTAGCAGCCGCCGGCCCGGCCATGAATGTCTTCCTGGCAATTGGCTTGGTCATGGGCCTGTATCTTTATGGAACCGACGTTCCGGAATTCGTCCTCGGCCAGGCGGTGATCGGGATTGTTGAACCAGGCTCTCCGGCAGAAAAAGCGGGTTTGCAGCCGGGCGACCTTGTCGTTTCGCTCGACGACAAGGAGAAGCCTGACTGGCAGGCCGTGCAGAATGATTTTTTGACGAGTCCGGGGCGTACCCTGCCGATCGTCATTGAGCGGGCCGGGCGCCGGATACAAACTACCATCACTCCGGAGCGGCGCGGACGCGAGGAGGCGGGCTATGCCGGCATGCTGCCGGTCATCCGGACGGTAGTGCGGGCCGTGCAACCGAATTCACCGGCAATGGCGGCTGGGGTCAAACCCGGCGATGAAATCATCCGCGTGAATGGAGTCGATCTCCGCAACAGCGGACGAACGATTCAGCAGGCGATCCAGGAGACGACCGAAAAGACCTTTCCGATTACCGTTGTTCGCAATGAAAATCAACGCCAGGAGATCGTACTTGATGTCACGCCGGTCCTGAGAGATGGACGCAAGATGATCGGAATCGATGTGCCGTTTCCGACCGTCCACATGAAGCTCGGTCTATTAGGCGCATTACAGAAATCCATCGAGACGAATAAAGAGAACGCGGTGCTGATTTTCCAGGTCATCGGAAGATTGATTAAGCGTCAAGCGTCGCTCAGGCAACTCGATGGACCTGTGGGAATCGTCGCTGTTTCCGGGCAGGCCTATGAAGCGGGACTCGACACGTTGCTGACCTTCATGGCCGTTATCAGCTTGAATCTAGGAATCCTGAATATCTTGCCGATACCGATTCTCGATGGCGGTGTGATTTTGCTTCTGGTTATCGAGTCGTTGATGGGACACGATCTCAGCTTGCGTATGAAAGAACGCATTGTGCAGGCGAGTTTCGTCTTTCTTCTGATGCTGACGGTAATCGTGCTCTACAACGACGTCGTGAAATTGCTTCCGCCGGGTCAGCCGAGTCCATGAAAGCCTTTGCTCCGGAAATGCAGGTCTTTATGGAATACTTGCAGGAGCATAAGCTGAAGCTCACCCCGCACCGTCAGCTCATCCTGGACATTTTTTTAGAACACGAAGGCCATCGTAGCGTTGAGGATATTTGCCGCGTTGTTCGCCAGAACGACCCGCGCGTCGGCTATACAACCGTGTACCGGACCATGAAAATTCTCGCCGATTGTGGACTCGCCCGGGAGATCGACTTGGCCGACGGCATGACGCGTTACGAACATCTTTACAATCATCAACATCACGATCACATGATCTGCATGCAGTGCGGCAAGTCCATTGAATTTTACAAGCCGGAAATTGAAGCCCTGCAGGACGAAGCGTCAGGACAGCTCGGATTCAAGGTCCACGATCACAAGCTGCAGATCTATGGACTCTGCAGCGACTGCAGAAAAGAATAGCCACAAAAAGGCACAAAAATCACAAAAGATCTTTTTGTGCCTTTTGTGGCTATTTCAACCGATTCACGAGGTCCACAGCACATTCCATTGCCGCCGTCATGCCTGCCGGATCGGCCTGGCCTTTACCCGCTATGGAAAACGCGGTCCCGTGATCGGGTGAAGTGCGCACGTAAGGCAACCCGAGGGTGACGTTCACCGCTTGTCCATGAGCAATCAGCTTCACCGGAATCAAGCCTTGATCATGGTATGGGGCAATCACAACGTCAAACTCGCCGGCGTGCGCGCGGAAATAGAGGCTGTCGGCCGGATGAGGTCCTGAGACGGCAATGCCTTCGGAAGCGCATTGTTTCACAGCCGGCGCGAGAACGTCGATGTCTTCTCTTCCAAAGATTCCGCCTTCTCCGGCATGTGGATTGATCGCGGCAACCGCAATCCGCTGATTGAGGAACTTGAAGCGGCGAAGCTCTGAATCAACAAACCGAATCAGCCGAACATAATGATCGGTGGAAATCAGCCCGAGAGCGTCCCGCAAGGAAAGATGAATGGTTGCAAGAACAACCTTAAAGGTAGGCGCGAAGAAAGCCATTCCAAACTGTTGACAGCCCGCCATTTCGGCAAGGAAATCCGTTTGGCCGTGAAAGCCGCCCCCAATGGCCTCTTTGCTGACCGGCGCAGTGACTACAGCTTGAATCGACCCCGAAAGGGCCTCCTCTCCCGCGGTTTTCAGATATGCAAGGGCGCGCTCTCCGGAGTCGCGACTACAGTTTCCGAACCCGATATCGGAGGTGTCACCACCAACCTCGCGGACAAACAGCACAGGTTCATCGGTCACCTCGGAGGTGCTGCCGATCGACTTGTGTTTCATTCCGGCAGCAAACAGCACGCAGTTGCGCTCAAACACAAAGCGATCTGCGAAAAGTACCCATCGGGCAAGTGGCAGAGTGGTTGATATCGATTTAAGAACGACTTCAAGACCAATTCCGGCTGGATCGCCGGCGGTGATCCCGATCGTAGGACGCATGAGGGAAACCGGCGAGTTGCGGTTAGTCGACGTCCTTGTCCTCGTTTTCCTTATACATGTACTTGATGTAATGCTTTAGGACGAGGAGGTTCGGCTCCGGTGACCGATTTACCCTGATCGAGTTCTTATCGTACCAGTCAATCACACCTTTGATGGTTTCGCCGTCCTGCAGAACAACAACCATAGGGGTCTTGTTCTGCATTTGCTTGACATAATAAAAATTTTCGGCGTTCGTCTGATCGCTGGGTGCGGGCCGCCGGTTTCGCGGCTGCCTCACTGTTAACTGTTCTTTGATCTCAGCAAGGCTCGGCCGGATCAGTTTTCGATTTGACATTATCTTCCTCACCAAAAACGTGCCGCAAATGAACAGGAGTTCGGAGGTTTGCGCAGGTTCGCTTATTAAAATCTAGAACTGACTTAAGTACCACGAATTTTAACGGCTTTCGCTAGGAAAGTCCATTCAGAATGTTGCTGCCGGTCAAGACGAGTACGTCGGTCAGCATCTGCCGGTTAACATTGCTTTTCAGACTGGACTCCACGAACCGCAAAAATTCAGCCATTCGAATGAGTTCGTGCACCGTAGTACGGTCGGCGAGTTTGGTAAGTCTGTCACTCAGGTCGATATTGACAAGCTTGCCGGGCACTCCTTCCTTGACGTAGACAGTGTCGGCTATAAGTATCGCCAAAATTGCCATACGGTCCTCAAAATCCTGCTTCGCTCGGCCAAGCTCCGCGCTGATGCCCAGCAGTGTCTGAAAGGTGTCCTCCTTGGCATCGACCGAATCCTCCAGTAGGTTTAGAACCATTTGGCGCTCGCGCTTCAGTTGGGCTATATCCAAGCTTCGCGCCCTGCCAATACTACCGCGCGACCAGCGGAGAACGAGTTCATCGGTTATGCCGTGCTGCCGCATTTCGGCAAGTGTAAGAGGCGCGAACTGGTAGATCTGGCATCGCGAGCGAACGGTAAGCGGAAGCTCGTGAACATTGATGGCGATCAGGATGAAGAATGTATTCTCAGGCGGTTCTTCCAGGCCCTTCAGCAGAGCATTGGCGGCTTCGGCGTTCAACCAATCGGCGGGATCGATGATGAAAACTTTATTTCGGCCTTCGAGCGGCTGCAGGTCAAGGATATGCAGTACATCACGGATCTGCGCAATTTTTATCTGTGTGGCTTCGTTTTCTACGGAAATGCTTCTGACATCCGGATGCACTCCGGAATTGATCTTTCGGCAACTCGAGCACTGATCGCAGAAATCGTCGGGCCCATCCCTTAAACAGTTCAGCGCCTTTGCGACCATCAACGCGCAAGTGTGTTTACCGATACTTTCAGGCCCCGAAAAGATCAGTGCATGAGGAAAGCGACCTTCACGCAGCTTGCGGCGAAGGCGGCTGATCGCGGGCGGATTTCCCAGAAAGGCATCGAAACCCATCAGTCAAATCCTAGAAGCGTCAGGACATGGCGGTGAACCGTTTCGATTGAACGATCTGCGTAAAGAAGCTGAATGCGTTCGTCTTCAGAAGCCAGTTCAAGGTAACCCTCTCGAACGCGGTTGTAGAATTCCAGGTCTTCCGCCTCGAAGCGGTCTTCGTTTTCGATTCGACCGTGATTGCGCGCGCGGGCGCGGGCGAGTCCGATCTCCGGCTCGATATCGAGGAGAAAAGTCAGATCCGGTCGATAGGGATCGCAAACCAGATCGGTTAGCTTGCGAATGAAATCGAGCGGAATGCCCCGGCCATAACCTTGATAAGCCATCGAGGCATGATAATACCGGTCGCAGATAACGATCTCATTCCGTTCTAGAGCCGGCTTGATCTTTTCTTGAATGTTCTGGCTCCTGGAGGCGTAAAAGAGGAGAAGCTCCGACGCGGCCGTCAGACGGATGGTTTCAGAGTTCAGCAAGACTTTACGAATACCCTCACCAACAGCGGTTCCCCCTGGCTCTCGGGTAATCGTATGCGCAATGGAATGTTTTATTAGGTATTCAGACAGAAGCGCAATCTGAGTGGTTTTACCGCAGCCTTCAATCCCTTCGAAGCTGACGAACCGTCCCTGTGGCATGCTTTGAGGGTATCAAGATTCGGGCGAAATTGTACCCTCACCCGGCGCTTCGCGCCACCCTCTCAAGGGAGAGGGACAGAACCTCTGCTGATTCCATGGCAGCGTTCATGGCATCCCCGGCATTCAACTGCGCCTCGGATTTTTCGATTTCGGCGAGATTCGCTTTGGTTTCGGGATGCTTCGGCACAAACAGTGAACAGCAATCCTGATCCGGCTGAATGGAAATTTCGTAAGTGCCTATTTGCCGGGCGATCTCGATGATTTCGATCTTGTCATCGCCAATCAATGGCCGAAGGGTCGGCATGGAGACGGCGCGCGAAATGACGTCGATGTTTTCGATAGTTTGGGATGCCACCTGCCCCACGCTGTCACCTGTTACGAGCACACGGGCCTTTTCTCGCCGGGCAATTTGTTCGGCGAGCCGTAACATGTACCGCCGGTAGAGAATGACGCGTGTATCGAGCGGTGTATCGACCATGATGTGCCGTTGAACCTCGGCAAACGGAACTAAGTAGATCTTAGCCTGAAGCGCGTAGTGACATAACAACTGCACAATCTGTTTCGCCTTTTCCTGCGATTCTTTGTTCGTATACGGAAAACTGTGAAAGTGGACAAAGACGGCTGTGCAGCCACGCTTAATCATTTTCCAGGCCGCTACCGGCGAATCAATTCCCCCTGACAGCAAGACGACGACTTTGCCGCTGGTACCGACCGGCAGACCTCCCGGCCCGGGCAATCGCTCGAGGTAAATCAGGGCATATTTCTCGACAATCTCGATCCAGCAGGTCATCTCCGCCTTTTCAAGGTCCACCCGCGCCCCGGACTGTTGCTTAACGTAAGCGCCCACGCGCTGGTTAATTTCCACAGATGTGTGTGGAAAATTCTTATTAGCTCTATGTGCTTGAATTCTAAAAGAATTGAAGGGATGGCCTTGCATTAGCGCCCAGGCATTCGTTTCCAGGTTTTCCACAACTTGTGGAGAAGCCCACGCTTCCCCGAAATAGGCAATCCCGAACACCTGTCCGAGCCGCTTCTTGATTCCTGAAACATCCGCGTTTGCGGTCAGAGGCAGAAGGAGCCTGCCGGAGATCCGCTTAGCCCTCTCGACTTGACAATCCTGCAAAACGGAATTGATGTTTCTGCAGAGGGCGTTCTCGAAGTAATCACGGTTGCCCTTCTTTAATCCGAGCTCGTTGTAGTGAATGACGAAGAAGCGGTCCACAGCGCCATTATAGCTTGTAAGTTAATGCTACAATTGAGATTATAGAGGGTTGCGCGGTCATAGACCGCGCCTACGGTGTTGATTTCCGGACTGTAGGGGCGGTCTATGACCGCCCCTTTAGGCAGTTTCACGACGGAAACACTTAAAAACCCGCCGGGGAGGGCGGATCTACATGAGGGCCATTTGGAAGGGCAACATCAGCTTTGCTCTTGTTTCTATTCCGATCTCCGTCTTCAGTGCCACCCGCAAGAACGAACTGTCGTTTCATTACCTTCACAAGAACGACATGAGTCCGGTGTCAAACAAAAGGTTTTGCGATCAAGAAGACGTTGAAGTTCCTTGGGAAGAAATTACTCGCGGGTACGAATACGAAAAGGGCCAATATGTCGAGATTACCGACGAGGATCTGGATAAGGCGGATATTGAGCTGACCAAGACAATTCAGATTGTCGAATTTGTGCACGAAGAGGAGATCGATCCCTTGTTCTTCGATAAGCCCTACTACCTGGAGCCGCAAAAGGGCGGCGAGCGGGCCTACGCGCTCATGCGCGATGCGTTGGCGCAATCGAAGAAAGTCGGTATCGCCAAAGTCGTCCTCAAATCGCGAGAGCATCTGGCGGCCGTCAAGAGCGTCGGCGACCTGATGACGCTGCAAACCATGCGCTTTGCACATGAGATCGTTGAACCCGGGACGCTGAACCTCCCCAAGAAAGCCGATATTTCCAAAAAAGAGATGGATCTGGCGAATACGCTCATCGACTCCATGTCGGAGAAATTCGATCCAACCAAATACAAAGACGAATACCACGACAAGGTGCTCGAGATTATCCAAATGAAAGTCGCAGGCGTTTCGCCCCAGGTGCCTGCCGCGAAAGGGCCAGGTCCCGCGAGAGTCATCGATCTCATGGAAGTTCTGAAGCAGAGTCTGAGCGAAACCAAAAAGGCTAAAGCGGCGCGCTCACCTGCAGTCGAAGAACAGGCCGTCGTTGCCGGCAATGGGCGCTCGCCGAAGGGCTCTCGAACGAAAAAAGTTAGATAAGCTGTAGCGGCGGTCTATTTCTTGAGGCTGCGCGCTATCGCGCTTGCGCTTCGCGGACCGCCGCTACAGCGAAGAAGCCAATGATTGATGTTCGGGAGAACTACCGCCGAATCCTCGACAAGATCCAGGCGGCGGCCGAACGAAGCGGCCGCACACGAGAAGCGGTTAAGCTGATTGCCGTTACCAAGACCGTTCCACCCGATAGGATCCGAGAGGCCGCAGAAGCAGGTATCGTCCACGTTGGAGAGAATCGGGTTCAAGAGGCCTTGCCGAAGCTTGAAGAACTCCGCGACCTGCCTTTGACCTGGCATTTCATCGGGCATCTACAGACAAATAAGGCCAAAAAGGTTGTTGAACACTTTGATTGGATCCAGTGCGTCGATCGGCGCGAGCTTGCGGAGAAGCTCAATCACACAGCCGCGAAATCCCTGCCTGTACTGATCGAAGTGAATATGGGCGGCGAGGTCACAAAATCTGGAATCGATCCAAGCCATCTACAAACATTCATCGAGGATTTAGCTGGGTACGAACGGTTACGGCTCCGCGGGCTAATGACGATTCCGCCGTTTTTCGACAATCCCGAACACGTCCGGCCGTACTTTAGAAAGCTTCGCGAAGTATCGGAGCGTTTCAATCTTCCGGAATTGTCTATGGGTATGAGTCACGATTTCGAAGTTGCCGTTGAAGAGGGCGCCACAATGGTGCGGATCGGCACGTTGTTGTTTGGGGAAAGACACGAGTGAGTACCGCGGCGAAACTGAAGATTCGAGTCATTCCTAACGCCAGGAAAACTGAATTTTCGGGTTCCCGCGGCGATGAGATCGTTTTGCGGCTCAACGCACCTGCAATGGAAGGCCGCGCGAATGCGGCCGCGGTTGAATTCCTATCACGGTTTTTCGGCGTATCGCGATCCGCGGTTGTCATCATCGGGGGAGAAAGGAGTAGACACAAAATAATTGAAATTGTAGGCTTGAAAAATGGTGACCTCGAAAGGAAACTCGCCCAGCTAATCCGTTAATGGAAGAAGTAAACAACGCTGAACAATCTGCCCCACAATCGGCTCCCGTAGAGTTGAAGCGCATGAACATGACCGCCACGCTCGCAATCTGCTCGAGCGGCTGGCTGGTTCCTGGGCTGGCTCACGTCTTGATCGGCCGCTGGATCCGCGGCGCGATTTTTGCGTCCTGCGTCCTGCTGATGTTCGTCTTAGGACTGGGCATGCGGGGTAAGCTCTACGATCTCGAATTCGATGAACCGCTCCACGTTTTCGCGTTCATCGCGGATATTGGTACAGGCCTCTTTTATTGGATCGCGGAGCGTCTGAATCTGGGACTCGGCACGATGACCTGGCCGAGCTACGATTACGGCACAACGTATCTGTGGGTCTCCGGCCTGTTGAATTACCTCATCGTTCTCGATGCGTTTGATATCGCGCAAGGCCGGAAGCCATGATCCTATCCCACTTCACCGCATTGCTCCTGTTCGCCCTGTTTGTCTCGACCGTCTTTGCCCTGATTACGAAAAACGAGCCGCGCGAACAATTCCGTTACGGCGTTTTTGTCTTTTTATCTTTTCTCGCCGTCGCCTTTGCTGTTGGCTGGATCATGTATCCACTGCCGCTATAGAAATGGTTTTGACCTGGAAACCGCTTTTCAACACGAACTGCACGTCATCGTTAGAGTTCGCCTGAACGTATTGCGCGAGCCTACGCAACAGACCATCCAGCACGCTACGCTTTTGTTCTTCACCGCGGTTACCGCCGTACCGCCTCCTGCTTGGGCCTGAGCGGCAATCGCTCCAGTCAAATCATCCACAGCGGTTTGCAAAGTTGTCTCGTCAAACGGCGGTGCCGCTGCGATGGCTTTATCGACAAACACGCCATTGATGACAGCTCCGGCTATCGCGAGCGCCTGGGAATCGGACAACTTCTTGAACCCGGTCTTTATAGTCACTTGTTCATTCATGGTGCACTTCCTAGCAATATCGGAATGTCGTGAAGCCATATCTTTCCAGGACCAGGCGAATCGTCGAAGCCCCGAGATGAATCGTCGAAAAGTTGAAGCGAATCGTCGCCGCCTTGAAACGACATCCGAAGAACTCATTCCGATGTAGGAATGGGTCATTCCCATGTGGAAACGAGTCAGTGCCACATGGGGAAATCGCGTGTCGCCCCACTCGATTGATTCTTCATGGAGTTGCTGGAGGTCATTTCTATGCGGAAACGGCTCGTTTCCACATGGAAACGACTTCATCCCACCTGGAGTTGACTCAATCCCACATAGGAATGAGCCCAAGCCGACTGTCGGCGGCTGGAAACCAATTCGCTCCCGCTCGAACCGACACGGGAACGACCGAAAGCCGCGTGGCGGCGCAGCAAAGCCAATAAGGTTTGTGGCGAAATTAATGCGTTTCGCGCCAACGCCACATAGATTCGCGTCGAATCCGTCTCGATAGGTATTTGTAAGTAATCGATCCATAATGCGTATTCGCTTGTGATTTTTTCTTTCTTCACTACCGCGTCTCGTTTGCGGCGTGGCCGGTCCTGTTTAAGGCAAGCGTGGCGCCAAACGCGAGCACAGGAACCAAACACGTTTTTTCAATCAGTTGATGTCTGGGATTTCCCCAAGAAGGTTGGATTTCGGAATTTTTTTATTCCGCGCGGGAACAAAAAAGTTCCTTTACGGCCATTTCACATCGAGTGCGCGGCATCGGCCGCGTCGTCGTATGTGTCGTCCTCGGCCAGTTCAGATTTTTCTGGCCGCAGAGCTTTCGGCAAGTCTTGGGGGCGAATATCGGGCGTCACACCAAGTGCAATTCCTCGTTCGATAGCATTTTCGAGTTCGCGGACGTCCCCGGCCAACTGTACGAGACCAGAAGATGAAGGGCTTCGGGGCTAATTCCCACGACAGGCGGAAACGGATGCGTACGGATCTCCGTGTTGAAGAACACGAAGCAGATCGGCCTGCATTGTGATCGGAAGCTCGCCGATTTCATCAAGAAACAGCGTACCGCCGTCGGCGTTTTCGACAGCCCCTTACGTTGAGTATCGGCACGCGTAAACGCTCCCTTTTCATGACCGAAGAGTTCGCTTTGCAAGAGAGTTTCGGAGAATGCGGCGCAGTTGACCGCAACGAAAGGCTTCCTTGATCAGGGACTATTTTGATGGATCGCGCGTGCCGCCAGATCTTTGCCGGTTCCGGTCTCGCCGGTGATCAGGACGGGCCGGTCGGTAGGTCCCGCCCTGCCGATGAATTGATAAACCTCCCTCATTCGAAGGGACTCGCCGATCATGCCGTGCTCGACGTTGATCACTTCATTCAAGCGCAGGTTTTCGCCTTCCAGCCAGGTGACATACCGCGCGTGCTCGAGAGCGACGGCCGTAAAGCCGGCTATAGACGCGAGGACGCCCGTGTGGTCTTTGGTGAACAATTCGAAACCAACATGAACGGGATCTCGCAATCGGTGCAGGTTATGTGGAGCTGCCGGAAGCCCTGGCGCTAAAGTATCCCAAAGCGGGACGAGAGTGGGGCCGGCAATGGATCTTCCCTGCAACACGCATTTATAAGGACCAGGTCACGGGTGAACACCGCCGCCATCATCTGGACGAGTCTGTGCTCAACGAACCGTCAAAGAAGCAGTCCGCCGGGTCGGAATCAGCAAGCCCGTGAGCTGCCACACATTTCGCCAGTCATTCGCGACTCACCTTCTGGAAGATGACTACGACATACGTCGCAGCCTATCTCCGTCCAGCGACCCGTGGAGCTGTGGCTATGTGTCCGTGCAATCGGGATTTGCCACCCCTGAGCGTCCATGCCGACATCGAAATAGCTTGCAGCCGCCGCAGTCTTATGCGGAATATACTGCCCAGCCGACTAACCGAATGACACGAATCGTTCTTTTTTACCTCGCCCAAACCGTGCTTCTCGGCAGCGTCGGGTTTGCAATTTGGGTTCTCTACGGCGGCTTGGTGTCTTTTGGACTGCAGACACGCCCGAAGCATGGTTGTTCGCGCTGCTTCTGGTTGCGGCTTTGGTACTCCTTATCTGCACGCCTGTACAGTGGATAGCCAGAAAACTCAAAAATCGAAAGTACGCATATCTCTTCGGTCTAATATCCGGGCCGGTGGGTGTGATGACGTTTCTCGCAGTCTTTACCCATTACCAAATGGATTTCACAAACTACATTTTGCGTCAGTGGTTAATGCACCTAATATTTGGAGGCTTGGGTCTATGGTTCAGCATCAATTATCACAACAGAAAACCGGCATGACGGCTTGCTCAAGCCGACTCGCTACGTCCAGTGCTGAGCGCCGACTTCGATTGTTGCGTAGCTCCGCGCCATTGCTGCTTCGAGAGATCGACGACGTTCTTGTAATCAAGATCTGTCGCGACCTTGAAATCCCAAGCCCGAAGACGGCATAACAAGGCGCTGCAGACCGACGAGCGGCGCGCGTTGGTTCTCGCTTATCGCAAGGTGACTCTCGCGCCGCTCGCGGCTGAGCGGCAGAATCGTTATGCTTGCTCTCACGAAGTACTGGCCCTAAATCAAATAGTGCGATGATTTCTCGGAACACAACGGCAATACGC
>Ga0209236_1001316_pt1 | contig 14955 bp, 10 predicted proteins | sample GraSoi013_1_40cm_FD_185819 | JGI IMG/M metagenome (GOLD analysis project Ga0209236, IMG submission 185819) | Grasslands soil microbial communities from the Angelo Coastal Reserve, California, USA - Sample 09_27_2013_1_40cm (SPAdes) (version 2) | ecosystem: Environmental > Terrestrial > Soil >... | reverse complement strand
AGATCGACACCAGAACGACAACCGCGAGTCGATTCGGAAAGCGTCGCATCCAGCGTCTACCTCTCGATGCGTTATGACAGCCCCGTCTCGCTGTGATGACGTTGCCCACTCGGCCAGCCGTCGGATGCATTTGAGACAGCCCGGCCTACGCGTCAGAGTTCGTCACCTTCACCGGTGTAGCGAGCTAACGCCTCAGTTCAGCTGCAAGCACGCTACCACCATTGCGGCGAAGCCGCGTCCGAAAAGTGCTTGCCAGCTGCAACGTTCGTTAGGCAGCTGAGTTCACGAAGCACGCATCCAATCCAGCTCGTTGACAATCATCGTTCGGTCTAGATTGGAAAGAGAGTGCCTGATCCCACAACTAGCGCGCGTTTCAATGATCACGGAGCTGCTCGTAGGTGCCGCGCGTGCCACTGCCGAGGAGCAGTACGGCGTCGTACCCGAAGACCGCGTCGCGAAGCTCTTTACTGAGCGCGCGGAGCTTCCCCGCGTACCAGAGGTCACGCAGCGGACGGAAGTCTACGACGGCCCACTCCGACGTCGACCCGACGCGTGCGAGCGGCAAGTATGGTGGATCGTCAGCGAGTGTCCAATAGGTTCCTGGCTCGTTGACAAGCCAGACCACAAGGTGGAATGAGCTGCGCTCGTTCGTAAGCGCGAACTCATAGAGGAAGTTGCCGAGTGACTCTACGTAGGTGGGACTGCGCCAGTTCCCGCCGTGCGTGCTACCGATCTTAACGAGGACGCGAGGAAGGGTGTCGCCGCTCCGCCGCGCATTGCGGTACTGGGTCATGAAGAGCGCCTTCATGTAGCGCTCGCGGTCGGCGTTTGACCTGTATCCCGTGATCTCATTCCGTCTAGCCCCGCGATCCAGGAGGTAGATCCGGTTGGATATCTCGATCGCATCCAGCAGAGACTCCGCCTCAGAACCTGCGGCGGGGTGGAAAGCGGCGCGGAGAGCTTCGAAGCTCGAGGAGTCCGCATCGCTTATGAAGCGCGGAACATCGACGATCGCATAGGGGCGTGTTGACTCGATGGCGCGCGCACGCTCGTCGAGCTGACGTGCGAGCGCACGCGCCTCGGCCGTCGGCGCGATCGCGGTGAGCCGGTCGAGCGCATGGAGCGCACCCCACTCGTTGTCCAGTCCCCACAACGGTTGGCTGCGCGCGGTTGAGGTCCGAGCGATATCGGCGAACGCGTCAATCTCCTCGTCGTCCCAGAATTGGAATGCGTGAGGATACTTGCGCGCTAACGCGAAGCTCCTTGCCCTATCACCGCGGACACCCGCTGCTGACAGCATCCCAGTGATAACAGGCCCGAATTCCACCGCATAGTAGTTGTAGCCACGGTCGCTATGCAGACTGCTGAAAAGTGCCTCCGCGAACCGTGGAATCTGGGCGACGTAGTGCGATTCGCCGATCACGAAGAACTGTGCGTCGCGACTTGCATCCAGCAGGAAGCGAGCGCCCGCGCCTGTGAGCCGGCCGTTTTCCAGCGCGAGGCTATACCGGTGCGCGCGGAATACACTGTCCAGGTAGGCGGTATCGCGCGCCGTCGGCTCCTGCGCGTGAAGGACCACGTCGTTGAGGAGCAGGAGGACGGCAACCGCCCGAATGGCCCTCAGAGATTTCCTTAGACAAACGGTAGCAGGAAACAGCAATCGTCTCATAGTCCTCCGTTCGGGACGATATCTATGCGGCCAAACGACCTCACGGATTGGTCGATACTCGCGGAGCGCGACGAACACATTCTAAATCGGACAGCGTGAAGCGGTTATTTGTAGCTGCCAGGCTTCATCCGTCGAGTATTCTGCGGCGTCGAGACACCGCTCTATAGACTATGTCAGTTCGAGCGGGTAATCAGCTGGCTGCCTAACGGGGCGCGCTTAAGCTGCGGCGCGCAGAAAAAAGATTCATTCCCTAATCTAGGCGCGCCGTCAGCTTCAAGCGCTGGTTAGGCCGCGGCCGCTGACGAAGCCAAAACCTGCAAGTACGCGCGCACAGCGTTGTATAGCCCGACCTCGAGCGCATCGGACACCAACGCGTGGCCAATAGACACCTCCAGTATCCCAGTGATGCGACAGAATTGGCCAACATTCTGCAGGTTTAGATCGTGACCCGCGTTCACTCCTAAACCAGCCAACTGCGCAGCCTCAGCCGCCGCACCAAATCTACCAAGGACTGTCTGAAAGTCATTCCGCGCATAGGCGGCTGCGTAGGGCTGCGTGTACAGCTCGACTCGATCCGCCCCGAGTTCCCGGGCTTGCTCCCATTGATCGCTGTCCACATCCATGAAAACGCTCACGCGAGTACCGCGGTCGTGGAGCTCTGAGATGATCGGCTTCAGCCATGCGGCTTCCGCATCAAGATCCCATCCATGGTCCGAAGTAACAGCATCCGGGCCATCAGGGACGAGGGTGCACTGCACCGGCTGCGCCTTTCGCGCCAGCTCTAGAAACTCAGGAAAGGGGTTCCCTTCAATGTTGAACTCGACCTGAGGATGGTCTCGCAACAACTCTGCTAGTTGAAGAACGTCAGGCGGTTTCACGTGCCGTTGATCCGGACGCGGATGCACGGTGATCCCGTGGGCGCCAGCACGGATGCAACGCTCGGCCGCCTGCAGGACGCTCGGTATCCCGAGACTCCGGGAGTTCCGAAGCAATGCGACCTTGTTCAGGTTGACGCTGAGGCGAGTCATAAGAGATCTGGGCCGCGGCTTAACGAGAATTGGACAGACCTGTGTAAACCATTTCGCAATGCATGTCTCGCAGCCTAATCTGACGATCCATGCTCCCCAAAATGAAATAGGCCGGTCTGCCTAAACGCTATATTACAGTGCACTGCCCGCCCCCCGGCCCGCGGACCGGAGCTATCGCGATGCCGCCGCCTCCGGCTCGAGATACTCCTCGCGATACATCCGAATCAGCTCGAAGAAGTAACTCAACGCGAGCGGGCCGATGAGCAGGCCGAGCAGCCCGAAGTAGCTTACGCCGCCAATCGCGCCGATCAGCGTGATGAGCGGATGGATCGCGGAAAACCGGCGGTAGATCAGGGGTCGGGCGAGATTGTCGACGAGCTGTGCGACGAGAACCCCCCAGAGGATGAGCAATACGCCGGTTACCTGTCTACCCTGCATGAACAGCGCAATCCCGGCCGGGATCCATATCAGCCCGCTGCCGACGACGGGGAGGATGGCGAATGCCATCGTAACCACGCCCCAGAACAAGCCATTCGGCAGGCCCACAATCGCGAACGTCAAGGCGAGCACTGCCCCCTGAATGGCTGCGGTCACGCCGGTGCCGATGACGGTCGACACCGTCACGTCCTTGAACCGCTTCCCGAGCTTTGCCGTGTTGGCGTCGGAGAACGGGATGTAGGGACGCGCATCGAGCCACACGTCGCCGCGATGCTTGAGCACGTAGTACAAACCGAAGAACGAAATCGTGAGATTGAGCGTCAGGCGCGTGGCGGTGCCGACGAGGCCGAACGCACTCGACCCAATCGCCGCCACGATCCGGCCCGCCGCGTCGGCGAGCCGGGGCCCGATGGGGATTCCGCGGATCTGCAAACCGCGGAAGCGCTCGATGATCGGACTCTGAAGCACGGTCTGCGTGATTCCCTGCGCCTGGTTGATGAGCAAACCGGCAATCAAAAGCCCCGGCACGATGAGCAGCACCGCGCCCAGCAGCGTGATGAGGAGCGCCGCCACCGCGGACGGGACGCCACGCCGCGCGAGCCAGCCGTGCACCGGCGCGAACAGCACCGCGAGGACCGGAATACCAATGATCCCCGTGGCGTACGGCCCCAGGGACCACACCAGCGCCACGCCCAACGCCAAAACGATGAACGCGGCGCGCTGGTGCTTGGTATCGAGAAACGCCATCTCTTTAGCGGCCACCTCGCTCCACGCGAACTACGCGCGTCAACGTCTTCCCGTCAACCGTGATCGTGACGAGATAGTCGCCGGTCGTGACCTGATTCGCCGCGCCACCGAATCCGCCAAAGCCTCCACCACCGGCGGGCGCCCGGCCGAAAGCCTGCGCGACAAACCCCAAGGCTCCGAAGCCTCCCCCCCCCCCGCCGCCGCCGCCGCCCTGTCCGGGCTTGCGCAGCAACGTGCCGAGCGTCGTGAGGAAGCTCGCGTCGGCTGGCGCATCGCCCGATTCGCCACCGCTCTCACTCCCGGAGGGCAGCGCAGCTGCCGCACTCGCCGCGCGCGGCGTTGTCTCGCCGGGCCGCTCCACGAACCGGCCGTTCACGAAGGACGATCCACCGCCGCCTCCACCACCACCTCCACCGCCCCCCCCTCCACCGGCACCGCCGAACCCGAACCGTTGCGCGATCCCCTGCACGTCACCGGCCAGCAGGAGCGTCTTGATCGGTTCGAGCTGTTGCGCATTGCCGCCGTTCTTCGCGAGGGAATCGAAGACGACGTTGATGCGCTGCACGAGCCAGGCACTGTCCCGCTTCTGCGAAGGCGACAGCGCGACCGGCGGGGGATTGCGACCCTGGAAGTTCCAGGTGACGCGATGCAGGCCGGGGCCCGCTGGCCCCTGCACCGTGCGGACCGTGTCGCCACGCACGTCACGAATCACGATCGACGTGCGCGCGCGCCGATCGCTGCTCCCGCTCGTCAGGCGATACACGATCTCGGCGCCATACTGCGGACTCGGCGCGCGAAACGCCTTTTGGCCGGAGCTGCCGCCGCCGAGCGGCTGTTGGCCGTACTGATACGCGACCGTCGGCTGGAACAGATAGGCGCCGGCGGCGATCGCGCTGTCGTTCAGCTGCTCGAGCGGCGCGATGTTCACGATCCACAGCGAGCGCCCATGCGTCGCCGCGAGCAAGTCGCGGTCGCGCGGATGAATCCGCAGATCGTGCACCGGCACCGTCGGGAAGCCGGTCATGAACCGCTGCCACGACGCGCCGCGGTTCAACGAGACGTACAGGCCGGCATCGGTCCCGACAAACAGCAGATCGCGATTGGCGATGTCCTCGCGGATCACGTGCACGTAGCCCGGTCCGTCATCACCCTTGGGCAGATTGTTCACGAGCGAGCGGAACGATTTCCCGAAATCGGTCGTGACGTACACGTAGGGCGCGTAATCGCCATTGCGATGATTGTCGAACGTGATGTAGAACGTCGCCGTGTCGAAGCGCGAGGGCTCGATACGGCTGACGTATGTCCCCGCGGGGACCCCGGGGAAGCGTCCCGTGATGTTGTCCCAGGCGCCGCCGTCGTTCGTCGTGATCCAGACGTTGCCGTCGTCCGTGCCGGCGTAGAGCAACCCCGGCCGGAGCGGCGACTCCGCGAGCGACACGATCGTGCAGTACGTCTCGGCGCCGGTCACGTCAGGCGTGATGCCGCCGGTCGTCCGGGTGCTCACCCGGATTCTCATCGAATCCTTCGTGGTGAGATCGGGCGAGATGGGATACAGATCCTCGCCGCGGCGCGTCGACTTCATCACCTTGTTCGCGCCGGCGTAGAACGTCTCCGGATTGTGCGCCGAGATGAAGAAGGGCGTGTTCCAGTTCCAGCGGAGATCGATTTCGTTCGAGTCCGCCTTCTGGCGCAGCCGCAGCTCGGCGATGCGGCGCCGCTGCGCCGCCGTCTCGGGCTTCGTCGTGTCGGGGCGCTCGATGACGACCGAGTCCTCGAAGATCGTGTAGCGCGGCCGCCAGTTCGGCTTCTGGAGGACCACGCGCTCACCAGTCGCGAAGTTCAGGCGCGACATGTTGCCGCCCTGCGACTCGACGTAAATCGTGTTCGGGTCGGTTGGATCCTGCGCCGTGTAGAAGCCGTCGCCGCCGCCCACGGTGGTCCAATCGGCGTTGGTGATTTCGCCCTGCCGCCGGCGCGACGGCCCGCACCACGAACCGTTGTCCTGATAACCGGCGCAAACGTTGTACGGAAATGCCATGTCGTAGCTGACGATGTAGGGCTGGCCGATCGGGAAGGTATTCAGGAAGTCCCAGTTGCCGCCCTTGTCCCACGTCTGCGCCACGCCGCCGTCGTCGCCGACGACGATGTGATTGGGATCGTTCGGATCGATCCACATCGCGTGATGGTCGACATGAATGCCGACGGTCGCGTTGCCGACCGTCTTGCCCCCATCATTCGAGTAGTTCACCGGCGTGGACGACCAGTAGACCCGGTTCGGGTCCTTCGGATCGACGCGCACCTGGGAGTAATAGAAGGGGCGCACGTTGTTGCCATTCATCTTTTCCCACGTGGCGCCGCCGTCGGCGGAGCGATACAGACCGGAGGGCCGCACCTGCGGCGCCTTACCCGCGCCTCCCTGCGCATTCGCATTGGTATCGGCCTCGACCATCAGGTAGATGACCTTCGGATCCGAGGCTGCGATGGCGATGTCGATACGGCCCTTGGTGGTCGTCGGAAGACCGCCACCTTTGACTTCGGTCCATGTCTTGCCGCCGTCCGTCGTCTTCCAGAGCGCGCTGCCGGGACCGCCGCTATTCAGAAAGTAGGGCCCGCGCACGCGCTGCCAGCTCGCGGCGAACAGCACTTCGGGATTCGATGGATCCATCGCGACGTCGATGAAGCCCGCCTGCGGGGAGACAAACTTCACGAGCTGCCACGTCTGCCCGCCATCCGTCGTCTTGTAGAGGCCGCGCTCGGGATTGGCCGACCACGGTTGGCCCAGAGCCGCGACGTAGACGATGTTGGGATTGGTCGGGTGTACGACGATGCGCCCGATCGCGCCCGACTTCTCCAGCCCCATCCGTTTCCAGGTGAGGCCGCCGTCGATCGATTTGAAGATGCCGCAGCCCGGCGAGATCGTGTTGCGCGAATCTTCCTCGCCCGTGCCGGCCCACACTTGGCTGGTGTCGGAGGGCGCGATCGCGAGCTCGCCCATCGACACGCACTTCTCGTTTTCGAACACCGGTCGGAAGGTCGTGCCCGCGTTGGTCGTCTTCCAGATGCCCCCGGCTGCAGCCGCGACGAAGAACGTGCGCGACGGGCTCGGAATGCCGGCGACGCTCGAAACGCGCCCGCCCATGTTCGCCGGCCCGATATTGCGCCAGCGGAATCCGGCGAGGAGTGTCGAGTCCAGCACGATGCCACCACCGCTTGTACCCGTTGTCACCGTCACGCCGCTCGGCGGCCGGGGCTGCGCGAGCGGAGCTCGCATCGCTCGGCTCGTATCAGCGGCGGCTGGTGGGGGTGAGGCGGGGCGGGCGGCGGGGGGTGCGGGGGGAGGAGCAGGCGGATTCTGAGAGACCACTGGGACTGCGACTACGGTGAGGACGGCGGCAGCCGCCCACAGGCGCTGGAACATGACGGCCCTCAGTCGATGAATGGTGTGTGCTGGAATCGTGCAGCCAAGTGAGTACGAACGGAAGGGTTGCGCCGTTGAATCCCGACAATTAAACTCGGCTTTCCTTTAACCCAGCATTCGAGCCATGCCTCGTCTGATTGCCGTTCTCGGAGTACTCGGTGTCCTCTCCGGATTCGCCAACGCGCCACTCCCCGCTCAAGAAGCCTTCGAAATCTCGGTCTATCCCTACGCCACCGCGCATCGCGGCGAATGGGAGCTGGAAGGGCATGTCAATTACGCCAATCGCGGGACCACCGCGTTCGTTGGATCGATCGCGCCACGGCAGGGCCAGGTGCGGTTTGCCGGCGAGCTCACCCGTGGCCTGACCGATCATTGGGAAATGTCGGCGTACCTGCTTGCGGCGCAGGTCCCGACCCTGGGGGCGCGCTATGCGGGCTGGCGTTTGCGCTCACGGTTTCGCGCGCCCGAGGAGTGGCGGCTGCCCGTCAACATGGGCCTCAGCATCGAGTACGAGGCAACGCGTCCGGCGTTCGGCGAGAGCCCGCGCACCTTCGAACTGACGGCGATTTTCGAGCGGCGAATGGCGGGTGTGCAATTGCTCTTCGATCCCACGTTCGAGCGCGACCTGGCGGGGCCCGAGCACGAGTTCGAGTTCGAGCCGAAGGCGCGCGCCAGCGTCGACCTCAGCCGGACGATTACGCTTGGCGTCGAGTATTATGCTTCGCTCGGTGAGCTGACGCGGTGGCATCAGTTTTATCCGACCGCTGACATCCTACTCGGAGACGACCGGTCGCTACACTTTGGGGTAGGCTTCGGGACGATGTCGGCCGGTGATCGCCTGGTTTTCAAGGCGGCGTTCGAGATGCCGTTGGGCGAGAAGCACTAAGGAGTCTCACGATCACCAAGGGGTCCATATGCAATTCGGAACAGTGGCAGTCGCCGTGCTAGTGCTGACAGCTGTGGCGTCGCAGGCTGGGGCGCAGGAAAAGAAGCTCAAGCGGTCTGATTTGCCAGCGGCAGTCCAGCGCTCGGCCGACGAACAGAGCGTTGGAGCGACGGTCCGCGGCTACTCGACGGAGAAGGAGAACGGCCAGGACGTCTATGAGGTCGAGATGACCGTGCACGGGCACGGTCGCGACGTGACCATTGGCGCCGATGGGACAGTGTTGGAGATCGAAGAGCAAGTGGCGCTCAAGTCACTTCCCGCGGCCGTACAGGCGGGACTGCGGCAGCTCGCCGGGTCCGGCAGAATCACGAAAGTCGAGTCCCTGACCAAGCATGGCACGCTCGTGGCGTACGAAGCCCAGGTGCGGACGGGGACCAAGCGATCCGAAATTCAGGTTGGCCCGGAGGGAAAGAAGCTCGCGCAGCCGCAGTAGGGGACATTTCGGGACTTCAGGCGTCCCTTTGAGCGCGTGACGCCGGTCACGCTTGCCTGAGCAGTTCTCTCTACATTTCCCGGCGGCACGCACGCCGTCCCAGGTCGGGACCCGCCCACCCGCCCAGCAGCTGCTTTCATCTATAAGTGCCGCGCACTCGGCTCCCGCGCACGCTCCGGAGCCCTCTTTCAGAGGGGTCGGATCATGGCCTGGAATGTCTTCGGTCGCGAGACCACGCCCGAGCAGCTCCCCGCTGAACTCCGCGCGATCCTCGCCGAGATGAAGCGCGAGCGCGTGGCGTTCGAAAACCTGACCAACACCGCGCGCGAATCCAGCCAGCATCTGTCGCAGCTGACGCAGCCGCTCAGCGAGGCGCAGAAGGTCGTCGCCGAGCTGCAGTCGCGCGTCAAATCACTCGAGCGCCTGGTGCCGGTGCTCGCGACCCTCGACGAACAGACCGAGAACGTCTCGAAGACGCAGCGCCGCACCGAAACGCAGCTCACGCAGAACTCCGAGAATGCAAAAGAGTTGCGCGGCGAGATCGACGAGCTGCGCGGCGTGCTCGAGCAGGCGCTCGCGCTCAAGAATGAAGTCGCCGGCTTCCTCGAGCTGGGCGGTGGGTTCAAGGCCCTGCGGATGGATGCCGACACGTTGAGCGGCGCGGTCCGCGAACTCACGAACGGCTTCGATCAGGTACGGGCGCGGCAGGAAGAGCTCCGCAAGTCGAGCGAGTCTATTGCAGCGCGGTTTGGCGCATTTGAGGAGCGGCAGGTGAATTCGCAGCGGAGCGTCAGTGAGACCGAGTCGCGCGCCGCGACGGTGGGTCAGACCCTCAAGGACCTGACCCAGGCCGCGGCCGAGGCCGCGCAGACCAAGCGCCAGCTCACGACGCTCAAGGCGCTCGCCGACGGCGTGACCCAAAAAGTCGCCGCGCTCGAGCAGCAGCGCGACGTCGTCGACCGCGCCACGGCCGAAGTGGGCAAGCTCCACGAGCTGATGGGCGACGTCGATGCGAAGATCCGCCGCCACGAAGCGAGTGCCAAAGGGCTCGGCGACCTGGAGTCGAAGGTTGGCGAGCTCAAGGAGCTCCACGCCGAAGTGCTGGAGCGCTCCACGGCGATCACCGCGAATCACGCTGCGGTGAAGCAAGCCGACGACGAGCTGCGCGCTCGTCTCGCGGCGTTGCGCGACGACGTGCAGCGCGCCGTGAAGCGCTTCGAGCTCGAGAACCAGGGGCTCGACGCGGTGGGACAACGGATCGTCGATCTCCGCGGCTCGCTCACGGCGATAGAAGGACGCTTCAAGTCATTGGAGGAGTCGAGCCGCGGCATCACCGACGTCCGCTCCAAAGCCGATGCGCTCGCGACGCAGCTCGAGAGCATCGCGGAGAACGTGGCGCTGCTCGGCACGCAGGCCGAGCGCGTGCGCGCGATGGAAACGAGCACCACCCGGCTGGGCACTACAGTAGAAGAGATGACCCAGCGGGTGGCGCAGCTGGAGAAGTCGCACCCGGGCGTGCAGGCGGCGCTGCAAGATGTCGCGATGCTCAGGGGCACGCACGAATCGGTCAGGGGCGCGCTGGAGCACGTGGAGGGTGCCGCCGACGAGATGGCGCGCGTGCTCGAGCAGCAGTCAGGAACCAAGGCGTGGCTCTCCGGCGTGACCGACCAGATCAAGGCGCTGCGTGGCGAGCTGGCCGCAATCGAGGACCTGAAGCCGACCGTCGAATCGGTGCGCAGCGAAGCCGATCGCGTATCACAGGCGATGGGCCAGATCGATGCGCGCAGTCGCATGGTGGAAGATCTCAATAAGCGACTCACCGAACTGACAGCGCTCGGCTCGCAGCTCGACGACCGTAGCCGCGAGCTGGTGACGCGGATGCAGGGCGCAGACGAGCGCTTCGGTGCGCTGGCCGCCCGCGCCGACCAGGCCGCGCGGATCGAGAAGCTCGTGCCGGCAGCCGTCGCAACCGTCGAGCGCGCGGAGCGCCGGGTGGGCGAAGTCGATTCCGCCGTGACGGGGCTTGAATCGCGCGCCCACAATCTCGAAGGGCTCGCCGAGCGCACACGCGCCCTGGGTCAGGAGCTCGAGCTGAAACAAACCGCGCTGGACAAAGCGACGGAGCACCTGGACCGGGTAGCCCAGCTGCGCGAGCAAGCGGCGAGTGCCGCACAGCAGCTCGAAGAGCGCTCTGGCCAGCTCAACGGCGCGGTCTCGACCGCGGGCACCCGGCTCATCGAGCTGACCGCGACGCTCGACGAGCTGGATAACCGGGCCGGCAGTCTGCGCTTCGTGCAAAAGCGCATGGCGCAGTTCGAGGAACGGCTCGCCAAGTGGGAAGCGGTCGAGTCGCAATTGACGCGCGCGCTCGAGCAGATGAGCCAGCGCCAGGCCACGGTCGACGCCATGCAGGCGGACATGCATCGCCTGTACGAGGTCGCCGAGAAGACGACCGATGATGTCCGCTCCATCGCGGGTGCGCGGGAGGAAGTCGGCCAGACGCGCGCGATGTTGGAGACGGTCCTCAGCATGGTGTCGCACGTGCACGATGCGGCCAACGGCCTGGATCATCGCAAGCGCCAGGTGGAGCAAGCCGAGGAGCGGCTCGCGCGGGCGGAGGCGATGCTGGCGGAAGTGCAGGCAGGCCTAGAGCGCCTGCACGGCCAGAAGGCGTTGCTCGATCAAGCGGTCACGCAGGCGAGCGCGCTCGAATTCCAGACCAAGCAGGCGGAGACCGTGATCGCGGCGCTCCGGCAGGAGCGCGAGATCACGGACACCGTGCGGACCGCGGTCTCGCAGTTGCGCGAGGAGCGGCGGTCGGACGGGCGGCCGACGAAGAAGAGCGCGTAAATCGTGACGCTGATCACGCGCATTTGGTTCGCGCGACATCATTCGCGAGGACGGTGACGCGTTCCCCGCCCAACTGGTCGGTGTAGTATTCCTCAGGATCTCATTCGAACTTCGGAGGACTGATGGAAACTACACGACGGATTTTGCTCGTCGCCCCCGCAGTGCTGCTGCTCGCCGGCTGCAACTCGACCGGGCCGAACGCATCCCAGCGAATCAGTCTGTCGGCCAGGACGGGGTCAGCGGGCGCGCCTGCCGCGACGGGAGCTGCTCTCGCGGACGTCGTCGTCACCGGGAGCGGCGGGTCGGTGAAAATCACCTCGGCGCAGATGGTGCTGTCGCGTATCAAGCTGGCGAGCGACGCGGCATGCACGGCGACCTCGGACACGGACGCCGACGAGCCCAACGAAACACCCGACGCTGAGACCAACGAATCCAACGCCGACAACCACGACGAGTCGGAGTGCCCAAGCATCCACGCGGGGCCCGTGCTGGTCGACCTCCCGCTCGATGGGTCAACCAAACTCATCCTGGATGGGCTGGTTCCGGCGGGGACCTACACGGGGCTGCGGGCGAAGCTCGAGGCCGTCGAGAGCGACGATGACGGCGCGAACGACTTCCTCACCGCCCACCCCGGATTCCAAGGTGTCAGCGTGAAGGTGGTCGGGGTGTTCACCGACGCCGGCGGCACGGACCATCCGTTCACGTTTACCTCGGGAGTCGAGGCGGAGATCTCCGTGGACTTTGCCAGTCCGGTCACCGTCGACGCGAGCAGTAAGAACCTCACGGTCGACGTGGACGTGAGCACGTGGTTCAAGGACGCGTCGGGAGCCGTGATCGATCCGACGAACGCGGAAAACGAATCGGCGATCGAGCGGAGCATTCGCGCGTCGTTCCGCGCGTTCGAAGACGACGACCACGATGGCGACGACGATCACGCGGAGACAGGCCACTAAGCCCCGGTCCCCGGTTGTACAAACCAGAGCCCCGCAGCGGAAGAACCGCTGCGGGGCAGGAAGATGAAAAGTAGGGGCGCAGCATGCTGCGCCCCTACATCACTCTGGGCAATCTGCCCCGACGTTATTCTCTCTGGGGTGCGTCCCTACGAGGTTCGCGCTGCATCAGCGCCCCCAGGTTATTCGCCGAAAAAGGGTAGGATGCCCTGCCAAATAGGTTACGCGTTCCGGCGCCACGGACCACATCAATGTCCAAATGGAGAGACCGTGGCATCCACGCGTCAGCATGCACCGGCGGTCGCTCAGGTGGCGTGGCCATGACTATTCCAGCCCCGGTGCGTACTTCGTTACCATCTGTGCGTCCTCTCACCTTTTTGGTCGTGTGCGGACTGGCGAAATGCTATTGAGTCGATTTGGCGAAATTGCGCGCCAATGTTGGGTGAGTATTCCGAACCATTTCCTACACGTTCGAATAGACGCCTTCGTGGTGATGCCCGACCATGTCCACGGCATTTTGTTGCTTGGGGCTCGCTATCCGCGCACGGACGCGATCGGACGGATAGCTCCGGGATCGCTTGGCGCCGTGATCAGATCATTCAAATCAGCGGTAGCATCTCAGATCAACGCCTTACGTGGCGCTGGAGTCGGCCGGATCTGGCAGCGGAACTATTTCGATCAGGTCGTCCGCAATGGTGACCATCTGAATCGTGTCCGACGGTACATTCGGGATAACCCGGCTAGGTGGGAGCGAAATCGGTCGGTGAAAATGCTGGGGGCAGGTGAAAATGCAGAGCAGGTGAAAATGCAGGCAGGTGAAAACGCAGGCAGTTGAAAACGCAGGCAGGTGAAAACGCAGGCAGGTGAAGATGCAGGCAGGTGAAGATGCAGGGGGCAGATAAAGTGTAGGGGCGCAGCATGCTGCGCCCCTACCTGATTCTCTGTGTCCGTACCTGATTCTCTGTGTCCGTACCCGATTCTCTGCGGTCCCTACCTGATTCTCTGCGTCCGTACCTGATTCTCTGAGCGCCTACCTCTGCGCGTCTACCCTAGCGTCGCGCGCCGCGAGCCGGCGGGGGTGGGGGGGGAGGCGGAATCGGGAGATCCGAATTCCAAATGTCGTCCACCATGACCCAGCGGCCGTTCTGCTGCTCCCACCGCACGATGTATTTGCCCGAGTCCACGGCGGGCGTGCCCGGCGGCAGTTTGACGCCGGCGGGCCAGGCGTAGTTCCAGCGTCCCGATTCGATCGCCATGGGTCCGCTGCCCCACACCTGCACGGCGCGGATCGTAAGCGTCGGCCGCGGGCTGGGGATGGTGTTCATGACCGTGAAGAAGGCGCGGATCGCGTCGCGGCCGCGCACGGTGGCCATGTTGGGCGGCATCAGCACGGCGTCCACGGCATAGAACTCGGCGATGGAGTCGGCGTGGCCGCCACTGGTGAGGCGGGGCCATTGGGCGTTGGCCGCGTCGATCGCTTGCTTCGCGCCGGTGGTGGTGTCGGCCGGCTTGCAGGCGAATGCCGTGAGCAGGACGAACGGGAGATAACGTGGGGCGCGCATCCATATCTCCGTTGAAGGGAACGGGGAGAATGGAGAGAGTCTAGAAGACGCGCAAGCTCCTCAGCGCTGCCGGAGCCCGGCCGTGAACGTCAGAGTTTTAACGGTTTCGCCCCGGGCAGCGTCGCGTACGTGTGCTTGGTCGATCCCGTACGCCACGCCGAACCAAAACGGCTGGGATCGCAGGTCCATGGTGACGCCGACCTCGCCACCGTACGCGCTGCCCGAGCCCGGGGGCACGTTCACCTGGAGGCCCAGCGCGCGCCACAGGGTCGCGTGCCCGCGCACGCCCGTGCCGGCGATCGCGACGTCCCCGCGTCCTCCCAATCGCCACGTGACCCAGCGCTCGGCACCGAACGGCGTGTCGAAGCGGCGGGCGTGCGGGCCCATCTGCACGCTCAGCCACGGCGTAGCCAAGAAGCCGAGGGCCACGGCTCCCTCGACGAGAGCCTCGCGCTGACCTTCGGCATATCGCACGTCGAGCTCAAGGCGGCGGAAGCGCACGTCGCCAAGAAACCCCAGGGCCGGTACGCCGCGGACGTTCAGCACCTGGCCGGCGGCGCTGGCGGTGGTTCTGAGCTCATTGCTCTCGCTTGCGCCGACTGGCGGGGCCGCGGGCGGGACGTGGAGCGCGGCTGGTGGCCGCGGCGGTCTGAAGCGAGGCAGTCTGTCGCGCGCGTTGACGGCGATCCGCTGCGGTTCGCCAACACTCAATTTCGCCTGGACTGCGTCGTACAACCGAGTGATTTCGGGCGGAAAGATCAGCGTATCGGGTCGGTAAGGTGGTGCGAGGACAACCAACCGGCGAAACACCGCGGTCGCCGAGTCCGGCCGATCGCGGTAATGCTCGGCGGCGCCGAGGTACGTGAGCGCCCGTAAGCGCGTCGAGTCGTCGAGCTCACTCGCCAGCGGCGGGG